>Ga0075425_100005202_pt1 | contig 13493 bp, 10 predicted proteins | sample SoiMethybrSBSTD4_FD_75300 | JGI IMG/M metagenome (GOLD analysis project Ga0075425, IMG submission 75300) | Bulk soil microbial communities from a Populus tree surrounding site in Tennessee, USA - Soil MetaG P. TD hybrid SBSTD4 | ecosystem: Environmental > Terrestrial > Soil > Tree plantation...
GGTCGTAAAGCTTTTTGCTTACCAGGCCCACGGCCTCGTTCTCGCGAACACCCGGCTTCATGTAGCGATACAGGTCGTCGTAGGCGGCGTCCACCATCATGGCCGACATGTTCAGGAGCGTGATTTCGTCCTGCGTTTTAATGACCCGCGCCTCGGACATCAGCGCCTGCCCGTCCACGACTTTCAGCCCTTCCTTCTGCAGCGCGAACAGGACCGGCAGTTCGATGATGTCAATTCCTACCGGCTCCTTGTGCAGCCCGCGCATCTCAAGTTCAATCCTGATTTTGCGGGCTACGTCTTCGGCGCGCCCCATCTCCGGCGTAATCGCGCCGCGCAGCATGGAAATGCCGGGGCGCGAGCGCTCGCCCAGCCAGGGACAATGCAGCTGGTGGTGGCGGGCGGCAGAGCCGAAGTCCCACAGGATGGGCTCATCGTTCTGCGGCAGCAGGGTAAAGCGGTTGGCCTTGTCCTGGGCCCAGGTGCCGATGTGCGTGGCCGTGAGGTAGCGCACATTGTTCATGTCGAAGCAGAGCAGCGAGCCCATTTCCGACTTGGCCAGCAGAGCCTTGGCGCGAGCCAGGCGCTCGCGGCGCAGGCGGTCGAAGTCCACCCGGTTTTCCCAATCAACCGCCATGGTTCCATAAGTTGGCAGTGCCATAATGCCTCCTGGGGACAGCTTCAGGATTTTCCGCAGAGCTTGCGCGCCGCGTCGAACACCGACTGCTCCGTGGGCACGGTGGTGTCTTCCAGCGGCGGTGAAAATGGAATAGGAACGTGCATGGCGCCCATGCGGCGCACCGGCGCGTCCAGATCGTAAAACGCGCCCTCGGCGATGACCGAGGCGATTTCCGCGGTCACGCCGTAGCGCCCATAACCCTCATCCAGCACGATTACGCGCGAAGTTTTCCTGGCTGACTCGACCAGCGTTTTCTCGTCCAGTGGCCAGGTAGTGCGCGGGTCAATCACCTCGGCGCTGATGCCGCTCTCCTCTAGCATAGCGGCGGCGCCCAGCGCCACCTGCACCATGCTGCTGGTAGCCACCAGTGTAATGTCTTCGCCTTCGCGCTTCACGTCGGCCACGCCGAAGGGAATAGTGTAGTCCTCTTCGGGAACCGGCCCCTTCAGCTTGTACATCATCTTATCTTCGAAGAAGACCACGGGATTTTCGTCGCGAATGGCGGTTTTCAGCAGGCCCTTGGCATCGTAGGGCGTAGAGGGCAGCGCCACCTTCAGGCCGGGCACATGGCTGAACCAGGCGTGCAGCGATTGCGAGTGCTGGGCCGCCGAGCGCCGCGTCGCCCCCAGCGTGGTGCGCATCACCATGGGCACCTTCCAGGCGCCGCCCGACATGTAGTGGACTTTGGCGGCCTGGTTCACCATCTGGTCCATGGTCAGGGTGATGAAGTCGCCGAACATGATGTCCACCACGGGACGCATGCCGGTCATGGCCGCGCCCACGCCCAGGCCGGTGAAACCGGCCTCGGAGATGGGTGTATCCACCACGCGCTCCTTGCCGAACTCTTCTACCAGGCCGGAAAGCACCTTGAAGGGAGTGCCCGCTTCCGCCACATCCTCTCCGATGATGAATACGCGCGGATCGCGGCGCATTTCTTCCGCCAGGGCCTCGCGGACAGCCTGGGCAAAAGTCAGTTCGCGCCCGTTTTCAGGCATAGACGTCCTGCTCCACTTCTTCCGGGCTGGGATAGGGAGCAGCGATGGCGAACTTCACTGCCGTCTCCATGTCCTTTTTTACCTCAGCTTGAATGCGCTCGAAATCGGCGGGTTCGGCCAGAGCTTGCTCAGTAAGCCACCCGGAGAGCAGCTTCAGCGGATCGTGCTGCGACTTCCAGCGCAGCTCTTCTTCCTTAGAGCGGTAGTACTCGCGGTTGATGTCGCCCACGTGATGGCCGCTGTAGCGATAGGTGTTGCAGACCAGAAACGCCGGGCCGTCACCTCGCCGGGCGCCCTCGACCAGGTGGGTAGCCAGGCCGTAAACGGCGCGCACGTCCTGCCCATCCACGCTCTCGGCGTGAATGCCAAAGGCGGTGGCGCGGCCCAGGATTTCACCCGCCGTGGTCTCGGAATAATGGGTGTATTCGTTGTACAGGTTGTTTTCGCAGACGTAGATAACGGGCAGCTTCCACAGCTGCGCCAGATTCATCACTTCGTATAGCGAGCCTTGCCCTAGGGCGCCTTCGCCGAAGAAGCAGACAGCCACGCGGCCATTGCTCAGGCGCTTGGCGGAGAATGCCGCGCCGGTGGCGATGCCCACGCTGCCGGCCACAATGGCGTTAGCGCCCAGGTTGCCGGTAGCCGGATCCGCAATGTGCATGGAGCCACCCTTGCCCCGGCAGTAGCCCGCTTCCTTGCCCAGAAGCTCAGCGAACATCCGGTCGGGAGCCGCGCCTTTGGCCAGGCAGTGCCCGTGCCCGCGATGCGTGCTGGTGATGTAGTCGTCCGGGCGCAGCGCCTGGCAAACGCCCACGGCTACCGCTTCTTCTCCGGCATAAAGGTGGGCCAGCCCGGGCATCAGGGCGCGGGTGTAAAGATCGTTCACCTGCTCTTCAAACAGGCGGATGCTTACCATCTGCCGATACATGCGCAGCCAGGCTTCCGCGCCGATGCTGGCTGCGGCTTGGGGCTGCTGGGCCACTGTGGTCATCCTTGTACTCCTGACATTTCCGCCAAAACCTTAAACACGCAGGCAAAATCCTGCTTGGCTAAACCCATGGCGCGGGCGGCGGTGAGAAATTCATTCGCTACCGCGGTGGTGGGCAGAGGCACATCCAGCTTGCGCCCCATCTCGAGCGCCAGCAGCATGTCCTTCTGCATCATGTTTACATCGAACCAGGCCTCGTCGGGCATGTTGAGCACGAACGGCCCGCGGTATTGCACCATCGGCGAAGCCACCGCGCTATGGATGAGCACGTCCACCGCGGTCTCCCGCGCGATGCCGCTCTTCTCGGCCAGCAGGATGCCTTCGGAGAAACACATCATCTGCACCGCCAGGCTGAGGTTGGTGGCAATCTTCATGGAGAGCGCCAGGCCGTTATCCCCTACATGGGTGACCTTCGGCCCCAGATCGAGCAGCACCGGCTTGATGCGCTCGAAGCTCTCCTTCCGCCCACCGACCATCACCGAAAGCTTGCCCTGCTGCAGGGTGAGCACGCTCCCCGAAACCGGGGAGTCCACCATGTCGGCGCCTTTCTCGCGCACCTTGCAGGCCAGCGCGCGGCTGACTTCGGGGCTAACGGTGCTCATCTCTACCAGCACCTTGCCCTTGCTCAGGCCAGCCAGGATTCCCTCCGGGCCTTCGGCTACGGCCTGCAGCGCGGCCGAGTTGGTCACCATGCAGAGGACCAGGTCGGCAGACTCGGCCGCCTTGCGCGGCGAATCCGCCCAACGCATGCCCAGCTTAATGAGCCGTTCCGCCTTGCCGCGGGTGCGGTTGTAGCCGGTCACAGTGTGACCTTTGCTCAGCAACCGCTCCACCATATTGCCGCCCATTACTCCCAGGCCGACAAATGCCAGGTTCGCCATCTATCCGTGTCTCCCAGTCAGGAAGCGGGCCGGGAAAGAATTCTTTCCGCGCCGCCAGAAGGTATGCGCGAGTCCTCGCGCACTTGCTGCAAGTGGGCGCGCATTTCCGAGCGCGCCTGCTCCGGGTTCCGCATTTCCACCGCCTCCAGGATGCGGCGGTGATAGTACTGTCCCCGCTGCGGACCGCTGGGGTTCTGGAAGGTGCGCAGCCGCTGCTCGCGCAGCAGGCCAACAATGGAATCAATCAGCGAAAGAATGATGGGATTCGCCGCCGCTTCCGCCAGCGAAAGGTGGAAATCCAAATCGGCCTCGATAAAGCCGTCGGCATCATCGAGGGAAGCGTCCATAACCGCGACCGCCTCGCGCATGGTACCCAGGTGCTGCTCCTCGGCCCGCACGGCGGCCAGCGCCGCGATTTCCGGTTCCAGGATTTCCCGCACCTCCGCCAGGCTGCTGGCGCCCTCACCCTGGCCGATTTTGACCATCAGGTCGAGCGATTGGCGGATGGCGTGGGAAGTGCCGTTGGTCACAAATGTACCCCGGCCGGTGTAGGCCTCCACCAGGCCCTTTTCGCGCAAAGCTTTCACCGCCTCGCGGACGGCCGTTCGGCTTACCCCAAACTGCTCTGCCAGGTCGCGCTCCGCCGGCAACTGATCGCCCGGTTTGAGGTCGCCCTTGAGGATGGTCTCCTCAATCTGCTGCACGATCTGTTCATAGAGCCGCGATGTGCGGACTATTTTGTACATAAATTCACCCGCCGCTTACGTGAAATGGCTGTAGCCGGCCCACTTACACGGCCCGGGAAATGCGCGCCTGTTTCGCCTCGTCTTCGATCCAGACGGTTTTGATGTTGGTGAACTCGCGAATCCCGTGGACGCCCAATTCGCGGCCGTGCCCGGATTGCTTTACGCCGCCAAAGGGAACGCGAGGGTCGGAAGCCACCATCTTGTTGACGAAGACCATGCCCGCTTCCACTTCATTGACGAAGCGTTTGCGCTCGAATTCGTCGTTGGTCCAGACGCTGGCGCCCAGGCCGAAGCGGCTGTCGTTCGCGATGGCAATGGCCTCGTCAACGTCTTTGGCGCGGAACAGGCAGGCCACGGGACCGAAGAGTTCCTCGCGGTAGGCCGGCGAGTTTTTGGGGATGTTGGTGAGCACCGTGGGGGCATAAAAATTTCCCGGCCGGTCGGTCAGCGGCTTGCCTCCGGTGAGCACGCGCGCGCCTTCTTCTACGGACTTGGCAACGTCGCGCTGCAGGTCAACCACGGCATCGGCGGTGGCCAAGGGGCCCAGTTCCACGTTCTCCTGCATGGGATCGCCAATTACCAGCGCCTCCATTTTGGCGACGAACTTCTTTTCGAACTCGGCCGCAATTTCCTCGGCCACAATGAAGCGCTTGGCAGCGATGCAGGACTGGCCGTTGTTTTGCACCCGGGCCTTTACCGCGGTACTTACCGCAGCATCCAAATCGGCGCTGGGCATCACGATGAAGGGATCGCTGCCACCCAGTTCCAGAACTACTTTCTTGATTCTCTTGGCTGCGGCCATGCCGACTTGAATGCCCGCGCCTTCGCTGCCTGTGAGCGATGCGGCCATGACACGCGGGTCGTCGAGGATGCCCTCCACCTGGCCCGAAGTCACCAGCAGAGTTTGGAATACGCCCTCCGCGAGACCAGCCCGCCGGAAAATGTCTTCAAGCGCCAGGGCACATTGGGGGACGTTGGAGGCGTGCTTAAGCAGGGCCACATTGCCGGCCATCAAGGTAGGTGCGGCAAAACGCATCACCTGCCAGAAGGGAAAGTTCCACGGCATAACGGCCAGAACGATGCCCAGCGGCTGATAGCGGACATAGCTGCGGGCAGCGGTGGTCTCCACCAGTTCATCGGCCAGAAAACGCTCAGCGTTTTCAGCGTAGTAGCGGCAAGCCGTAGCGCATTTGGCAGCCTCGGCCACGGCTGAACCTATGGTTTTACCCATCTCCAGCGTCATGAGCCGGGCGAACTCCTGCTTTTCCCGTTCCAGAATGTCGCCCGCGCGCTGCATCAGGCGCGCGCGTTCAGCAAACGGAACCTTGCGGAATTCCGCGAAGGTAGCGGCTGCTTTCTCGATTTTGTTGTCAATTTGCTGCTGGGTGAGGGGCTCGAATTTCTTCAGAACCTGCCCGGTCGCTGGATTAATGGTGGCGATCGCCATGTCTGCCTCCTGGGAATTTAAGAAGAATCACGCTCGGCGATTATAGGTGAGCGCCCACTTGGTACGACCACCATACCACAAAGCCAATTTCGGCGCCAACCTCTGCCCCAGCGGTAATTTCGAGAAACCACCCGCTCCCGCGAGGTTAGCCAGGGCAAAACTGCTTGACAGCAATGTTCGCATGGTGGTAGAGCGGTCATACCAGTTTATTTTTAGGGGTGGTTTTTGGGCCAGGAGTCCACGCGTAAGCCAAGAAGGAGCACAACGACCTTGAATCCGAACGACTTAGAAGCGAAATTGTCAACGCGCAAACGCCGTACACCCACCCGTCGACAGTTCCTACAAACGGCCGCCGGGGCTGCCGCGGCCATCGCCGGCTCCTCCGTCGCCGCCTGGGCCAACAATCACCCGCATCCTTCGCCCCAGAGCATCACCTATTTGGACCGGCGGATGTATATCCACAATATGGAGATAATCGCCCACATCCTGCCCGGCGAGGAACGCGGCGGCAAGATGCAGATGATGACGGTGGGCGACCGCCGCTACCTGGTGCAGCAGGGCGCCTTTATTGACGTATCTGACCTGCGCAAGCCGGCCATGTACAACCCGCACGGCTGGCACGGCCAGCAAGTGCAGGTGGCCTGGAACCAGAAGCTTAAGAAATGGATCCTGATCAGCGAGGCGGCGGCACCCATTACCAGCTCGACGCCCACCGCGCCTGCCGGCAAGTACGATGATCCCAAGCTGCTGGACAAGTGGAGGAACTACAAGGGCCTGCGTGGTATCCGCGTCTACGACGTGACCAATCCGGCCAAGACTTCCCTGCTCTCGGAATTCAGCACCGGCGCCACTGGCTCAGGCACCCACCGCAACTACTACGATGGAGGCCGCTACGCTTACCTGGATACCGCCCCCGATGACTCCTTCATCCACCAGATCTCCTATTTTCGGCCGCTGGTGAACGGCAACATGATTGTGGACATGTCCGACCCCACCAGCCCCAAAGAAGTGTCCATGTGGTGGGTGCCGGGATCGCGCAAGGGCGAGGAGGCCGAATACGAGAAGTGGCAGTGGACGAAGCTGAAGTATCCAGAGAAGGACCAGACGCCGTTCGTGGGCCTGCACGGGCCCGTGTATGTGCCCAAGCGCCTGGAGGATGGCGGCAACCGCGGGTACGGCGCCTGGGGCGCCTTTGGGCTTATTATCCTGGACCTTTCCGATCCCAAACATCAAAAGGAAATCGGGCGCTTCGAGCCGCCGCCGCAGTATGGCGCGGGCGGCATCGCCTTCCACACCATCTGGTGCGGCGCCCTGGAGAAGGGATTTGTGTTTGCCAACGGCGAGACCACGAATCCCGACTGCAACCAGGTATTCCTGCCTATCTGGGTGATTGATATCCGCGATGAGGAGCGGCCCACGCCGGTGGCGCAATTCCCGCGACCGGTGCCGCCACCGGAAGCGCCTTACCGTGACCTCTGCTTCAAGCGCGGGCGGTTTGGAGCGCACAACCCGCCACACTTGAAGGCTCCGGGCACGATTTCCCCCAACTTCATTGCCTATTCGTATTTTGACGGCGGCTTGCGCTGCTTTGATGTCGGCGACGTGTTGCGACCCACCGAGGTGGCCTACTTCATCCCGCCCCAGGGTGGCGATTTCAGCAAGTGGGGCAGTTGGAACCGCACCGTGGATAATGTGCTGATAGAATGGGACCGCAACATCATTTACGCCGCGTCTGACACCGGCATTTATGCTTTGAGCTGTCCCAACCTGGGCAAGCCCATTCTCGATCCCATGCCGGTGAGCCACTGGTCGCTGCCGGGACTGAATGTGGGAGCGCCGTAAAGATATTTCATCATTCCGAAGTGGATCGTATGAACGTAGCGACGGCTGTAGACGCCGAGAACTGGATGTGACCGGAATCACTGACAGCTCCCCTGCCTAATCTAAGATAGGACGCGTCTTCTCTTGCCCAGAGAAACTCCTTTCCTTCCTTCTCGTGGGAGGAGCGCATGCCCAAGCGAATCATCGTGACGCACTACGGCGGCCCCGACATGCTGCAGGTGGTTGAAGAAGAATGCGCCGAGCCAAAGCGCGGTGAAGTGCGGGTGAGAGTGCTGGCTGCAGGTGTTGCCTTGCCCGACGTGCTGGCGCGCGAGGGTATCCATCCAGAGACGCCAAGGGTACCCTTCACGCCAGGTTGGGACCTGATTGGCGTGGTGGACCGGCTAGGCGAAGGTGTGACAGCAATCGAAACCGGCCAGCTTGTAGGCGCAATGCCCATCAGCGGAGCGTACGCAGAGTTCATCTGCCTGCCGCAGGGGGAACTGGTACCGGTGCCCGCGGGCTTGGATGCAGCAGAGGCCGTTAGTCTTATTCTGAACTACGTCACCGCATACCAGATGCTGCATCGTTCGGCGAAGGTCAAGGCGGGCCAGCGAGTTTTGATTCATGGCGCAGCCGGCGGGGTCGGGACAGCACTACTGCAGCTTGGGCGCCTGGCCGGAGTGCAGATGTACGGCACCTGTTCAGCGCGAACCGCGACAGTTGTTTCCGACCTGGGCGGGATACCCATTGATTATCGAGATCAAGATTTCGTCAAAGAAGTTCGCCGGCTTACGAGTGATGGCGTGGACGCAGTCTTTGATGGAATTGGCGGCGACAACCTCTGGCGTTCCCGCGAGGCCCTTCGCCCCGGCGGCGTCGTTGTGGTTTACGGCTTTACATCAAAGCTAAGCGGCGGGCGAGTTGCTTCTGGCCGATCCCGTGGCCGCCATCGTTTTCGGGAATCCGCGATCCTGGGGTGGTACATCGCTCGAAACTGGTTTCTTCCAGGGCAGAAACGAATGGTCCCGTATAGCATTCAAACCCTCAAACGGCTGAAGCCGGCTCAGTTTCGGCAGGACCTGGTCACCCTGTTCGGGCTCCTGCAAGACAAAAAGCTCAAGCCACTGATCGCACAGCGACTTCCGCTTGTGGAGGCAAGGCAGGCCCACGAGTTGCTTGGCCAGGGAGGCGTAACCGGGAAAATTGTGCTGGTCACGAATGCGGCGTTAATCCAGTCTGGGACCGCACTCAGCTTCAATGTTTGAAAAACGGGTGCTCTTTCCGATCGGCCGGCGAGCTATGGCGTTTGTTATCAACTGACGAAGCAGCTTCCGGATTGCCGGCCGCTTGGGCAATGGGGGGAACGGCCGGTATCCCAATTAAGTCAAAACCGGATTCTGCGCATCCACAGTTCGCTTCCAGCAAGATGGATAGCCGGGCAACCGAACCTGGAGTGGCCAGCGCTACGGGCGAGGGCACGTGTAACCAGCTAAGCTCATGATCGCTTTTAGAAATCTTGTATCATCCAAACGTTGTTTTCACCGGCGAACTGCGTGAAGGCAAGATAGCGGCTGTCCGGGGAAGGGATGGCCCACCCCAACGGTCCGTGCAGAAGCTCCCATGCGTTTCCCTGCGTGTCTATTTCCAACAGCGCCACCGTACGCTCGTCCTTGGTCGCGGGCACAAATAACGTCCTGCCGTCGGCTGACCAATCTACGTTGCGTAACTCAGCCCATCCTTTCACCACGATTGCATGGCTGCGGTGCGAGGCAAGCGAGAATAATTGGATCCGGCCACGCTTTTCAGCGTCAATGATCGCCAGGTGCGAGCCGTCGGGAGAAAGGCTGAAATTGTTGCCGGTTGAGAGTCGAAGTAGAGCTTCTCTTTTTCCCTGCAGCGGATCAAGGGAGTACACGACCACACCGCCTCCTCGCTGCTGGGTAAGAATACAGCGGGTGGAGCCGAAGCGGGCGCATTGCACATCGCAAATGCCGGCTTCTCGGAGCAAAAGCCGAGGCGGGCCGCCGGCCACGGGCACCCGCATGAGGCTGACCTCGGAGGCTGGCCCGCCCAATCTCGGCATCACCAGGTAAAGAATCTCTGAACCGTCCGGACTCAGGCGGGGGCCGAAAATTCTATCTTCGCCACCTACAAACAACTCCGCTGTAGGCTGATCGATAGCCTGCTTGAAGATATTCCATACTCCATTGCGACTGGAAATAAAGAGAACTGCTTTGCTGTCCGGTGTCCAGGCGAAGGGCACGTTCGCACGCTGGTCGAGTGTCAACCGATGTGGCTGTTGCAATGAGCGCGGGCGCTTCCTTTCCAGTTCCCCCACAAAGACTTGCGGCTCGGCGCTGTGCCTGACCAGCGTCAGGTGTTTACTATCTCGAGAGATGCTGAGATCCGAAATCCACCCTACTCCCCCTGTGGTACGCGCATCCCTGATGGGCTGTGGCTGACCTCGGGCTTCGCCGTCAGCTTCCTCGACCGCAATCGCCCAAAGGCCGGAATCCTCCAGGTTGGGCGCTTCGCTCCTTACGTGGGAATAGATGATCCGTCCATCCGGAGCCCAGCAGAGTGCACGGTCTATAAAGCTGCCTTTCAGCACTACCGTCGCGGGATGAACTCCCTCCCTGTCCCGGGTCTCTAGTGAAACTTCCGAGCTAACAGGTCCTGGCTGAATGCGGAGATATGCGATCCGCTTTCCCGCCGGTGACCAAGCCACCGGCCCCAGCGCGCTGCCAGGGGCGACGCTTGTGACCATGCGTTGATCTGCTCCGTTGGATTCCATGGTCCAGATCTCCAGCCCATTACCAGCCGGGGCCGGACCACCTCGTAAGAAAGCGACCCGCGATCCGTCTGCCGACACGGTCGCTCCCCACGAGTTGTCGCTAAGTTTTTGGGGGGGTGTGCCCAGAATCGAGACTCTCCATATGCTGGGCGGCTGTCGCGGACCGGCATCCCAGGTGGCAAGGAAACTTGCATTGTCCGGAAACCAACTGGTAGGGATCGGCACGAAACCTTTGGGCACAGGCAGCGAATGAGTGTCTCCGCCGCTTGTCTCGCGTAAGTACAGGCCGGTTGTATCGAGGTAAGCGACATACCTGCCATCCGGAGAAATGGCGGCGCCCAGCACCAGGGCTTCTGTCGGATTGGCGGTAACTCGTTGCTCGGAAACCGGGGAATGCTCCCATTGGTTATGGCTGGCCACCCAGCCTAAGCTCCCAGCCACGATGAGCAGAGCTGCTGCCACTGAAACCATTCTGCGGCTCTGCAGCCCAGCATGCCAGGGAGTTGGGGACAGCGCGCAGCCATTTACATTTGCGACGAACCGATATCCTTTGCCAACTACGGTTTGGATAAACCTCGGGTGGTCGGGATCGTCCTGCAGAGCCTGTCGGATCTTGCGAATGGCAGTGTTAATACCCTGTTCGGTATCGACAAATACTTCATCGCCCCATAATTTCGCTATGATTTTTTCTCGGCTGACCAGCTGGCCGCGACTTTCGACCAGCAGGATCAGCAACTCCATAGGGATTTTCTCCAGCTTCAGCACGGAGCCATTGCGGCGTAACTCGTAGCTGCCTATATCCAGCTGTATGTCAGCGAAGGACAATAACTTCGACACAATGCCACCCCAAGCTTGGGGAAACACTATACTCCGGCACTCCCTGGCAAACCAGAGTCAATAAATTCAACTGTTTGGGAGGCTACAGGCAAAATTGATGAAAAATTAAGGGCGGCTCCATTCCTCCGGATTGTTCTCCCCAGTACATACAGCGAGGCAAACGCGCAGTAAGCACCGGCTCAAACCCGGTAAAAGGAGGATTTATGAGCGTCACGAGACTTGCCCTATGCCGCCTCACACTTCTGCGTTCGTTAACTTCGGAGGATGGAATGTCTCGAATCTCAGTCGTTTCGACAATCTCAACAATCATTGTTTTGCTACTGCTTCATCCAGCTGTCGCCAGTGCTGATGCGGTCGCGGACTGGAACGCGATCATGCTGGCTACAACCGCAACTCAAAACCCATTTGCGCAGGCACGATCCGCAGCAATAACGCAGCTGGCGGTATTTGAAGCCGTTAACGCGTGTACTGGCCAATACAAGCCCTACCTTGGCAGTGTCAGCGCTCCGGCTGGCGCCTCGCCCGACGCTGCCGCGATCGTTGCCGCTCACGATGTGCTTAAGTCCTATTTCCCGGCCAGTGCTGCGACTCTGGACGCAGCGCTTATTGCATCCCTAGCCGCGCTACCCAACAGTCCTGCCAAGGACGATGGGATAACAGTTGGTCAGGCCGCAGCAGCGGAAATGATAGCCCTTCGCGCGAATGATGGTTCGGCGCCGCCGGCAACGTTCTTGCCTTCGAGCTCGGAACCAGGTGTGTGGCAGCCGACCCCGCCGGCATTCAGTCCTGGGATTCTGTTCCAGTGGCGGAATGTGATACCTTTCGGAATTCGGAGTAGCCAACAATTCCGCTCTGGCCTGCCACCTGCACTCACGAGCAGCAAATACACTCAGTCTTATATAGAAGTGAAAGCTGTCGGAGACGTGAACAGCACGCAGCGACCGCAGGATCGCGCCGATGTCGCTCGATTTTTTAACGTGGCGAGTGCGGCTTACGTGTGGAACTCAGTGGTGCAGCAGTTGAGTGCTGTCCAGGGAAGTTCGCTCTCGGAGAAGGCTCGTGCCTTTGCACTCGTAAACATGGCCATTAGCGACGGCTTGGTTTCCTCCATGGAATCCAAATACTACTACGTGCGTTGGCGTCCAGTGACTGCGATCCGCGGCGGAAGCACAGACGGTAATCCGCACACCGATGCGGACCCTGCGTTTACATCGTTCATCACAACGCCACCTTTTCCTAGTTATCCATCGGCACATGCTTCTGGCAGCTATGCTGCGCGTGTGATCGCGGAGCGAATCTTCGGGTGCACGAGTGTAGCGATCACCTTGTCTCACCCTGGAATTCCGGAGGTAGTTCTGCATTACACTGATTTGAAGACCATCACAGATGACATAGACGACGCACGAGTCTATGGAGGCATTCATTTTCGGTACGATCAAGAGGCTGGTGCCCGCCAGGGCCGCAGTGTTGGCTCATTCGTGTTCAGCCACAATCTCAATACCATGGATAGCGGGGATGAACGAGACGCTGAAAGCGAAAGTTGCGAAGTTGTACAGTGAGTGGTGTGGCAATTGCGAAGTTGACCACCAGGGTTGTCCGCGATCTGGCTTCCCGTGTAAGCCGCGCTGCTTGCACGGCCGCCAGATTGTTTAGAATGACGTAGTACACGAGGCTCACTTGATTATGAGCGTCTCGGTAGCAACTGATACCGAATCATCCCGCCGACTCATCTAACTTTGGGCAGCACCGAAATGCAAAAACCATCCTGTTGATCTCAGTGTGAGGTGTTGTCTAGAAACGTAGCCCCACCAAGCCGATCATGTCCGTATGACTGGCTATTCGGAAGTAATCGAGCCAGAGGCCTCTGCAAAGCCAACAACCTGCAGTTCACGTACTTCAGGAGATTCACCAGCAGCGTCGTCAGAGGGCTCTCGACATGGCTTTCGGAAATCTTCTCTCTGGTGAGCTGGTTGACGTCGTTGTGCTTGAAATCCAGCAAATGAACGATGGCCTGTGGCGCCCGTCTTGCCGTTGCGCTGGGGAGCCGCAGGAGCCTGCTTCGTGTCTGCAGACCAGGCACCTCACTGCCGTTCAGCTTGGACACTCCGCCTCGGTCTCGGCCACCGTGGCGAACTAGGCGCTCCATGACGGTCCTGCCGCGAGCGTCCCACCCCGCAGGATAAGAGACAAATCTTCCCGCAGTCGCCTTTATCCAGTTCTATATCGGCGAACTTCAGCACCTTGGACACAATGCCACCCCAAGCTTGGGGAAACACTATACTCCGGCACTCCCTGGCAAACCAGA
>Ga0075425_100005204_pt1 | contig 13491 bp, 9 predicted proteins | sample SoiMethybrSBSTD4_FD_75300 | JGI IMG/M metagenome (GOLD analysis project Ga0075425, IMG submission 75300) | Bulk soil microbial communities from a Populus tree surrounding site in Tennessee, USA - Soil MetaG P. TD hybrid SBSTD4 | ecosystem: Environmental > Terrestrial > Soil > Tree plantation...
CGAGACAACCTCGTCTGACAGCGTGCCCTGAACAGCCAGTACCGCGAAGTCGCGATGCTGGTTCGTCACTGTGATACCGGCGGGCGCAGCCTCAGCAAGGAGCGCTACCACGTGCGCGCAGTTCGCGGCGTTGGGGATTAAGAAGACCTCATCAGGGGACTTCAGATAGGCGATCATGTCGTCAACTACGCCGCCCTCGGGATAGCACATCAGTGTGTATTGGGCCTGGCCTGGGCCGATCTTTCCCAGATCGGCGGTCAGACATCGGTTGACGAAGTCCGCCGCGCCGGGGCCGGCCACCGTAGCTTTGCCGAGATGGCTGACGTCAAAGATGCCGACAGCGTTGCGAACAGCCGCGTGCTCGGCCAGGACTCCCGCTCCGGCGTACTCCAGTGGCATCGACCAGCCGCTGAACGCTGCGAACTTCGCACCGGCGGCGACATGCCGTTCGTGCAGTGGCGACGTTAATAGTCGGGCGGCTTCAGCATCTTCGGCCAAGGGTCTCCTCCATCTCCTCGTAACCATCAAACCGGCAGGTCAGGATCGTTTTCGTCAACGAAGGGCTAACCTGTTCAAGCCTCATTCGATCACGCCGACTAACCAAAGGATGTAGCCATCGTGCCTACTCGGACGCTGCCCACACTCGCGATCGCCAAAGCAGTGCCGCGCAATGTCGATGTGCTTGTGGTGGGTTTGAGCGAGTCGGGGACACGGGCGGTGCCTGAGGCGATCGCCGGTGCGTTCACCAAGCGCTTCGGTCTGTCCATAGCCGAGATGGCAACATCGGTTGGAGCGAAGCAGGGGGCCGACTCCAAGCGGACGCTTCCGGCACCGGGCGAGGGACCACGCATTGTGGTGGTAGGTCTTGGCTCCGAGCAGCCCAATGCCGAGGATTTGCGGCGCGCGGCGGGCGCCGGCGTACGCCACGCCGCCTCCCTGGCCGACGACACGCTAACGGTGGCGGTCTCATTGGGCACCGAGGATTCCGCGCAGCTCACTGCCGTTGCCGAGGGTGCGCTGCTCGGCAGCTACCGATATGAGCCAATCAGTGCCGGTCCCGCCAAGGGCGGCACGATCGCCACCATCACTGTGATCCATGCGGGCGACGTGAAGAGCGCCGCCATAGTGTCCGGCGCGGAGACTGTCGTACAAGCGGTTGTGACCGCACGCGAATGGGTGAACGTGCCTGCGAACCTGCTCTATCCCGAATCGTTCGCCGAGCAGGTGCGCAGCCTGGTACGCGGCAGCAAAGTCGCGATCGACGTGCTTGATGACGCGGCGCTGAGCCGCGGCGGGTACGGCGGCTTGATGGCGGTGGGGGGCGGGTCGTCCCGACCCCCCAGGCTCGTGCGGCTGAGTTACAGCCCGCGCGGGGCGAAGTTCCATCTCGCGCTCGTCGGCAAAGGCATCACCTTTGACACCGGTGGCCTCGATCTGAAGCCGCCAGAGGGTATGTATGCCATGAAATGCGACATGGCCGGCGCCGCGGCCGTGTTGGTCGCGGTGCACGCGATGGCTCAGCTTGGCCTCAAGATCAAGGTCACGGCGTACGGGGCCCTCGCGGAAAACATGCCGTCCGGAAGCGCCTATCGGCCCTCGGACGTGCTCACCATCTACGGCGGCAAGACGGTTGAGAACGGCAACTCCGACGCCGAAGGCCGACTCGTCATGGCCGACGCAATCGCCCGGGCGAACGAGGACCATCCTGACCTGATCGTGGACGTAGCGACCCTGACCGGTGCTTGTGTGGTCGCCCTCGGGGAGCGTACGAGCGGACTGATGGCCACCGACGATGCGACAGCTGATCTGGTGCTTGATGCGGCGGATGCGGCCGGCGAGGACGTTTGGCAGCTGCCGATCCCCAGCGAGATTCGCAGCAAGCTGGAGTCCAAGGTCGCTGACCTGCGCTCGGTCGGCGGTGATCGCTGGGCGGGTGCGCTGGTGGCCGCGGCATTCCTGCGGGAGTTCGTGGCGGAAGGCACGCCATGGGCTCATCTCGACATCGCAGGTCCGGCGTTCTTTGATGGCAAGCCCTACGGCTACGTGGCTCCGGGCGGGACCGGCGTTGGCGTACGCACACTCATCGCCCTGGCCCGCTCGCTCGGTGCGTGAAACGCTCCGTCTCCCCAACTGGCCTTTGCGCCAGCGACCGGCAAGTGCTGACGCTAAGCCATCCCTGTCGCGCCTGATGCTGCCAGTGCGCGACGAACCCGCTCGCCGAGCCCGGCAAGCCTCGCAGCGGGCTCATTGCTGAAGACGAAGCGAACGTGGCGGCCGGCTACTTGGTCGCCCCAGCCAACCATGGGCGTCGCGGCAACTTTTTGCACGAGCAGGCGATCCGACACATCAAACGGATCGGCTCCGAGGGCTGCCACATCGAGCAGCATGGACCAAGCACCTGACGGTGAGACCACGGGTAATCCGTCGAGCTGGCGAAGCATCTCGTCGCGGCGAACCTGCCACTCAACATTGGCGGCCGCCAGGCCGTCGTCAGGGGCAGTTAGTGCCGCATATGCTCCAAGCTGCGCGAAGCCGCTAGCCACTAGCCCGTTGTAGCTGTGAACCGTCGCGACCTGGCCCGCGAGGTCGGCTGGCGCAACAACCCAGCCAACCCTCCAGCCAATCATCCGCTGCTCCAGCGAAACCGAGCCGATTGTCAGCGTGCGGTCGCGCATCCCGTCAAGTGAGGCGGGATGGATGATGCTGCGTCCGTCGTACAGCACCCCCTCGAAGCTGGCGAAGTAGACCAACCAGATCTCGCGCTCGCGGCACACCGACGCGATTTCCTCCAGCTCGCTAGCAGAGGCAACCCAGCCACTTGGGAACGAAGCGTTGTTCATGAAGACCGCTCGCGTTCGCTCGGTCACCGCGTCCTGAAACGCATCGAGGTCGAGCCGCCACTCGCCTGTCGAGGGGGTCAGGGGTGCGAAGCGCGGAACTGCCCCAACCAGGCGGACGCGGTTGACCATGCCAGCGTAGGTCGGGTCGGTCATGATCACCTCGTCGCCTGGATCGGTTACGCAAAAAAGGGCGTCGAGCATTGCATCGCCCTCCCCACAGGTGATGACGATCTCGTATGGCCCGTCGTAGTCGGGTCCGCCTCTACGAGCAATCTGAGCGGCCACTGCGTGCTTGAGATCATCGCGACCACTGAACGGAAGCCAACTGTTGGCGGCCTGCGTTCCGACGGCAGCACGGGTTGCGGCGACCGCCTCGGGCGGGGGCGGAACGTCTGTGTCAAGGTTCTCCAGACGGAGGACTTCCGGGTCCGAGCCTGCTGCGGCAGCCACCCGGTCAATGTGAAAGCCGACGATCTCGGCGAGGCGCCGTGCGCCAAGCTGGGCTGTAGTCATGACCGTAGCGTTGTCTTGGGGCTAGTCAGGTGGCGTCGTGGAGCCACCACGATATTTGCTCAGGTTGCTAGATCTTTCATAAGCGCTGAGGCCAGGTCATCGCGCGAGGCGATCTCAAGCTTCTGGTACGCGTGGGTCAGATGCGTCTCGACGGTTCTCCTCGTCAAGAACAGCAGGCGCGCGATTTCGGGGTTGCTGCGACCATCGGCGGCTAGCCGCGCAACGCGAAGCTCGCTCGGCGTCAGGGCTTCCGGTCCCCTCAGACGCGTTCGATGAGGACGCGCCCCGCTGGCAAGGAGTTCCTGCTGCGCCTGCTGCACAAGTACGCTGGCGCCGCAGCGGAGAGCAAGCTCTTGTGCCTGCCGCAAGGTCGCCCGAGCTTCAGTACGCCGACCGGCACGCCGCAGGCCACCGCCAAGATCAGCAAGCGCTCGCGCGTGCTCGAGTCTCGCCGAGGACTTCGACAGGATCGCCACGGCCTCTGTGAGGCTGGCAAGTCCCGCCTCGCCGCCAGTCACGAGTCCGAGCGCTCTGAGAGCAACGCCAGTTGCACGCGGAGCTCCGAGTTCGAGTGCGAGCACCACCTCAGCAGTGGCCAGCTCGACCGCTCGTGTGTGCTCCCCAACTGTGTCGAGCGCGAGCGCTGACTCCGAGCGCCAGGCCCACAGTGACGGGGATCGATTGGCACTCGATTCGTAGCGATCTCCGCATGCAAGCAGGTCTGCGACAGCCTCTCGTGGTCGGCCCTCGGCGACGCGCAAACGGGCTCGAGCCGGAAGAAACATTGCCGCCCAGCAGAAAGCCGATGACTTCCCATGAATTTCTTGAACTTTGGTCTCCACCAGGAGCCGCTCCGCTTCGTCGAAGCGCCCCTGCTCCACAAGTGGGTTGACCAATGCGCCAACGGCGCCCGGCAACCAGAACATATGTCCGTAGAGGCGTGCCGCCTCGAGAGCGTCATGGGCATCTGCCTCCGCATCGGCAAGCGACCCGGCACGGTACGCCGCATGGGCTCGCATTGTTGCCATGGAAATGAACCTCGGCAACGAGCCCCGGCGCCGCGCGTCGGCCAGCCACCGACTTGAGAGTTCGTCAAGACGGTCGTACCGCTCCGACATGTAGAGCGCGACGGCGAGCTGGCCTTCGACTGTGTAGTCGCTTTGCGGATGCGCCGCAGCCAGAGAGTCCAAGGCCCTGTTCGTCAGCGTCGCCGTGAGTTCGAGATCACCATTGGCGAACGCGTTTGAAGATGCAGCTACAGCGAGGGCCAAGGGTTCGGTAACCGTCAAGGTCCTGGCTCGGCTTTGCAACTCAACGAGCCGATGCTCCAGCGCGGGTACGACCCTGAAGTCGAGCTGGCCAGCACCAACTGCCGCCGACTCGAGCAGGTCCGCTTGAGCGTGAGCGTTGGGTTCGGCGCGTAGGTCGTCAACGACTGAGACCGCTTCGGCGATGCGGTCAGCTAGCACGAGGGCATGTCGGCGCATCAAGACGATGCTGAGGCGTGAGTCGAAGTCACGGGCCTCAGCGGCAGCCGCAGCAAGCCGGTCGGCCGCCACACTCGGTTGACCCGCAGCGAGTTCAGCAGTGCCCAACTCACGCAGCACATCGGCGTACTGATTACCCCTCGGAGGCTCAGCGAGCGCACGCCGCAGATACGTGGAAGCCACGTCCATCGCCCCATGGCTAGCCGCACGTCGAGCCGCGCCTCGCAAGAGGTCCACCACATCGGCATTGCCAAGGGCTGGGCTCTCCAGGAGATGTGCCGCCACAGTGTCCAGCTCGGCTCCGTCAGCACGAAGAATCACGGCGGCCTCGGCATGCGCTTGCGCCCTCGCCGCGGTCGTCATATCGGCGTACACCGCGGCCCGCACGAGCGGATGGACAAAGGCAAGCTGGGGCTCGTCACGCAGGATCTGCACGCGGACCAGCGACTCGACGCGCGCGGTCGATTGTGTGTCGCTCAGCCCGGACAACCGGGCAGCATGGCGTAGCTCGCAGCCACTGCCGAGAACTGCTACTGCCTGGGTCAGTGCGGTCGCCCCAGGCCCAAGTGCAGAAAGCCGACGGACGATCGACCGCTGCACCTGTTCTGGACTGATCATCGACACCTCAGCGGCTGCATCGCGGGTCGGCCGCAGCTGCCGGTCAAGCAAAGCGGTGGCCAGCTCGCGCACAAGGAATGGATTGCCACCCGTGGCCGTATGGGCGGCGGCGGTGAGCTCCGGGTGCGGGGCTTCGGAGAAGGCACCCCGGAGCATGGCCCCAACGGCGGAAACACTGAGCCTTTCGAGATGCAGCGACTTTGCCTGGACACGCAGCTGATCTACCAGGCGAACGTTGGCACTCGGTTCGCCTGGACGGGTGGCAAGAACGACGGCAATGGGCATTCCTGCAAGACGTCGTTGAAGATAGATCAGGTAGCGCAAAGAGGCGCCATCACACCAGTGACCGTCGTCGATCGTGAGTAGGAGAGGGCCCGATTGAGCAAGGTTCAACGTCAGCCAGTAGAGGCCATAGAGCGACTCGAACAACCCGCCTTCTCCTGCCGGCCGTGACAGGTCAGCGCCGTCAGCCATCAAAAGGACTGGACGAGCCATCGATGCGGGACCCTCGAGGAGCGGACTCTGACCGGCCATTTCGGTCAGGAAGGGGGCGAACAGCTGGCGCACGACTCCGAAGGGGAAGTCAACCTCAAGCTCCCCACCAGATGCAGTGAGGGCGCGTACGCCCTCGTCTTCCGCCATGGTCTTGACGACCTCGAGTAACGCAGTCTTACCGATGCCGGCCGGACCTTCTATGATCAAGCTCTGACCAGCGCCCGAATGCGCCTGCGTCAGCGCGGCCTCGACTGTCGCGATCTCGCGGTCGCGCTCGAGCAGCCCGGCCACACTCGCAGGCTACAGCCGAGGCGCGGGTGGGGACACTCGTAGAAGCGTTGCCCAACCGTACGAGCGGGGAACCTTGAAAAGCCCAGCCGTGCTGGCAGCTGCCCCGGCACCCAGTCACCCATCCCACCGACCCGGCACCTCTGTCAGCACGGCTGGACGTGCGAGACGCCGCCCTCAAAGAGGGGGATAGTCAGTTAATCCCCCTCAGCAGACGTTTCACCTGTTCGTGATTCGTAGATCTCGCGGAAATGGATTGTTTTGTTCTTAGTCGTAAATCAGACGGTTCCACATCGAATCGGGCTCAACGCAGGTCGGGATGCTTCTTGTTGCGGCTGTTGTAGTCGCGCATTCGCTGCGGATAACCCACGACCGCTGCGTCATAACCGGGGATTTGCAGGTGCTCGGCGAAGGCATGTGCCCATTCGGGCGAGGGCACAGCTCGTCGAGTCCATTCGCCGTCAAAGGCGACCAGCAGCAAGGTCGTCTGAGTGACCGCCGTCTTGGGCTCGACGAAGGCTTCGACCCCGCGCCGCGTTCGTGCGAACTGCGTGAGGTGGGACGTGACGGCGTCGTCAACCGAGCGACTCTGCGAGGCATACCCGCGGCTCTTCTTGACCCGGCTCGCCGTCCGCCGGAACCAACTCATGCGCCAATTATGGCCGGTACCTTGCAGAATCGCGGGTCTTCGCCGACTTGAGAGGATGGCGCCATGGCCCATTCTTCCGATGCCACTGCGCGCGCGAGCGACACTCGCGGTGCGGAGGCTTTCGATCTCGTCGTTCTCGGTGCTGGCAGCGGAGGCTACGCCTGTGCCCTGCGAGCAGCCCAACTAGGACTGAGGGTCGGGCTGGTAGAGCAGGACAAGGTCGGTGGCACCTGCTTGCACCGCGGCTGCGTCCCCGCCAAGGCGATGTTGCACGCCGCCGAGGTTGCGGACTCGGTGCGCAACGGAAGCCAGTTTGGTATCCATGCAGCGATAGACAAGGTCGATCTCGCTGGCGTGGTGTCTTACGCAGACAGCGTGGTCGAACGCATCTACAAGGGCCTGTCCGGCCTGGTCAGCTCTCGTGGCATCACCGTTGTGCAAGGCGCCGGTCGGCTGATCACGAGCAACGGAAGGCCATCCGTCGCGGTCGGCGATCAGACATTCGAGGCGCCCAACTTGGTACTGGCCACGGGGTCCTACCCACGTACGCTGCCCGGTCTGGAGGTCGACGGCGCGAAGATCCTCAGCAGCGATCATGCGCTCCGCCTCGATCGCCTTCCGACCTCAGTGATCGTGCTTGGGGGCGGAGTGGTCGGAGTGGAGTTCGCCTCGGCCTGGCGCTCGTTCGGGGTGGACGTCACCCTCGTGGAGGCGCTTCCTCGACTCTTGTCCGGGGAAGACTCGAATATCTCAGCCGCACTGCAGCGCGCCTTCAGCAAGCGCAAGATCAAAGTCATCACCAATGCCGCGATGTCGGCATGCCAGATCACCGAGTCCGGCGTACGCGTGGAGCTTGCGGATGGACAGCTCCTGGAGGCGGAGCTCATGTTGGTTGCCGTCGGCCGCGCGCCGCGGACTGCCGATCTGGGCTACCGGGAGGCCGGCGTTGATCTTGACGACGGCTTCGTACGAGTTGATCAACGACTTGCGACCTCAGTCGCCGATGTGTACGCGTCGGGCGATGTGGTTCGTGGGTTGCAGCTCGCGCATCGAGGCTTCGCGCACGGCATCTTCGTCGCCGAGGAGATTGGCCACCGCGCTGGTGTCCTTGACCGCGCACCATCGCCGATTATCGATACTGACATTCCGCGCGTCACATATTGCGACCCGGAGATCGCATCTGTCGGACTTGCCGAAGATGAGGCGCGGGCCCGCTATGGAGACGTGGAGACGATCACCTACGACCTGGCCGGCAACGGCAAGTCGCAGATCCTCAAGACGCGTGGTTTCGTGAAGGTCGTACGCCAGCCGAACGGGCCGGTTGTTGGGGTCCACATGATCGGTTCCCGGGTCAGCGAGCTCGTCGGAGAAGCCCAGTTGATCACCAACTGGGACGCGTTCCCTTCCGATGTCGCGGGTCTGATTCACGCCCACCCGACGCAGAGCGAGGCACTGGGTGAAGCCCACCTTGCACTCGCCGGCAAGCCCTTGCATTCGCACGGCTGACCGACAAGATTGACTGTAAGCGCTGGGCACGAAACCGAACTTGACAAGCCCAGCAACCGCCGCTGGCTCCGCGGCGGCTCGCTGTCGCTAGGCTGTGGCCCACCGGGCACCGAAGAGGCCCGACCGGGTTCTACCGAGCCACAATCAGCGACACCAGGACAAACCGAGCACCAGCACGACAAAGGAGTCCTCAGCAGCCATGTCGACCTCTGTAACCCTCCCCGCACTCGGTGAGAGCGTCACCGAAGGAACCGTGAGTCGGTGGCTCAAGCAGGTCGGTGACACCGTTGAAGCTGACGAACCGCTCCTGGAAGTCTCCACGGACAAAGTCGACACCGAGATCCCCTCCCCGGCCTCAGGCGTGCTGTTGGAGATCAGGGCGCAGGAGGACGAGACGGTCGAGGTAGGCGCGGTGCTCGCCGTCATCGGTGAGCCGAGCGAGGCTGACGGTGGCGCTCCGCCGGCAGCTGAGGCCCCAACGAAGGAGGCGGACCAGGCGCAGGCTGAGGAGTCGCCAGAGGCACAGGCCGAAGAGGCGCCAGAGGCACAGGCTGAGGAGACGCCAGAGCCGGAGGCCGAGGAGACGCCAGAGCCGGAGGCCGAGGAGACGCCAGAGCCGGAGGCCGAAGAGACCGAACAGGCACAGGCCAAGGAGTCGGCCCCAGCGCCTGCCGCGGCTCCTAGTGGAGGTTCAGAGGGCACAGCCGGCGCTACCGAAGTAACCCTTCCCGAATTGGGCGAAAGTGTGACCGAGGGAACGGTGAGCCGTTGGCTCAAGCAGGTCGGCGAGTCCGTCAACGCCGACGAGCCGCTGTTGGAAGTGTCGACAGACAAGGTGGACACGGAGATCCCTTCGCCGGCATCCGGCACCTTGCTCGAGATCAAGGTGCAGGAAGACGAGACAGTCGGGGTCGGAGCTGTGCTTGCGGTGATCGGCGAGGCCGGCGCCGCCGCGCCAGCACCTGAGGCAGAGCGCCAACCAGCCCCTGAAGCTGAGCCGGAGCCCGCACCCCAGCCGCCGGCACCCGAGCCTCAAGCGGCACGTGAAGCGGAGCCTCAACCCAAGTCTGAGCCGACCACCACGCCAGCTACCGCCAAGGAAGATGCGCGGCCAGAAGAACACGGGCCGACTGGAGCTGCTCAGCCGACCCCGGGAGCCAGTGATTCCGAGGCCACGTACGTGACGCCACTAGTGCGCAAGCTGGCCAAGGAGCATGGCGTCGACATCGCCTCACTCAATGGGACTGGAGTCGGCGGCCGGATCCGTAAGCAGGACGTACTTGCCGCGGCTGAAGCTGCGAAGCAGGCGGCTGCCGAACCAGCGCCTGAGGCCCCTGCCGCACCCGCCGCTGCAGCGCCGGCAGCGGCCGCTCCGGCTGCCGAAGTCAGCACGCTGCGCGGTACGACGGAAAAGATGTCGCGGCTGCGGCAGACGATCGCCAAGCGCATGGTCGAATCCCTGCAGGTCTCCGCACAGCTCACTGCCACCGTCGAGGTGGACATGACAGCTATCTCGCAGATCCGGGCCAAGGTCAAGGACGACTTCAAGAAGCGTGAAGGCGCGACACTGTCTTATTTGCCATTCATCGCCAAGGCATCGGTCGAGGCGCTAAAGGCTTACCCGCAGGTGAACGCGACGATCGACACCGAGGACCGCACCATCACCTATCCGGATGCCGAGCATCTCGGGATTGCCGTGGACACCGAGAAGGGCCTGCTGGTTCCAGTGATCAAGGACGCTGGTGACTTGAGCATTGCCGGGCTGGCCAAGCGGATCGCCGACTTGGCGGCGCGTACGCGGCAAAACAAGGTCACTCCGGACGAGCTTACGGGTGGCACGTTCACAATCACCAACTACGGATCCGCCGGCACCTTGATGGACACTCCGATCATCAACCAGCCTCAGGTCGCGATTCTGGGAACGGGTGCGCTGGTCAAACGGCCCGTGGTGATCTCCGATCCACGTCTGGGCCAGGTGATCGCGATCCGCGACATGATGTATCTGTCGCTGTCCTACGATCACCGGCTGATCGACGGTGCGAAGGCAGCCCGGTTCCTCAGCACTCTCAAAGCGCGGCTTGAGGAGGGCGATTTCGGCGCCGAATTCGGAATCTGATCGCCGGCCTTCGCGCGAATCTCGTGACATGAAGTGGCTGTTGGCCGGCGCGTCCGGCTTCTTGGGCACGGCCATCAGGGTGCGGCTGGCCAGTGAGGGCCAGGAGGTGGTGCGTCTCGTACGCCGCGAGCCAGCGACCTCGACCGAGTTCCGGTGGGATCCCGATGTGGGCTATATCGATCCTTCAGCCTTTGAGGGCGTCGACGTTGCGGTGAATCTCGGCGGGGTTCCAGTCGCCCCCTTACCTTGGACGGAGTCGCGACGGGAGCACATCCTCTCGTCACGGGTCAACACCACAAGCACGATCTCCCGCGGCCTGGCGGCGCAGACAGGCAGCGGCTCTCGCGTCCTGATCCAGGCCAGCGGCATAGCCCGCTACGGCACCACCTCCGGCGCCGAGCCGCACACGGAGGATTCACCAGCGGCACCTGATTACCTAGCCCAGGTCACGACAAAATGGGAGGCCGCGACCCGGCCGGCGGCCGATGCCGGGGTGCGCGTCGTGATCATTCGCACCAGCCCGGTCATGGACTCCAGCGGCGGGACGTTTCAGCTGCTGAAGCTTCCCTGGCTCTGCGGCATCGGTGCCACGCTCGGCGATGGCAGCCAACGTATGCCCATGATCAGCCTCCGCGACTACCTGGCAGTCGTGCAGTGGGCAGCAGCCACCGATGGGGCCTCTGGTCCCTACAACTTGACCCTCCCCCAACCCACGACCAACGCTGAGTTCGCCGACGCTCTTGCCGCCGCAGTGCACAGGCCCCGATTCCTGCAAATACCCGCCGGAATGATGCGGACCGCGCTCGGCGAGCTAGCGGGGCAACTCGTCGGCGACATGTACGCCGTCCCCAAGCGATTGACCGGTGATGGTTTCGTCTTCGCCGATCCCACTGTGGAGGACGTCGTCCGATCCGCGCTGCACTCGCCCGTACGACGTTAGGACGGGGAACGACATTAGACTCGGCGCCATGGAACTGGCGTTCCGCGATCTTGGGCTCGGCAGCGAGCATGTCGACTACCAGGCGGCGTGGGAGCTGCAGCGCGCCATTCACGCAGAGGTATCCACCGGCCGCCGGCCGGGCACGGTGCTGCTGCTGGAGCACGCGAGTGTCTATACCGCGGGCAAGCGAACCGAGCCCCATGAACGCCCCCTCGATGGCACGCCGGTGATCGACGTTGACCGTGGTGGCAAGATCACCTGGCACGGGCCTGGGCAGCTGGTGGGCTACCCGATCGTCAGGCTGCCCGAGTCCTCGCTGGTTGTGGACTACGTACGACGGCTGGAAGAGGCCATGATCACCACGCTGACCGGGTACGGCCTGAGCACCGGCCGAATTCGCGGCCGCTCCGGTGTCTGGCTGGCAGCAGACGACCAGCGGCTCGAGCGCAAGATCGCCGCAATCGGGGTCAGGGTCGCCGCCGGCACCACGATGCACGGCTTTGCACTCAATGTCGATCCCGATCTTCGCTGGTTCGATCGGATCATCCCATGCGGGTTGACTGGCGTCGGCGTCACGTCGATGGCTGCCGAGCTAGGCCGACGTCTCACCGTCACCGAGGTTGCGCAGGCACTCCGCCCGCACCTGCAGCGGTACCTCGCCTTTGAGGACTACGCCCAATCGCCAGACATCGGATCGGCACCAGACGCAACTCCCCAACGCAGGGTCGCAGTTGGAGCAGCCTGAGCCAGTGGCGTTGGCAGTCGGGGGTCGCCGCGGGATCGTGGTGAGGCCGCCCGTCGTCGACTACGCGATCGAGGCGTACGGCCTGCGAAAGGTCTACCGGGGTCGTAACGGCAAGCAAGCGGCCGTCGACGGACTTGACCTACGGGTACCGATGGGCGGTGTCCACGGGTTCCTTGGCCCCAACGGTTCCGGCAAGACGACGACCATCAGGATGCTGCTCGGACTGACCACAGCTGACTCTGGCCACATCCGAATCTTCGATCACGAGGTGCCGCTGGCCATCAATCACATCATCGACCGTGTGGGCGCCATCGTCGAGCAACCCAAGTTCTTCCCCGCATTCTCGGGGGAGAAAAACCTTGAACTGCTTGCCCGAGCAATCGGGGCACCACAAAGGCGAGTTGTCGCGGTGCTCGAAGAAGTGGGGTTGGCACGCCGGAGCCGCGACAAGTTCCGCAAATATTCCCTCGGCATGAAACAGCGGCTCGCGATCGCCGCAACGCTGCTCAAGGACCCAGATCTGCTGATCTTCGACGAGCCGACCAACGGCCTCGACCCTGCCGGCATACACGAGATCCGGACGATGATGCGAAATCTGGCTCGCCGAGGGAAGACCGTGCTGGTCTCCAGCCACATTCTCAGTGAGGTACAGCAGATCGCCGACACGGTCACCATCATCGGCCGCGGCCGGCTGCTCGCCGAAGGCAATGTGCGCGACATCCTCGCTGCTGACGGTCAGCTGTCGGCGCAGGTAGGAGTCTCCGACCATCTGCAGGCCACCGAGGTGCTCACTGTGTCCGGCTTCAGTGTTGAGCCGCTGGCCGGCGGGCTGCTCAAGGTCAGTCAGCGCAGCCAGCGGCTCGACCCTGCAGTCATCACCCGGCTGCTGGCCGAGCAGGGTCTGTACGTCTTCGAACTCACCACGATCCAGCCAGACCTCGAATCGGTGTTCTTGAACTTGACTGCCGATGATCATTTGGGAGCCCGGCAGCAACACCGTAGAAAGCCCGAGCAGCGTCGCACGCAGGTAAATCAGCGCGGGACGGGACAGCAGCGGGGAGCACAGTCCCAACGACAACGTCGGGCAGGGCGGCCAAGTGTGAGTGGGCGACGGTGACCCGGCTTATCTGGGCGGAGGCCTCAAGGCTCTTCAGCCGGCGCTTCACTGGCATGGCCTTACTCGTGCTGCTACTCGCGCTCAGCGGATACCAGCTCGTGGTGAACAAGGCTCTCTCGCCCTTGAGCGAGGAACAACTCGCCACCTCACAACGCGCGTACGACCAGGCGCACCAGG
>Ga0075425_100005207_pt1 | contig 13488 bp, 6 predicted proteins | sample SoiMethybrSBSTD4_FD_75300 | JGI IMG/M metagenome (GOLD analysis project Ga0075425, IMG submission 75300) | Bulk soil microbial communities from a Populus tree surrounding site in Tennessee, USA - Soil MetaG P. TD hybrid SBSTD4 | ecosystem: Environmental > Terrestrial > Soil > Tree plantation...
GGATTTCGGCCGGGTTCGTGTTCGTGACGATCGTGGCCAATCTAGGTATCAGCCGCTACGAAGCTAGACGAGCCGTCGACCTGAAGAGCGCGCTTCTCGCGGCGGACGCCGGGCACACATTGAGCGACACCTTCGGAGCCATCGCCGTATTGGTGTCTTTCGGCGGGGTCGCGCTCGGCTTTCGGTGGGCCGACATGATCGCGGCGGTGGTCGTATCCTTGCTCATCGGGCGCACAGCTTGGAGCGTGCTCGGCGCGAACCTCGGCGTGCTCGCCGACCGTGCCCGACTCGACCCCCACCGGGTGCGGGAGATCGCCATGAGGGTCGGCGAGGTGCGGGGTGCCCACAAGATCCGCTCGCGTGGGTCGCCCGATCACGTGCACGTCGATCTGCACATCCACGTCGACCCCGGCATGACCGTGGAGCGCGCGCACCAGGTCACGCACGACGTCGCGCGCGCTGTGCGAGCGGCGTTCCCCGAGGTGGCCGACGTCATGATCCACACCGAACCGGCCGACGGTCGCGAAAACGACGTCGCCTCGGTTGCTCCTTCGGGCTCGCTCCGAACCTGAGGCGAAGTCACTCCCTCGCGCTGAACATCACCTTCGTGCGAACGTTCATCGGCTCCGTTTCCCGGGGCGGAGGAAAGTCGGCTTCGATGATCTTCGCGTCGAAAGAGATGATTCTATCCTCGGGCTTCCCCGTTCGCAGGTGGTACCTGAAGATCCACTCCTTGAGAGCCCGCCAGTAGGCCTCGGTGCCGAAGATCTCCCTTTCGTAGTCGCACCAGAACTCGTCCTGCACGAGATGGGGCGGGATCCGCTCGAGGGGCAGAGTCGCGACGCGGCTGGCCGCCTCGTTGTACGGATCGACGTGACGCCCGCCGAACGTCACGGCGTCGACGTAGAGATGTCGCTCGCTGGTCGGAACGTCGGGCGAGAACATCTGCCACCCCTGGTCGAGACGCGAGTACCAGATGAGCTGCGTGATCCACTTGGGCTGCGACGGTTTGAAGCGCTGGGGTATGGCGAAGTTCTGCACGAGAAGCTGGTTGATGCAGGCGTACAGCAGCACGAGCGCCGCGACCTCGCGGGCCATCGCGAGCGGACCGCGCCGAAACCACTGGCGAGCCGAGCTCGGTTCTCGTGGCGGTCGAGTTGACCGGGCCGAGCCGAGCGCCAACCAACTCGCGAGGGTCGCCTCCCTCTTCGAAAGCGCTTTGCCGACCCACGCGGCGAGCGAGCGCACGCCCGGCAGCTTGAGGATCAGAGCCAGCGGAAGACCGCAAGGAAGGGCCGCCAGACATTCGGCCATCGCCGGGGCGCCGGTCGATCGACGCCCGGTAGCCGGATCTTCGACTTCCCACGCGGGACCGGAAACGAAGCGCAGTCGGTCGAACGAATCGAGCCGCGAGAGCAGGCGCGCCCAGGCGAAGGCGAGCGGGGAATCTTCGCGAACGTGGACCGTGCGAGCGCGCTTCGCGCCGGGCGCAAGGTACCGGCCGAACCATGTCCAGTCCTCCGATGACAGAAGGAGCGGAAAGAAGCCGATCATGTTGAAGGAGAATTGGCCGACGTTGAGAACCGCGGCGATGCCGATGTGCATCATGGGTAGAAGCAAAACCGCGAGGCGGCGCGACCATTGCCAGCCGACGGGGCTCAGTATGAGCACCGGTGCCGCGTACTCGAGGCCCATCGTCGTGTACGTGAGAAAGCGCGACATCCCGACGCTCAGGTGGTCGCGCACCAGAAGGCCGAACCATGTGACCATTCGTTCCTGGTAGGGGACGTAGTGGATCGCCAGACCTCGGCGCCAGGTCCAGCCGTGCTTGTTGACCGCGTTGAAGTAGTAGATGATCGCGAGCTCGAGCAGGACCGCGAAAAAGGCGATCGACGCCGCAGGATGCAACATCGGAGGGGGGAATGCCGCGCGGTCGTTCAGCTCGGCCGCGGTCGTTTCGCGACGCGCGGCGAGGCTCGCTCGCAGCGCGTCGACCGAAAAGCGAGCTCCCATCGGCAAGAACATCGTCCATGCGGCCAGAACGTCGAGAGCGACGTCGCCGCCGTTCATCGTGAAGGCGACCCGCGCCTGCAAGCTGATCAAGCATATGAAAGAGAGCACGTGCATGAGGCGCGTCCTGTATCCGACGGTGAACGCCAGAAACACGATGCCGCAAAGCACGAACATGATCGCGGCTTCGTCGGTGCGAGAAGCCGCATGAAAAAAAGAGAACGTGTACTCGATCGTCGGTCGCCAGAGCACCGTGTGGTTCGGCAAGACGCCGTCGTTCGTGTAAAAACTCACGATCCTCGGCACCCGGCGCCACACGTTGTAAACGAGCAAGATCCCGAGACCGATGCGCGTGAGCGCGAGGCTCCGATGATCGTACTTGCAGTAGATCTCGACGAAAGAAGCGAGGTATTTCTCGAGCTTGGATTTCACGACACCAACGACGCGGCTCGCTCCATCGCATGCTCGAGCGTGCCGGCGACCTCCAGACCTTGGAACTTCTCCTTCAGGTTCGCTTTCAACCACATCTCGCGAGGACGTGGAAGAGGTCCGGCGAGCACGACCGTCTTCTTGCGCCTGAGAAGGCTCTTGATGGCGTTCTCCAGGGCGACGAGTCCGGTTGCGTCGATGACGGGGACCTTGCCGAGGTTCAGAATGAGGACTTTGTAGGTGTCGCCACGGCTCGAGCTCAGCGCCTGCATGGCCTTTTGAGCGGCACCGAAGAAGAGCGGACCGTTGATCTCGTAGAGCGCTACGCCTTTCGGCAACCGCGCGTGCTCGGTTTCCGGTTGCGGTTCGAGGATGCTGCGAGCCTCGGTGAGCTCGGCCATGCGGCGCATGAAGAGCATGGCGGCGAGCACGACACCAATCGACACGGCGATGACCATGTCGAACAGGATCGTCAGGCCGAAGCAGGTGAGAAGCACCACTACGTCGCTTTTCGGAGCGACGCGGACGATTCCGAGGAAGTTTCGGACCTCGGCCATGTTCCAGGCGACCAAAATGAGGAGCGCCGCGAGCGAAGCCATCGGAACGTAAGCCACCCATGTCGCGAGCAGCACCATCGACAGCAAGACCACGACGGAGTGGGTGACCGAGGCGAAAGGGGAGCGGGCCCCGGCTCGCACGTTGGTGGCGGTGCGGGCGAGCGCGCCGGTCGCGGCGATTCCGCCGAAGAATGGAGCGACGATGTTGCCGATGCCCAGCGCAACGAGCTCGGAGTTCGGCTCGTGTTGGGTGCCGGTCATGCCGTCGGCGATGACCGCCGACAACAGTGATTCGATGGCACCGAGCATGGCGATCGCGAAGGCGGAAGGGACGAGCTCGCGCAGCATCGCGAACGAAAGACCTGCCGAACCCCACGGTAGGGCCGGCGCCGGAAAGGCGGGCGGGATCCCCGCGACCACGACGCCGTTCACCGTCGAGTGGAAACGCGTGCCGATGGTGACGACTTCGAATGCCGGGTCGTAATGGTGAACGAGCACGGCGGCCGCCGACGCGAGTCCGATGGCGATGAGCGGGGCGGGCACCCTCTTGATGAAGCGAGGGATGAGCCAGAGCAGGCCGAGCGTGGAAGCCGCGACCAAGACCTCCGGTAGGTGGGACGTGCCGCGGGCTTGCCACAGAGTGGCGAGCTTCTCGATGTACGAGTCTGGCATCGATCGGATGTCGAGACCGAGCAGGTCCTTCAGCTGGAGGGTGGCGATGACGACGGCAATGCCGCTCGTGAACCCGGTGGTGACGGGGTGGGGAATGAACTGAATGAGCAGCCCGAGGCGGGCGATGCCCATGCCTACGAGTATGATGCCGGCCATGAGACCCGCGGTGAGCAGGCCGGCGAGCCCGAACTTGGTGACGATGGGAGCGAGGATGACGATGAACGCGGCCGTGGGCCCGGTCACCTGGAACTTGCATCCACCGAGCAGCGCGATGAGCGCGCCGGCGATGATCGCCGTGTAGAGGCCATGCTGGGGGGGGACGCCGACCGCGATGGCAAGCGCCATCGAAAGAGGCAGCGCCACGATGCCGACGACGATGCCGGCCAGGATGTCGGCGCGCAGCTCGGCGGCCCCGTACCCTTTCGAAAGGGCACGCCGTAGAGCGGCAGCGATCGGAATCGGCTGCTTGGCGAAAAGTGGAGGTGTCGGGACGGACGAGACGGACGAAGCGGGGGCCAAGAACTTGTCTCCCTGAAAACGGGAAGCAAGTTAGCGAATTATGAAGAAAAAACCAAGTCGTCCGCGCGGCGCGCCGCGCCGGCTGTCCCGCGTTACCGCGCGAACTCGACGCCGACGCGCGCGCCCCCTTCGGGTCGGTTGCCCGCAAAGACGCGACCGTTGTGAGCCTCGGCGATCTTCTTGACCAGGGCGAGGCCGAGGCCAATGGACTCATCGCCGTTGGAGGTCGGTGAGGCGCGCTTGTAGAAGGGCTCGAAGACTCGGTGCTCTTCGCCCGCTTCGAACCCGGGCCCCTTGTCCTCGACGACGAACGTGACGAAACCGGGCCGCGTCTCGACTCGAAGGTGTTCGACACCTCCCGCGTGGCGTTTGGCATTTTCGAGCAGATTGGAGACGGCACGCGCCACCAGCGTCGCATCACCCTCGAACAGGGCGGGCTCGCCGGGCAGCACGATCTTGGCCGCGTCGATCGCCGCCCGCTCGAGGGCCGTTTTGCCCACCTCGGTCGCGTCGAGCTTCGTCCTGCTGAGGGCCGTGAAGTCGATTCGCGAGCTCGCCAAGAGATCGCTTACGAGGATGTCGATTTCTGTCACTTCCCGCTCGAGCTCTGCCAGCTCGCCGAGCGGATCCTGAGCGTCTCGAAGGCGCGCCAGGTTGGCCTCCGTCTTGTCGCGGGCGAACTCGATGAGCAGCCGCATTCGCGAGAGCGGCGTGCGAATCTCGTGCGACACGGTTGCGAGGAGCGCGCGCTGGTCCGCGAGCTGCTTTTCGATGCGCGACGCCATCTCGTTCATCACGTTTCCCACCATGCAGAACTCCGCGCCGTGCCTTCTCGAAAGGTGGACGCGGCTTTTCAAGTGACCGTGGCCGATGTCCTGGGCGACTCGCGAGAGCTCCGAGAGCGGACGAACCAGCCTCCGGGCGATCGCGCCCGATGCCCCCCATAGCATCACCACCGCAACCAGAATCGGAAGGAGGAAACGCGGCCCGTGATCGTGCTCCTGGCAAACATGCACGTACCCCACCAGGTGCCCGTTCTTCTCGATCGCGGTCGGCCAACCATGCTGGCAGGCGGCGCCGAACGCGGAGACGGTGGCACCGGCCGGATCGGCGAGGCGCACCCCCACGGCGAGGTCCCTCGACAGATCCGAGGCGAGAGCGTCGCGCTTGTCGGGTTCGTCCCAGGCTGCCGCGAATTGCCCGGCAAGAAAGGTCCGCGCGCGCTCCAAAGGCCAGCCGCCCGCCGGGTGCTGCAGCGATGCAAGAAGGACGACCACCGTCGTCACAGCGATGGAGATGCCGAACCAGAAGAAGATCTTTCGATGCAGCCGGCCGCGAAAGTAAAAGGCGAATGGATTCACGCGCCGTCCTTCACGAGGACGTACCCCACACCACGAATGGTCTTGATCTTCTTCGGCGAGCGGGGGTCGTCGCCGAGCTTCTGGCGCAGGTGCGAGATGTGCACGTCGACCGTGCGGTCGCCGACGTTGACGTCGCCCCGTCCCGCTTCGCTGAGAAGGGCGTCGCGCCCGACCACGCGCCCAGCGCGGCGCGCGAGCGCGAGCAGGATGTCGAACTCGATGCCGGTGAGGTCGACGTCCTGGCCACGGATCTTGACCTTGTGGCCGGGAACGTCGATGGAGATATCGTTCACCATCACGATGTCCGATTCGGTGGTCGGGTTGGCCCTCCGAAGCACCGCCCGCAGGCGTGCGACGAGCTCGCGCGGACCGAAGGGCTTGGCGATGTAGTCGTCGGCGCCGAGCTCGAGACCGACGACGCGGTCGGTCTCGTCTCCCTTGGCGGTGAGCATCAGAATCGGAACCCGGCTCTTTGCTCGGATGCGGCGGCAGACCTCGAGACCATCCATGCCGGGCATCATCACGTCGAGCAACACGATGTCGAACGGCTCGGTGTCGAGCGCCGAGAGCCCCCGCTGCCCATCGGGGGCTCCCGTCACGGCGAATCCGTTCTGCTCGAGGTACGTCGTCAGGAGCTCGTGGAGCCGCTTGTCGTCGTCGATGAGCAGGACGCGAGGCATGTTTTCACTGCGGGGTTGAAGGCGCTTGTGGAGCGGGGGGTTCGGGCGTCGAGGGTGGTCTCGGCGACGACCGCTCCCACGCGTCGTGACCGCACCATCCGTCGTGACCGTAGCCGTAGTGGTGATGGTACCGCATCGCGTGGAAGGCAAAACCGTAGCCAAAAACGGTCCCCATAGCCAAGAGTGCAATTATCGTCCAGCGTCGCATGTGGATTCTCCTTCCTCAGCAGCCATGAGCCCAGCCGGACTCGATCATTTCGCCCAGTGCCTTGCGCTGTCGGTCGTCGAGAACGCCGTGGATCTTGCCGAGCGCCGCGCCGGCGGCTCGCCTCAATCGCTGCGCGGCGTCGTCGAAGCGTTTCTCGACGTCGTCGAGCCCCGATTCGTCGAACGTGGGACCGCTGACCGTGCGCGCCACGTCGCCGCGCGTCTCACGCACCGTGCCACGAAGATCGCGCGCGGTGCCCTTGAGCTCGTCGAGAGCGTCCATGATGGCTCGCTCCTGGGCCGGCGTTGCGTCGAGCCGCGCCAAGATGGAGTAGAGAAACCCGCGCCGTCGACCCCAGGGGGGACCGCCGCCGTAGCCGTAACCGCCCCAGCCCGACCAGGCCGGGCCATAACCGTAACCGCCGTGGTGCCGAAATCCGCCGTAGTAGCGGCGCCCTACCAAAACCCGCACCAGGCCGATGAGACATAGCGTTCCAATCAAAAAACCGAGAAACATGTCGTCCTCCTCGGGTCGCTCCGTTGCGACCCAAGGGAGAAGCGTGCGCAGGAGTCGTTAAGCTCGTACGGTGGGGCGTGTGAAGAAATGTTAATTGAGGACCATGGCCGCATCGGGCAGCGGAAATAAGCTGGTTTTTCGTTCGCCGGCCGCTTTTGCGCGGGTGCGCCGGGGGGTCGAGTTTCTGCTCTCGCAAGGGCGCGGAGCCGAGGTGGTCATCGTGGGTGCGTCAGGCGACGCGGCCGCGCAAATCGCACGCACGGCGGCAGAAAAGACTGGCGGCTCTTTCGGGTGGTACAGGTTCACGCTGGCGCGCCTCGCCGGCGCCATTGCGTCGCAGGCGCTCGGCTCGCGGGCCCTCACGCCGGCGGGTCCGCTGCCACTCGAGGCCATTTGCGCACGGATCGTCCATCGCCTGGGGACGGGCGGGCTCGGGCGCTTCGCCGCGATCGCCGATCGTCCCGGCCTTCCGCGGGCGATCGCTCGAACGCTCGACGAGCTCCGCATGGGAAATGTCCGCACCGACGAGCTCGCGGCTCTCGACGTCGGCCCGGTCCTCGCCGCCTACGAGCAAGAGCTCGAACGGACGAGGTTGGCCGATCGAGCCAGTGTTCTTCGCCTTGCGATCGAGGTTGTATCGGCGGGCGGGCGGGGCGATCTCGTCGGAAAGCCGCTCCTTTTACTCGACGTGCCCGTGCGAAGCGAGCTCGAGCGTGCGTTCGTTCGGGTCCTCGTCGAAAAGGCGACGAGCGCGCTCGTCACCGTCGTCGCCGGCGACGAGCAGGCGATGAAGATCGCGGCGGTTGCGACGCCGGCGGACGACGAGGGGGTACCGACGACGGCACTCGGGCGCCTTCAAGCGGGGCTTTTTTCGCGAACGGCGACCCCCGGCGAGAAGGCGCAAGACGTCGTCATCCTCTCGGCACCCGGCGAAAGCCGCGAGTGCGTGGAGATCGCGCGCCTCCTGCAGCAAGAAGCCGAGCGGGGCACCCGGCTCGATCAGATGGCGATCCTCTTGCGATCGCCGAACCAGTATCGCGCACACCTCGAAGAAGGGCTGCGCCGCGCTTCCATTCCCGCGCACTTCGCGCGCGGAACCATTCGCCCCGATCCCGCGGGGCGCGCGTTCCTCGCGCTCCTCGCGTGCGCCGCCGAGGGGCTCTCGGCCCGGCGATTCGCCGAGTACCTGTCTCTCGGCGAAGTTGCCGACGCGGCGAGCGGCGGCACCCCTCCGCCCCCCCGGCCCGCGAGCGAAAGATGGGTCCCACCCGACGAGGAGACCGTGCCCGAGGCGATGCTTCGCGCCGCTTTCGCCGATGAAGCGGACGACGGTTCCGAGCTCGAATCGCGGGATGTCGGCGCGACCTCCGGACCGGCGGCGGCGACCGTCGAGGGCACGCTTCGCGCTCCGCGCATGTGGGAGCGTTTGCTCGTCGATGCCGCGGTCATCGGCGGACGCGATCGGTGGGAGAAGCGGCTCGCCGGGCTTCGCAGCGAGCTCGTCGCGGACGTCGGCGAGGTGCTTCGTCGCGACGAGGCTTACGCCGCTCGCCTCGAGCGCGACATCGAGGCTCTCGATCGACTGCGGGTGTACGCCTTGCCGCTTCTCGTCGATCTGGAATCGCTCGGGCCGCCGTTCGTCGCCGACTGGGAGACCTGGCTCGACAAGATGAGCGCCCTTGCGACCCGGGCGCTACGCCGGCCGGAGCGCGTGCTCGCGATTCTCGCGGAGCTCGCTCCGATGTCGGACGTCGGACCGGTCGACTTGCGCGAGGTCAGGCTCGTCCTCGAGCGGCGTCTCACCGACCTCGTCGTGCGCCCACGCGATCGCCCCTACGGGCGCGTGTACGTGGCATCGATCGAAGAGGCGCGCGGGCTCGCGTTCGACATCGTCTTCGTACCTGGTCTGGCCGAGCGCCTGTTTCCGCAGAAGGTCACCGAGGATCCCATCTTGCCCGATCGCGAGAGAACCAAGCTCGGCGGGCGCCTTCGGACGAACGCCGACCGCTCCGCGGCCGAGCGGCTCATGCTCCGCATCGCCGTCGGCGCGGCCCGAAAGCGGCTCGTCCTCTGCTATCCGCGGATCGACATCGAGCAATCCCGCCCGCGCACGCCGTCGTTCTACGGGCTCGAGGTCCTGCGCGCCGCCGAAGGAAAACTGCCCGGGTTCGACGATCTCGCTCGGCGGGCCGAGGTCGTCGGAGGCGCGCGTCTCGGATGGCCGGCGCCTTCTCGGCCCGAACAGGCCATCGACGCCGCCGAGCACGATCTCGCGTTGCTCCAGTCGATCCTCGAGCGACCGGAGAAGGAAACGGTCGGCATGGCGCGTTACCTGCTCGATGCGAACGTTCATCTGGCGCGCGCGCTGCGCTTCCGCGGGCGGCGCTGGAACGTCAAGTCTTGGACGCGCGCCGACGGGCTGGTCGACCTCGATCCGCTTGCGAAGCCGGCGCTCGCCGCGCACCGCCTCGAGGCTCGATCGTTCTCTCCGACCGCGCTGCAACACTACGCGGCCTGCCCGTACAAGTTCGTGCTCAACGCGATTCACAAGCTCGCGCCGCGCGAAGACCCCGACCGGCTCGAAGAGCTCGACCCGCTCCAGCGCGGCTCGCTGATCCACGAGGTGCAGTTCAAGCTGCTCGGGAGGCTGCGCGACGGGGGCCTCCTGCCGGTCACTGCGAAAAATCTCGAGCGGGCGCGCGCGGTGCTCGACGGTGTGCTCGACGAAGTGGCCGCGCGTTACGAGGACGAGCTCGCGCCTGCGATCGAGCGCGTGTGGGAGGACGGCATCGCGTCGATTCGGGCGGATCTTCGCGAGATGTTGCGACGATCGATCGAGGAGACGACCTGGGTTCCTGCCCACTTCGAGCTGTCCTTCGGGCTCGTCGAAAGGCGCGATCGCGATCCCAACAGCGTGGATGAGCCAGTCGCTCTCGACTGCGGTATCAAGCTCCGAGGATCGATCGATCTCGTCGAGCGCCGAGCGGACAGTGCGCTTCGGGCGACCGACTACAAGACGGGAAAAGCGCGCGCCACCGACGGAACGATCATCGGCGGCGGAGAGACCCTCCAGCCGGTTTTCTACGCCCTCACGCTCGAAAAGCTCTTCCCGCACGAGCGCGTCGATTCGGGACGTCTCTACTACTCCACCTCCAACGGTGAATTCAGGGACGTCGTCATTCCTCTCGACGATGAGGCGCGCGGCGCCGCGAACGACGTCGCGACCACCATCGGCCGCGCGCTGGAGGAGGGGTTTCTTCCCGCGGCACCGGTGAGCCGCGGTTGCGAGTGGTGCGACTACCGTCCCGTCTGTGGACCCTACGAGGAGCAGCGGACGAGCCGCAAGCGGCAAGACAAGCTCGCTCCGCTCCTGCAGTTGAGGAAACGCGTATGAAGCCGCTCGCCGATGACGCGACCCGAAGTCGCATTCGCTCCGATCTCGACAGCACCCTCGTGGTCGAGGCCGCGGCCGGCACCGGCAAGACAACCGAACTCGTGGGTCGGATTCTCGCCCTTTTGTCGAGCGGGCGCGCAAGTCTATCGCGGCTCGTCGCGGTCACGTTCACCGAGAAGGCGGCTGGCGAAATGAAGCTCCGGCTGCGTTCGGAGATCGAGAGGGGGCGCACCGACGCCGCGACGAGCGACGAACAAAGGGCGAGGCTCGACGGCGCTCTGTCCGAGCTCGAAGAGGCACGCATCGGCACCATCCACGGTTTCTGCGCCGACCTTTTGCGCGAGCGAGCGGTGGAAGCGAAGGTCGATCCGCAATTCGAGGTTGCAGCCGAGGAGGAAAAGGAGCGGCTCTACGGCGAGAGTTTCGAGCGCTGGTTTCAAGCGATTCTGGCGAATCCGCCGGAGGGCGTTCGCCGCATCCTGCGACGCCGCTCGCGCGATCGGGATGCTCTCGGGCCTCGCCTGGTCTTGAAGCGCGCCGGGGCCGATCTCATCGAGCAGCGCGATTTCGACGGTCCCTGGAGACGCGATCCGTTCGACCGGGAGAGAGCGATCGACGCGATCGTCGAACGGTTATCGAAGCTCGCCGGCTACGTTGCCCAGGCCGATGCGAAGGACGACTACCTCGTGCAGAACCTCGCGCACGTCCGGCGGTTCGTCTCCGAGCTGCGAGCCAAGGAAGCGGTTCGCGGGTCGCTCGACTACGACGGGCTCGAAGCGGAGCTTCGCGATCTCGTCAAGGGAAAGCCCGGCAAGAGCTGGAACTGGAAGGGCAACTCGCGCGGCTTCAGGAGCGCGGCGCTCCGGCGTGAGATCCTCGACCAGCGCGACAAGTTGCGGGACGACTTGACGGTCCTTCTCGACGTCATCGACGCCGATCTCGCGTCATGCCTCCACCGCGAGCTTTTGCCCCTCGTGACCGCTTACGAAGAGCTGAAGACCCGATCCGGCAAGCTCGATTTTTTGGACCTCCTGCTTCTGACTCGCAACCTGCTTCGCGACGATCGCGCCGTTCGCAACGAGCTGCAACAGCGATTCACTCATCTTCTGGTCGACGAGTTCCAGGACACCGACCCACTTCAAGCCGACATCCTGCTCCTTCTCTCGGCGGACGACCCCGCGGAGCGCGATCCCGCGAGGGCGCGACCGGTGCCCGGCAAGCTTTTCGTCGTGGGCGACCCGAAGCAATCGATCTACCGCTTCCGGCGCGCCGACGTGGCGCTCTACGAGTCGACCAAGAAAAGGCTCGTGTCGGCCGGCGCCGACGTCATTCACTTGACGACCAGTTTTCGCAGCGTCCCTTCGATTCAGGAGGCGGTGAACGGCGCTTTCCGACCGCTCATGCAGGGAGCTGACGACGGCAGCCAGGCGTCCTACGTGGAGCTCAAGCCATTTCGCGACGAGCCACGGGGTCGGCCGACCGTCGTCGCTCTTCCCGTGCCGCGCCCCTACTCCGACTGGGGCAAGATCGTCAAATTCAAGATCGAGGACTCCATTCCCGACGCCGTCGGAGCTTTCGTCGATTTCTTGATCAACAAGAGCGGCTTCACGGTCACCGAGCGGGAGCGGCCCACCGAGCAGGTGCCGGTGCAGGCTCGACACGTTTGCCTGCTCTTCAAGCGCTTTCAGCAGTTCGGAGAGGACGTGACGAGGCCCTACGTGCGGGCGCTCGAGGTGCGGCACGTCCCCCACGTGCTGGTCGGGGGGCGTTCGTTCCATGCCCGCGAAGAGGTGATGGCGATACGCAATGCGCTGGTCGCCATCGAGTGGCCCGACGACGAGCTCAGCGTCTACGCCACGCTGCGGGGTCCGTTCTTCGCGGTGAGTGACGACGCGCTTCTCGCTTTCCGCCATGCTCACCAGCGGCTTTTGCCTTTGCGCTCGCTCGACGAGAAGGACTTGAATCCTCTGACGCGCGACGTGTCCGACGCACTCGGCGTGCTCGGCAGGCTGCACCGAGGGCGCAACCGCCGTCCCATCGCCGACACGCTCGCGCAGCTTCTCGAGTCGACACGCGCGCACGCCGGCGTGGCGATATGGCCAACCGGCGAACAAGCGCTCGGCAACCTGTTGCGCGTGCTCGATCTCGCGCGGAGGTTCGAAGCGGCGGGCGCCACGTCATTTCGATCGTTCGTGGTGCGACTCGAGGAGGAGGCAGAGAGGGGCGGAGCAGCCGAGGCGCCCGTCGTCGAGGAGGGGACCGACGGCGTGCGCATCATGACCGTGCACAAGGCCAAGGGGCTCGAGTTTCCCGTCGTCATCCTCGTCGACCCAACGGCGCCTCTCACGTCGCGCCAGCCGTCGCGATTCATCGACCCGGAGAAGAAGCTCTGGGCGATGCCGCTCGCCGGTTGCGCGCCGGTCGAGCTGCTCGAAAAGCGGGACGAGGTGCTGCGGCACGACCGGGAGGAAGCGGTGCGCGTCACGTACGTCGCCGCCACGCGCGCCCGCGAGATGCTCGTCGTGCCGGTGGTTGGCGACGCTTTCGCCGCCGACGAGGCCGCGTCGGGATGGCTCGACGTGCTGCACCCCGTGATTTTCCCCAAACCCATCGATCGAAGAAACTCCTTGCGGGCCGAGGGGTGCCCGGCGTTTGGCGAAGACAGCGTGGCCGCGCGTCCCGAGACCGTGGATCGCGGCCCCGAGGGGTCGGTTCGCCCCGGGTTGCACAGACCGGAAGTCGGCGCTCACCGCGTCGTATGGTGGGATCCGTCGTCGCTCGAGCTCGAGAAAGAGGACGATCTCGGGCTCCGCCAGCAGCGAATCCTCGCCGCCGACGAAGGGGGGACGGTCGCCACCGAGGGAGAGCGGCTTCATGCCGAGTGGCAAGCGAGGCGTGCGGCGCTGCTCGAACGTGGCACGACGCCTTCGTTTCGAATTGCCACGGTGACTCAGCTAAAAAACATCGCCCTGGCCGATGGAACCGGTGTCGAGGTGAAGAGCGAAGCGACGCCGTCGTCGCGGGGCGATCGGCCTCACGGCAAACGTTTCGGCATCCTGGTGCACGCGGTGCTTTCCGCGATCGATTTCGGGGCCGACCGAGCAAAGCTCGAGAGCGCCGCGAGAGCCGAGGGTCGCCTCCT
>Ga0075425_100005208_pt1 | contig 13488 bp, 9 predicted proteins | sample SoiMethybrSBSTD4_FD_75300 | JGI IMG/M metagenome (GOLD analysis project Ga0075425, IMG submission 75300) | Bulk soil microbial communities from a Populus tree surrounding site in Tennessee, USA - Soil MetaG P. TD hybrid SBSTD4 | ecosystem: Environmental > Terrestrial > Soil > Tree plantation...
TTGCCGCCGTTACCGTTGCCACCGTTACCGTTGCCGCCGTTACCGTTGCCACCGTTACCGTTGCCGCCGTTACCGTTGCCGCCGTTACCGTTGCCACCGTTACCGTTGCCGCCGTTACCGTTGCCACCGTTACCGTTGCCACCGTTACCGTTGCCGCCGTTACCGTTGCCGCCGTTACCGTTGCCACCGTTACCGTTGCCACCGTTACCGCCGCCACCAGCATTACAGGAGGGATTTTCCGACGGACAAGAGTTCGAAGTTGCTTCTGGGCCAGGATCGCTAGCAGATTCGGGCTCAATGACCATGAATCCTGCGGACGTATATCGCAGTCCGAGGACGTAAAACTCACTGTGTTGATACGATTCGAGATCGACGTTACCTTGAGCTTTCGCGTGCAGGATATTGTCGAGCACGTCGTAGAGGGCCGAATGTGGAGGGATAGTGACAACGGCATTGCCCACACGGACATTGATTGCTATGTCGTTGTCGTTGACGAGAGCAATTACATCCCCTCCCGACCCCGGAAATGTCCACATCGAGCCGGAATGCGACGCTGGAAGCTGAGCTGACGCTATGAGCGTTCCGTCAGGTCCGTGCAATCTCAGGTCTTCACGAGTGAAACTGCCTCCGGGGCAAATCACGCGCTGGTAGCCGATCTTGAATGGATCGGTTTGAACGGCCGTGAACTCCATTGTGCAGGCCGAAGACCGGAAGGTTGAATCCCAGGAGTACCCGCCCGCCAGCCGACCGCTTAGGACTAACGGAAAAATTTGCCCTTCGGCGTGAACGAAAACCGAACACGCTAGTATAAGCAAGAGAGCTAGAACGCAATTTTTTCTGAACATTCTTAACGATTCCTTTCGTGGAAAACTTTCGTCCCTGACGTGCTAGCGTCGGGCGTGGTCCAACACAGTGGGCTTATCGTACGGGGGGTGGTGCTTGCGATGAATTGGACCAATGTGTGGGAACATTCGACTGAAGGTAGTACGCGGATGACTGTACCTTTGGCCCACCCGGCAGCGAAGAACACACACGATGGCCACTTACGGACGATTCCTTCAATGAGAGTGCGCGATTAGATTCGTCACCGCGAATGATAGATAAATCTCTGGTTATCGTTGATCTGTTCGATCGCCGGCGAACGTCAAGTGCGAGAGCTCAAAGCCGTGGCATCGAAATGCTCGTCCAGGCGCTTGAAGCTCGATCTATTTCAGTAGCGCGTGCTCTCACAGCTGAGGACGCGATGAAGCTCGTTGACCTGTTGCATCCCGGCTTGTTGCTGATTGATCCTTCGATTCCGGACGCATTCGTTGCAATAGGTCACGCCAGACGGGTAGGCGTCGACGTGCTCGTCATGAGTGAATCCGATGTTGCACTGAATCGCGCGCGCAGCCTTGGCCTTACACGAACCGTACTAAAGGGCGATGGCTGGGACACGGTCATGGACGCGACCAGCAGCTTTTTTGGCGATGATAGTGAGGAAGTGCCGGCTGACCCCAAGGCCCGAGTGCTTGTGGTCGATGCGGTTCGAGAGGTGGCCGAATTGATGGCCAGGTTCCTGAATACGCGCGGATTTGCAGCAACGGCGGCCTTAACGGGCAGCGAGTGCATGGAGATTCTGCAGAAGGACCCATCGATTGATGCTGTCGTGTTGGATATGCTGCTACCCGATAAAGGCGGAATGGAGATCATAGCGGCTTTGTCGCGACAACGGCGGCGCCCTGCTCTCATCCTGACGAGTCCGGTTGCCGATAGTGAACTTGCCCAAAACGCGCGGAGACTCGGCGCGTTTGATTTCATGACCAAGCCGATCGATTTACAAGCTTTGGAAATTGATCTCGTCGCGAGTCTCGCGCATTCGGAATACCTGGCGCAGCCGTGGTGGAAGCGGCTGGTTGGCGGTACCGCCATCCCAGCCTGATTTCTGAATAGGCAATCGCGATTAGGAAACGGCGATTGATTCTTCCGTCGCGTCGGAGTCCATCAGAAGTTCTTGATCGTCCGAACTGTCTAACACTTCTTCAATCGATTCATTGAGATCTGCTTCGTCCGACTCATCAAATCCGTCGTCCATCCCGTCATCCACTCCCTCATCGATGATAGTCTGCTCGAATGAACTGACAGCATCGGCAACGATACCCAGCGATGGCTGCGAGAACGCGCCGGCCTGGATTAACTCATAGCAGCGGGTACACACCTGCTTCAACGCGGAAGGCTTGCCGTGAGCAATGCCACATCGACACACATCTTCGGACAACACGATGCGGCAGACTAAACAACGGCATTTGGAGCAGACGATCGGCGCATCACTGAGCATCTGGATGTTTGCCATGACCTCACGGCCACATTGCGCACAGTTGCCAATTCGCGGGCTCCGAACGGTGACGTCCAAACCAAACATATCGATTTCCCCCTTATCTTCGGTGGGGGGATCTTACTGCCTGAAAGTGCATATTGCGAACGCCACCAACGTATAGACTGGATCCAACGATGGTGCTATACGCTTCGATAGAGACGTGGCACTCGGAGAGGAATCCTGAATAATCGTTAGTTTTCGGAAGCCGTACGTGTCATATCGAGGTCTTCAGTACGGACATAACCGATAATTCTCTGGCCAGGGACGGTAATGAGACTCCAGTGTCCTACTGAATCAATGACGGCAAGATCTGTTTGAATATGATCGCCCTTGCCCAGCACCTTTAAAACACGGCTCTTTGATGAGTTCGTCGCATAAACGGGGAGAGTGTCGGCCGCCACGGTCGCATCGGCGAGGCGCCGGGCTCGAGGGTTTGCGTCTGGCTTCGTCTTGAGCGGTAATTCAGGCTGCGCTACAGGAATTGGTTCAACGGCCCTTTCAGTGCGGAAGGATCGGGAGCGGACGGCATTACTTTTCTTTTCCGGCACACTCGGAGGAGTTGTTGTGGTGGTCGCTGGGTTCACCGATGTATATATGCCGGAAAATACCTCAGGACGCATCCGGAGTACAGCCACAAACGCTGCAATTGAACACAATGTGAGGACTAAAAAAAACTTCACTCCAATCCTTCGCGAATTGATTCGATTTCAGACAGATTCTAGGACTGAAGCGCTTAATCTATGGTCTATGTCTCCAATAAGCAACGTCCTAAGGTGCCCATTTGTAATCAGGGTCTTCCGCGTGACCCTCGCCTAGCGAGGGTCACCCAAGTTACGGCGTTATGGTGAGGTACGCCCGGTTCGATGTGCCTCCCGTGCTTCCGGATGTTCCAGGGTTCGTGACCGTAATCGGAACCGTACCCGGAGAACTAATCAGATACGCGGGCACGAATACCGTTATCGTGTCTGGACCTCCTGGATCGGATGCGGTTCGGAACAACCGAACTGTGCCAAAGTTGACCCATGCATCCTGTTGGAATGGGGTTGGAGTGTTGATGTCTCGTAAGATCAAAAGTTCGAATCCTGCCGTTCCTGCCTGGCGAGTCGCAGGAGAAAGTGGCGACGTTGGGCTAAGCGTCGGAGCTCCACCCAGCGTGCCGAATACCACATCGAATTGTTTCACCGACGAACAGCCGCCTCCCGGGCCGACATTGGCTGCCATGAGTTCATATGTTGCCGGTCGATATAAGCCAAGACCGTCGTCAGGAGGAGGAAGCACCAACTGCGTCAGCATGAACTGATTTGAGGTTACGAAAGTCGAGGTCGCCGCTACAGAAATCATCGAGGGTACTGCAGGAGCAACAGGCGGACAGACCGCCGGAAGCGGCGTGTAAGGCGTCGGCACCCAACGGATAAAGAACGATGTTCCTGGGTCGGCGTCCGTTGACTTCGCGTGAAAGTTTGTTCCGTTTATGGTGATGTTAAATGTCGTCACCGGCCCCGGCCCCATGTAAATGATGGCTGGATTGACGGATGTAATCGTTGGCAGCAGATTTAAAACTGTGAAAATCACCGCCTCACCCGAGACTTCCGGTAGCGAGCTTTGATTTCGAACACGAAGACTGAAGAGGCCGGCAAACCGCAATGCCTGGGGTGGAATATAGGCAGTTAAGACAGTCGTACTGACGTATTTAGTATCAATTGCGACGGTGTTTAGCGCCGTACTTCCGTTGAACAGAATCTGTGCGCCTGGCCTGAATCCATATCCCGTGACCGTGATGGTTTCCCCCGATGCATTGACTTCATACCGTGCGAAGGTTTCCGGTCTGCCATTGCTGCTCAGTGCGGACACCAACACCGGTACAGGCGGCACAATATAAAAGGGGCGCACGTTCGACCGTGAGTCCGCGAACGGCGCTTGTCCGCCGATTGCGAGGTTGTAACGGCCGTAATTACCCTGCGTAGCGAGCTCCGAGAGAATGTCGCTGCTGCCCAGAACGAGTTTTACGAAGATGGTTTTCGAGTCCAGGAAGTTCACGTTGGCCGCTGAAATTGCGTGACTGCCAAAGAAAACGGTTTGTCCAGACTGGTCTGCAGTGGGACCAACAAAGTTCGAACCATCGATTTTCAGGCTGACTTCAGACGTTCCAAACACCGCGAACGCGTCCGGGTTATTGCCCGCTGTCTTTTGACCATCGGAGTCCGTACTGATGACGGTGATGCTGCTGATTGTCGGTGCAATGCCACACTTGAAATTAACAATGCGACTGGACGTATCGATCCGTACAACAGGATTCAACGGCGCAAACATTGATCCAGCTTCCACCGGTTTTACGGTGTAGTCTGCCGGAATGAGGTTACCAAAGAAATACTCGCCGTTGGCGTCGGTCGTCGTCGCAACGTCTGGAGCTCCAACCCTGGAGAGGACCACGCTGATGCTGGGCATCGGATTACCTGTGGTCTGATCTGTGATTCGGCCCTTGATGGCGAATCGGGTCTGCGGAGCGGGTATAAAACCCGCAGCCGTCGGACGCGCCGACAGTTGACTCAGAATACTGTCGGGAGTTCCGATGACGGCTGTAGCGAAGACCGCTGCGCTGGACCGGACAAATATGAAACCGCCCCGCCGATTGAATCCCTCGATAAACACCTCGCGAACCAGCGCGGAAGTCCGCTGCTGTGGCAGCAGGAGCCTGACCACGTGGCCTAGCGTCGCACCTTGCGGTGAGATCAAATAGAGATCGACGGTCGCCGCCGCCGAAGTGCCGTTGAACAAAGCGAGGCCGGTGAAAGATGGTGCGCTCTCATCCACCAGTGGAAAAAGGAATTCCGTCTGGCCAGTTAATTGTGCGGGTGTTGAGGCGAGGGAATTGCCCGTAGTCGTACCTATGGCTTGAAATCCTGCAAGCGCAGCCGTACCCGTAATTCGAATAGTCCCGGAATCCGCGGCGAAGCCAAAAAGATCGGCAAGGCTTATCCGAACGGATCCGTTCGCAGGCACGGAAACGGACGCCGTCCTGCCCGCGGGACTGCCTTCGGTCAAATAATTGACGGTCGCTATCTGAGGAGAACCGGCTAAATTCACGATTCCCATCAAAGAAAACCAATCCGGACTTCGCAAACCCTGAGTGAACGTCAATGAATTGCCCGCTGTGGAGACTGGAATTGCCGCCAGAGCAGCCCAGTCGGTCCTGCTAAATATTTTTTGAAGCGACGGATCATCGGGGATACGGGCAAATCCACGGACGACTTCGAATCCAACGATGCTCGCGCTCTGCGACAGAATATTTTGTTTTTCCGAGCGAGCAATTACGTGCGATGCGTTCGTGTAATCCTTATCTCCACCGAAGATCGATGGAAGCGAGCCACGGCGCATGGCAAAGGGTGCAAGAACCGAGTTATCTGTGGCTATTACTCTGCCGCTGGCGTCATAAACCGTTAGAATGACCCGCGTATTCACCACATTCGGATTAACGACGGCTATTTCCGTGGAAGTGTCGGCGGTTTTGGTCGTAAATGGCAGAACGATCGATGCGTCGGGTTGAGCCGAGTCTGCAGTTTCCGCAGCGGATCCATCAGTAGCGCTGACTCGTGCGTTTCCGACAACTCCCGCCACATCACTGGAAGCGAGAACCCATCCCTGCAGTCCTGTGAATGTGCCTGGTCCAACCACGACCTGACTACGCGCTGCTACCGTAACGGCCCCTTCGGTAACAGCGGTGCCGTCGTCCGCGTAAGCCACAAGGCTGACGTTGGCATCTGTGCCGGACGCATTGGTAAGAATTAATTCAGTAGACGTTTGCGCGTTGTTCGTTACGTAGGGGAAGTAGATGGGATTGTTCTGCGCCTGCAGATTGCCGGAAAACAAAGTGAACGTTCCCAGCAGAATGATCAAACCGCAGACTTTTCTTAACATTGCAGTCATCCTTGACGCCTCACTTCCTTGATGTCTTACTTCAAAAAATGAATATAAACTCCGACGGAACCCTCATAATTCTGCAGCTTGCCCTGTATGGGCAGCACGGTCTGAGCGGGATTCGACGATTCTTTGGGCAGGCCGTAGCTGGGCACATCTGAAAAATTGTGGCGGAAGTCGACTCGCACTCCGAGATGGGAAAGGACATCGAACTTGACGCCGCCCCCATAGTTGAACGCAAACCGCTTGTCGAAGCTTTGCAGATTTCCGAGTCCGTAGATTTTCGGATCTGCTGCGCGTTGTCTCGTTTCGTCGCTCAATTGGTATACGGCCACACCAATGCCGGTCGTTGCAAACGGCATCACTCGCGTTGTGTGGTATCGGAACGGATACAGCACTGTATTGTAGAAGAACTCGTGGATGCCGCCTTTGAGCTCGACCGGGGTGAAGGATGTGCGGCTGATTGTGGCGGTATTCCGCTGATAGCTATACGAGAGCTCTCCTCCCCAGTGACCTTGTGACAGCAAATTGACTCGTCCGCCAAAGACCGGTTTGGTCCTATAGTCGAAACTTAGCGGGATAGGGGGAGAAGCCTGAGGTGGGCCGACCTGAAAGTTCCGGTTTTTCCAGTCGGTCACGCCGCCATATACCCCGACCTCAAATCCGTATTTCTCCTGTGCTGTGGCCGTTGTCGCCAAGCCTTGGAAAATAATGAGCGTCACAAAAAAGATCTTTTTCATTTCACTCCCTGGGGCAGTGCCCCCAAGCCCGTGGTGAAGGACTCAACGGGCCGTGAGAATACTGTACCGGCCTAAGGGCAAGAATGGTCCGTAGGTGTGGGAATTGGCTCCAACCGCCAATGCTGAGTAACCCTTTAGTTTTAGATCCCGTCGGCTAGCGTGAAGACCCGTGTGTACGTTCTTGGATACGGTATACAGGCTCGGTCCGTCACGGAATACAGATAGCTGTTTTCCAACGGCCCTAGATAAAAGTGAAGCGAGATCAGTTCAGAGGAATCCTGCAGGTTTGATACCTGGTGAATTTCTGTTGTCTGTATCGTCAGAATGTCCCCAGGTTTGAAGTCCTCCGAATAGTCTGCCCGAATATAACCGTTCGCCGTCTTCTTGTAGTTGTCTGCCGAAAGTAGCCCGTTGAGCGTATAGACAGCGCAAATCGAATTGGCGTGATCATGAATCGGACTCCGCTGGCCGGGCTTCCAGCATAGAACCAGACACTCGAAATCATCTGTCTTGTAAACGAGGTTTCTCGAGTATCGCTCGTCATTAAATTGGATATACGGCTCAATCTCGCCGCGGTCGGGCTTAAGGCGAGAAATAACACGCCTGAGATCTGGTAACCGCAAATCCTTTGCTGTGCGTTTGAGTTCTTGAATCGTATTCGCCAGGTTCATAAATCCACTGACAACCTTGTCCTCATTATACCGGGCGTGGAATCGTTGGCATTGACCACCCGTCAGCAAGAGAGTCCCACAAAAAACGCACAACTCGATAACCCACCACCGCACTGAAGGGAAATTCACCCATCGTGTAGTGCCCGCACGGCAGCCATTCCTGATCGAAAGCAATGCCGCACCGGTTGAATTCGTCGAAAGTCTGTTGGGACAGCTCCGGCAGGAACGTCGGATCGAACCGGCCAGCAAGCATTAGCAATCTTCGCTTCGAATGCCGGAGACGTTGGATGAATGGGTAGGGGCTTATCGGTGACCACAAATAGCGAAGCTCATCCAGGCCAATGCAATCGACGAGCGACTTCCGTACATGAGACGTCGAGAGGCCTTTCCACACGACATCTGCGAAAAAACTTGAAACATGAATGAAGACACCGGTTGAAAACCGCTCGTCATGCGCGAACGCAAGGAATCCAACACAAGATCCAATACTTGTTCCGACCACTCCGACGCGACGATACCCGCGATCGAGCAGCCAATCCGCCGTTCGTCGGGCATCGAGAACCGCTTGCCGCGTTGCGGCAAGCGTTCGACCGATGTTCGATGAAATGAGGTATTCCGAGCGCTCGAGGTTTGCCGGCTTGCGGTGGTGGTGATAGGGCATGCTCAAACGCACTGAAGCAATTCCTGCACGCTGCAGGATGCGACACAGCTGAACCTGCCCGTCCCATTTGCAGTTCCACTGCGGGAGAACGACAACTGCTAGATCTTTGCCCGCATCAAAGACCCGGCCATGTACGGTGTTGTTCTCTGCGGAGGGCGTTTTGATCGCGCTTGAAAACTTCAAGATTTCGCCGTTGAACTCGTAATCGCCTGCGGGTGCACACGAATAGAAGGCGGGGCTGTTGGCCAGGGCGTCAGTTGCGTAATTGTGTACGGCTAAAGCGGGATCTCCGTTCGCAACGAGATCAAGATGTTCAAGGCCCCATTCGAATGGCAGCGACTTTCGATTCGTGTCGCGTCCATGGAGAAACTTTTCGCGTTGTTTGATGTAGGTGCGAATCATCGGTTCGCCTCTATAAGGCTTGCAGCAGCGCTTCGGCGGGATGCAGTGGCCGTCGTCCGGTGGCATGTTCAACCTGCTGCCTGCAGGAAATGCCGGAAGCGATAACGATCGCGTCCGCGTTCTTTTCAACGGCGGGGAACAGACGCCTCCGGCCAATCGCGATGGAGATGTCGTAATGTTCCTTTTCGTATCCAAACGAGCCGGCCATGCCGCAGCAGCCGGAATCGATTTCTTCTACGGGATAGGCGAGCGCGATCGTCTCCTTGAGATAGCGTGAACCAATCAGCGCTTTTTCGTGGCAGTGTCCGTGAATAAGCGCCTTCTTCTGCTGTCGCTTGAATTCGAGTTTCCAGCGGCCTGCCTGTTTTTCTTTGACGATGAATTCTTCGAGCAAAAACGACGACTTTGCAAGGGCCGTCACATTGGCGCCTTTTAGCAGATCCGGGTACTCATCACGAAATGTGAAAATGCAGCTCGGCTCGCATCCGACGATCGAATACCCCTTCTCTACCCACGAGTAAAGCTGCTGCACGTTGTATTTCGCATTCGCGCGTGCTTCTTCCGGAAGACCTTTCGAAATCATCGGGCGTCCACAGCACTTTCTTTCGGCAATGCGAACTTCGTACCCCGCCGTTTCAAGCAGTTGGGTTGTCGCTTTGCCGATGTCGGGATAGTTGTAATTAAGAAAAGTGTCGTCGAAGAGAACGACCTTACCGGAGACTGCGGAATTCGGATTTCGGATTTCGGATTTGCGCGAATTAAACCAGGCTTCGAATGTTTGATCCGCGAAGGCGGGAAGTTTGCGACGAGCGTCAATGCCGACGAAACGGTCGAGAGCGGATTTTACGAGGCGGTTGTTCATCGTGAAGTTGGCCATCGACGGCCACAGCGACGCCATCCGGCTGAACTTATGGATGTACGCGAACATTTTCGACCGAAGAGGAGTTCCGTTGGCTTCGTTGTAATGTGCCAGGAACTCATATTTCAATTTCGCCAGATCAACGTTTGAAGGGCACTCCGCTTTGCATCCTTTGCATTCGAGGCACAGATCGAGCGCATCGTGAAGATCGTGTCCGGTAAAGTCGCTTGCGGGCAGTTTACCGGAAAGGATCTCGCGCATCAGATTCGCGCGCCCGCGCGTGGAGTGTGTGTCCTCGAGCGTGACCATGTAGGACGGACACATGGTTCCCTCATTCTTTTTTCGGCAAACGGCGGCGCCGTTGCATAGCTCGACAGCTGTGGCGAAACCACCTTCCCGGCTGAAGTCGTAGTGCGTCTTGATCTCGACCGTTCGGTATTTTGTTCCATATCGCAGGTTCTCCGTCATTGGCGGAGCATTCACGATTTTGCCTGGGTTCATTCGGCCATCGGGATCGAAAGCGGCTTTTACCTGGCGGAACGCGTTATACAGCTGTGGTCCAAAGAGCTTTTCGTTCAGGTAGCTTCTTGCGAGTCCATCCCCGTGTTCGCCGCTCATTCCGCCGCCGAACTCCATGACGAGATCGGAAATCTCATTCGTCATGTCCTGCATGATGCGAATATCTTTCGCGTCCTTGGTGTTGATCAGCGGACGGATGTGAAGACAACCGACACTCGTGTGACCGTAGTATCCGGCGGTCGTGCCGTGCTTATGAATGACGTCGCGGAAGCGAACAAAGAATTCGGGAAATCGAGAAGGTTCGACAGCACAATCTTCGATAAAGGCGATTGGTTTACGATCCCCCTTCATTCCGAGGAGAAGACCGAGACCTGCTTTTCTTACTTTCCAGATCTTCGTCTGCTCGGCCTGGTCGAATGCGCGCACGTAACCATATCCGGCCTTGTTGCGCTTCAACGCCGCTTCGAGTTCGTCAAGCTTTGACCGCAGGTGTGTGTCGTTTTCGCCGTAGAACTCGACAACGATAAGGGCTGCTGGCTGTCCCTGAACGAAATCCATCTCCCGTGAAAGTTCCAATGACGATCGCGCCAGGTTGATGATGATGTCATCGACGAGTTCGATGGCTGAGGGATTCAGGGGCAGAATGATGTCGCTGGCACGAATGGCGTCGACGATGTCGGTGAAGTGAACCACCATTACGGCTGTTGCTGCAGGCCGCGGTTCGATGCGCACTTTCGCCTGCCGAATCGTGGCAAGCGTTCCTTCGGAGCCGACGACCAGCTTGCTCAGGTTGAACTTTCCATTTCGGACGAATTCGTCAAGGTTGTAGCCGCTGACGCGGCGCATGATCTTCGGATACCGCCGTTCGATTTCCGCTCGATTGGCATTCACGATGTCGGCAATGCGCGCCTCGAGGCCGCCGGCACGCGCCGCATCTTCGAATTTGATTTGGCGTAGATTCCGCCGCTCGCCGGAAGAGAGAACAACGTCAATTTCCAGGATGTGATCGATCGTCTTTCCATAAATGATGGAATGCGAACCAGCTGAATTGTTGCCCATCATCCCACCGACTGTTGCGCGATTGCCGGTCGAAGTATCAGGACCGAAGAGATAACCCATCGGTTTGAGATGAAGATTGAGCTGCTCCTGAACCACGCCCGGTTCTATCAGTGCCCAGCGTTCCTCAGTGTTCACATCTAGAACGCGGTTAAGGTACTTCGACATGTCGATGACGACCGCGTCACCCACCGTTTGGCCGGCCAGGCTGGTGCCTCCACCGCGCGGAAGGATTGGGACCTTGTAATCGCGCGCGATCTCTATCGTCGCGAAAATGTCTTCGTGAGTGCGAGGCAGCACAACACCGATCGGCTCGATCTCGTAAATGCTCGCGTCGGTGCTGTACATCAGCCGTGAAGCTCGGTCGAAGCGAACTTCGCCGGTAACGTGTTTTTTAAGACTTTGATACAGATCTTCGTTCACTAAAGCCTAAAAAGCCGCGGATTCCGCCGATTGCACAGGTCATCTGCGCAATCCGCGCAATCCGCGGCTTTTTTCTTCCTGTTCTTACTCGACAGGTTCTCTACGAACCTTTTTCCTGCTGCGCTTTCGGGCCAACGCCTGTTTGATTCGCTTCTTTTCGCCAGGTTTCAGGTAGAAAGAGTGTTTCTTGACTTCTTTAATGATGTCTTCCTGCTGAACCTTGCGTTTGAACCGTCGCAAGGCGTTCTCGATGGATTCGCCATCTTGAATCCGTACTTCAGCCAATCAATGCACCCCCATTCCACTCGGCAATCAATCGCCAGCGAGCGATTATAGCCCGGATCGAACTTTTGCGAGTGCTATACTTCGGCGGTTATGGCGCGTTGTCCGCTTTGTTCCGAACGGCCCGGAAAGAGGTACTGCCCGGCGAAAACCGATCAGATCTGTGCCGTTTGCTGCGGGACCAAACGGGAAGTAGAGATCGATTGCCCCTCGTCCTGCCCACACCTCATCGCTGGCCGGTCTTATGAAGCGGAAAAGCGAATTCCGGATCCCGAACTCGCCCAGAAGGTCGAAAAATACAGTAACGACTTCGTTTATCGCTATGCCCCGATCCTGGACGAGATCAGCCGTTCGGTCGTCGAGGAACGTCTCCAGTCGCCCTGGCTTGTGGATAATGACGTCGTTGAGGTCTACAAAAGTCTTTCTGCAACAATGAAGACGCTCTCCAGCGGAATCTATTACGAAACACTACCCGACGGACCGGTTCGGATCTCATTGTTCAGACGTCTCAAGGCGAAGCTGGATGAACTGATGCAGCCCTCCGCCGATGCCGACAAACGCATTTTGAAAGTTACTGAAGCCGTCGACGTGCTGGATTTCCTGACAGTCGCCGTCCAGGCCAACTCGAGCGTGCGGCCAAAAAGTCGACGCTATCTCGACTGGCTCGCGCAGATGTCTGGGCTCTCCCCCGCGTCAGAGCAGACGAGCGGGCTCATTCTTCCATAGATTGTGAAAATTCTGGCGATCCGCTTTGCGCGGCTCGGCGACATCATCCTTTTGCTGCCCGCGCTGTCGGAATTAAAGAAATCGTTTCCAGAATCCCACGTGGCATTCCTCACGGGACATCGTTGTGCACCTCTCGCCGAGCTGTGCCCGGCAATTGATGACGTCATTTCACTCGACAGGATCGCCCTTCGCGATGGTCCAATAGGCGGCGCTATTGTTGAGATGGGTCGTCTCGTTCGCAACGTGAGACAAAGACGGTTCGACCTCGTCATTGACTTCCACAGCTTTCGCGAAACGAATCTGCTGACGTGGTTGTCGGGCGCTCCGAGGCGTATCGCACTGAAAAGGCACAACGCTCCATATCTGTCGTTTTGCTTTAACTCGCCACCTGTGGTGGAAGACAAGTCGATTCATGTCGGTGAAATGTTCCACCGAGTAGTTGCGGGAATGACCGGCGATGCACCACCCCCGATTGGACGGGTGCTGATCGTACCGGAGGGAATAAAACGTTGGGCCGAGCAGGCTATGCCGGGCGGTCCGCGTCTGGCGTTCTATGTCGATGCACCGGTGCGTGAACGGATTTGGCCCCCGGAGTATTTTGCGCGCGTAGCGGATTTCGCGATGGAAAGGCTGGGAGCACGCGTTGCCGTGATTTCGAGTGACGAAGGCCGGGCGTTGACCGAAAGTGTACGGGCTGCGAGTCGCCATCCCGGAGATCTGTCGGTTTTTACGGATGTCGGCATTCCGCAGCTCGCGGCCCTGATTGCGTCGTCGCGATTGTTTGTCAGCAACGACACTGGTCCGATGCATCTCGGTCCCGCCTTGGGTATACAGACGCTTGCCTTGTTTAGTGTGGGTTATCCCGAACACTTCCGGCC
>Ga0075425_100005209_pt1 | contig 13488 bp, 17 predicted proteins | sample SoiMethybrSBSTD4_FD_75300 | JGI IMG/M metagenome (GOLD analysis project Ga0075425, IMG submission 75300) | Bulk soil microbial communities from a Populus tree surrounding site in Tennessee, USA - Soil MetaG P. TD hybrid SBSTD4 | ecosystem: Environmental > Terrestrial > Soil > Tree plantation...
TCAGCCCGCCACGGCCTCGAGCACGGCCTCCGGGATGTCGAAGTTCGCGTGCACCTCCTGGACGTCGTCCAGGTCTTCCAGCGAGTCGATCAGGCGCAGCAGCTGGCGCGCGCCGCTCTCGTCGAGCTCCACGGTCGTCTTCGGCACCATCGTCAGCTCGGCGGACGTGATCGGGATGCCCGCGGCTTCGAGGCCGTCGCGCACCGCGGCCAGGTCGGTCGGGGCGGTCGTGACCTGCCAGCTCGACTCGTCCTGGCCGACGTCCTCGGCGCCCGCGTCGGCCGCTGCCAGCACGACGTCGTCCTCGCTGGCCTCCTCGGCCGGCACGAGGATCACGCCCTTGCGCTCGAACTGCCAGGCCACCGAGCCGGGCGTGCCCAGGCTCGAGTTCGACCGCGTGAACATCGAGCGGACGTCCGCGGCTGTGCGGTTGCGGTTGTCCGTGAGCGCCTCGACGATGATCGCGACCCCCTCGGGCCCATAGCCCTCGTAGGTCACGGCCTCGAAGGCGTCGGCGTTCTCGCCACCGCCGGTCGCCCGGGCGATCGCGCGCTCGATGTTGTCCTTCGGCATGGAGTACGACCGCGCCTTCGCGATCGCCGCCGCCAGCGTGGCGTTCGCGTCGGGATCCGGGCCGCCCTCCTTGGCCGCGACGATGATCGCGCGCGAGAGCTTGGTGAAGAGCTGGCCGCGGCGCTTGTCCTCGGCGCCCTTCTTGTGCTTGATCGTGGACCACTTGGAATGTCCGCTCACGCCGCAGCCTCCTCTCTGCCGCCGACCATGTCCGCGAACCGGCCGTGTAGCCGCCGGTCGGTCGTGAGCTCGGGGTGGAACGCGGTCACGAGCACGTTGCCCTGGCGCGCGGCCACCGGCTTGCCGTCGTGCTCGGCCACGACCTCGACGCCCTCGCCGAGCCGCTCGATCTGGGGCGCGCGGATGAAGACGCCGGGGATGGGCAGGTCTTCCCCGGCCAGGCGCAGCGGCGACTCGAAGCTGGCCGGCTGGCGCCCATAGGCGTTCCTCCGCACGTCGATGTCGATCATGTCCAGGTAGCGCTGGTCGGGGCGGCCGTCCTCGGCGTGGTGGGCGAGCACGATCATCCCCGCGCACGTCCCCAGGAACGCGCCGCCGCGGGCGTGCAGCTCGCGGATGGGCGGCTCGAGATCGTACGCGTCGATCAGCTTCGACATCGTCGAGGACTCGCCGCCCGGGATGACCAGGCCGTCGAGCCCCTCGAGGTCGCGCGGCAGCCGCACCTCGACCGCCTCGACGCCCACGTCGCGCAGCGCCGCGATGTGCTCGCGGAAGGCCCCCTGGAGGGCGAGAACGCCGACCCTACCAGCCACGCGTCTGCAGCAGGCCCTGCTCGCCGAGCTCCGAGATCTCGGTGCCGTGCATGGCGTCGCCGAGCCCGAATGACACCTCGGCGACGATGCTCGGGTCCGCGAACTGGGTCGTGGCCCGCACGATCGCGGAGGCCATCGCGGCCGGGTCGGAGCTCTTGAAGATGCCGGAGCCGACGAAGAGGCCGTCCGCGCCGAGCTGCATCATGAGCGCCGCGTCGGCCGGGGTGGCGATGCCGCCCGCGGTGAACGTGACGACCGGCAGGCGCCCGTGGGCCGCGCAGTACTCGACCAGCTCGTAGGGGGCGCGGTGCTCCTTGGCGACCGAGTAGAGCTCGTCGGAGTCCATGTTCTGGAGCCGCTTGACCTCGCCGAAGATCGCGCGCATGTGCCGCACCGCCTCGACGACGTTGCCGGTGCCGGCCTCGCCCTTCGAGCGGATCATGGCCGCGCCCTCGCTGATGCGCCGGAGCGCCTCGCCGAGGTTGGTCGCGCCGCACACGAACGGGATCGTGAACTTCCACTTGTTGATGTGGTTGGCCTCGTCGGCCGGCGTCAGCACCTCGGACTCGTCGATGTAGTCCACCTCGAGCGCCTCGAGCACCTGCGCCTCGGCGAAGTGGCCGATGCGGGCCTTCGCCATGACGGGGATCTTGACCGCGTCCTGGATCTCACGGACCTTGGCGGGATCGGCCATCCGGGCGACGCCGCCGTCGCGGCGGATGTCGGCGGGGACGCGCTCGAGCGCCATGACGGCGCACGCGCCGGCGTCCTCGGCGATGCGAGCCTGTTCGGCGGTTGTGACGTCCATGATCACGCCGCCCTTGAGCATCTCGGCGAGCCCGCTCTTCACTCGCATGGTTCCGGTCTCGTTCACAGGCCTTCGTCCCCTTCTATGGCGAGAATTCTCCCGCCAATAGTGTAGACGCCGGGCCTGCTGCGGCGAGCTATCCGCTGCCCCTGAGCCGCTCGAGCCCGTCGGGGTCGAGCACCCAGACCAGACGGTCGCGGACGTCGATGAGGCCGCCCTCGCGAAGCTCGTTCATCACCTTGGTGAGCGTCTCGCGGCTGGTGCCGATCATCTCCGCCAGCTGGACGTGGGTGAAACGCTCGTCGATGCGGATGCCGGTGCGCGTGACGCGGCCGTAGCGGTCCATCAGCTGCAGCAGCTGGGCTGCGAGCCGGGCCGGAACGCCACGGAAGGCGAGGCTCTCGAGCTGGTCCTCCGTGGAGCGCAGCCGCTCCGACAGCGACCGCAGGAGGTTCAGCGCCATCTGCGGGTGCTCGGCGGTCGCGCGCTCGAGGTCCGCCGTCGGCAGGACCCGCACGACGGCGTCGGTCATCGCCTCGGCGTAGCTGTCGTGGAGCGCCTCGCCCTCGGGCGAAACCCGGCCGAACACCTCGCCCTCGTCGAGCATCGCCAGCGTGAGCTGGCGGCCGTCGTGGGCGCTGCGGTAGAGCCGCACCCGCCCGCTCTGCACGACGTACATCGCGTCCGCCCGGTCGAACGGCGAGTAGATCAGCTCGCCCTTGCCGAACCGGGCCGCGCCGAAGCGCCCTCCGAGATCCGCCAGGACCCGATCGGAGAGGCCCTCCAGGATCTCGCTGTCGAACATGTGGTCTGCGGTCTGGCTCACGGATCCTCGCTCGTTCCTCTGCTACTACGGACGTCGAGGCGGACCGGTTCTCACCGACCTGCATCGGTAGCATGGACCCGCTCGATGGATTGAGCCAAATTTCGCCGGGGGTGTAGCTCAGCTGGTTAGAGCAGCGGACTCATAATCCGTTCGTCGCTGGTTCGAATCCAGCCGCCCCCATCGCCTCGAATTCCCCGGCCCAAGGAGGCGTTACGCTTCCGCCGACTCGGCCGGAACCGGTCGTGCCCGCACCGCGACGATGTCGGCGGTCGCCGCCCTCAGACCGCGGCCTGAGGGCGGCGCACCGGCGGGTCTAGGCGCCCAGGCCGCCGAGCAGGCCGGCCGAGTTGAACGGCGTGGCGCCTGCGGGGGCCTTGACGGTGAAGTCCTGGTTCCAGTCGCTGAACTTGATGTCCAGGTTCAGGTCGATGCTCTTCAGGCCGCTGGCCTGGGTCTGCAGCGACGGCGGCAGATCCATCGCGAACTTGATGTTCTCCTCCGTCGGCAGGTGGGTCGAGCTGTCGAACGAGAGCGAGCCGTGGGCCGTCTTGATCGCCCGCTGCACCACCGCCATCTGGAGCTTGTCCTTCGCGGTGATGCCGCTCTTGCTGACCTTGGCGATGTCCGCGAAGACCTGCGCGATGTCGAGGTCGGCCGAGATCGTGTCCTGACCGCTCGCCGTCGAGAGGCTCAGGTTCTTCAGCCACTTGCTGGGATCCGCACCCGCCGCCTTGAGCTCGTCGAGCCCCTTGCTGGTCGACGAGTTCGAGCCGGAGGAGCCGCCGGCCTTCGAGTTGAGGCCGCTCAGCGGCAGCGAGTGCCAGCCGGGGCCCATCAGGAGCGGCATCTTCACGTAGAGCGTCTTTCCGTCCGGCGAGAGCGCCTCGCCGCTGAACGACCCGCCCGTGTAGTTCAGGGCGAAGTCGACGTCGAACTTGCCGGTGCCGGACGTCGCCTTGCCAGCGTGCCCCTTCAGCTCGAGCGAGAGCGGGCCCTGGAGCAGCGCGGCGCCCGCCCCGGCGCCGGCAAGCTGCCCGCCGAGCTTGATGCCGAGCTTCGCGTCGAAGGCAGCCGAGGTGGCGTCCTTGGTCGCGGCGGAGGCGGCATTCAGGACGCCCGCGGCGGTCGCGGTCGAGACCGAGGACGAGCCTCCCGACGAGCCGCCGGATCCCGAGCCGGAGCTGGAGCCGCAGCCGGCGACCAGCGCCGCGACGGCGAGAAGGGGGACGAGGACGCGTTTCATGGCAGAGGGTTCCTTTCGCGGACCGATCCGCATACCGGCAGGGAGAAGAGCGGCGCCGAGGGTCTGCGCCGCCTGTAGGACTCGTTCCGTACCCGGGCGCGTGCTTCGCCCGGGGGGAGAACTCCCAATATAGCCGCAACATACGGCAGCCCGCGACCCCGAATTGGGGCGTTCCGAGCACGGGACCGCTCGCGCCTGCCGGTCGCTCGCGATACCGTGGAGGCGTGTCGCTCCGCCGGCTCCGCTACCAGCTCCACTGCGCCCGCTCCGGACACGATGTGCGGCCCTACATGGTCGACGGGTCGCGCGTCGTACACCGGTGCCTGCGCTGCGGCGCGATCGTTGACCACGCGGAGACCGCGTCGGCCGGGGAGGCCGCGCCGGACGTCGTTCCCGTGCGCCGCATCGAGCCACAGCCGTCACAGCTGCCGCCTGCGACTGTCGAGCGTCACAAAGAGGCCGGGCCAGAGCCGGAGAACCTCGCGACGGCCGACGACGAGGCCGTACTCGGGTCAGGAAACGGCGCCGAGCCGGACGAGGAGTCCACGCAAGCCGCCCTCGCCGCACTGCGCGAGCTGGGCGAGCTGCACGCGGCCGGCGTTCTCACAGACCGCGAGTTCGCCCACAAGAAGGCCGAGCTCCTGCGCCGCGTCTAGGCCGGCTAGCTCTTCGCGGCGGAACGCCGCTGCTGCTCGGCCTCGAGCTGGCTCTCGGCGTCGTCGAGCGCCGCCGTGACGTCGCGAGAGGCGACGACGTACCCCCACGGCTTGCCACCATCCTGGCGGATGAAGTGGCCCGTGTTCGCATAGAAGACGAAACGCAGACCAAGCGCCTCAGCGGTCGTCTCGATGCGCTGGACGCGTTCCTCCTCGGTTTCTGTGTCTGCCACGCTGTGACCCGCGACCAGCCTAGCGGATCACGGGTTGCCGCGAGCGGCCGCCTGGGCCCGCCGCCACAGATCGGCCGCCGCATCCCGCACCGCAGCCTCGCCCCCGGCCCGGCGCAGGAGCTCGTCGCTGGCGATCCGCACCTGCACGGGCGCGCGCCCGGCCTCGTCGCGCAGGTCGCGGTACAGGCTTCCCGCCAGACTTGCGGCGGTGCCCCTGTGCCCGGACACGGCGACGGTCTCCCATCGCTGCCCGTGGGGATAGCGCACCTGCACGTAGAACGCCCTGTCGATGTCCGGACTCCCCGCGTCTGACCCTCGCGGCCGACCGCCGAAACACTACTCCGCGGCGGTGCCATGAAGCACCCCACGCTCGTCATTCGTCAAAACGGGCCCATATTCCGACGAACAATGACATATGCGCCCACCCAGTATGTAAGCTACGGCAGATGGCCAGCGGTGGGATCAGGTTCCCGGGGCCGGACCGGCGCCGGCACTTCCGGGTAGAGGGCGAATGGGACGTCCGGATCGCGGCCGTCGAGCAGACGGGCACGGTCACCGAGTTCGACGCCCGGGCGCTGAACATCTCGATGGGCGGCGTCCTGCTCGAGACGGTCGTGCAGGCCAACCTGTGGGTGGACAAGACGATGTCGATCACGTTCCCCAACGCCGGGACGGCGGTGCCGGCGATCGTGCGCCGGTTTCTCGACTATGGCGACGAAGGCCGTACGACCACCCGCTGGGGCGTCGCGTTCGCGGAACTGACGCTCGAGGTGAAGGCGACGTGGACGCGCTTCCTCTTCTCCGAGGCGCGCCGGCTCGGCCAGGAGGCGGCCCACCGCGAGTTCCTCGCCCGCCGGCCGATGTGACGTCCCGCCTGGAGTCGGCGAATCCGTGGCCCACGCTCCCCCGAACAGGGGGTTGCGCAACGCCCCATCCGGGCGATGACTACCGTGATGAGCGAGAACCAGCGCGCCTTCTTCCGCATCGACGCAGTCGTGCCTGTCGTCGTGCACCGCCTGGACCGCGACGGGAACGCCTGGGACGAGTTCTCCGGAGAGACCGTCGACCTGTCCGCAGGCGGCCTCTTGCTCTCGGCGGGCGAGTACGTGCCGACCGGCCACCCGATCGAGGTGGAGGTCACCTCCACCCTGCCCCCGCTCGAGCTCCGCAGCCGTGCGCGGATCGTGCGCAGCTGGCGCACCGCGTCGGGCGAGTGGCTCTCCGGCGTGTGCTTCGAACGGCTCGGCTCGCAGGCCGAACGCGATCTCGTCAAGTTCTGCTTCATGAAGGAGCGGGAGATGGCCGAGCGCGTGAGCAACGTCCGCATCGAGATCGCCATCCCCACCCGGCTCCAGCGCAGCGACCGTTCGGTGCACCGCGCCTCGACGATCAATATCTGCGCCGACGGCGCCCGCGTCACCGCTCCCTGGGACGCCGAGCGGGGTGAGGAGCTCACCGTGTGCTTCTCGGAGGACTGGTTCGGGCGCGAGCTCAGCATCCTGGCCCGGGTCGGCCGCCGCGACGAGCGCGGCTTCGACCTCGAGTTCTGTGACCCGACGCGTGCCGACAAGGCCGCGATCAACCAGCTGATCATGGCCGAGGAGCGCCGCCGCAGAGTCGCCTAGATCGGGCCCGATCGTCCGGATCTACAGGATCCGCAGGACGATGATCACGATCAGGATGATGATGATCAGGCCGACGATGCCGACGCCGGTGCCCAGCGCGAAGACGGGAAGAACAGCGGGGGTCATGGTTCACCTCCGTTCGTGAGGTCGCCGCGCGCGGGAATTCACGGCGGCCGCGTCGTCGGTGCCCGGCGGCCGGCGAAACGAAACCCGGGAGGCGTCAGGCGCGGCCGCCTGACGGCGCTACTCGTACTGCAGCGCCTGCAGGATGTCGAGCCGGGCCGCCCGCCGGGCGGGGAAGATCGCCGCGAACAGGCCGACCAGGATCGCCGACACGACGAACACGGCGACCGTGCCGCCGGGCACGGCGAACGGGATCCCGCCCTGGAGGGCGCGGTCGAGGATCGCGGCGATGCCGATCCCGGCCGGGATCCCGAGCAGGGCGCCGAGCAGGCACGTGATCACGGCCTCGTGGCGGATCATCCGCCGCGTCTGCCGCCGGCTCATGCCGATCGCCCGCAGCATCCCGATCTCGCGCGTGCGCTCGAACACGGTCAGGACGAGCGTGTTCACGATGCCGAAGAGGCTCACGATCACCGAGATCGCCAGCAGGATGTAGAGCAGGTTGAGCTGGCTCTGGATCGCCCCTTCCTGCGAGCTCAGGAACTCGGCTTCGCTCTGCACCTGGGCGTCGGGGAAGCGCGCGATCACGCGGTCGAGCGCGTGCGTGTTCGCGGCGGTCACCCCACCCCGCGTCGCGATCAGCGTGAAGACGTTCTCGGGGTTCGTGTAGGCCGCGTCGAACGTCCGCGAGGAGATCGAGATCGTGCCGAGCGGGTTCTCCGACGCCGGCGGATCGTTGATCGCCGTCACCCGCAGCGCCAGCATCTTCCCCGTCGACGTCTCGAGGTGGAGCGCCGAGCCGACGGCCAGGTGGTGTGAGCGGGCGAAGCTCTTGTCGACGATCGCGCCCGCCGCCCCCAGGTGTGCCATGGCGGCGTCGGAGCCGGCGGTCCAGCGCAGGCGGAGGAGCTGCGAGAGGCCGGGGTCGATCCCGGCCACCTGCACGGTGTGCCCGAAGATCCGGCCGTTGCCGGAGCGCTCGCCCGCGATCACCGTGGCGACGCCCGCCCGGTGCAGTGCCCCGGTCGCTGCGATCGACATCGGGGTGAACCCGTTCACCGACGTCATGACGTAGTTCCCGCGGAACTCCGACTCGACGGAGCCGACGATCGACTGCTTCAGCCCCTGGGCGAGGACGGCGACCGCCGTCACGAGCGCGAGGCCGATCATGAGCGCCGCCGCTGTCGACGAGGTGCGGGCGGGGTTGCGCACCGCGTTCGCCCGGGCCAGCCGGCCCGCGGCGCCGCCGACCCGGCTCGCCGGCCAGCCGAGCACCAGGGCGACCGGCCGGGCGATGCTCGGCGCCGCCATCGCCATCGCCACGAACAGGGCGAGGACGCCGATCGCGATCAGCAGGAGCCGCGGGGCCGTCGAGATTCCCGAGACGAAGGCGCCCACGCAGATCAGCGCGATCGCGATGGCGGCGACGATCACGGCGACGGCGGGGCCGAAACGGGCGAGCCGCGACGGCGGCAGCATCGAGCCCTCGCGCACCGCCGCGATCGGAGGGACGCGCGTGGCCCGCACCGCCGGCAGGAGGCTCGCGAGCGCCGTGACGAGCGTCCCGACGAGAAGGGACACGACGATCGTCCGGGTCGCGAACACGAGGCCCGTCAGCGGCAGGTCGGCGCCGAGCGCGTCGAACAGCGCTTCCAGGCCCCTGGCCAGCCCGAGGCCCACGACGAGCCCGACCACCGACGCGACGAGGCCCGTCACGAGCCCTTCCAGGACGACGGTGAAGCGAACCTGGCGCGCTGTGGCCCCCAGCGTGCGCAGCGTCGCCAGCTCGCGGGCGCGCTGGGCGACGGTGATCGAGAGCGTGTTCGCGATGACGAACGCGCCGACGAAGAGGGCGATGCCGGCGAAGGCGAGCAGGAAGTCGCGGAAGGTGTCGAGCACGCCCTTCGAGTCGTTGAACGCCGCCTGCGCCTGCTGGCCGCCCGTGCGCACGCGGGTGTGCGGCGGGAGCACCGTGCGGATCTGGGCGAGCAGCGCCGCGGTCGCGACGCCGGGCCGGGCGGCGACGTCGATCTGGTCGAGCTCGTGCCGCTCGCCGAAGAGCCGCTGCGCCGTGGGCAGGTCGAACACCGAGATCGTGCCGCCGGCGAGCGAGGTCGAGCTGCCGAAGTCGACGACGCCGCTCACGTCGTAGCGGCGCTCGCGGGCGCCGTTCGCGATCACGTCGACATGGGCGCCGACGCCGTAGTTCTCGGAGTCCGCCGTCTGCTGGTCGATCGCTACCTGGCCCGGCCCGTGCGGCCACGCGCCGGCGACCAGGTGCAGGGCCGAGAAGCGGGCGTAGGCGGGATCGATGCTGAGGCCGTACTCCGAGCCGCTCGCCCGGGAGACGACCTTGCCGTTCGCGCCGATGATCTCGGCCTGCCCAGCGGCCTCGCCGCCGGCGGACTGGACGTCTCCGAGCCCGCGGATCCGGCCGAGGGTCGACTCCGGGAACGCGTTCACGTCGCCCCCGCCGAACACGGCCCTGGCGGAGACGACCGCGTCGGCCTTCGCGTACGCGCCGCCGATGATGTCGTGCACGCCGGCGTTCACGGTGTCCGTGAGGACGAACGTCCCGCACACCATCCCCACTCCGAGGACGATCGCGAGCGAGGTGAGGGCGAGCCGGAGCTTGCGGGCGAGCAGGCCCTTCAGCGTCACCCGGATCATCGCGCCGACCTCATCCTCCCGCTGCCATGCGGCGAGAGGATATCCGGAGTGGCCCGGGGCCGGCCCCGCGCCTGCGTCAGGCGTCCGGGGTGACGACCTCACCGACGGCTTCGCCGAGCCGTCGGGCGAAGCTGTCCTCCGACTCGCCGGGCTCGCCGGCCGCCACCTCGACCGTCACGATCGAGTAGGGCGAGTACGCCCTGGCGCTCCCGGGGATGCGGAACCACTGCCCGCCGGTGATCACCTGCCGCAGCTCCTCGAGCGCCTCGTCGGCCGTCTGCGTTGCGGGCAGCCGCCAGCGATGCTTGTGACCGTCGCTGAACCGCACCGTCACGAACATCTCCGCCGCGCTGTCGTGGCTCGCCATCACCAGCGGCGAAGGTTCCCCGGCGCGTCCGACGGTGAAACACGGCGGGCGGCGTGTCGGAAACGCCCGAAGGTCGCCGGCTGGCAGGTGGGGGCCGGCGACCTTCGGAGAACTCTCCCAGCCTCCCCCCATTTCGTTGGAGTGACGTTGGCTCGGGCGCACATGCGGACCGCGCGGTCTCTAGCTGCCCTGTCTCGCACACGCCGTGGCGCGGCGGATGGCGGTATCGACGAGTGGACTCGTCTCGAGGTGATTTGCGACCTCCAGCGGCGGCAGGGCGCCGGTGCAGTCGCCGGCCTGGAGGAGGGCGTAGCCGAGGTTGTAGTTCGCGTACGCCTCGTAGGGATCCGCCGGGCCGGCCCCGCGAAGCTTCGCGACGGCCCGGCGCAGTGGTGGGATCGCCGCCAGGTAGTCACCTCGCTGCAGGAGCGCATAGCCCTGGTCGTTCAGCAGCTTGCCGTCGGCAACTCCGGCAGCGGGAACCTGCGGTGACACGGTCGGGCTCGTAGAGGGGTGCGTCGCAGCCGTCGCCGCCGGGCCTCCCGCGGTCGTTACCGGACGGGGGGTGGGACCCGGATGCGTGGATGGTGCCGCGCGGTGGTCCGGCCGCGCCTGAACGTCCGTATCCCCGGAGGGCGTCAGGTAGGAAGCCGCGGCGCCGATCGCCGCGCCGACCATGATCGCAGCGAGCGCTCCAGGAATCACCAAGCGCCGTAGCACGCGGCGTCTGCTGCGATACACCGCCGGGGCGGCTGGCCGCGGCGCCCCCGGGCGGAGGACGCCTCGTTGCGCTGAATGGCTCGGCCTCTGTGGCATGCGCTCCCGACGATTGGGCTTCCCCGATTCACGGAACGCGTAAACCGGTCGCACTGCGCCGATTGCGGCAGCCCCGCCGCGGAGATGGATGGGCGCCCGGCGAGCCGGTTCTCGAGGCTGACCCACCGGGCGCTCAGCGCGCCTGAAGAGGGTTCCAGAACCGCGCTGACAGAATCTGGATACCCGCCCCCACCTCGCCGAACCACCGCCTCGCTGCTGTAGTCAACGCATAGGCCCCCGAGGGGGTCCCGGCAATGCCGACTAGTACTCCAGGACGCCGGCTTGGACGCTGGCGATGCGGTGATCCTGGGCCCTCGCAGCCGTCGTGATGAACCCGGCGATCCGGGTGAGGGCGACCCGCGAGAACGTCTCGCCCGGGTGGGCGCCGATGAAGACGTACGCGATCACCGACCCGCGCCTCCATAAGAGTTGGAACCCGGCCCGGCTGCCGTCGGTCTCGTAGGCGTACCTCGCGCCGACGGGGGCGCCGGCGGGCGTCCGAAGCCTCCGGATCCGGATACCCGGGTCCGCGTAGTTCTCGAGCTCCCAGATGCGGGCTGCCGCCTCTTCGGACTTGAACAGGTTCGCGTCGCTGACGATCGCCGCGGCGCCGTCGGCACTGCGGATCACGATGGAGTGCTCGCTTGCGAGCCAGTTCCCCGTGACGAGCCGTTTCGCGACGGCGTAGTGGGGTGTGCCCTTCTTCGGCAGCTGGTCTTCGAGCTTCTCCGCGCCGTCACTCTGCAGCGTGAAGCCGGAGATGTCGCCGGTGTTCAGCACCATGGCGAGGACCTTGTCCTGGGCCTTCTGGGCGGCGTCCAGCCGCGACGCCTGGGGAGTGGAGGGCGATCCTGTGCTCGATCCGCACGCGGCGAGGAGCAAGGCCAGCGAGACGCCGAAGGCGGCGAGGGAGAGGCGAGAGGCGGGGATGGGCATGCCCGTCCATCGGCAGGCCTCCAGCCCACCTTGAGAGCACAGTTCATCGAACGGGTCGAGCCTGGAACGCGCGGAAACAGATCGCAGCGCGTACGCTCGGAGCGGCCTAGCCGCCTCCGCGCGAGTTCCCGAACTTCTTCCAGGCGTGCTCCGCTGCTTCGAGCGCGGTCATGTCGCGGCCGCGGTACTCACCCACGTCCTGGCCTTCCCCGGCGGCCGGTGTCGTCTGCACCTCGTGCGGGGTCCACTGCATGATCCAGACGGCGTCGTCCGGATGGAGCCACCGGAGCGTGTATCCGTGCCGGTGGAAGTCGTCGCGAATCACGCGGATCCCCGGCTGGTCGCTGCCCGGGACATCGTCGAACTCGTGCTCGAAGGTCTCGCCTTCTCGCAGGTTTCGTTCGTCCGGTGACACCGCCTACGACACCCCCCGAGCACTCCGAATCCGTGTGCAAAACGCGATTGGCTCAGATGGGAACTCCGCGGGTAGGACTCGAACCTACAACCCTCCGGTTAACAGCCGGATGCTCTGCCATTGAGCTACCGCGGATCGGGACGAACGAAAAGACTAGTCGATCAGGAGCCTCAGCTCCGCGTTTTCGCCGGCGGCGGCTAGGCGCCGCAGGGTGCGCGTCTCGATCTGGCGCACCCGCTCACGGGTGACGCCGAACCTGCGCCCGACCTCCTCCAGCGTGTGCGGCTGCTCGCCGCCCAGGCCGTAACGGAGCTCGAGGATCAGCCGCTCGCGATACGGCAGCTGGCTGATCAGGTCGGAGATGTGCGCGTCGCGCTGGCGGGCCGCCATGTCGGAGCCGAGCCCGCGCTGGCGCTCGTCCTCGATCATCTCTCCCAGCTCGGTCGCGTCCTCGCCGACGGGCGAGGCGAGCGACACGGGCTCCTGGGAGACGCGCTTCAGCTCCTCCACCTTGGCCGCCTTGATGCCCATCTCCTCGGCCAGCTCCTCGTGCGTCGGCAGGCGGTTGTGCTTCTGGGTGAGCTGCCGCTCGACGCGGGCCATGCGGTTGATCGTGTCGACGACCTGCGCGGGGACGCGGATCGTGCGGCCCTGGTCGGCCAGCGCGCGCGTGACAGCCTGGCGGATCCACCACGTGGCATACGTCGAGAACCGGTGCCCGAGCCGCCAGTCGTAGCGCTCGACGGCCTTCATCAGGCCGACGTTGCCTTCCTGGATCAGGTCGAGAAAGGACAGCCCACGTCCGGAGTAGCGCCGGGCGATGGAGACGACGAGCCGCAGGTTCGACTCGATCAGGCGCCTGCGGGCGCGCATGTCGCCGCGCTCGAGCGCCTTGGCCAGCGAGACCTCCTCGGCGGCGGTCAGGAGCGGCACCTGCGAGATCTCGCGCAGGTACATCCCGACCGTGTCCTCGGTCAGGCCGGGGGCGGCGTCGGGCTCGAGGTCGAGCTCGTCGTGCGAATCGAAACCCGCCGGGTCTCCCTGCGGGTCGGGGGCGTTTTGGGACATTGCTGCGGGGCCTACTATCGGTCTGGCGCTTGCGCGCGAATGGCGTCCAGCCTCGCCAGCACCGATAAGCGCAGTTCCTCCAAACCCTGCAGCTCCCGTTGCCGACTCAAGTTCAAGTCGGCGTTTTCGCGCATCGCCTTTAGCCCGTCTTCGGCTCGGTACAGATGCAGCTTCCAATACAGCTCCTCCAGTGCCCACTCGGAGGCAGCCTCACGGGCAGCAAGTGCGTTCAGCTCTCCAACCAGCGGTGCCCACCGTGCGGATGCCTCCGAAATGTCCTCACCCGCCAGCATGCGGCGGATGTGCGTCGCGGCCTCCCAGTGCGACGCATCGGAGAAGTGTACGTGTTCCAGGTC
>Ga0075425_100005210_pt1 | contig 13487 bp, 11 predicted proteins | sample SoiMethybrSBSTD4_FD_75300 | JGI IMG/M metagenome (GOLD analysis project Ga0075425, IMG submission 75300) | Bulk soil microbial communities from a Populus tree surrounding site in Tennessee, USA - Soil MetaG P. TD hybrid SBSTD4 | ecosystem: Environmental > Terrestrial > Soil > Tree plantation...
GACCAAGGACCCGGCGTACGGCTCGATGTACCGCTCCCGGCTCATCTACCCCGCGAAGGAGCTCGCCCCTCACGAGAGCGCGACGTACGAGGTCGGCGCGTATTACGGCCCCAAGGATCGTGACGTCCTCGCCAAGGCGATGGGCGGCCAGCACCACCTGTCCGAGCTCATCAACCTCGGCATGTTCGCCGCGGTGAGCAAGATACTGGTGATGTTCCTCATCAAGGCCCACGACATCGTCGGCAACTGGGGCCTCGCCATCATCGTCCTCACCGTGTGCGTGCGCTTGATCCTATTTCCCCTCACGTGGAAGCAGATCAAGAGCATGGTCTCGATGCGCAAGCTCAAGCCGGACATCGACGAGATCAACCGCAAGTTCAAGGACGACCCGCAACAGAAACAGGTCGCCATGATGGAGGTCTACCGGAAAAACGGAGTGAATCCGTTCGGCGGATGCCTGCCGGTGCTCGTCCAGATGCCGGTGTGGTGGGCCCTCTACACCGTGCTTCAGACCGCGGTGGAGCTCTACCACACGCCGTTTCTCTGGTTTCACGACCTTTCGGCGCCCGATCCGTTTTTCGTTCTGCCCGTCGTGATCGGCGGGACGAGCTTCGTACAGCAGAAGCTCATGCCCCAGCAGGCCGACTTGGCCCAGCAGAAAATGTTGCTTTACTTTATGCCGGCGCTGTTTACCGTCATGATGCTTTTCCTGCCGTCGGGCCTGGGCATCTACATGCTGACCAACTCGATACTCGGAATCGTTCAACAGCAAGCCGTCGAGCGCTTCGCGCCGAGGGCCCCGGACATCCAAGTTCGCGAGAAAGACGGTGCGGGGGACAAGAGTGGATCAGGCAAGAAGGACCAGCAGCGCAAGCTCTCGGGCACTCTGCCTGCGAAATTGAAAGGAGGATCGTAGTGCCCACACCCGACGAGAAGAATGGCGCCGAGAGCGCAGCCGTAGATCTTCTTGAACAAGAAACTGCCGTCGCCGAAAGGTCGGAAGAAACCCCTCCCGGCGCCGACCCGCAAGAGGCGCGGGAGGACGCGCCTGCCGGCGCGGTCTACGACGAAGCTCGGGCGGAGAGCGCGCGCGATTTCGTCGAAGATCTGCTGACGAAGATGGGCATGGAGGTCGATACCGACTTGCTCGAGCCCGAGCCGGGCGATCCGGCGGGCGAGATCCGGATCGAAATCGAGGGGCGCGACTCCGGTCGGATCATCGGCAAGAAGGGGCAGGTGCTCGCGGCCATCCAGCACGTCGTCAACCGCGTCGTCAACCGGCCCGGGCTCGATCGCCTGCACGTCGTCGTCGACGCCGAGGGGTACCGCCAGAGGCGCGAGGACACGCTCGCGACGATGGCGCAGCGGCTCGGCAAGAAAGCGCTCGAAGAAGGCAAGATCATCACCTTCGAGCCGATGAGCCCCCGCGACCGGCGCATCGTGCACCTCGCACTCGCGAAATTCCCCGGCGTCGTCACCAAGAGCGACGGCGAAGGGGAGGGGCGGCGGGTGCAGATCATCCCGGTGCGGCGCTAGCCTCTCGCCGTTTCTCGGCGACGCCGCGGTCGAGAGCAGCTTGATGCTCCGTTGCCCGCGTGGGTGGGGACGCTGGTGCCCGTTGCTCGCGTGAGCCAGTGAAATGGCCCGCTGTGGCGGCCAGGGCACGCTCTCGCGTCGAATTCTCGACGCGGGCGTGCAGCGCGTGACGCGATCGTGCAGCCGGTTGCACGTTCGAGGGGCGCGCCGGCGGGTCGAGGGCTTTCGGCTCGCTCCCATGACTGTGGGCACGCGCGTTGCTCAAGGTGCCGCGCACGATGGACGGGCAGCAAGCAACGACCGAATTGTCGAGCTGGCGCAATCTGCTGCGCGCTTCGGCAGTCGCCCTTGCGTGTTCGATCGCACCGGTCAAGGAGGCGCGCGGACAAACCAACGAGACCGACAGAGTCCCTGCCCCGACGCACGCCTCCAATCCGGCCGCGGGCGCAACCGTCGAGGTGTCGGGAACGGTCCTCAGCATCGACGAGGACGACATCGTGCTCGATCTTGGTTCCTCGAAAGGAGGAACCGACGGCAGTACCGTCGAGCTGTGGCGCCCCTTCCGACTCCGCCACCCGGTCACCGGGAAGTTTCTCGCGGATCGATTTCGCATCGGCTCGCTCAAGCTCGTGCAGGTCCAACGAACACTCGCCTTCGCACGACCGGAGGGGGAGCTCGCGCGAAATCCCGAGGCGGGCGACATCGCCATCTTGCGGAGCGAGGCGGTCGCCGCCGGTGGCGCCGTCGCGAAGAGCCGACCCGCTGCGCCACATTCGGCGGAGCCGCCGCTCGACGCGGGTGCGACCGCCGCGGCGCTGAACGACGCGACCGATCCCGAAGCGCGCGAGCTTACGGCGATCTTCGACGCGTTGAAAGGGCAGCCACCGGCTGCCCGCATCGTGCGCTACGAGCGCCACGCGCAAACCCATCCGCGCAGCAAGTACGCGCGTGTTCTTTACGAGGAAGCCGCCTACCTGAGGCGTCTGTTTACGGACGCCCGCGGTGCGGGCGAGGGGGCGAAGGGGAGCGCCCCGCGTCCTGCTGTTCAGAGGCCGGAATCGGCGCTTGCCGAAAGGCCACTCACGATCGGCGTCGAGGTGCCCTCGGCAGCCGGCGCCGTGCTCCACGTCCGGCACGCCGGCGAAATGGCCTACTTTTCCTTCCCCATGCGAGGCGCGGGTGCGGGCTACTTTCGCGCCGCGGTTCCAGCCGAGCAAATGAAGGCGCCCGACGTCGACTACTTCATCGAGTCGGTGAACGTGGCCGGCGTTGCATCTCCGCTCGTCGCGTCGGCGGAAAAACCCGAACACATCGACGTGCACGAAGCTCCGCGCCCCGAGGCTCCCGCGAAAGCCGACGCCTTGGTCGCGCTTTTTACCGACTACGCCGACTACAACCGGCTGCGCCGCAACGACTACGCCTGGCAGACCGAGGGGTACTTCGGCTTGCGCTACCGCGACGTCGGGGTGCGAGCCCTGCGGTCGGGTTTCGGCGTCTACCGCGGCGTCGGCGGATCGCTCGAAGAGCTCGACACGCTCGGCCTCGAGGGGCGCAAGGTCGGCCTCACGTACGGCTATCTCGAGGGGGAGTACGGAGCCACTGCGTTCACCGGCCTCATTGGCCGGCTCGCGATCGGACTGACGGACGACGGCGTCAGCGGAGGGGGTCAGTTCTTCGTGCGGCTCGGCAACGACAAGGTGACGAACATCCTGCTCGGAGGCGAGGTTCTCGGAGGCATCGGCATCAAGGGGATTGCCGAGCTCCAGTGGAACACGATCGCACGCGTTCCCATCGTGATCCGCACGGAGGTGACGAACCAGCCTGCGGGCACTGGACCGGTGCGCTCGCTCGGCGACGGTACGACGGCACCGAGCGAAGTATCGCTCGTTCGCGGCGATGTCGGCGCGCGGGCGATGGTGCAGGTCGGCTACCGCTTCGTGCCTAGCTTCACACTCTCTTTGAGGGGTTCGTACGAAGGTCGAACCATCCAGCACGCCGGTCCGGGCGCCGGCTTAGGGGTCGCGTACACATGGTAAGCCAATCGTTTCGCCGGATCGTCGGAGCCGCGTGCCAGGCTCTCCTCTTGGTGCTTGCGCCCGCGATCGCCCTCGCCGAGCCTGCGCCCGCGATCGAACCTGCCTTGCACCATGCTCCGGTGTCGGTTGCGCGAGCCGGTGCGCCGATCGCGATCGTGGCCGCCATCGATCACCCCGAGCTCGTCAAGAGCGCGTTCGTCGTCTACCGCGTCGGCCTCGCTGCAGAAGTCCACGAAGTCCCGTTCTTGCGCGCGTCGCTCGGGCCGTACGTCGCAGTGATCCCCGCCGAGGACGTGAGGGCCCCGTCGGTCGGATACGCGGTGGAGCTCGAGCCGGTGCAAGGTGGTCCCGAGGGTCGTCGCCGCGCGGTGTTTGCGTCACGCGAAGAAATGCAAGAGGTCGAGGTCCCCGCCGACCTCGAAGACGAGCGCGAACGAGCGATGGCCGCGCGCCTCGGTGAACGTCGCTCGGTCGTGACGAGCTCCGCCGAGTACGTGGTGTTCGGCCAATCGGGCGAGATCGGCGGGCGCACCGACCGTTACTGGAGGGCGGAGGCTGGCTACACGTATCGCCCTCTTCGCCGGATCGCCGAGTTCGGCATTCGCGCCGGCGTGGTTCGCGGCCCGAACCCCGACCCTACCAAACCGGACCTCGGCCTCAACTACGGCGCCCCGAGCGTCCGCCTTCGGCTCGGCGACATCTGGCACCTCGAGGGTGAGTTCTTGACGAGCGTGACCGAGGTGGGCTTCTCGGTTGGAGTGGGAGGCGCGCTCTTGGTGGGGGATCCGTACGGTTCGAAGCTCTCGCTCGGCTTCGAGAGCATCCAGGTCTTCGGCACGCGTCTCTACAGCCGGATGGACATCGCGGCGCGTCGCAACCTCGTGATCGCCCCCATCGTCGAGGTCACCGATATGCCGCACGCCGATCACTTCGGCGTCCGCCTGCTCACCGAAGCTCGCTTCGAAGCTGGCCAAGGGTTCACGTTCGGCGTTCTCGGCGGCTACCAGGCGCGCGTCGCGTCAAGCGGCGGCCCGACCGTCGGCGTGAGCGCGGCCTATGCGTTCTGACTTGCTCAGACGACGGGCTTATCGCGCGACCGGGTAGACCGAGACTTGACGCTTCTTGTTCGTCTTCCACTCGTAGGAGACGACGCCGTCGATCAGCGCGAAGAGCGTGTAGTCTTTGCCGGTGCCGACGTTCTTGCCGGCGTGAAGCGAAGAGCCGACCTGGCGAACGAGGATGTTGCCGGCGAGCACCGGAGTGCCCGCGTAGACCTTCACCCCTCGCCGTTGTGCGTTCGAGCCGCGGCCGTTGCGAGTCGAACCAGCGCCCTTCTTGTGTGCCATCGCCCGCTCCTAGATTTTGATGCCGGTGATCTTGAGCTCGGTGTAAGGCTGCCGGTGACCCTGCTTACGCCGGTAGTTTTTGCGGCGGCGGAGCTTGAAGACGATGATCTTCTTGGCGCGGTCCTGGCTCAGAATCTCGGCGCTGACGGTCGCGCCGCTGACGAGCGGGCGGCCGATTTTCGGCGTTTCCCCCGGGGGGGACTTCGCAGCGTCGTCCCCCCCGACCAAGAGCACCTGATCGAAGCTGAGAGCGTCGCCGGGGTTGCCGGGAAGGCGTTCGACGCGAAGTTTCTGCCCTTCGCTGACCCGGTATTGTTTTCCGCCCGTTCGGATGACCGCGTACATGTGCACTTCCTCGAGAAGAAGGGACGGGATGGGTAGCTTGGGGCCCCGTTTTTGTCAAGAGATCCATTACACTCCCGAGCCTCGGGGATCGAGAGAGCATCGCCCGCCGCTTCGCCTGCCCCCCGGCGCCTGCCCCCCGGTGCCCCAAACGGTCCGCTGCCCGGTTTCCTCTTTTAGGCGATTAGCGGGTAGGTTAGGGCCGTTCTTGGTCGATGAAGTGGCCGTTCTTCGCTCTCTGTTGGGTGTGCGCCTTGGTGATCGGGCAGGGGGAGGCGCGTGCGCGTGGGTCGGCAACGGCCGCAGGGCCGCCCGAAAGGCTCGATCTGCCGGGAATGGCGCCGACCTACTACTACACGCCGAACGCAGGTCGGGGGCTCAAGCCCATCTTGCTTTACCTCCACGGGCGTGGCGGAAACCCGGAAGCCGATTGCACGAAATGGGGGCAGGTTGCGCGGGAATTCGGTTGGATCGTGTGCCCGAGCGGGCCGGAGGACCGCGGCGGGGGGGCGCGCGGGTGGTCGAACAACTGGCTTAGCGCGAAGAACGTCGTCGACAAGAGCGTCGCCGCGCTTCGCGAAAAGTACGGGCGGCGCGTGCAGCTGCGTGGCAACACGCTCATCGGGTTCAGCGAGGGGGCCTTCATCGCCATGAACATCGGCGTGAGAGAGCCGGAGGTCTTCAACCGCTGGCTCATCCTCGCGGCCAACGACTCGTACTGGGGGGGCGAGGGGCAAACGGAGCTCGAGAAACGCTATGCGCGCATCAAACGCGTCTACCTTCTCACCGGCGAGCAAGACTACGTCGTCGATTCGACGCGCCGTGTTTTCGATCTGCTCGACCAGGCGGGCGTTCACGTGATCATGCGCACGCCCGAGGACCTCGCCCACGAAATTCCTGAAAACCGCATGCGAAGGCTCTACAGGCGCCCCCTTAGGTGGCTCAACAGCATCGACTGAGCACGGGCTCTAGCGAAAAGAGCCGTCCGGAAGATATACTCTGTCTACGATGGCCGAGCGTGCGCCGGGACCGCGAAATGTCGTATCGACGCCCCCGGTATCGATTCACGGCTCCGTCGCCGAGCGCCTGCTCGTCGAAGGGCGCATCACCAAGGAGCAGCACGGCGCGGCGACTGCGCTCCAGAAGCGGGGCGTGCGGATCGAGGAAGCGCTCATCCAGACCGAAGCGCTGTCCGAGCCCGATCTTTTGAAGTACCTCGCGTCGGTCCACAAGACGCGCTTCGTTTCGACCGAGAAGCTCGCCAAGGCGGACATCGATCGAAGCACGCTCGAGCGCGTTCCGAGAAAACTCGTCGAACGACTCAACGTCGTGCCCGTGCTCTTCGATTCTCAGACCAACGTGCTCTCGATCGTGACGGCTGATCCGCAGAACGTCGATGCGCTCGACCAAGTTCAGAAAGGGGCGGGCGTTCGCGAGGTCAAGGCGTTCATCGCACGGCCGGCCGCCATTCAAGCGGCCATCGCGAAGTTCTACCGAGGCGAGCCTTTCGCTTTCGCGGCGCTCGAAACGAAAGCCAAAGATTCCGGCACCATCGATCTGGCGACCGGTTTCGCGAGCAGCTCGCCGATCGAGGCGGCCCCACCGAGCCTCGCCGGACCGACCCCGGATTTCTCGCTCGGTACCCCCGATTTTTCACTCGGCGCGCCATCCCGAAAAGCAACACCCGCCGAGGCCAAGCGCCTGAGCCTTCCGCCGGTCGTGGCGACCGAGGACTCGTGGGCAACGTCGGACGCCTTCGTCGAGACGCTCAACGTTCTCGTCACCCTCATCGAGAATTCGCGCCAGGAGCTGCGGGGTCATTCGGCCCAGGTCGCGCGGCTCACCCGCAAGATGTGCGAGCGCATCGGGATCGCTCCGGCCGAGCAGAAGGCAATTGTCGTCGCCGCTTACCTGCACGATCTCGGCAAGATGTCGGCCTACCACCTGACCGCTCTCAACGCGTCGCAATACGAAGCTCCCCGCGCCGCGGCCGAGAAGTCGTACGCGACGCCGACCCGCCTCATGAGCAGCGCCAAGCTCGCGGCCGCCACCGTCGCCGCGCTCGAGGGGATGTACGAGCGGCACGACGGAACCGGGTTTCCGAAACAAGCGGCCGCCAAGGAGATCTCGCTCGGAGCGCGGCTCATCGCGATCACCGACACCTATATCGATCTGACCGAGAACCCTCAGAATCCGTTCCGAAAGGCGCTCGGGGCGGCCGAAGCTTGCGAGGTCCTCGCGAAGTACAAGGGGGCGGTGTTCGACCCTCACCTGGTCGATCTCTTCCGGGCGACGGTGGCCGGTGACGACTTGCGCGCGCGAATCCTCTCGAATCGCCACGTGGCCCTTCTGATCGATCCCGATCCCGAAGAGACCACCGTGCTCGAGCTTCGGATGATCGAGGAAGGTTTCGAGGTTCGCATCGCGCGCACGCTGTCGCAGGCTCGCGATCTTCTCAAGAAAGGGGGCATCGAGATCGTCGTGAGCGAGCTCGATCTGGCCGCCGAGTGGGGAGCTTCGGGAACGGGCGAAGACGGGCTCGCGCTGCTCGTCGAGGCGCGAGGCACCCCGTGGGGTGCGAGGCTACCGTGGCTCATCTTGACGCGCCGGCGAGGGCGCGAGGATGCGAAGCGGGGCTTCGAGCTCGGCGCCATCGACTACGTCATCAAACCCGCCGCGACCGAAGTGCTCGTCGCCAAGCTGAAACAAGCGCTCGAACAACGTTCGGCCGCCGCTCCCGCGCACGGCGTGTCCGGATCGCTCGCGGAGATGTCGCTTCCCGACCTCGTGCAGATCCTCTGGCACGGTCGCAAGTCGGGTGCGCTGCGCGTACGGCGTGGACCCGAGGCGGGCGAGGTCCACTTCAGCGAGGGGAAGGTGGTGAACGCCATGTGGGGAAAGCTGCGCGGCGCCGAAGCCTTCTACGCCATGCTCTCTGTTTTACAGGGGGAATTCGCGCTCGACCCCAATTTTAAACCGCCCGAGGTGCACATCACCGAGTCGCCGGAATCGCTTCTGCTCGAGGGGATGAGACGGTTGGACGAGGGCTGAGCTCGCGTGCTAAAAATATAGAGCAATCGCCATGCTGCGCTCTCGAATGCGCGTCAGCGCGGTGATCCGGATCTATGCAATCTCCGCTTCTCGGATTCAATAACAACGTCAAGCATCGCGGGCGGCTGTTTCACATTCAGACCGAGGACTCGGGGGTTCGGCACCCGCACGTCATCACCCACCTCTTCATGGACGGCGGGCGCATTCTGAAATCGGTGAAAACGTCGTACGCGCAGCACGTGGGGAGCGATCGACTGTCCGAAGTCGTGCGCGATCTGATGAAAGAGCAGCACAAGATGATGTTCATCGCACTTCGCGATGGGCAGTTCGACTACGTGCTGAATCCGGACGACGAGCCTCCTGTTTCGCTGGCCGGGGGCAACTCGACGCCACGCAAGACATTTCAGCCGACCCCGGCGCCAGCCGATGCCGACGCCTCGGCCAAGGGAGCCACGCGAGCGAAGCCTGCCGAGGCCGTCGCGACGCCGCGGCCGAGCCAAAGGCGGGAGGCTCCCGAGATCTTCGCGACTCCTCCCGCGGAGGTCGCGATCGTCGACGCCGCGCCTGCGCCCAACGGGCAGACACCTCCCCCCCCCACCAAAAAAGAGCCGCGCGACAGGCAGTCATCGGGTCGCTACGCCGCCTCGAGGCCGGCGGCGATCTTCACGCCTGCCCGCGCACCCGAAGACGGCGGATCCATCTTCGGAGACGACCTCATCAGCGAGAAGTCTCTCGACGAAGTGATTTTGAGCTACCTCTCCGAGGATCTCGATTCATCCACGAAGAAGTAGCCGAAGCTTGGATCATGCCGGTTTGGCGGACACCAGCTTCAGGTTGAACGCCCCGTTCTTCGTCGCGCCGAAAATGCGCAGCCAGAGCGGCAGCCAGCTCTCCATGCCGCGGGCACTGGTGATGTCGCCGAGGTCGAAGAGCTCTTCGTCACGCCAGCCGAACGATTTGAGAAGCCCCTTGACCGTGGTCTTCGCCGCTGCGTCGTTGCCCGCCAGGAAATTGACGTGGGGCTCGGGCAGCATCCGGGGATTGACCATCAGTCCACACCACATGGTGTTGAGAGTCTTGACGACCTTCGCCTTGGGAAAGGCGCGCTGAATCTGTTCTCCGAGCGAATCGGTGTTGGAGACGAAGAGGGACGGGGGCATCCCCTTCGATCCGTCGAGTGGGTTCGATACGTCGATGACGATCTTGCCCGCCAGGTTGCTCTCCTTTGCCATGTGCAAAGCTTCGAGGGCTCCCGACCCGAGCGTGCAGTTGAACACGATGTCCGAACTGGCCCCGACCTGTTCGAAAGTCCCGGCCGCCGCCCCTTTGCCCGTCGCCTTCGCCCACGCCACCGCTTTCTCGTTGTTCGCCGTCCGCGAGCCGAGCGTCACTTCGTGGCCGACCTCGACGAGCTTGGTCGCGATCGTCTGTCCTACGGTTCCCGTTCCGAGCACGCCGATCTTCATGATCCTCGCTCCTTTCGCAGGCGGGGCCGAAGCCCCGCGCCGAGTCACACTTCGCAGGCGGGGCCGAAAGGCCCGCGCCGAGTCACACTTCGCAGGCGGGGCCGAAGGCCCGCGCCGAGGAACACTTCGAAAGCCGCCCACAACTTGACCGAGCTTTGCGCTCGTAGCCAGCGCTTTCCGATCTCGGCGGCGCGCGCCTTTACGCGAGCCGAAGTTCGTGTTGTAGATCGCGACGATGGGGCCGAAACCCCGCGTAGAGTACGATTTCATCGTCGTCGGGGCGGGGTCGGCCGGGTGCGTTCTCGCAGGACGGCTCTCGGAGAAGCCGGGCGTGCGAGTCCTTTTGCTCGAGGCTGGCACGGCGCGCGAGCCGTTCGCTTCGCGCGTTCCTGCCGCTTTTTCCAAAATGTTCAAGACGCGCCACGACTGGGCCTATTTCACCGAGCCCGAGCCGGAGCTCCTCGGCCGGCGACTCTACGTGCCGCGCGGCAAGCTGCTCGGCGGCTCGAGCGCGATGAACGCGATGATCTACATTCGCGGCAACCCGCTCGACTACGACGGATGGGCGTCCCAAGGAGCACAAGGCTGGAGCTATGCCGATGTCGTCCCTTTCTTCGAGCGAGCGGAAGATCAAGGGCGGGGAAAGCTTCCGGGGCACGGCGTCGGAGGCCCGCTCCGCGTCGAGGATTTGCGCACCATCAATCCCGTGTCGACGGCGTTCGTCGAAGCTTGCGCGCAGATCGGCATCGCAAAAAATGGCGATTTCAACGGCGGCACGCAAGAAGGCGCCGGCTACTACCAGGTGACGCAGAAAGGGGGGAAGAGGTGGAGCGCCGCCAATGCCTATCTCTTTCCGGCTCTCGGTCGCCCGAACCTCGTCGCCCTCCGGGGCGCGCACACGCTGCGCGTCGTGTTCGACGAGGATCGCGCGGTCGGCGTCGAATACGTTCGCGGCGGGCAAAAGACCGTCGCACGCGCGAGCCGTGAGGTGCTGCTTTCGGCGGGCGCGATCGGTTCGCCTCAGCTGCTCATGCTTTCCGGCGTCGGACCGGCGCAGGATCTCGAGCGGCTCGGCATTCCGGTGGTCGCGAACGTCGAAGGGGTCGGGCAAAACCTCCAGGACCATCCCGTGGTGGGCCTCGCCTTCACATGCAAAGAGCCCATCAGTCTGCTCAATGCGGAGGGGCTGGGCGCTCTCGTGCGCTACGCCGTCTCGAAGACCGGGCCGCTGACCTCCAACGTGGCGGAGGCGGGGGCGTTCGTTCGATCGTCGCCCGCGCTCCCAGCGCCAGACCTACAGTTCCATTTCGCGCCGGCGTTCTTCGTCGAGCACGGTTTCGTGAGGCCCGAGGGGCACGGCTTCAGCCTCGGTCCGGCGCTCATCACGCCCGCGAGCCGCGGACACCTGACGCTCGCGTCGGCAGACCCCTTCGTGCCGCCACGAATTTACGGAAACAACGTATCCGAGGGGGCCGACATGAAAGCGCTCGTCGCCGGGCTCAAGCTTGCGCGCGCCATCGCTTTCGCCCCCGCTTTCGATCGGTACCGCGGTCCGGAGTACCTTCGCGGAGCCAAGATCGAAACCGAGCCCGAGATGGAAGCGCATGTCCGCTCGACGGCGGAGCTTCTCTACCACCCGTCCGGCACTTGCAAGATGGGCAAGGACGCGCGTTCGGTCGTCGATTCCGAGCTGCGCGTGCATCAGGTCCGAGGGTTGCGCGTTGCCGACGCGTCGGTGATGCCGACCGTCACGCGCGGCAACACGAACGCTCCGACGATCATGATTGCCGAGCGGCTGGCCGCGTGGCTTTCCGCCTCTTCGTAATCTGGGCCATGTCGACCGGGTCCAGGCTCGCCCCGCTCAGTCGCTCGGTCATCGTCTCGGCTGTGGCGTTCGCCAGCGCCGCGACGCCGAGGAGCGGACGAGCCGAGGACAGCGCCGCAATCGAGAGTGCTCCGCCAAGTCCGACGGCGCACCGGTCGCCGCTCGCGATCGGAGCTGCGATCGTGCCGGGTCTCGTGGTCCACGGGTCGGGGCATTTCGTCGCGGGGGACGCGCGCACCGGATCGCGGTTGCTCCTGCTCGAAGGGGCGGGGCTCGGCACTCTCGCCGTGGGATTCGTGCCGATCGTCCTGACGGGAGCCTCGAGACGTCTGGTCGGCCCGGGCGCAGCGCTCAGCGTCGTGGGCGTCGGTCTCTTCGCGATCTCCGCGATCGCGGATCTGTACGGCGTGCTCGTTCCGCCCGGAGGCATCGGTGCCCCGACGGCCGTCGTACCCATCGTCCAGACGGACGTCGGTTACCGCTACGTCTACAACCCGGTCTTCTCCTACCGCGACTTCGTGGTCTACGGCATCGACTACCGTCCCGGTCGGTGGCGGGTTCATCCGACGGCATGGTTTGCTCTCAACGCGAGCGCCTCGCGCGTGCGCGTTCCCCTCGCGTACCGCCTGACGGGGCCGGTACCCCGGGCGTCGTCGGCGTGGCGCGATGGCTCGTACTTCGACGTCGAGGCGGCGCTCACACGACACGCGGATCTAGCCGACGGTTTCGTGACGACGACCGCCGAGGTGTCGCTCGGCGGCCGCCTCGACATGCAGCGGGTCGCGCCGTCGCTGGCGGGTTCTTTCGCGGAGATGGGGCTCGGGTGGGGCTTTCAAAGGTACGGATACCAGGTGAAAGGGGCGGCGAGCGACGTGGGGGAGCTCCTTCTCGCCCGTTTCGGGTACGGTTTGTACATCGGGTGGCCCGGTGCGGCCCAGGGCGAGCTCATGGTTTATTACGATCATCGGCACGATGACATCGCCGCCGGCTTCAAGCTTCGCGGACTCGGAAGCGGTGTCGCGGGTCACTTCGGCATCGAAGGGCGCATGTACCTGAGCGAGCATTGGGGCGTCTCGGCAGAGGCGATGGTCGGATCTGCGTACGTAGCCGGCGTCTCGATCCTGTTTCGGCATGCGGAGCGGCCGTGAAACGGCGAGTCGCATTTTTTGCGATCGCGCCCCTCTTGGCGACCTGCGTCGGCGTCACCGAAGAGCGCGCGCGCCGCGACGAACAGATCGGCAAAGGGGAGCTTTCGGGGGCGAGCTTCGAAGTCCTAGGCGGGCTCGCTTGCATTCGCCGTCTCGAACCGGGGGTGCTGTCGCTGTGGGCGCAGGCGCCCGTTCTTCGCGTGCGCGTTCGAACGACCGCCGGGGCGCCGGTCGACTGGACGCTCACGATCGACAATACATTGCCCGCCGCGACGCTCGAGACCGAGATCGGGCCGGGAGAGATGCCGACGATCGTTCCTCTTTCGGCGGCACGACCCACCGAGAAAAGGTGGACCGTTTCGCTCCCCCCCGGCATCGACGCGACGCTCGCGCTTCGTCCGGCGGGGGGCGAGCCGACCGGGACGTGGCGTTTCGCGGTGCTGAGCGACATTCAGGAGGCGATCGATCGCGTGCAGGACATCTTCGGGCGAATGAACGCCGACCCCTCGCTCGAGTTCGTCGCTTCGGCGGGGGACCTCACCACGCGGGGCGCCCCCGAACAGCTCGAGCGATTCCAGCGCGAGCTCGAGAGGCTCACGGTTCCTTACTTCGCGACGCTTGGCAACCACGAGCTCGGTAGCGACGACGGCGCCCCCTTTCAGAGCTACTTCGGACGCGGGAACTTCCACTTCGTGTACGGCGGTCTGGCGTTCACTTTCCTCGATTCGGCCAGCGCC
>Ga0075425_100005212_pt1 | contig 13481 bp, 8 predicted proteins | sample SoiMethybrSBSTD4_FD_75300 | JGI IMG/M metagenome (GOLD analysis project Ga0075425, IMG submission 75300) | Bulk soil microbial communities from a Populus tree surrounding site in Tennessee, USA - Soil MetaG P. TD hybrid SBSTD4 | ecosystem: Environmental > Terrestrial > Soil > Tree plantation...
CGTCCTGGGCTTAGCCGCACCATATAGATAGTCTCCGATGAGCAACACCTACCAGAATCGAAGCAACGCATTCGAGCCTAGTCGCGTTCTAAGTGCCCTGTCACTGATTGTCAATTGAGAATCGCACCGTCCGTCATCACGCGGCTTTCCTTCGAGTCTCATGTTTCCGCTTTATACAGCACAAGGAAAGGAAAAGTCGTCTTACGAGGTAGGGGTTCCTATCATCAAGTAGCTCGTAACCGTCACATCCCTTTTTCGTCGGTTCGAGCATTCACGACTTGTCTTCTTCTATTTCGGACTCTTAAACCTGGCCACACTTGATTGGTCTCGGATAACGTTCCTGAGGTCTTACGTTTCATCCGCAAAAGAACGCCAGCATGCAGCGGATCATGATACTCCGTGAGCTTCACTTTAGGCTTACTTCGCATGAGGAGAAGCCTTAAAAACAATAAGAGTTTCCTCCAGGGACCTTGCCGACGAAGAGGTGACCAATAAATCGTCCATAGGCGTTGCACCACACCCTGACCTAAACAACTAACAAAATCGTCAAGGAGTTCCAAACTCTCACCTGCGCAATTTATTCTTTTTCCTCTAATACGTTCACCGAGAACCTTTGCTTGGCCAATTGGCCCCAACATGTAATCCTGGATGTTCGATAGATGCTTTCGAGCAGCAGAGAGATTTACTAGTCTGTCCACCGTCAGAGCTCCAATCTGATTTCTTGAATGTTGACGGTATTGGACAAGTGGTTCATCTATGTAACCAATTCGACCACACGCAGCGGCGCAAATTGCCAACCACCAATCGTGCAGAAAGATCTCATTAGGAATAGGAGTGACGAATTCCAAAAGATCGCGATTGATGACGACAGCACAACCGGTGACGAGGTTCTGAGTCAAGAGAACGTGCATGGGATTGTGAGACTCATGCCTTAGTTTTTCATAACGCATGAAGGAGGGATGTATTTGATGCAACTTTTGATCGACTACTTCCAAATCTGAGTAGCATAACAAAGGCATACCAGGCCCATATTGTCTCTCCATTTCCTGTAGAGACTGAAGCTGTCGTGCAATCTTATGAGGTAGCCAAATATCATCCTGATCGGAGAAGAAAATTGCATCAGCGCCTTCCGCTAATGCCACCTGCATTAGCGCGTCGAAGTTCTTAGTCGTTCCCCTCCCCTCGCGTTCATCATCGAGGAGACGTATGCGGGTGTCCCTAGCTGCAAAGTCCTCGATAATATCCTTCGAATTATCATCCGATCCATCATCTCTGACCAGCAAAGTCCAATTCGAAATTGTTTGTCCCTGAATGCTCTGGATTTGTTCAGATAGATACTTTTCTCCATTGTAAGCAGCCAATAGGATAAGGATCTTCTTCCTTTCCCCAAGTAACTCCAAGGCTTCGAGCGGATTTTGCATGTGATCAAGATCGGCGTTTGAGAACATAACTCATATTGTTGCTTATTAGTTTCTAGATATTCAACCTTAAAAAACCGCACGTTATCTATGCGAAATATGTGCTCACAAGGCATTTAAGAAACACTTATCTTAAAGAGCCCGGCGCTCACGGCTACCAATCTCCAGCACTCTCGACGATATATTGATTGGCTGGGTGGTTCGTTCTTATTAGAATGGATTTAGATGTTACAGGCGATTAGCGCTATCGCGGTAGATATCTGACAACCTTTTTATCATAATTCAAGGACAAATACTCGAATCAGTTCAGTAGGTACTATCCACTGGAAATAGCCTCTTTAGCGTTTGCGACGATTGAGGGTTTTTGCAAGGTCACAAAAAACTCACAACCAGCTGTATCGAATTCCATCTTTACGTCAAAGTGAATCAATCCGAGCGCTTGAAGGTCGAAAAGTATAGCGCGAAAACTTGCCGGCGTGAATCGCCAATTATGAACATCGATATATTCACGAGGCTCCTGCCTAGCACTCGCTCGACGCCAGTACTCTATCGCCTCAGAGAAAGTATGGACAAACTCAATTGTTCCCCGCGTACTGGAGTCCCAAGCGATTTTTCCGTTTAGCTTGGTCGCCCCTGCAAAATGATCAAATACCTTGCCAGGTGTCGGATGCTTTCGCTTTTGATCGTACGCATCTAAAAGTTCGCCTGTAGAAGTTTGAGCTTGAATGTAATCAAAGCAATAGCGCTTATCAGGAATGATCAAAGACAAAACACCATCGTCCTTAAGCAATCTCTCGCAGTCCACTAAAAACGAAACTAAATCTGGGGTGTGCTCAATGACATGACTGGCAATAATCCAGTCATAACATTTTTCGCTTCCGATCAATTCACATAGAGGCTCGCCACCCCAGACAAAATCCACTTTCTCGATATTTTCCAGATTAACGCCATGCCCCCTATACTTGGCGCATAGACCTTCAGCATTAGAATGATCCAAAATATGGACGTTAAATCCTAGTTTCTTTGGCGCGATGGGGTTGTGACTAGGACCAATTTCAAGCCCTAGGCCATTATGATTAACCATCTTCAGGGCTTTCTCACGCCTGCTTAGCAAAGGCTGGTGAAGAATGTGCTTCCATATACGCCTAGCTCCATTCCATCCTTCCAGCCTGATGATTGCCAACACCTTCTTTAGAGCTTCTTTCACTCTCTCCCTCAGCGACAGCATGACCGAGCTATTTCTGATATAGGCGTAAGGTTATATGCACTGCTTTTGGGGGTGCTTTTTGCACCTAATGCGTTGCGCATCAAATCACTCGAGCTTAAGCATCCACTTAAGCATCCTGGATGAGCACCCAAATTAGAGATTGCCTGATAATCGCCTACACATCCACTCGTGGCGGCCAAGCAAGGCTAAAGTCTTCCCGTTCTAAGGTGAGGTTCGGACTATACGCAGGATCATTGAGCAATAACTTGCCCCAACGTTGTTTCATATACCGGGCTTCGGCCTCAAATCTAAGCTGTTTTTCCGGCGTATTCTCATATCCTCTGGTAGCAGATTCGTGGTGGTACAGCTCAGCATAGGGTGTATAAAGGTTTCGATAACCTGCTTCTCGGATTTTCAGACAGAAATCGATGTCGTTGAATGCAACACTTAAGTCCTCGTTAAACCCCCCTACTTTTTCATACAACTCCTTCCTGATGACGAGGCAAGCGGCGGTCACTGCCGAAACAGACTGAATGATCACCGCGCGGCAAAAATAGCCATTCTTATACCGCAGCAACCCTTTATGGGCATGCCCGGCTACGCCTCCGATGCCCAGAATCACGCCCCCGTGCTGCAGTGTGCCGTCGGGATAGAGCAAGCGTGCACCGACGGCTCCGATTTCAGTTCGGACGGCATGGCTGACCATTTCAGAAAGCCAATCCGCGGATATCACCTCGATATCATTGTTGACAAGTGCGAGGACTTCGCCTCGCGCCTCTTTGACCGCTGCATTGTTGAGAGCAGGAAAATTAAACGGACGATCATCACGAATAATTCGAATTCGAGGATCGCCCTTGAGCGACTGAAGATAATTCAACACCCTCTTATCATCGGACCCGTTATCCACAACAAGAATTTCATAATTATCATAAGTCGTCTTCCGTAAAATGCTCGTGATACATTCTTGGGTAAGCTTCAGCTCGTTGCGCACAGGAATAATGAGACTCACCATAGGCATCGGCATAGGCAGTTCATAGCGGACACGATACATCCCTAGGTGCTCAAGTCGTTGAACGCGCCCAGCCACATTTCGTCGTTCCAGATGTTCGCTAATCGCCCTTTTGCTGGCATCCAAAGCATACGGCTTCGCCGCAGTTCCGGTTGCTGTGCTCCCAGGATGCATGCGCCAGTGGTATAAGATCCGCGGTATATGCCGAATATCTTTTGCCTCAATGCGCTCTATACTCCGTAAGGTCAGATCATAGTCTTGCGCTCCCTCGTAACCGATGCGGAATCCACCAATTGTGCGCAGCAAATCAGTTCGATACACACCCAGGTGAGTGACTAAATTATGGGCATAAAACAAGTCGACATTCCAATCACACTTAAAGTATGGCTCAGATCTTTTTCCGACAATATCGACCTTGTCTTCATCAGAATAGATAAGCTTGGCATCAGGGTAGCGGCTAATCTCGTTCGCGACCCAGAATAGGGCGTGCTCGGCAAGGACGTCGTCGTGGTCCAACAAGGCGATATATTCACCGGTTGCCGCCTCCAACGCCGTGTTCGACGCGGCAGAAATATGCCCATTGGTTGATCGGAAGACCACTTTAATTCTGGAATCTTCGGATGCATATCTCTCTAGAGTGGAGCGTATGCGAGGATCGGTCGACGCATCGTCCGCAATGCAAAGCTCCCAATAGGGATACAATTGGTTTCGAACGGATTCGATGGCTTCGACAAGCCATTTGGGATTTGTGTTATACACAGGCATGAGAACCGATATAAGCGGCTTTTTTCCCAATCCATCAATTCGCCTGTACATGATGGCTCGAACCTCATCGGTGATTGAATCGTAGCAGCATACCCAGTCGCTATACTGCATGTGTTCAATCCGAAGCGAAGCCCATTTATGTATGAACCCCTTCAACCCCTCATGCTTGAGGAGACGCAAGGTTTTTACCAAAACCCGCCTGCCCCCACCGCTACGGCGAAACACTGCCTTAACAGACTCATCGGCGGCTTTGCCTTCCCGCATCGCTTTTTTAAAGAGAGAGACAGCTCGACTTCCAGCCGTGGTCAGGAACGCGCGAGCGATCCTCAGAGGCTGAGTTACGCGCCATGAGGTTGAAGCAAGCAAGGTCTGGATCTCTTTCTCCCGTTCTGCGATGGCTCGTCTTAGGGTAGCCGTCGCACCTTCGATCCCTTGTTCCAGGCCTTGTTCTAGGCCTTTGACACGCTGATGCATAAGCTCGATGTAGCGTGCATGCTCGATGAATAGATCTCCGGTCGAGCATTCGGATTGGCGCTTTCCCAAATCGGCCAACAATCTCAACTTGCGCGCAAGCCGTAAAGACACAGGCTCATTGGGATGTTCTCTCTGCCAAATGGCAGATGATAACCCAGGATCGAAGCCGGCACACGCAGCCTTATAAAGCTGTTCCAATCGCCTCGCTTGCGATTTGACGTCGAAATACTGCTCGGCCAGACGGCGGCCTGCCTGTCCGATCGCATCAGCTTTCCCAGGGTCGGAAAACAACTCTATACACTTGTCTGCAATTTCTTCCGCGCTTCCAGTCCGCAACAAGACGACATTGACTCCATCAGTGAATAAGTGGGCAATGTTGACGTCCGGAATGACTACGGGACGAGCCATTCCCAAAAATTCAGGAATTTTTCCCGGCAGGCGAAGATCTTCAAACGGGTCAATTTTGCCAGGCTGGACGAATACATCGGCGAGAGCCAAAATGCCGGGCAGTTCGGCTTTCGGCACCAAACCAAGATCGCTGATCTTGGATCGGTTTGCCGCCGTGAATGCGTCAAGAAAGTCGAGCGGGCGAATGCCGGTGCGCAACAATCTGCATGGATATCCACGCTGATTGATGATGCCGATTGCTTTGCAAAGCGTCTCAATGGCCGTCCTTTTGTATTGGTCGACGCCACCGTGATACACGATGACCCGCTCCGTTTCGCCAACGGCGTATTTCTTCCTCAAACGTGCATCCGGCGGCTGCGGAGAAAACAATTCGAGATCTACCCCGATCATGACAGTCTCACAATGGACCCATGGTGGCACCTCGCTCTTCAACTTGTCTTGAATCACCGCCACCGCGTCGGCAAGGCCTATGAAACTGGGGTACCGGAAGGGATGGGACAAGCCGTCGGGCAGTACGCCGGCAATGTTGAGATCGGTCTCCAGTGTCTTCTCCTGCAGTCCTAATTCATGCAGCGCAATCCAGCGTTCATTATCCTCCAGATATACGATTAAAGGCGTTGGGCATTTAGCCATGTACAACGTCACGAACCGTCGAACGATTTCACGTGGAGTGCAGGCGTGAATCACGTCCGCGGGACGGCCGTCCGGGAAGACGGACGTAGCGTCGCTTAACACATCTTGGAAAAGAACCGGACGGAATGCAGATTGATCGTACTGATCGGCGGTCTCAAGACCGCTTGGTACGGCAATGGCACAACTGTGGCCGGCCGAATGGAGCTCACGCGCATAGAGCGTCAACGGGTTCGCGCTATTGCTTCTGAAGTCCATGTAGAGGACAAACAGGATGTTCATCTGAATGGAGGCCGATTACGATGCGTCATCACGCCATAACCTTTCGAGCTTCCGAATGGCCATCGCGTCGTCGAGGCATCGTCCCATGGGGACATATTGAATCTGAGGATGCGTCCGTACTACTTCAGGCAAGCAACGCCAAAAATCGATGACTGTGACCAACTTTTTGCCGCCAAGAAAATCGGCAGGCTTGAGTGCCTTAAATGCTTCGTCCGGCGTTGTCACAAGAACGCATTCGGCATCCTGGAGGCAGGCTGCAAGCGAATCCGCTACCAACGCATGCATGCGCAACGCGGCCTGTGCTTCAGCCGCCGCGAGCGGATCGTACCCGATAACCCGGAAACCGCTGCTGGCCAGTGAGAGGCACAGATACATACCTGCCGATTCCTCGATGACATGGGACAACGGCTTGTAGGCAAGGCCGAGCACGGCGACAGTGGAGCCCTTGTGAACATACGCTTTGAGTTTATCCACGAACCGTGGAGAAATCGTTCGGTTGAACGTGTCATTGACCTCCAACAGTTGCGTGGATGCACCCAGATGCTGGCCAATGAAGTTAAGGGCCACATTGTCACGCGGAAAGCACGGACCGCCATACCCGAACCCGCCGGTCAGGTACCTCCGCCCAATACGCTTGTCCATCCCTATGGCGTCGCTCACCACGTCGACGTCTCCTCCAGGGATTCGTTCGCAGAGATCGGCCAACATGTTCGCATAGCTGATCTTTAAGGTGACAAAGCTATTGACCGAGATCTTCGCCAGTTCGGCGTTTTCAAGGCTCATTCTCTTTGACGGAGCCTTGTTCAGCGCGACACGGTCATTCACTGATTCTAAGGCCGCGCCGGAACGTTCATCAAACTCGCCGACCAAATAGAAATCCGGATTCAAATAGTCCCGGATGACGGTTCCAAGAGCGATAAATTCCGGACTGTAACACAGCCCAAAATCTTTTCCGCATCGCTTCCCCGAGTGCTTTTCCAATATCGGCAGTAGACCGTATCGGGTCGATCCAGGCAGCACCGTGCTCGTCAAGACGACGGTATGATAGCGTTCACGTTTGGCAAGGGCTTTACCAATCCCCTCAAATGCATAGGCCGCATATTGAAGCGAAAACGCACCTCGCTCATCGCTCGGCGTTGGAACGATGACGAAACTGAGATCACTCTTGAGAATCGCATCCTCATGGCTCAAAGTGGCCCGAATCCGATCCTTGTGTTTCACAATGAGTTCGTCCAACCCAGTTTCTTGGGCCGGCGCTCGCCCTGCGTTCATCGCACTCACAGCTTTCTGTGATACATCTACACCGATCACATTAAAACCTCGGCTGGCCAAACAAGCGGTCATCGTGGCGCCGAGCTTTCCCAAACCAATCACCGCGATATCAGTAATCATGGTCACCATCCTCTTCGCTTTGAAATAATCGTTTATTACTACAAATCCCTCAGCCAAGAGCGACAATCAGAAGTAGTTCACGACAGAACTCGAAGATAACGAAATGCTTAAGAATTATATTGGTGGGACCATTATCTCGACGGGGAAAACTTCATTTCTATGGAGAGACTAATCGGGTATTCAATTTTTTCAGGCAGTCGAGGAAGGATCAATTGAGGATCTGACCCCGTGCTAATGATGCGCAACGGCTTGTGGCTATTTGTCTCTAGTGCCTCACGAAGTCTTTGCTTCCAATGTCCGCCCCTTACAGCGAAGGCTGTGCCACTAACGACGACCTTGCCAGCGTTGCGTCTAGTAAGTTCCCACACCACCTTTTTATTCTTGTCCATGAGAGTCAGGGTATGAATCGTTACCAGACCTGGGCTTTCCCCTGGATCTAGGCGCAAAGGGAACTGATGAGGAAATTTATCCAACTTGAATTCGATCGCTTTGTCCTGAAGCCCGAGTTGATCTATGAGACGACATTTTTCTGAATAGCTTCCATCTACTTGTGGAATATAGAGGACTATCCGGCCCGCATTCATACCAAGCATGGCCGGCCCATTGCGACGCTCAAACATCAGGGTCAGTCGATCCAGATCATACGCTGGCTGGATCGACGAGACCGGACAAGTGTCAATTTGGCTTCCCAGGCATTCCAAAGCAGAACTCCGGACAGGCGCGTTATCGCCAAGCGTTTGTTCAGGGAGTTCGATATGAGCCAGTCCCCAGCTGACATTATTGAACTCTAAGGCCCTTTCTTCTTTCCTCATCTCGTCAACAAGCGGCATCAGCACGGGCCATTCAGGGTTCAGAATCTCGGCCTTTTCCAAGCGATTGAACAGGTGTTTTTCACCTTCCGGAGTCCAGCCCGAGCCGACCCCATGCTCGATATGGAAACACACGCAGGGAGGGAGCAGGGCGACTTCTTCGTATCCCGCATAATGAGCGGCAACGACCCCGATACTATCAATATTAAATGAGAAGGCTTCAAACTCGGGATACCCCCGGATTGAAAACCAGGCATCCCGGGACATCAACGTAAAATCTCCACAGGCATTGGTATGCAGATAATTCATATCAACCGAACGTTCTGGCCTTATCTGCCATACTCCCTCTTCTTCTACTACCGTGACATTCTCGCCCTTCCCTTGGAATCCTTGCGCAGGAACGCATGACCTTTTGAAAATTTCTCTCGCATAAAGGTGCTGCAGTAACCGATCTGGCTGATATCGCCGATGGGCTCGGATGGGGTGACTCCAAGCATAGTCCAATGTCTCCTTCAGTGTGGCTTGTTGCGTCAGACCACTTTCTATGTCATACCGGTCAACCCGATACTGCTTTTTGGGATCTAACCGTTGTCGGGCAATAAATCCAATAAGCTCCTCAGAGAAGAGGATATCGATATTCGTGGCTAGCACGAACTGGCCCTTTGCGCGGCGAATACCGACATTCTTTGCGATCATCTGAAAGAACGGCAACCGGTCTGCGTATTTCAGACGTCGATGAAGGATCGTAGGAACTGTGACCGTACGTGCCTGAATGAACGTCGAATCGGAAGGCAAGTGCAGGACGGCTGCCAGGCCAGGCCTCTCCGGAACCGGGTTCCAATCAACAACGATGAGTTCCGCAGGCAATTGATGTATTTCGCACTGGCGCGCCAAATTGTTGATGAAAATCTGTGTACGAATGAGCGGATCGCCGCCATGATCATCGTTACGTGAAGCGGCGACGACACTAATATACGGTTGCATAACTATCCACGCTGAATCCTCTTCCCGATTTAAAAAAGAAGTGCCTGAGCTAAACCTTGGCTCGCAGAACAGTTCGCGCTATATGACTCCCCTGTGGTTGAGGGAACCGCATCCGACTTCATGTTTGGTAACTGTCCTTTTGGCACGAACCCTCGCTCAAGATCCCGGGCAAAATACGCAAGGAATTGGGCCAATGCCACCCAAGCCTGCATCCGGACTCCTTCAGGGGTGAAATGGATTCCGTCCGTAAAGAGGTTGGGATCACGAGGAAACGATCCGGCGATATCCATGAAATCGAGTTTGCTTAAAGCAGCAAATCGTTGAAAAACACGATTCTGAAACTCGACCAGTCGTCGTATATCTTTCGGCACGAGGGGCCAAAATACACCATTCACTTGTGAAAGAATTTCTATATGGCGGGACTGATCATGAAGGATCTCCGGCTCGCCGCCATCCAACCAGATAAATGAAGAAACCAAAAACCGAACATCTGACTTTTTACTTTGACCCGCAATACGATGAAGATTGCCGAGAATGATCGATAAATTAATAGGCAAATCAGTCCGATCAATGTCTGGATCGGATTCATTTATCCCAGCGGGAAAAACAAGCTTGGACTGCGGACGTCGCCACTCTATCAGGATGGGGAACAGTCGCATTCGAAAAAAGTCTTCCATAAGTTCAGCAATTGAAGAGTTTTGAACCAATTTGATCGGTAAAAGTTTCCGAGTGGGATAACTACGCTGTGGCTTCGCAGTATCAACTAGTTCAGACCCAATCGACATATGATTGGCGCCCTCGTAATAAATCACATAGTCAGGCGCAAGGGGCAGAACTTCCTGCTCGAAAATGGCGGCGATATCTGATGAGCCGATCCCTTCTCTTCCAGCATTAATGACTTCCACTTGAAGAGGATAATTGTTTGCTTGGAGCCACAGGTTCAACCAATGGCCGAAATGCTCGGGATACGAGAATGGGAAAGCATGACTTGCAATAGTGGTCGAGGCACCAAGGAAGGCAATTCTAACGATGTTGGAACCTTTTTGAAGTGACAGCTCAGGGCCGCGAAACCCATAGCGATTGGTTCGTAGACCGCTTGCTGTGAGGGTATTTGCGGGATTTCTGTACCGCGGATACGGTTCACCATCCTGTGGCGTAAACACTTTAAGATTATTGGCCAAGTCGCCGTACTGGCCGAAAACATAGTCATTCTTAACGCAGATGCGTTTTTCTACAAAGACTTTGTTCCACACATAATATGATTGAGGTGCATACACTCCGCGACGAAGGTATGTCTCATAGAGTTTTGCAGCAGCCGGAGACACCTCGCGTGGATCTCGCGCTATTTGTGGGGGATCTTGGCGAAACCATGTTCGGTCAATCCCTTTCGGTACAGCAACCGCGTCCAAGTGACGGTCTGCAATTGGTGCGTCAGAAAATCCAACGGTCGATAAGATAGCTCCCCCGGAGGAGTCGCGATAAATCCTAAGCCCATACTCGCAGAGTGCTAAAATAAGCAGCACAGAAAACAATAGCAGTAGAATGTTTTGCAATAAGCTCTTAGTTCTCACGAGACCTCACAACGCCGTTACAAAGAAGCGCAGCAAAACCATCACTGCTAGATAAGAGCACAATGATTGGAGACAATGAGAGAAAGCAGCGCTACAAACCTGTAGGACCAATTAAGAACGGCGTGCGGTCACCAACATGTGCCATCCCAGCTTCCTCTCCAATGCAGCAAACATGGTCTTTGGCATGGAAGCAAACCACGGCATGATTTCGTATTCGTACTTCACATACTTTTCGACGACAAACGGGAAAATATGATCCTGCTTGAGTTCCAGAACGGTAAAGCCTTGGAGCAACTCTTTCACCTCGTCCTCGGTGTACGTGAATGCCACCGGACATCCGCTCTGGGCCTCAGGCTGATCCAGCCCCATCTCAATCATGATGCTCTTCCAAGAATTCTTCGCGTATACCATCAGCCGAAGCTCTGACGAAGCTGCCATATATTCGCGTAACTGAGCGATGGCGTTGGGAGGGTTCGGGGTATGGTGAATGACCCCAAAAGAATACACGAGGTCGAAACATTCGGCTGGAACGACAGTTCCGAGTTCCTCTGCATTACCTTGGTAAAACTTGATCTGATGATCAAGTCCGAAGACCTTGGCTCTCTGGCGTGCCAACGACAGAGACTCATCCGACAAATCAACTGCCGTCACAGCAGCACCCGCTCTGGCGAAATTGATCGTATCTGTTCCGATTCCACAACCAACCTCGAGAACCTTCTTGCCCTTCCATTTTTCGAACTGAGCAAATGATGGAATGTGGGCCTCGACGAAATATTTTCTTTTTTCTACCTCGTCAAAATACTCTTTGGTTCCAATCGGCCTAGACGAGTGCCGGATATTACATGGCCGAGTATTCCAGTAAGCCTGAACCGTTTGAATGTCCGGTAATTGCGATATGTTCATTGATTTGTCGTACTTGCCTGCTACATGTGTTTCAACAATTTGCCAATCCGCTTTCTTATCCCGGACAAGCGTCGTTTGAGCACTCGAAAACTGTTCGCCGTCGTTCTGGAACGATAAAACGACGTTGGGTCGTTTGAGAACTGTGTGATGTACTCGGCATAACTTTTAAAGTGCGGATCAACTTCGTTAGCAAGGGTATCCAAGAGTTCATCAGGATTGCAAATACCAGACAGATGCCCAACATTGGCACGAACCAACTCGGCAGCATGATCTGGCAGCCCGAAGCATTCGAATAGGCACGCAAGCTTGAGCATCTTATATGGTGATAAACTCGGGCAGTGTGGGCCGCCTGTAGTCATTGGATCACGAAGATAGATCGCATCACCCTGATATGGCCTCCCAAAAATAGTTTGCGCGGGCCCGTCCCATTCAAATGGTGCCGGAAGCGCCCCAGTCGAATAGCGTCTCAAGGACAGGTCAAACAAATCGAATCCCCATTGACGCATGAGCTTGTCAGTATTGTGAAAGGTGTGATCCGTATCAATGGCAGTCCCAAAAAAATTTACTTCTAACGTATAGCCAAGGACGGGAGAAGAGCGACTGGACTCTTCTGCAGAAAGAATCACATCAAGATCGTATCCGTCCACATCAACCTTTATGAAATCCAATTCAAATAGTTTCTCTTCCTTTACCAGATCATCAACTTGTAGCTTCGTCTTAAGATCCGTCAGCCCGGACGTCTGCCAATCGTTGAGAATCGGAAGCTTGTCCTCTTTTTTGGTTGTGGATTGCAGAAACTCGAAGGCCGTCCTCGAGCTCAATCTATTCCATGGATTGCCACCCCAAGGTTCTCTACTCCCTCGCCTTTGTACAAACGGATGATCCTCGGGTAACCCAATAAAACGCGGCAGATATCGTACGTTTGGGTTTAATTCTTTCCTGTTAAGTCGTTCACACTCCGGCACAACGGGATCAATCCCTCGCGCGATCAACGACGGTTCAAAGACCCGCCAGAACGGAGAGATTCCTCCACTAGATCCAACGTCCAACAAAGTGAACGGATGCGACGCAAAAATGCCCCGCTCTACGAGAGAGCGAGTCATTTTTGTAAACCTTAGAGTGTTTTCCATGAACGCATGCGCTGGCTCAATCGAGATTTACAACTGCATCTCTCGACTGCCCGCTCTTCATCTGGTCGTAGATCCATGCGTAGGTCCGTTCCATGCCGGTCCGTAAGGGAATGGACGGTTCCCATCCCAACATTTTATTGATGAGCGCATTGTCGCTATTCCGCCCGTTGACGCCCTTGGGCGCATTTAAATTGTACTGGCGTTTTAATTGAATCCCGGCAATGTCTTCGACGATATCAACGAGCTGATTGATGGAGACCTTCTCAGCGCTTCCCAAATTGATCGGGAAGGTGATTGTCTCGCTTCGCATGATGTCCTGAGTGCCCTTGAGACAATCATCGATGTACATGAAGCTCCGTGTTTGCTCGCCGCTGCCCCAGATTTCAATATTGTGGTTGCCGCTGAGCTTTGCTTCGACAACTTTTCGACAGATAGCCGCGGGGGCTTTTTCACGGCCTCCATCGTACGTTCCAAGTGGACCATACACATTGTGATACCG
>Ga0075425_100005215_pt1 | contig 13479 bp, 15 predicted proteins | sample SoiMethybrSBSTD4_FD_75300 | JGI IMG/M metagenome (GOLD analysis project Ga0075425, IMG submission 75300) | Bulk soil microbial communities from a Populus tree surrounding site in Tennessee, USA - Soil MetaG P. TD hybrid SBSTD4 | ecosystem: Environmental > Terrestrial > Soil > Tree plantation...
ATGCCGGTATGGAAGCAGATCTGAAGGACGAAGCTAAACGGCTCATAGACAACATGCCGACTCTCACATCGTGGGACGAGCTAATGTACGAGATCTACGTCCGTCAAACGATCGAGGCCGGGCTTGCCGATAGCGATGCCGGCCGAACCGAGCCGGTCGAGGCAGTGCGCGAGCGGTTCAACCTACCGAAATGAAGGTTCACTGGACGGACCTCGCTGTCAAGCACTTGGCTGACATCCATGAATACATCGCGCGCACCTCGCCGACATATGCGCTGAGGATGGTCGATCGGCTCACGCGTCGATCGCAGCAGATCGGAAGCTTTCCGGACTCGGGCCGAGTCGTTCCAGGAAAGAATGATCCGAATCTGCGCGAGGTGTTTGAAGGACCATATCGTATTGTCTATCGCATTAAGACGGACCAGATTGATGTGGTCGCTGTAATCCATGGGTCACGGAAGTGGCCCACGGGAAAAGGCGCCTAGCGGTTTGCGTGGTCGCGCCGAGAATCACAATGAGTCGAGACAGCGGACTGTTAATCATTGACGTTCAAGTCGGCATCATCGAAGGCTTCCACGCGTATCGTGGGCCAGAAGTGCTGGATCAAATCAACATGCTTCTTTCGAAAGCCCGCGCGTCGAAAATGCCGATCATCTACATTCAGCACGACGGCGAGGCCGGGCATCCTCTTGAGGTCGGCACTGAAGGCTGGCAGGTTCATCCAGAGATCAAGCCTCACGAACAAGACTTGATAATCCGCAAGCGAGCTTCGGATTCTTTCTTTGAGACGACGCTCCAACGCGAGCTTGAAGCGAGAGGCGTCAAGCATCTCATCGTAACCGGGTGCATGACTGAATACTGCGTGGATACTACCGCCCGTCGTGCGATTAGCTTGGGCTATGACGTGACTCTGGTCAGTGACGCTCACACGACGATCGACAACAAGCTTTTGACTGCGGCGCAGATCATCGCGCATCACAATGCGTTGTTGGATGGCTTCGACGCGGGCGCTCACGCGATCGCGGTGAAGCCTGCAGATGAAGTGACTTTCTAACTGAAGGACGAATGAAAGTGGCGATCAAAGTTAACTCAGAACACCTGGCTCAAATAAGGAAGCACGGCGAGAGGACTTATCCGCACGAGTGCTGCGGCTTCCTTCTGGGGACCCGCGAGGGCGAGACCAACGTTCTCGCCGAAGTCCACGAGGCTGAAAACGAACGACGAGAGTCTCGTGAGACTCGCTACCTGATCACGCCCGAGCAATCCAAGCGCGCCGACGATTATGCGCGAAGCCGCGGGCTGGGCGTGATCGGCTACTATCACTCTCACCCCGATCATCCGGCTGCGCCATCGGGCTACGATCTCGATCATTCGTGCTGGCCGGGGGAGTCTTACATCATCGTCGCGGTCGAGAAAGGCGAATCAGCCGCGTTGAATTCCTTTACTAAACCCGACTACACAAGCTTCGAGCAGGAAGAGATATTGATCGAAGAATAGACCTGGGGGCGCATCCTGGGAGCGCAGGCATCCTGCCTGCCTTTCCGCTAAATGGCTATTCTCTTTTCAAGCGTCTCGCGCGACATCAGGCAGGCAAGGATGCCTGCGCTCCCAGGATGCGCTCCCAGGATGCGTTCGCAGGCTTGCTTTTCCACGCCTCAACTCTAAAATCAAACTTACGGAGAGATATACGTAAAGAGTCTGGAAGGAGACCCCATGGCTGTGAACATTCTGATCCCGACCGCGCTGCGCAACTACGCCGGTGGCAGCGACTCGGTGGCGGTCGAGGCCAGCACCGTTGGCGGCGCCCTCGACGCGCTGACCAGCAAATTTCCCGACCTGAAGAAGCACCTTTATAGCGAGGAAGGGCAACTGCGCCACTTCGTCAACATCTACGTCAACGATGAAGACATTCGCTATGCGGAGAAGAGCGCCACGCCGATCAAAGACGGCGACGCGCTAAGCATAGTACCGTCGATCGCGGGCGGCATCGGGGTGATCGAAGAAGTAGCGGCACAGCCCGTTGAGTTGGATCACGACGAAATCCTCCGCTACAGCCGCCACTTGATCATGCCCGAGGTCGCATTGGAAGGGCAGAAGAAGATCAAAGCGGCGAAGGTGCTGTGCATTGGCGCGGGCGGGTTAGGCTCGCCGCTTGCAATGTACCTGGCTGCGGCCGGAGTTGGCCGGCTGGGCATCGTTGATTTCGACGTGGTTGACTTCACGAACCTGCAGCGTCAAATCATTCACTCGACTGCAAACGTCGGCCGCTTAAAGCTCGACTCCGCGAAAGAGCGGATTGCTGAGATCAATCCTTACGTGCAGGTTGACACCTACGAAGCCGCCCTCACATCGGAGAACGCGTTGGAGCTGTTCGCCGATTACGACATCATCGTCGACGGCACCGACAACTTCCCCACTCGGTATTTGGTCAACGACGCGTGCGTGCTCATGGGCAAGCCCAATGTGTACGGCTCGATCTTCAGGTTCGAGGGTCAGGCGACGGTGTTCTACGCGAAGGAAGGCCCGTGCTATCGCTGCTTGTATCCCGAACCGCCTCCGCCGGGGCTTGTGCCGAGCTGCGCTGAAGGCGGCGTGCTTGGAGTATTGCCTGGCGTGATCGGCGTGATTCAAGCGATCGAAACCGTGAAGCTCATCCTGGGCAAAGGCGATTCGCTGATCGGGCGACTGCTGCTGTTCGACGCTTTGAAGATGAAGTTCCGCGAGCTGAAGCTGAGGAAGAATCCCGAGTGCCCGATCTGCGGAGTGAATCCTACGATTCACGAACTGATCGACTATCAAGAGTTTTGCGGAGTGACTCATCAGCCGCAGGTCGATGTGGGAGAGGACTTCGAGATCACGCCGTCGGAGCTTAAAGCCAAGATGGATCGCGGGGATGACTTTGTGCTTGTCGACGTGCGCGAACCTGAAGAATACGCGATATGCCGGATACCTGGCTCGAAGCTTATACCGCGCGCGACCTTGCCGGAGCGCTTGCACGAACTGTCGAGCGCAGACGAGATCGTCGTCCACTGCCGCAGCGGCGTGCGCAGCGGGGCGGCGGTCGAGTTCATGAAGCAGGCAGGTTATCGCAAGGTAAAGAATCTGGTTGGCGGCATCTTGCGTTGGTCGGATGATGTTGATCCGACCGTGCCGAAATATTAAGAAAGCCTGTAAGGGCGGTCCTCCGTGGCCGCCCGTTACTGTGACACCGAGCGTGCTCCGTACGAAGGGTGCGGGGCCACGAGGAGGGCGCTTACAGAACCTAATGAGTGCACCGACAGAAAGGGAACAACCAAACCCTCTCCCCAAGGCGATCGTTGAAAAACTCAAAGCGGCGATCGGCAATAAGCACGTTCTGACCGACCCCGACGAATTATTCGTCTACGAAGCCGACGCGCTCACAATTCATAAGCACCTTCCTTCTGCCGTACTCATTCCCGGGACCGCTGAAGAGGTAGCCGCTGCAGTAAAGATACTCGCCGATGCTCAGATCCCCTTCACACCGCGCGGCGCGGGCACGGGACTCTCTGGAGGTGCGATCTCGCTTCAGGGCGCCGTGATCTTTGAGCTGGCGCGGCTCAATAAGATCCTCAAGATCGATTATGAGAATCGTATCGCTGTTGTCGAAACTGGTGTGATAAACGTTCACCTCTCCCAGGCAACCGCGCCGAGCGGATTTCACTACGCGCCCGACCCTTCGAGTCAAATGGCGTGCACGATTGGAGGCAACGTTGCCGAGAACTCCGGTGGGCCCCACTGTTTGAAGTACGGGATGACGACCAATCACGTCCTTGCGGCGGAAGTGGTTTTGCCTTCGGGCGAGCTCGTGACGCTGGGCGGAGGAGGAATCGACGTGCCCGGCTACGATCTGCTGGGAATGTTCGTCGGTTCGGAAGGCACGTTCGGAATCGCAACCAAAGCAACGTTGAAGCTCACGCGCTTGCCTCAAATGGTAAAGACGCTGCTCGCAGAATTCATGACTGTGACCGACGCGAGCCGCAGCGTGTCTGCGATCATCGCGGCGGGAATCCTGCCGGCGGCGCTCGAGATGATCGATCAAGCTACTATTCAGGCGATCGAGAATTCGATCTTTGCCGGCGGCTTTCCCACCGACGTTGCCGCATTGCTGATCATCGAGGTTGACGGACTTACGGCGGGGCTCGAGGAGACGGCAGTTCGCGTAGTTGAGATTTGTCAGCGCAACAACGCAAGGGCAGTCAGAGTCGCAAAGGACGCGGCCGAGCGCGAGCGATTGTGGGCAGCTCGCAAGCGCGCGTTTGGCGCGATGGGGAGAATCAAAGCCGACTTGATGGTGCAGGACGCAGTGATTCCGCGGTCGCGATTGCCGGAGGTGCTCGACGAAATATATCGAATCGCGGGGCGCAATAACCTGACGGTCGCCAATGTGTTTCACGCGGGCGACGGCAATCTTCATCCGAACATCAGCTTCGACGGACGAGATCCCGATCAGGTACGACGCGTGGCCGCCGCTTCGAAAGCGATAATGGAACTATGCGTGGGCGTAGGCGGTTCGATCACCGGCGAGCACGGCGTCGGGATGGACAAGATCGAATCCATGCGGCTCATCTTTTCAGAGAGCGACATGCAGCGCATGCTCGCGGTGAGGGACGTGTTCAATCCGAAGGGACTCTGCAATCCGGGAAAAGTCATTCCCACTTTCAAAACGTGCCGATATTGTGGATTCGGGATGGAAGACTTCAAGCACAAGCTGCAAACGCCTCACGGGATTAGCGCCGGCTGAGGGTCAGATCATTGAGGCGGGTGATGGTGCTCGCGCACCCATTGACGAAAGCCGCTTGCTGCTTTTCTTTCTCCCTCCTTAAGTCCACGTGCTATGAATTCGGAAAGGGCTTGAGCCGTCAGAAATGGGAAGGCGTGACTGATGGGCGACTCCTCGTAGCGGTCGCTCGCCAAAATGTGAATTCTCAGCTGGCGTCGGCCAGCCGCCAAATCTCCGGTACACCGAGCGCAGCGTAGATCGCAAACCGATACAGCGAGGAACTCTTCCAATCGATTTCCACCACAAGGTCCGGCGGGGGGTCGTGCATTAAGTTCAGGTCCTCTTTGCCGATGACAAGCGCCGCGTTCTGGATGTAAAAGCAGTCGTCTGGTTCGGCGCCCGCGGCTCTCATCTCTTTTTTGAGAGTAGTGGAGCCAAGCGATTCGATGTCGAAATCCATTTCGTCTCTCAGGGCGGTGACGAGAGTATGGATAACGCTTTTGGGCTCTTCATGCGTAGACGCTGGGGCCATGATTTCCATCCTTCCCTGATCATAGAAGATGCGAACTGAGTAGCTCTCTCCGAGATCAGCAAGCAGGTCTTCATAATCTCCCCAGGATACGTCATCGATGCGCAGCACGGCTCCGGCCGGCAGGTGCGCGATGGCTGTGAGGTAATCGTTTGTTGAAACACTCATCGAGAAGGCCCTTTCTCACTTTGCGATGCAGAAGATGCTACCACAGCTTTGGTTTGAGGTGCGAGAACCCGACTTTCCAATCTGTATCTCGCCATTGCAGGCGATCCGCGCTTTCGAGTAAGCTTCGATTTTCAGCGTACAACCACTCGGCGCAGCGCTCTGACACAATGGCCTCTATTAGATTTGATTCCGGACCGCGAACCGGCGAGCGCGTCCCGCTCGACAAGAACAAAGTGACGTTTGGCCGAGCCAAATCGTCCGATTGTGTCCTGTCTCACCCGACCGTTTCGCGTGAGCACTTCATCGTCGAGCGCAATAACGGCAAGCTCTTTCTGGTCGACAAGGAAAGCGAGAACGGCACTCAGGCCAACGGCGAGCGTGTTTCCTGGGTCGAGCTAAAAGAGGGCGATAAGATCCAAGCCGGACCGTTCACGCTGATTTTTGAGATGTCGGATGAGCAAACGCCCCGAGCAGAAGCGGCTGAAGAAAGGGAACAGTCGTCCGCCAAAGAGACATCAGTCGAGGAGTCGGCTTTCAATACCACTCAAGCAGCAATCCATCCCCGCCATTACCTGCAGGGGATCGAGCACTTCAATGCCGGACGCTATTTCGATGCACACGAGGTATGGGAAGAGATCTGGCTCCAATCTTCCGGCGATACAAAGCTGTTCTATCAGATGCTAATTCAAGCGGCAGTCGGTCTGTATCACTACGAACGCGGAAATGCGCGAGGCGCGCGAGGGATGCATGCCAACGTCGTGGACAAGCTCAATCGCCTGCCTTCATTTCTGATGTCGCTTGACCTGGTTGACTTCTCTCGGCAGTTCCGAGGTTTCTTTACCGAACTTATCGAGCACGACGACGAGGCTGCTCCCCCGATCGACAGGCCCCGGCCACGGATTCAGCTTCTCTCACGGGACACTGCGGACTGGAGCCTTTGAATTTCGAATGACTGAAGAACGCGCGCTTGCCAGGTCTATCACTGCCATCGTCGGCGGCGAACACGTCACAGAAGAGCCTGAGTTCAAGATCGATGGTCTCAGCCCGAAGATGCTGGTCCGGCCAGGGTCCGCGGATGAAGTAGCAGCATGTATGACGGTCTGCTCGGAGTCTGACGCCGCGGTCGTGCCGACGGGGCACATGACGTGGCTCGAGTTCGGCAATCCATTGAGAAGCGTTGACGTCGTGCTGAGCCTCGATCGATTGGGGCGCATCGTTGATTACAGCCCGTCCGATTTGACCGCCACTGTGGAAGCAGGGCTGACGCTGAGCGAGTTCAATGCCGTGATCGTGCGGGAACGGCAGTGGTTACCGTTAGACCCGCCCGGCTTCAGGTGTGCATCGCTCGGAGCGATCGCCGCGTGCAATTCAAGCGGCGCTCTCAGGTTAGGATTTGGGACGCCCCGCGATTACGTGATCGGTCTCAAGCTTGTTCACGCCGATGGAAGCACGAGCAAGTCGGGCGGCAAGGTAGTCAAGAACGTGGCCGGCTACGACATGAACAAGCTTTATGCCGGCAGCTACGGCACGCTGGCGATCATAACGGAACTTACCTTCAAGCTTCGCCCGCTGCCCGAGCGCAGTTCTACGATATTGATCACCTCGAAGCATCGTGGCCCGCTCTTTCAGCTTGCGAGGCAAGTGTTAGGGTCGGAGCTTCAGCCCGCATCGGTCGTTCTCACCCGGCGGTTGTGTTCGTCGAGCGCGCCGCACTTTCCCGACGACGCGTTGCTGATTCGATTCGTCGACAGCGAGCCGGCTGTTGGACATCAAGTGGATTGGGTGATTCGGGCGATCGACGAGACCTGCGAGGCAACTGTGTTGACTGAGAATGAAGCGGACTCTGTCTGGGCGGAGGTTGCCGACTTCGACCAGCGCACGATACGAGTAAGGCTCAGCGTGCCGCTATCAGCATTGGCCGCGGAGTTCGAGAAAACGTTCCTGGCTCATGTGGACTGCATTGCTGCCGCCGACATCGGCACTGGTATAATCCGATTGGCGTTCGAGACAGACCAGGAATCTCCCGTCGATCAAATCAAACGGCTTCGCGCGAGCGCTGCCCGGGTTAACGGCACACTGGTGATTGAACGAGCTGCGGCAGAAACAAGACGCGCGGCGGATGCCTGGGGGAATGTCGGATCGACTGCCGAGCTGGTGCGATCGATAAAAGCCAGGTTCGACCCGCAGTCGTTGTTGAATCCGGGTAAATTTGTCCTGGGTTTATGAGTAGGTTGTTCCCATGGTAACCACCGCCCAAGAAACCGAAACTCGCGGAATGCTTGCTTCGCTGCTTGAAGCAAACACTGACAAACTGCTCACCTGCGTTCATTGCGGCCTCTGCCTGCCTGCGTGCCCGACGTATCGACAGCTCGGCAACGAGAACGATTCGCCCCGCGGACGCATTTACCTTATGCGAGGAGTCGTCGAAGGGAAACTCGGGCTTGGCGAAACATTTACCTCACACATCGATCTTTGTTTGGGTTGTCGTGGCTGCGAGACGGTGTGCCCTTCGGGTGTGCCTTACGGCCACTTGCTCGAAGCGGCACGAGCTGAAGTAGCGAAGGACAAATTGGCACGCGGCTCGTCGTCTGAGGCCCTACTGCGGTTCGTGCTCAACGAGGTGTTCACACGGCCCTGGCTGCTTCGAAGCGCGCTGGCGTTGGCTCGGTGGTTCAGGGATAGCGGATTTGCGCGTGCGTTGTTCAGGGCGAATCTGGTTCGCGGAAGAGCTCGATTCGCGATGGCGCTCTTGCTTGCGAGCCGGTCGCGGCTCGGTAAGTCGCGACGAAAGCCGCCAGTGAACCGGAATGCCGAGTCCGCGACGCGAGTTGCGCTGCTCAGAGGTTGTGTGATGGAGGGGCTCTTTCGAGAGACCAATCGAGCGACCGAGCGCGTGCTCGCCCGCAACGGCTGTGAACTGATACAAGCCAATGGACAGATGTGCTGTGGTGCGCTCCACGCTCACGCCGGACATCTTGACGTTGCCAGGCAGCTCGCACGAAGAAACATCTCTGCTTTTCTTGAAAGCGGCGCGGATCGAATAATCGTGAACGCGGCAGGATGCGGCGCGGCGATGAAAGAATACGGCGGGTTGCTCGCCGATGATCCGCTGTTTGCGGATCGCGCCCGCGAGTTCGCTGCAAAGGTCAGAGACGTTTCCGAATTTCTGGTTGAAGCCGGCATTCACGTCCCCGGCGGTCGAATCGAGCGGCTGGTGGCGTATGATGCGCCGTGCCATTTGATACACGCGCAACGAATAACTCAGGCGCCGGTCGACTTGCTGCGAGCGATTCCAGGAGTCACGCTCGTTCCGCTGCGCGGGTTCGAGAGTTGCTGCGGAGGCGCCGGTATTTATAACCTTCAACATCCGCAACTGAGCGCCGATATTCTTAGCGACAAAATCGCGAGCATAAAGCAAAGCGGAGCCGACACGGTTGCCTCCGCCAATCCTGGTTGCATTATGCAGATCGGCGCTGGACTGCTCATGGACGGGATCGAGGTCGACGTCGTACACCCAATCGACTTGCTCGACTCCGCTTATGGAGAATGACCCCGGCCGCTGGTTCTCGAGTGACGCCACGGACTTTCGAGTTTGATCCGATGCGTGGAAGACTCACGATTCGAATCTGTCTGCTAATACTGCAACTGGCTTTTGGGTTGCAGGTCAGCGCTCGCATCCAGTCAAATGAGTATGGTCCCGAGGTAAAGTCGTTTCTCGACTTGATGCGCCACGAAGAAGACGAGCTTGAATTCCAGATCAAGCACAACGAAATCTCGCGGCGGGAGTACCTTCGATCAAAGGCGCAAATCACGATTCATCGTAAGACGGTTCTCGATTTGGTTAAGGAAACCGGCCAAGACTACGTCCCTGAGCTGCATGTGGTTGCTGCTTCAGAGCTGGATCAGTTGATCGAAGATGGGACGAGTGCGATAAAAGGCATCAGGCGGGGCAGCATTATCGCTAAAAAGTGGCGCTATCTTGGAAGCGTTCATCGAGTAGAAACGTTTTACATTTTCGAGCGGTTGACGGCAAAGTGAGCACCCTGGCCTGCCGTGTGGGATTCCTCTCTTTTGCTCCCGGGTTAAGCAACAGAACTGTTGACTTTAGAAGAATTCTCGCTAATATCGCCATAGTGCGTGAGCCTTCGACGGCACTCTACCCCTGCGCTCGTTTGAGCTTCGCATCATTCGCACCGCAGTCCTGAAATGCCCCTGAATTTTGCACTCTGTAGCGACAGAATACTCAAGGATTCCTCACGATGTCGACGATCAACTTTTCGCAAGTAGTGCAGTCAATGCTGGCGGTCTCGGACAAGATATCGGATTTGATTTTTTCACCCGGCCGCCCTCCGCAAGTTGAACTCATCGGCAAACTGACTGCGGTAAACCTGCCTGGCATGGAGCTGCTCACTCCTGCTCACACTGCCGGCATCGCCAAGGCACTCATAGGCAGTAACAAGAACGCTGAAGAGTCGCTCGAGAAGTACGGGTCGGCCGATCTGTCATTCAGCCTGACCGGGCTGTCGCGGTTCCGGGTCAACATCTTCAAACAACGTGGCACCCACGCAATCGTGATGCGGGTTGTGCCTAACGAGATTCCGTCTTTCGAGCAACTCGGGATCCCCCAAGTCTTGAAAGAAGTAGCCGAGATGAAGAACGGCATTGTGCTGCTGACTGGTCCGACCGGCTCGGGCAAGTCTTCGACGCTGGCCGCCATTATAGACTTGATTAACGAGACCAAGTACTACCATATCGTCACGATCGAAGATCCCGTCGAGTTTCTACACCGGCACAAGAACTGCACCGTGCACCAACGCGAGTTGCATTCGGACACGTCCAGCTTTGCCTACGCGTTGAGGGCGGCGTTGCGTCAGGCGCCAAAGGTGATTCTGGTTGGTGAGATCCGTGATCTTGAAACCTGCGAGGTGGCGCTTGAAGCGTCTGAGACCGGTCACCTTGTGCTGTCGACCCTCCACACAACGGACGCGGTCAAAACCGTCGAGCGGCTCATAGGCATGTTTCCGAAGAGCCAAGAGCACATCATTCGAATGAGGCTGGCAGGGGCGTTCAGGTTCATCGTTTCGCAGCGGCTGATCCCGAAAGCCGACGGACGTGGCCGCGTTGCTGCTATTGAAATACTCAAGTCGACCGCACGCACACGCGATTACGTGGAGAAGGGCGAGCGGGACGGCAAATCGCTCTACGATGCGATGCGGGACGGCAACCTCGAAGGCATGCAGGTGTTCGATGGCGAGTTGGAACGAATGATTCGCGCAGGAATCATAACGATGAACGAGGGATTGGCCTACTCGAGTAATCGTCAGAATCTGCTTCTTCAGCTCTCCGATCTTGGCGGGGGCTCGTTAGAGGAAATGTCGGGAATGGATTCGCAAAGGAACGAATTCGTCGCTTAGCAGCGGCGAACAACAATCCTGGACTGTCAGACTGCCGCTTACCTGTCGATTCGCTGTCCATAGTCCTGAAAGGACAACGCCGGTCGGCCTTTTTATTCAAGCATCAAGGAACGCACCAACGATTCACCCTTTAAGTAGACGTATCAGGCGAGTGGCGCAACCATGGGTAGAATAAATCAGGACGAAGAGCGCAGAAACGCGCGAAGGTTTCAGGTCAGTTGGGACGTGAACGTCAGAGGAACAGACCAGACCGGCAGCGGCTTCGATGAAGCGGGAACGCTCGAAAACTTGAGCTCGCTCGGCGCGTTCTTGTATTTGACCAGACTTGTGAATCTCGGTGAGAGGCTCGAATTACGAATCAACGTACCGTTCAGAGGTAACGGATTGAAGTACGCGGCTCATGTTGTTCGTATGGACCAGGAAAGCGCCGAGGCCGGAGTCGCGCTGAAATTCGATACGGCAGTGCCTGTCTTTCTACTTGCGCAGTGATCAACTCGCTAAACCTGGACCGCTCAGGGCGTTACGCGCAGTTCGCGTTTCGCGCTTGCAGTTTAAGTATCCTCTCTTTCAACCGTTTCAGTACCTCTTCCCGCTCGGTTTTGCTCGTGCAATGCCGCAGAGTCTCCACGAGGCCGTCGATCTCTCCAGCCAGTGCGCGCCCCGCGTCCTCGCCCAGGTCGGTAGGCCTGAGCGACTCCTCTTCGGGGGCATTTCCAAATACCTCGTCAATAGCAGTCCAAAACAGATCTATGCTGATGGGTTTCTCCAGGCAGCAGTCTGCTCCAGCGGCCTCTGCCTCCACCAGGATCATCGGCCCGCATCCGCTTATGACTATTATTGGAGTCGCCTTGATTTGCAGGTCCTGTCGAACAGCCCCGATGAAATGAAGACCGCTTTTGCCGGGCAAAGCAATGTCGGTGATTATCAGATCGGGCCGCAGCTGACGGGCGACTGCCAAACCTTGCTCCGCCTCGGTCGCAGTGCTGACTGTGTAGCCTTTCAAGCGAAGCAACTCGGCAAGCGGGTGTAGCGTGTCAAAGTCATCTTCTACGACAAGGACCGTCCTCATGATGCGCGTGTCCTCTTTTCTAATATGTCTCGCGGGGAGACTACGTGAGGTCAGTCGTTTATGTCGGACTGGGGCGAGTCAAACACTACCGCCACATCATACATTCGGCGGGCCTTTTCTGCAACAACCTTCCAGTTGTATGATGGCGCCTTTGCTGGGAAAAGACCCTTGAGCGCAACCGTCACACATGGTATATTCCGTCACGCCTCCTTACTGCCTCTATATCGCCTTAATCGCAAACGAATATTTGAATCTTATTAGTGCGCATCTCCATAAGCACTGGAACTCTCCGGGGAAATCACCCGATCAGAGCCGGATACGAACGAGGGTCACGATTGACTGGCGAACTCGGAATCGGCATCTCGCCCGGCAGCTTTGACTCGAACGCCTGGTGATCACCGTATGCGCAGAAAGCTATACTGGCTGTTTATTTCCCGGCTCGCCATGTCGGCGGCGCTGCTGGCGATTGTCAGCCTGACGGAGCGAGGCAACACGCCACGCTCGTTCGTTCCGGTGCTTGCGACCGTAGCAGCCGCAAATGTCATCCTGTCCGCGTTCTACCTCGCCGCGCTTCGAATGAGCCAGGCGCTCAGGATGCAAGCCTACGTTCAGTTTTCGCTGGACATCTGCATGGTCACGTGGCTGGTCTATCGCACCGGCGACGTCGAATCCCCGTTCCTCGCCCTCTATCTGGTAATCATTTTTGCCACCTGCGCACTGCTCGGGAGGACCGGGGTCTCACTGGTGGGAGCACTGGCCGGAGTGCTGTACGTGTGCGTAGGAGTGCTCACGATGAGCAGACTCCTCCCGCGCGCGATGGGATGGTCGTCTTACGAAGGCACCGAGCTGTCGTGGACGCAGTTCATGTTCTCGCTAAATCTGGTCGCGATCTTTGCGGTCGGGATCTTGTCCAGCCAGCTCGCGGAGCGCATTCGACGCAGCGAATCTCAGCTCGCCAGCGCGACAAGAGACCTCGCCGATTACAGGCTGTTCAACGATCGGATTATCGAGAGCATGCGAAGCGGCCTGGTAACGACCGACTTGCTCGGCCACATCATAACCTTCAACCGCGCCGCGGAAGAGATCACCGGCTACCGCGCAACTGACGTTCGCGGGAACAACATCTTCACCATCTTTGGAGACATCGAAAAACAGATCGAAGCGGGTCTGGAATCTATTCGCACGCGGTCGCGGCTGCCCCGTTTCGACATCGGCTGCAAAACGGCTGATGGCCGCGAGATTCATCTTGGATTCTCTGTTGCGCCGCTGGTCGATGAAGCCGACAGCTCGCGTGGATACGTACTCACCTTCCAGGACCTCACTGAGGTGATGGAGCTCGAGCGCGAGGTCCGCCGTCAAGAACGGCTCGCAGCGCTGGGAACCATGGCGGCCGGGCTGGCGCACGAGATTCGAAATCCGCTGGCCTCAATGCGCGGCTCGGTGCAGGTGCTTGCCAGCGAGCTGAGCTTTTCGCAGGACCAGTCGCAGTTGATGCAAATCGTTCTGCGCGAGTCGGACCGGTTGAATCGAATCGTATCGGACTTTCTCACTTATGCGCG
>Ga0075425_100005216_pt1 | contig 13479 bp, 8 predicted proteins | sample SoiMethybrSBSTD4_FD_75300 | JGI IMG/M metagenome (GOLD analysis project Ga0075425, IMG submission 75300) | Bulk soil microbial communities from a Populus tree surrounding site in Tennessee, USA - Soil MetaG P. TD hybrid SBSTD4 | ecosystem: Environmental > Terrestrial > Soil > Tree plantation...
GGAGGCCAGGACGAAGACTGCCACCCGGCCAGCTCCGGAATGGAAAAGGCTTCTTCAATAGGGATATACGGCATCTCGGGCTCTTTACCGTTCATCCGCTGGAACGAACCGTGCCGGCTGCGGCCGTCGTCAGGCCAGGACGGTCGGCTTGAGGACTTCCTCGCACCACTCGCGGAAGCTGGTCGGAGTGGTGGACTCCGGGGTGCGCGGCTCGGCGTTGTCCAGGCCCTGGTCCTTGGCGATCATCATGTCGACCGTGGCCTGCGCCATCGCGTCGGACATCCCGGCTCCGGTCAGCCTGTCCTTGAGGGCCTGGCCTGGAATCTGCTGGTAGCGGACCGGCTGGCTGAGCACCTCGGACATGATCTGCGCCATTTCGTTGAAGGACAGGTCCTCCGGGCCGAGGACGGCGACGTGGCCGGCCCCGCTCCAGGAGCCGTCCAGCAGCAGCCGGGCGGCGGCGGCGGCGATGTCGCGTGTGGCGCAGGACGGCAGCTTGCGGTCCCCGGAGATCGGCGTGACAAACACGCCGCGGTCCTTAATCGCCGGCACCTGGCGGAGCAGGTTGTCCATGAACGAGGGCATCGTCAGCGCCCGGTAGCTCACGCCGGTGCCCGCGATCAGGTCGTCCATCGCCAGGGAGGCCGTCGCCAGCCCGGCGTGCCGGGCCGCGACCGTCCCGCGGCCCAGGGCCGAGATCCCGACTACCCGCTGGACCCCGTGACGCTTGAACGCGTCACACGCCGGCCGGGTGAAGTCCACATAGGCGGCCTCGGCGCTGTTCGCATGCGGGTCCGGGGGCACCAGCCAGAACACGGCGTCCGCGCCCGCGAACGCCTGGTCGACGACGTCGATGTCGCCGTGCGACCCCTGGATGACCTCGACGCGCTCGCGCGCCTCCGCGGGAAGGCCGGAAGGGTCACGCGCTATCACGCGGATCGGCTCTCCGGTGGACAGGACATTGCCCAGGACCTGATGTCCGATCTGGCCGGCAGGCGCGGTGATGATGATCACGTGGCTCTCCTCAAGGACTAACTGGACACGGTTGTCTCGCTGGCGCGAGGGCGGGCTCAGATGAACCACCCGGGACGGATCAGCAGGTGCGGGGATCCGCCGTCCAGCGGCGTGGTAGATGCCGTCCGCGGTCACGGACACCACGCCCGTCGCCTGTGCGTGCAGGACTTTGCCGCCGGACCCTTCCTTGTGCCAGCCAGGTCGGGCCGCCGGCGCAGCCTGCCCGCCAGGCTCTCCGGCGGATCAGCCCCAGGGCATACCCGCGGTTATTGACCTCAGATATATACAGCTCGGGCGGTCCCAGTGGCGTGGCGGTCGGTGATGTCCATGCCGTCGACGGTCGCGCTCAGCTGCATGACCGGGCATCGCATCATCCATACGATTTCCGGGCGCGACCACCGGCCCGCGCGGCCCGCTCCGCTGGTCCGGTACCGGGACGATGACGGCACGCCTGAACGGCAAGGACCGTTTCCGGCCGCCGCTCCGCGTCGTGCGATGATCTAGCCGTGGGGCCTGCTGAAGGATCAGGTGTCCCGGCCAGCCGGAACGCGCGCCCTGGTGCGGTAGGGATTTTGTCCCGCCCCAGGCTGTCCGAGCGGCTAAGTGCCGCGCAACGCGTGACCGTGGTCTCGGCGCCCCCCGGGAGCGGCAAGACCGTCCTGTTGCGGTCGTGGATTGCTGAGGCAGATCTGGCGGACAGCGCCGCGTGGGTGTCGGTGGGCGGCGAACAGCGCGATCCGCAGCGGTTCTGGCTGTCGGTACTCGGCGCGCTACGCCAGACGGCAGCGGGGTCGGCGCTAGTGCGGGAGCTGACCGCGGCGCCGGATCTGGATGGGTGGGCCATCGCTGAGCGGCTACTCAAGGACCTGGTGCCGCTGGAGGACCGGATCTGGCTGGTGATCGACGATGTGCATGAACTGGGCTCGGGCGAGGCGCGGCGCCAACTGGAGCTGCTGGTCATGCGCGCGCCGCAAGACCTGCGGTTCGTGCTGGCTACCCGGCATGACCTGCGGCTGGGCCTGCACCGGCTGCGGCTAGAAGGGGAGCTGACCGAGATTCGCCAGCCCGACCTGCGGTTCACCGTCGATGAGGCGCGCAAGCTAGTCAGCGCGGCCGGGGTAGAGCTGCCCGAACCAGCGCTGGCGTTGCTACATGACCGGACCGAGGGATGGGCGGCCGGGTTGCGGCTGGCCGCGCTGTCGCTGGCCGGGCACCCCGACCCGGGACGTTTCGCAGAAAGGTTCTCCGGCAGCGAGCGGACGGTGGCGGAGTACCTGGTTGCCGAGGTCCTGGACCGGCAGAGCGGCCCGGCGCGGCGGCTGTTGCTGCGGACCTCGATCCTGGAGCGGGTCAGCGGCCCGCTGGCCGATGCCCTGACCGGAGGCTCGGACGGCGAGCGGATCTTGCAAGAGCTGGAGGAGACGAACGCGTTCGTTGTATCCCTGGACGCGGCGCGGTCTTGGTTCCGCTACCACCACCTGTTCGCCGATCTTCTGCAGCTAGAGCTGCGGCGCACCGCCGCTGGTGAGGTCTCCGCGCTGCACCGGGCGGCCACCAGCTGGTTCGCCGGGCATGGGCACCCGGTCGAGGCGGTCCGCCACGCCCAGGCCGCACAGGACTGGAACCTGGCCTCACGCCTGCTCGCCGACCACTGGCCGGGCCTGCAGCTGGACGGGCAGGCCGCGACCGTGCACGAGCTCCTCGCCGGGTTCCCCGCCGAAGCCGCCGCCACATATGCCGAACTCGCCGTACTGATCGCGGCCGACGAGCTAGCTCAGGGATCGCTCGAAGCCGCAGAGAGATACTTGGGGCTGGCGGCGCGGGCGTCGGCAACGGTGCCAGCCGGCCGGCGCGAGCAGCTGCAGGTTCTGCTCGAGATGGTCAGGCTGTTGCTAGCCAGACAGCGCGGCAATCCGCCCGCGGCGGCCGAAGAGGCACGGCGACTGCAGGCGATAGCCGAGGCGCCGGAAACGGCGCTGCCCGGCCTGGGCGAAGAGCTGCGCGGGCTGGCACTCATCAGCGTCGGCATTACCGAGGCGTGGGCGGCCCAGTTCGAGGTGGCGGAGCGGCACCTGGAGCAGGGCGTCGTGCTGGCGCGGCGGATCGGGCGGCCATTCCTTGAGTTCAGCGGCCTGGCGCACCAGGCAGTGATCGAGACCTACCGGTCGTTTGCGCAGGCGGCTGAACGCTGCAGGCGGGCAATCGAGCTGGCTGAACAGCACGGCTGGACCGATGAGCCGACGGCGGGCACCGCGTACGTGATGCTCGGCGCCGTGCTGGCATGGCAGGGGAGGGCCGAGGAGGCAGAGCCCTGGGTGCAGCGTGCCGAGCGCACCGTACGAGCGGAAACAGAGCTAGCGGCGGGAATGGTGGTCCGACATGTCCGCGGTGTGCTGGAGCTGGTGCGTGGGCGGTATCAGGATGCGCTGGCCGGTTTCCGGGCCGCCGAGCAGCTGGCCGGCAATCTCGCCGCGCCGCACCTGCACGTCCCACCCACAAGGGGATTGCTGCTGCACGTCCTAGTGCGCCTCGGCGAGCTAGAGCGCGCCGAGCAGGCCCTCGCCGAACTAGGCGAACCAGACCGCGAACGCGCGGAGACGCGGACCGCCCTGGCGGCACTGCGGCTCGCCCAAGACGATCCGCACGCGGCGACCGCGGCGCTCGCGCCGGTCCTGGACGGTTCGGCTCCGCTAATCCGGCGGACCTGGCTCATCGGAGCCTTCTTGCTCGAGGCGATCGCCCGGGACGCGCTCGGCGACCCAGCCGCCGCCGGGCGGGCCCTGGAGTGCGCGCTCGATCTGGCTGAGCCCGAGGGACTGCTGCTGTTCTTCGTGCTCCAGCCTGCGCCAGGCCTGCTGGAGCGCCACGCCCAGCACCGCACCGCACATCCCTCCCTGATCGCCGAGATCCTCGGCCTGCTGGCCGGGGAAAGGCCCGCGCCGTCGGCCGGGCTGCAGGCGCCACTCGAGCCGCTGAGCAGCAGCGAGATCCGGGTACTGCGCTACCTGCCAACCAACTTGTCGCAACCAGAGATCGCGAATGAACTGCACGTCTCGCGGCACACCGTCAGGACCCACATGAGCCATCTCTACGCCAAGCTCGGCACCCACAGCCGAACCGAGGCCGTCGAGTGCGCCCGCGCCCTAGGCCTGCTGGCCCCCCACGCACCCCGGCGCTGACTCACCCCCCCCCGCTCGCATAGCGCTGACCCGGCGGGTCCGGCTGACGCCGGCACAGCAGCCTGAGCCAACCGGGTCGGCGTCATTCCCCGGCCCTGCAGATTCCGACTACGTGGAAGCCCAGCTACCGGTCTGCGGGTCTGCGCGGCACTGACCCCGAAGCCGGAACACTACCGGCCTCCACGGCAAGCGCCAGAACTGGCTGATATGACGCGCGCCTGGCAGCGCCACCTTTGACAATCATCAAGCGCGTAATCGGCGTTATGGCCTGACCCCGGCTGGTTGATCCAGGTCGAGTGAGAGTCTTGCCGCCCACATGATGGGCAGGAGGGCTCGACAAGAACATGGCAACGAGGAAGAGGCACACGCCGGAGCAGGTCGTGCGCAAGCTCGCGACCGCGGATCGGATGCTGGCCGAGGGCAAGGACGTCGCCGACGTCTGCCGCGAGCTGCAGGTCTCTGAGCAGACGTACTACCGGTGGCGCAACCAGTTCGGCGGATTGAAGGCCGACGACGCGAAACGGCTGAAGGACCTCGAGCGGGAGAACTCCACGCTCAAGCGGCTGCTCGCCGATGCGGAGTTGGAGAAGGCCGCGCTGAAGGAGATCGCCCGGGGAAACTTCTGAGCCCGGAACGCCGGCGGGCGGCCGTCGCTCACCTCATGAAGGTCATGGGCGTGAGTGAGCGGTTCGCCTGCCGGGTCACCGGGCAGAACCGAACAACGCAGCGACGAGAGCCGACCGGCACCACGGTGGACGATCCGGATGCCGGGCTGCGGCGCTGGCTGCGCCAGTACGCGAAAGACCATCCGCGGCGCGGGTTCCGGCCCGCCCACCACGACGCCCGCGCCGAGGGCTGGCAGGTCAACCACAAGAAGATCCAGCGGCTGTGGCGCGAGGAAGGGCTACGCGTGTCGCAGCGGCGGCGTCGAAAGCGCCTGGGCGCCAGCACCGCGAACCCGCCGAAGGCCGATGCCCCGAACAAGGTCTGGGCCGTGGACTTCCAATTCGATGCCACCACCGACGGCCGCCCGATCAAGATCGTGTCCATCGTCGACGAACACACCCGCGAATGCCTCGGCGGCCTGGTCGACCGTTCGATCACCGGCGACGACCTCATCGACGAGCTCGACCGTGTCGCGCAGGTGCGTGGCTACCCGGCCGTGCTGCGCTGCGACAACGGCCCTGAGCTCGCCTGCGCCGCGATGGCCGACTGGGCCGGCGAACGAGTCGGGCTGTCGTTCATCCCGCCCGGCGAGCCGTGGCGCAACGGCTACATCGAGTCGTTCAACAGCCGCATCCGCGACGAGTGCCTGAACATCAACATCTTCTGGTCCCTGGCCCAGGCCCGCGTCGTGATCAGCACCTGGAAGGAGGACTACAACCAGCGCCGACGGCACAGCTCGCTCGGCTACCAGGCCCCAGCCGTCTACGCTGCAGCCTGCACCCATCGATGAACGGTGCTCACTCGCGGCGGCCGGAGCGAGCCGTGCTGGCGGCTGCCGAGCTACCCGAGGAAGTCCTGGACGCGGGTCGCGCATGCATCGAGGTCGTTGAGCCACGGTTCGTGGCCGCCGGGGACGACTTCGAACCGGCCGTCTGGAATTGCCGCGGTCCGCTTCGCCGACGTGTCATCGGCGTCACCCTCGCCCATGATCACGGAGACGGGCGATTTCATGCTCGCGAGTTCGGTGTCAGACAGGACATATCGCGGTGGTGTTGCGTCGATTCCGCGATACATCTCGCGAAGGTAGGAGGACACTGTGACGCCGAAACCGCGGCGACGAACCCCTAGGTACGTGGCTCGGACGAGCTCATCGGGCGCCGCATTCAGCGCGGCACGGCCGATGGTGTCGCCGAGGATCTTGCGGTACGCCGAGTCTGGCTTCGGCATCCCGAGCATCATCGCGCCCACCACCGGGCGGGCGAGAATGCGAAACTGCGCCACCGCCGCGCCGAACGCGACCGCTGGCGTCCCGATTGCGGTGAGGGAGCGGACCCGGTCGGGTCGGTCCAGGGCCAAGAACACGCCGAGCATGGCGCCTTGGGAATGCCCGATCACATCTACCGACTCGACGCCGATCTCGTCGAGCAGCCCGGTGAGCGTCACGTCGAACCAGGCGCGCAGGTTGATGCCATCGAAGTCGATACCGTCCGACGCGCCGTGGCCGGGCATGTCGATCGCGATCAGACGGCGGGCGGGGAGCCGGGTCATCAGCGGCGCCCAGTGCGCCACCCCGAGGCTGAAGCCGTGCAGCAGCAAGGTCGGGGCGCCGTCGCCGGTCTCCACGAGCCGGAGCCGGACCCCGAACGCCGGGACCGACACGAACCGGTGACGAGCCTGCACCCCGTAGTGGTCGAAGACAGCTTGCTCGGCCCCGTAGAAGCGCTCCCGGTTGCCGGCTCCTGATCTCATCTCGGCCCCTCGACCGCGACCTACTTTAGGTGTAGGTAGCCTCTAGTCGTTAGGACTGTAATCTAGGCACTGTGGCGAAGCCGGTCAAGGCCCCTCGGGGCTACAACATGAAGCTGCGGCAGGAACAGTCGCGGGAGACACGTCGCCGCATCGTCGACGCCGCCCGAACGCTCTACCTCGTGCACGGCTATCAGGCGGTGACGATGGCCGACATCGCCGAGCAGGCGGGCGTGGCCTACCAGACGGTGTATGCCACGTTCGGCAACAAACTGCGCCTGACGCAGGAGATCATCTGGACGACGTTCGAGGTTGCCGGCGTCAATGACGTCATCGCCGAAGGGTCGTCGTCGCGCGATCCCGAGGATTGGCTGCGCGGCGTAGCACGGGCCAGCCGCCTCGTCAGCGAACATCTCGCCGAACTGCTGCGCTTCCTCCAAGAGTCCGGCGACCCGGCGCTGCTCGCCGAATACCGCAAGGTGCAGACCCGCCGCCGTGAGCAGGAGTCCGACCTCGCCTCCAGGCTCAGGACAAGCGGGCGTCTGCGCGCCGGCCTGGTTCATGACCGGATGTGGGACATCCTCTGGGTGTTCAGCGGAACACACCTCTACGAACAACTCGTCATCCAGCAGGGCTGGACCCCCGACGCCTACGAGTCCTGGCTGGCCGACGTGCTGATCACCCAAATCCTCGCGGCCTGAGCAGCAATCAATAGGCCACAGCCCGCGGCATCGACCCAGGTAGTGATCGGCGACCGGAAGTAGGACCGACGGCCGCCGACGCTCCAGCGCGCTCGGCTACGAGGCCCAGAGGTTACGCTGCTATCGGAATCCGTTGATCAACTCTCACACGAGGTGGATTAGTTCTCGGGGTCCGGCCACGCCCGGCGGACCTTGGAGCCGCTCGCCGAGGTGCGCTGCATGGTGTGTGACCGCCCCTTCTCCGGCGGGGAGACCACCTGCCGCAATCCGCTGTGCAACCGGAGCGATCGGTGGTTCCGGTGGAACTACGCCATCGCCATGCGGTCGGGGCAGCTGAAGCAGGCGATCAACCGGTACAAGTACAGGGGCGGGCGCGGCTGGGCGCTCGTCTTCGGCCGGGTCCTGAGCGGTTTCCTCGAGGAGGAGCCTGAGATCTTCCGCCGGTTCGACGTCATCACCGCGAGCCCGACCTACACCGGCCTGGGCGGGCGGGACTTCGATCACACGCGGCTCGTCCTGGAGCGGGCGGCCGCGGAGGTGTCGCCCTGGGACGAGTGGCCGTTCGACATTGAGGGCGAGCCGGTCATCGTGAAGACTGCGGCCACGCCGGCGATGCAGGGCCACAGCTACCAGCAGCGCCGCGCGATATCCGAGGGCGAGCTGCGCGGCAGCCTCCGGGTGACGCGCCAGCAACCGATCTGGAACCGGCGGGTCTTGGTGTACGACGACGTCTTCACCGACGGGCTCACCCTCAACGAGGTGGCAAGGGCGCTGCGGCGCGCCGGCGCGGTGGAGGTCTGTGGCGTCACGCTCTGCCGACAGCCGTACCGTGGGCAGCAATAGACGGTGTCCTCGACGACCTTGGATAACCGCCTGTGGGCCGAGAACTGAACCGAATCAGGGTGTCAGCCAACAGGCGTAGATGTGGTCATGCTGCATGGTGCTCGCGCAGTGACAGCACGACCACTCGCCCGACCTCGTCACCGTAGACCACTGTGGTGGGATCGCGTGGGTGGCATGCACAGCTCATAACTCTCGTCGTGTCCGTGACCCAGTGCGCCAGTTCAGTACCACTGGCCAGCTTCCATACCCGCACGGTTTTGTCGCCGCCGGAGACGATGCGGCCGTCGGCGGTGACCACGGCGTCGACCCAGCCGGTGTGGCCTTCCAGGGTACGTTCCAGCCGTCCGCTGGCCAGGTTCCACACCCGCACAGCTTTGTATCCGCCGGAGACGATGCGGCCGTCGGCGGTGACCGCCACGGCCGCGATCCCGCCGGTGTGGCCTTCCAGGGTGTGCTCCAGGCGTCCGCTGGCGAGGTTCCACACCCGCACCGTGCCGCCGCCGCCGGAGACGATACGGCCGTCCGCGGTGACCGCCACCGTGTGGACCCCGCCGGTGTGGCCTTCCAGGGTGCGTTCCAGCCGTCCGCTGGCCAGGTTCCACACCCGCACCGTGCCGCCGCTGCCGGAGACGATGCGGCCGTCCGCGGTGACCGCCACCGCGTGGACCCCGCCGGTGTGGCCTTCCAGGGTGCGTTCCAGCCGTCCGCTGGCCAGGTTCCACACCCGCACCGTGCCGTCGAGACCGCCGCCGCCGGAGACGATGCGGCCGTCCGCGCTGACCGCCACCGCTTCGACCCCGTCGGTGTGGCCTTCCAGGGTGTGCTCTAGGCGTCCGCTGGCCAGGTTCCACACCCGCACCGTGCGGCCGCTGCCGCCGGAGACGATGCGGCCGTCCGCGGTGACCGCCACCGCGTGGACCCCGCCGGTGTGGCCTTCCAGGGTGCGTTCCAGGCGTCCGCTGGCCAGGTTCCACACCCGCACCGTGCCGTCGAGACCGCCGGAGACGATGCGGCTGTCCGCGGTGACCGCCACCGCTTCGACCCAGCCGGTGTGGCCTTCCAGGGTGTGTTCCAGGCGTCCGCTGGCCAGGTTCCACACCCGCACCATGCCGTCGCTGCCGCCGGAGACGATGCGGCTGTCCGCGGTGACCGCCACCGCCCGGATCTCGCTCCTGTGGCGTTTCAGGGTGCGTTCCAGGCGTCCGCTGGCCAGGTTCCACAGCCGCATCGTGCCGTCGCTGCCGCCGGAGACGATGCGTTGGCCGTCGGCGGTGACCGCCACCGCTTTGACCCGGCCGGTGTGGCCTTCCAGGGTGCGTTCCAAGCGTCCGCTGGCCTGGTTCCACACCCGCACAGTATTGTCTCCGCCGGAGACGATGCGGCCGTCCGCGGTGACTGCCACCGCGTGGACCCCGTCGGTGTGGCCTTCCAGGGTGCGTTCCAGGCGTCCGCTGGCCAGGTTCCACAGCCGCATCGTGCCGTCGCTGCCGCCGGAGACGATGCGGCCATCCGCGGTGACCGCCACCGCGTGGACCCCGCCAATGTGGCCCTCCAGGATGGTCTCCAGCGGCCCGCCGGGTTCGGTGAGGCTGCCTGGTGTTCGGGGACACAGCCAGGGATGTCCATCGGAGGGCTGGGCGGCATCCACCAGGGCGCTGATGCTCGGATCGGATTGACCAAGGAGACGGCCCACGAGCTGGCTAGCGAGTAGGCCCGGGTCGCGAACAAGAACGGAGGCGGAGAGCTGGAGTGCGCCGCGGACCGCGTCGACGTGAGCAGGTCGGGGTTGTTGATGGGAATAGTCAGTGAGCAACTCGCTGACGCCGGCGACCGCGAGCTTGCGTTCCAGCCACGCGAAGTTCATTAGAAGCCCGTCGAGCTGCTTGGAGCGCCCGGCACGAGCGAGGTGGAGGGGGAGGTTCTGGAACAAGTAACCGTCATCCAAGCCTCTCGCCCACACCGAAGGGTCATCTTGGCCGTCGGTGCCTGGGGAAATCGCCGCATGAGGGAACTGGGAGCGGTAGCCGTCGATGAGGCGGCTGTGGGCGAGTGCGAGGCCACTGGCACTGGCGGTGAGCTGGTGGGCGGCGACCTCGTATTGGAGGTCATGGAGCGTGATCCACCCACGGGTGTCGCGTTGGGCGAGGGAACGGTCGGTGAGCCGGGTAAGCAGCCGTCCGGTGTCAGCGGCACTACAGCCCGCCGGCTCCCAAAGGGCGCTCACCGCGTCGGGCGGGACGCTACCGCGGCCGGCGAACACGGCGAGCTCACAGTAACGGTCTTGATCGGCGTGGGGAAGATCGCCAATGCTAAGGGTGATCGAGGCAAGAACACTGGCGTACTTGTATCTGTCCGGCCCGTACGCGTCCGCGATCGCATCGATGTCGGCGCTCTCAAGCAGGTCCATCACGTCCTGCCAGTCCCGCGGATGGGCGCCACGGGCTTTGACCATGCCCCCGACCAGCGCTACGCCCAGCGCGAGGTTCCCGACCCGCAGGCACAGGCTGTCCGCAATGGGCGGTCGCCGGTCGAAGTCGGTTTCAGTCCAGCGGCCCAGCAGAGCCAGGGACTGCTTGAGCGCCAGCTCGTCCACTTCCCGCTCGGTGGCGCCAACGGCACGGGCGATGCCACGGTCGCGGGTGGTGAACAGCAGCGCGCCCCGCGGCGCGCCGACCACATTGAGCGCATTGAGGGCCTCAGCATCCCAGACGTCGTCGATGACGAGCAGGAACGCTCGACCGGCAAGCAGCTCGGCAAGGCGGTGACGGCCTACCTCGGCGGTCGGGAACGAAACCGCCTCGCCAGTGAGCCAGGCGGCGAGGCGCTCCTGCAGCTGCGTTGGTGTCGCCTGCTGGCCGGCATCGACCCAGGCGATCCCGTCGCGAAAGATGCGCCGCACGGCCGGGGCGTGTGCGATCGCGGTTGCCAGGACCGTCTTGCCGGCGCCGCCCATGCCGACCAGGCTGACGGTGCAGTGCGAAACAACGTCGTTGCACACCGCGTCGAAGATGTCGGCCCGGGCGACGTACCTTGACGGCAGGTCGGGGACGTAGCCGATGAACGCGGTGCCGGGCACAAGGGCCGGCAGCGACGGGCGAGCTCGTCGGTCGCCAGAAGGCGCTGCCGGGAGCTCGGTGGCGAGGAAGCTGAGAAGCAGGATGCCGACCCCCACCGCCACAAGCAGCCCCCGGATCCACCAGGACTCCAGGACCGGGACCTTCACCCCGCTGACCTCAAGGCCGGCTGTTGGCCCGAGGATCAGCGCGAGCCCGACCAGAAACAGGGTGTCCTTGACCGGGATGCTGGGCCGCGACCACCGCAGCCGGGCTCGCCTCATCGCAGCACCTCTTGCGGTCGGGCTCGGGTCCGCGCCGCAGCAGCGTCAGCGCCTCCTATCGAGCCCAGATCGCTCCGGCACCTCCAGCCAAAGAGGCAATTCGGGCACAGCCCGCCACTGTACTGTCGCGCAACAATCGAACTGCCCCTCGCTGCGCGACACGGTCCCTGACCACCCAGGCGCCCTGAGCCCACCGGGCCGGGCTGTCGCATCGTCGCTCCCATGTTGGCCCCCCAAGTCAGCGGTACGCGTGCCGCTGTTCTCAACTACCAACGGTCGCCAGCTAGGGCCGTATTGGCCGAGAAGCTGGCCACACGCTCCACGCTACCGATTATCGAAGACCCGAGATCGCGACACCATTCCGCGCGAGAACCAACGCCTATAAGTTGTTGCCGCTGTGACCGATCGGTGACATGGGCTGACGACACCCACTTGCCGACTTTGCACGGACGCTCATCATTACGAGTCACGCTCGGTCCGGGAAAGATGGCCAGCCCTGGCGCGGGTGATCGCGCGGGTCAAGGAGCAGCGTGCCTCAATCTAAGTGGCAGCACTCCGCCCAATGCCTTACGCGTGCTGGCAACGCCTCAACGTCTCTGGCACAGGACATCTTCGCTCGATGACACCACCGATCGGCCGGCCCCCAAAGGATGGCGGCCGGGCGCGTGAACGCGATCTTGGTGATCACCCTGAGCTCCCTGCGCCACCATCATGCCAGACGCCCCTCGCCAGCCCTTCTTAAATGATCTTGCAACCTGCGCGCCGCTCCCGCTTCTGCCATCATCTACCCGCTTGGCCTTGGACCACACACCTATGCACTATCGAGTGATCATGGCCGCCGCGGTGCGGCAGGGAGGCGACAGTGGCCGGCGTGGGAACCCTACACAAGGGGTTCTCGATCGAGTACGCCTGGGCCCAGGTCGGCTCTGCCGCGGACCGGCGCAAGGCCGGTGCTTACTACATTGGGGCGGCTGAGGGTGGTGAGCCGCCGGGGCGCTGGTGGGGTCCAGGAGCGCAGGCGCTGGGCTTTCACGATGGGCAGGAGATCGAGCGCAAACCCTATGACTTGGTGTTCGGCGAGCGGGTGCACCCGGTGGATGGCACGCGCCTGGGCCGTCGGCGCATGGCGGCGGACAAGATGGCCCAAGACTTGTACGCCCGGCTGCTGCAGGAAGAGCCGCACGCCACGGCGCAGCGGAAGCGGGAGCTGCGTGATGAGGCAGCCAGGGAAGCGCGGCAGTCGCCGCCATACTTTGATCTGACGTTTTCGCTGGGCAAGAGCACCTCGCTGTTTCATGCGTCGCTGGGCGAGAATGCCCGCCGGGCCCAGGAGGACGGCGACAGCGAGGCGGAGGCGTTCTGGGCGGGGGAGATCGCCGCGCTGGATGAGATGATCTACGCGGCGAACGAGGCCGCTCTTGCGTTCTTCCAGGCAGAGGCCGGGCATACGCGGTTGGGTTCGCACGCGGGCCGGGTGAACGGCCGGGAGACGGGCCAGTGGCGCGAGGCGGATCTGGCCGTGGCCAGCTGGTATCAGCACACCAGCCGTAACGGTGACCCGCAGTTGCACCTGCATAACCAGATCCTGCACGCGGCGCTGACTGGCCACGATGGCAAGTGGCGGGCGCCGGACTCTTACCGCTACGGCGAGCACGTCGGTGCCGCGACCCAGGTCCTGCTCGCGGTCCTGGAGTCGCGGATGACCCGTCGGTGGGGCCTGGAGTGGGTCCGCCGCCCGGACGGCTACGGGTTCGAGATCAAAGGCATTAGCCAGGAGCTGATGGAGGAGTTCTCATCCCGCCGCAAGACGATCACCGTCCGGGTGGCCGAGGCCGCGCGCCAGTATGAGCGCGACCATGGGCGCGCACCGTCGCAGACGATGCTTAACCGGATGGCGCAGCGCGCGAACTTGGCCACGCGCGCGGGCAAGGAACACGGCGCGTTCAACATCGCGCAACTGCACGCGGGCTGGGCCGCGCAGCTGCGCGAGGCC
>Ga0075425_100005217_pt1 | contig 13479 bp, 11 predicted proteins | sample SoiMethybrSBSTD4_FD_75300 | JGI IMG/M metagenome (GOLD analysis project Ga0075425, IMG submission 75300) | Bulk soil microbial communities from a Populus tree surrounding site in Tennessee, USA - Soil MetaG P. TD hybrid SBSTD4 | ecosystem: Environmental > Terrestrial > Soil > Tree plantation...
GCCGCTTGCAGCGGATGTCATAACGTTCGTGTAGCCGGCTCTCCGTTACAATCGTCTCCGCATGAAACTCGCGGCCATGGCTCAGGCACTCGGCGCTCGTATCGAGAACGGCTCTGCCGACACCGAAATCACCGGCGTAGCCGGCATCGAAACGGCCGGGCCTGGCCAGCTGACATTCATTTCGAATCCAAAGTACGCTGCTGCGGCGAGGAGCACCAACGCATCTGCAATCATCGTCAGCGAAGGGTTCCCTGCCCTTCCCATAGCAATGCTCCGAAGCAAAAATCCCTATCTGGACTTCGCCCGCGCGCTGGAGATGTTTTACCAGCCCCCCTCCTATTCTCCCGGTGTTCACGAAACCGCAATCATTCATCCCTCAGCACGAATTGCAGACCGAGCACACATTGGAGCGTACGTGGTGATCGGCGAAGAGGTCGAGATCGGCAAGAACGCTGTCCTGCTCGCGCATGCAGTCATCTACCGCGGTGCAAAGATCGGCGACAACTTTTTCGCGCATTCGCACGCCATCGTTCGCGAATTCTGCCGGATTGGCAATGGCGTCGTACTGCAAAACGGTGTGGTCGTTGGCGGCGATGGCTTCGGTTTCGCCAAAGACGGCAGCGGTCACTGGCACAAGATCGTGCAGTCCGGGCCCGCGGTAATCGAAGACGACGTTGAGATACAGGCAAACGCGTGCGTTGACCGCGCCAGTGTTGGCGAGACACGAATCGCGCGTGGTGCGAAGATCGACAACCTGGTGCAGGTCGGCCATGGATCGAAAGTGGGGGAGGACACTCTGCTCTGCTCCCAGGTAGGGCTCGCCGGCTCAACCAACGTGGGAAGGAGCGTGATCCTCGCCGGACAGGTCGGCGTTGCCGGGCATTGCAAAATCGGTGACGGCGCCATCGCGACTGCGCAGAGCGGAATTCCCAATGATGTGCCTGCGAAAGCGGTAGTGAGCGGCTATCCTGCGATCGACAATAAGCTCTGGCTGCGATGCGTAGCGGTGTTCAACCGCCTGCCAGCAATCAGCAAACTGCTCCGCAAGCGATGACCGTGTGGGTCGGACACTCTTGTCCGACCAAAGCAGGAAGGAAAACAGGATCCCAACCGCGCAGCCAGAGCTCGAAAAATGGAAGGTCGGACAAAGAGTGTCCGACCCACACGATTCTGATCAGCTTTGATATTCCTTCGGCAGTCCGCTGTTGATTACCGCCCTCACCTTGTCCATCAACTCATCGCGTGTGCCGAATTCCTCCGGCTCGATCGGCTTGTGGAAGATCAATGTCACCACGCCAGGATTGATTGAGAATCTGCGCTTGGGCATAACGTAGTGTGTTCCAGAAATCGTAATCGGAACTACAGGCACCCGGCACTCTTCGGCGAGGTAGAACGGCCCTTTCTTGAAAGGCAGCAGCTTGCCGTCAAATGAACGATGGCCCTCAACGTAGATCATCATGTGAATTCCCTGCTTCACCACTTCGGTCGCCGCGCGTACGGCGGCGATGCCGGCATCGCGGTCGCCGCGATTCACTGGAATTAGCGACGCCATTGTCATGGCTTTGCCGAGAATGGGGATCTTGAACAGCTCTTGCTTCGCCAGAATCGACGTCCTGCCGGGAATTCTCGGCGCAAGCAATGGCGGATCGATGTTGGAAACATGGTTAGCCATGAAGATATAGGTGCGCGACGGGTCTAGCTGTTCGAGACCGATCGTCTGTACGCGCACTCCCGCAAGCCGCGCTCCCGTGCGTGCGCTCCACATGCCCACTCGATACAGCAGGCCAATGTCGCCTGTGATCAGCACCCAGGGAAAGCAGACGAGCGCAGCGATCGGCAGCATCACCGCCCAAAACGCGAGCATGATGATGGTCCAGATCATTCGGGGTTGTCGAACAGCCAGGCTTTACGGCGCGCCTTCTGTTCGCTGGTCACCTGTGGCAGATCGGTTATTTGATAAGCCATCTGTTCCCGTTTGCCGAGTTTCCATTGAAGGTTGTGCTCTACGCCTTCCCCTCGGACGACCACGCTCACCATCGCGCCGGGAGCAAGCTCGGCGATTTGTCTTTCATAGTTTCGGCCCGTCCGCTGCCCATTGATCCTTAGGACTTGGTCTTGTGACTTCAGGCCCGCGCGCTCGGCTTCGCCACCAGTTTTAACCGACACGACGATCGGCGGCTGATCAAAGCTCTGTGCAGCCTCAAATCCGGGATCTGCAAACGTGGCCTCCACGGTCACTGCTCTCAGCCCGACCGGGGCAAGAAACTTGTCCCACGGAATCTCGTCGACTCCGCTGACATACTTCTGAAAGAACTCTCCTAAATTGGCATGGCTGAGCGATTCCGCTGCCTCACGCACCGCGTCCGAATCGGCGAAGAACTTTCCCTGCTTCGCATAGTGTTCATTCATGAAGCGGAACAGTTCGCGCAAGGAGGCGCGGTCCTGGCTCGCGTTTCGCATCGCCAGATCGAGCAGCACGCCGAGCAGATTGCCTTTGTTGTAGTAAGAAATGCTGCGCTCGGGAAGGCTATAGCGCGGATACTTCTCCAGCCATGCGTCAAGGCTGGACTGCTCAGCAGATTGGTTGAGGTGAGCGGGCCGACTCTCCAGTTCCGTAATCTGCTGTCCGAGCGAATCCAGAAAATGCCGTCCATCGAGAAGCCCGGCGCGAAGCTCGATGCAATCCGCTGCCGTTGTATCCACGCCCTCGCTGAACCATAGCGCCGGCGTGTAGTTCTCCTTCGTGTAGTCAACCGGCTCGAGAGACTGTGGCCGGATTCGCTTCACGTTCCAGAGATGGACAAATTCATGAGTCGTGATCCCGATAAAGCGGTCGGGATCCTTCTCGAACACCGAAGCCGGCAGCGTGATAGCTGTCGAGAAGGCATGCTCCATGCCGCCGTCAGAAGAATCTGCCACGTGATAGATGAAAAGATATTTTGGAAACGGGCAGTCATTCATCCATTTGGTTGCGCCGTCTACAATCCGCTTGATTGTGGGAACCACGCTATCGAGAAGCGGAACAGCGTTTTCGTCATCGAATAACACCTGATAGGTTCCGCATGCGCCGGTGAAAAGCTTCTCGGCGAACATGCCGATCTCTATCGGTGAGTCCACTAAGCGATCGTAGTTGTCAGCATGGTACCCGCTAGCATTGAACGAGAGAGAAGTGGCATGTTTCCATTTCGCTGGCACGCGCTCAAACTTTACTTCCACAGGCGAGTTCCGCTGGTCATCGGCATAAACGAGAATTTCCGCCAGATTGAAAAAAGCATGGTGCGAGTTCAACTGCGCACCGTATGGGCCTGGCGTGTCCGCGAACATTTCGTAATTGATTTGCGCGCCTTTCTGGGCCTCGTTAAGTTGCCAGCGACCCTTGTTCAACTGCCTGAGCGGCAAAGTGCGCCCGTTCGGGTCTTCGGCGCGAATCCAATTCATGTTTTGAACGAAATCACGGACCTGATAGAGCGCATTCCACACCGGCAGTTGTAACTCGCGCGATGCTTCGCCCGGAGGAAGGTTGACCTGCACCCGCACCAGATGGCGATCCTTATCGGCCAGCGAGACAGTGTAATGGACCTGAGTTTGCGCGCGAATGCATGCGCACAACAGAAAGAGCAGAAGCAATCTCGTCGCGCCGGCTCTCACCGTACCGATCTCGCTTCGAACTCGCCGGTTTCCTGGAGCGATTTCAAATGAGCAGGCAGCTTTTCGTAGATACCTCCGAAGCCGCCGTTGGAGAGAATTGCGACTACATCGCCTGAGCGCATCTCCGGGGCCGCGCTGCGCACGATACCGTCCACGTCCGCGATCACTCGCACCTGATGTCCGGACTTCGCAAGCTGATCCGCGACGGCGCCGATGTCGAGTCTTTCTGTCTCTGGAATTGCATCTGACTTGAAAACATTCGCGATCACGATTTGATCCGCGACAGCAAGGCTCTCCGCTAGATCGCTTTGAAATACATTTCGTCGCAAAGTGTTCGATCGTGGCTCAAGAATCGCCCACAACCGCCGTCCGGGATAGCGCGCCCGCAGCGCCTTCAACGTCGCGGCGATCGCGGTCGGATGATGCGCGAAATCGTCAATGATCGTAATGCCATTGACTTCCGCTCTGACCTCCAGCCGCCGCTTAACGCTCTTAAAGCTTCCCAGCGCGCCCGCAATTGAATCAACCCGAATCCCGTAATGCGTCGCAACTACCGCGGCCGCCGTCGCATTCCAGACGTTGTACTCACCGCCGAGCGCGAATGCGAAGTCAGCGAATTTGGTGCTGTTTCTGATCACGGTCCAAAGAGACTGGTCGGGTTGCAATTTCACATCCGCTACTCTCCAGGCCGACTGCGTGCCAGCTCCGTACCGTTCTACCGGACAAAACGCGCGCGCTACACAGCGGGCGATGCTTTCGCGGCGGTCGAACGCGACGATCTTTCCGCGTCGCGGAACGAGATTGACCAGGCGCTTGAACGCGGTCTCAACCTCTTCAAGGTTTTTGTAAATATCCGCGTGATCGAACTCGACCGACGTCAGAATCACCGCATCAGGAAAGTAGTGCAGGAACTTGGGACCCTTGTCGAAGAAAGCGGTATCGTATTCATCGCCTTCAATGATGAAGTGCTTCCCGTCTTTGAGCTGAAAGCTGCGGCCGAAATTTTCTGCGATGCCGCCGATTAGAAACGAAGGATTCAGGCTTGCACATTCGAAGATCCACGACAACATGGAAGTGGTGGTCGTTTTTCCATGGGTACCCGCGACCACGATGACTTCTTTCCCTTTCAGGAATTCATCGTGCAAAAGCTGCGGCATCGAGCAGAACGGGATTCGGTGGTCAAGCACATGCTCAAGCTCAAGGTTACCGCGCGAGATGGCATTGCCCACAACCACCAACTCAGGCGTTGGCTTCAGGTTCTCCACCGCGAACGGCTGCGAAACCGGGATGCCGAGTGACTTCAGAAAATCCGACATCGGCGGATAGGCCGCCGCGTCCGATCCGGTGACCCGAAAGCCGCGCTCCGCAAGCATCCCGGCCAGCGAAGCCATGGCCGTACCGCAGATTCCGATCAGGTGAATGTGTTTGGAATGAGGCATTCTTACAATTTATATCGTTGCCGGCTCCAACACCTTCAGTGTGGCTCGCGTTCCATCAACCTCCAGCCCCACACTCACTCCCAATGGCAAAGTAATGTTGGCGTTCGACACATGCCCCGAGGGCAGCCCGTACGCAACTGGAATTCCCAAGTCGCCGACCACCCGCATAACGACTTGTTCCAAGCTATATCCCTGCTTGGGCGCCTGAACGCAGTCCAGCATCTCGCCAAATATTATTCCCTTCACGCCGTTGAATTTTCCTGCCAGCTTCAACTGCATCAGCATCCGGTCAATTTGATATGGTTTGGTTGCGACATCCTCAATGAAAAGCATCATCCCGGCAGTCTGAATCTCATAGGGAGAGCCAAGCGATGCCACCAGAATCGAAAGGCAGCCTCCGTGAAGAGTGCCTTCCGCAGATCCGTTGACGAGTGGCTTGAACCCCGAATGATTTGCGGAATCGAACTCAGGCGTCGCTCCCATCAAAGTCTGCCAGGATGAAAAATCGACGCCTTGTTCTCTAGCAAAATCTTTTGCGATCATCGGTCCGTGGAACGTGACCAGTCCAGTGGCGTCGAGAACATAGGTCAGCAAACACGTGATGTCGCTGTATCCGACCAGAATTTTGGCATGCGCAGCGATCTTTTTGAGATCGAGTGCCGGAAGAATATAGTTCGCACCATAACCGCCGCGAGCGCAGACGATCGCCTTTACATCATCTCGCTCGAACATAGATTCCAATTCACGAGCACGGCGCTCCGCGGTACCGGCAAAATAGAGGTCTCGGTCGAAAATGGATTCCGAATAAACCGGCTCGTACCCGAGCCCGCGAAGCTTTGCGCATCCCGCTTGGAACTCCTCGCGATTGAAATAACTCGCAGGCGCTACTATGCCGACCTTGTCTCCTGGCTTCAACGCCGCTGGCTTAATTCGCGCGGGATGTGCTTGTGCCGGCACCTACAGGAGGAACTCCCCCTCACAGATAATTTGCGCCGGCCCGCGCAGAAAGACTTCGCCTTCCCATCGTACGGTTTGAACTCCACCGGGAGCATGCACTCGCAGTGGCGATGCCGCCCGCTTTTGGAAAACCGAAGCCACCGCGGCCGCACACGAACCCGTGCCCGAGGATTGCGTTTCGCCGACGCCGCGCTCAAAAAACCTGGTCGCGATATTTTCGGCGTCTTTGATCTTCACCATTTCAACATTAATCCCATACTTGAAATCGTGATGTTTGCCGATTTCCGCCGCGTCTGCTTGCCAGCCCGGCGCAAATTCATCCACGAACACAACGTAATGCGGATTTCCCATCGAAACCGGTGTTCCTCTGACTTCGCCAAACGCAACTTTGATCGGGAACTCGTCTCCGATCTGCGGCTCGCCCATGGCGGTCTCGAATTCGAACGCATTTTCGCTGTGCGAAGTCAGCACGCAGGTTTTGATTCCGGCACCCGTGCGGACTCTCATCTGCTCGCGCGGAGTCTGCCAACACAGATAAGCTGCTACACAGCGCGTCCCGTTTCCCGAAATTTCCGCATCAGAACCGTCAGCATTGATCAGCCGCGCGCGAATGTCGGCATCTTGCGCGGGGAAAAGCCACTCCACGCCATCCGCGCCCACGCCGTTATGGCGATCGCAAATTCGCCGGCTGAATGCGGCCAGGTCCGCCGGCGCGTGCATGCCATCAATAATCAGGAAATCGTTGCCGCAGGCGCTGGCCTTGGCGAATGGAACCACCGGCGCTTTCATTCCACCCGCACCGGCCCCAGATCTACAACGTGATCGAACGCGCCTGAGTTCTGAAGCGCCTTGAAAACATCCGCCTGTTGGCGGCGCGCGCCTTCGCATTCAAAGTGAATACGAACATGCCGTGGAGTGACAGCGACCCGGGCATTCATCACCATGGCATGCATAGGCTCGAGAAGTTCGTTGATCCGCTCCGTAACGCCTTCTTCGCTTGGCCCGGCGACCTCATAGCGATGAATCATGATCTTCAAATTGAGGAAGCGTTCAATGGTTCCCAACAAAAGCAGCACACCAAGAATGAGCAGCGTCGCGAGCAGGGCCAGGATTGTGGCACCGCCGCCTACGGCCATCCCCACGGCTGCGGTTACAAAGATGGTAGCTGCGGTTGTGATTCCACTGATGATGTCCGCGCGCGAATGGAGAATTGATCCCGCACCAATGAAACCAATGCCAGGGATGATCTGGGCAGCAATGCGTGTGTGATCGCCTCCGTGCCCGCCGGCAAGTTCATCGGAAAGAAACGTAAACATCGCGGCGCCGACGCAGATAAACATGTTGGTTCGAAGGCCGGCGGGGCCATGTTTCAATTCGCGCTCAAGGCCGATCACTCCACCGAGGAAAGCCGCAAGCAGAATTTTTTCGATGTCACTACCGACTTGGCCCGTGATGAACATTAGGCGCTAACTTGATCGGATTCTAACATCGTGTGGGGCGGGCGCTCCCGCCCGCCACCCCAGGCAAGTTAACGCAGCTGATTACTCTTCGTGGTCCTGTAAATTGTGGCTTGCGCCTGACCGCTCACGCGCAGAATCTCTAGTGAAATCAATTCGCCTTTGTTCGCCTTCAAAGCGACTGGATCGCCCTCGAAGGCAATCGCGATGTCCGCGTAAGACGCAGGGTGCTGCAGCGCTTGCTCCCACAAACCCTCGGGGTCATCAGGACGCATCCAGGGCCGGTGATTGCCCTCATTGATCACATGAGACAGAGGAATGCTTGCCTGCTGGAATGCCCCCACATGATCCCCAAGGTACATCAGGAATCTCGTGTCGCTGGGCAAAACCTGAAGCAACGACGCGAGTTGCGTCTCGAGTGCAACCCGCGTCCTTGAGTTCACGACCGCTTCCTGATAGCTGACCGGATCAGCGCGCCAAACGCGAGCATAGGTCGCGGCCGACAACAAAAGAAAACACGCAACCATGGCTGCTTTCGCCTTTGTTCCCGCAGCAAAACGGAGCTGCCCATAGGCCGCTATCGCGGTGAACACCGCAAACCCAGGAAGCATTTCGATCCCGTAGCGTACGTTGTAGTGCGAAAACGGCCACCACACGGGCACAAACAACGGCACTCCGCTGTATGCGATCGACAGCATGTAGAACGGCACGGGGATCCAAAGCAAAAGCAACGGCCAAAGCTTTCTTTGGAACAGAAGCGTCGTCGCTGTCCCAAGCAGCAGCGCGAAGACCCAGAAAATTTGCCACTTCCCCGGCGCCAGATTCAACTCCGCAGACTTGAAGAAGTATCGGAAGGCAACCGCCAAATCGTTCGCACCGGGATGCGCCGGCGTCCCCGGCACTGACGTTTTTTGCTCAATCGCTTTCGCCGAGTAAGGCCCATTGGCAAATTCCAGCGGGTTCCGATAAACCGCCGCGTTATACGCCAGCCAAATTACGGGCCCCGTTGCCGCGAGCAGCGCCAGCGTTCTTACTCCTGAACGCAGCGCAGCGAAATTTCCAATCCATGCCAGGCCGACGCCGACTGCGACTAGAACAGTGGCAAACAGCCAACCGTCATAACGAGTGAGGCAGTCTCCAAGCAGGCACAAACCGCATTTCAGCAAAGATGAATTTCCGCGCTGCGGATCACCTGCGGCGCAGGCTCGTAGCGCTCTGACGAAAAACACAACCGCCCAGATGAAAAAAGCCAGATACACAGGCTCGGTCATCGCAGTGGTTTGTAAGTAGATCAGGTTGGGATTGAGGGCCAAAATCGCCGCCGCAAACCACGCCGCGAACCTGGCCTCACCACTGACTGGGGTGCCCCACTTCTCGCTGCTTTTGCGAAAAGTGGGGACTTCCCTGACGAGTAGAAAGACCCCGATCACGCTGAACAAGTAGGCGATCATGGACGGAATCGCTCCGCCACTCCCCGTCTGCCACATCCAGCGCGAAACGATGAACGGCATCATCAAAATATGGGGAAGCGGGAGCCACACAGTACCAAGTTGCAAAGGTCCGGGCGTTTGGGAATCAAAAACTCGACGCGCAATATTGATGTGTGCTGCAGCATCGCCATAGAGAAGTAGATCGCCATGGCGCAAATAATAGAAGAACGATCCAATTGAGATGGCCGCAGCAAGTTGCCCAACCAGAAAGAGATCAGTGTCTGAGGTGGAAGCAGGTTTCGCTTGGGGCTTCTTCATTCGAGATGTGTCAACTCGCGGAAAACCTGGAAGCGCGCGTCAATTTCGCCCCGCGTGAGCGATTGCAGCCGTTCCGTGCCGAAGCGCTCAACGGCGAAAGACCCCATCACGCCGCCATAGAAAAGCGCGCGTTTGATGACCTCGCGGTTGATTTCGTTTTGCGAAGCGACGTAGCCCATGAAGCCACCGGCAAACGAATCGCCAGCGCCAGTGGGATCTTTGACTTCTTCAATCGGCAAAGCCGGCGCGCGAAAAGGATGACCGCCGACACCGAATGCGCCCTCACGAAAGAAGATCGTCGCGCCGTACTCACCGTGCTTAATCACCAAGGCTTGCGGTCCCATGGCCAACACCTTCCGCGCTGCACGCGGCAGGCTCGGTTCGTTGGTGAGCATCTTCGCCTCGCCGTCGTTGATCAGCAGTACGTTCACCAGCTTCAAAGTTTCGCGAAGCTCTGAGTTCGCGCCCTGAATCCAGAAATTCATGGTGTCGCCGCCGGTTAGTTTCACCTCCGAGAGTTCGAGCCGTACCGCGGACTGTAAAGTGGGGTGAATGTTGCCCAGGAACAGAAACTCGGAATCTTTGTATTCAGCTGGAATGCGCGGCTGAAATTTCTCGAAGACGTTCAGTTCGGTGAAATCAGTTTTGGCTTCGTTGAGATTGTCGAGATACTTTCCTCCCCAGCGGAAGGTCTTGCCGTTTGCGTGCTCAATGCCGCGTGTATCGACGCCGCGCTTTTTCAAGACGTTCTCGTGCTCGGCAGTAAAATCCTCGCCGACAACAGCGACTACGCGCACATCAGTGAAGTAGCTCGCGGCAAGAGCGAAATAGGTCCCCGAACCGCCGAGCACATTCTCAGCGCTGCCGGATGGAGTAGTGATGTTGTCAAAGGCTACCGAACCGACGACGAGGATAGACATTAGCGATTCAGCTCTTAGCTGTCGGTTACTGCAGGTACTTCCCCAAAATCAACTTCAACCTTTCCCGCGTCACCGCCGGGATCAATTTGCTTTCCGTCAAGACCGCGTGCGCCAGCGCCGATCCGCACTTGCAACTCCGCACTTTCGGCATGGCCGCGACTGCCTCGCGAACGACATTGCACGCATTCTCGGCATTCTTCAGCAGCACGGCGACAATCTGATCCACTGTGACTGAGTCATGATGCGGATGCCAGCAGTCGTAGTCCGTCACCATTGCGACCGTCACGTAGCAGATCTCGGCCTCGCGCGCGAGCTTGGCTTCCTGAAGGTTCGTCATGCCGATCACGTCCATGCCCCAACTGCGGTAAAGATTCGATTCGGCTTTGGTTGAAAACTGCGGCCCTTCCATGCAGAGATAAGTGCCGCCACGCTTGCCGACAACCTTGGCATTCTGGCAAGCCTTAGCCATGACTTCCGAAAGCTGTGGGCAAATGGGATCAGCAAACGCAATGTGTGCGACCACGCCGTCTCCGAAGAACGTGTCCACGCGATGCCGAGTGCGGTCCAAAAATTGATCAACCACCAGGAATTCGCCAGGCTTGTGCTCCTCTTTCAGCGATCCGACGGCTGAAACTGACAGAACCCGCTCAACTCCCAGTTGCTTAAAACCATGAATATTAGCGCGGAAGTTTAACTCCGTCGGCAGAATGCGGTGCCCGCGCCCGTGCCGCGCCAGAAATGCAACCTTCTTTCCCTCAAGCGTACCGAGGACATAGGTATCCGACGGCGCGCCGAAGGGCGTCTCGAGCGGAATTTCGTGAATGTCGGCCAGCCCCGGCATCGAGTACAGCCCGCTGCCGCCGATAATTCCAACCTCAGCCTGCGCCAAAAACCCTCCTCTGATTTTGCGATGAGGTGAAGCGTGATTATACAGATCGAGCCGCGAAATCAGCTACGGCGCCGCTCAACCACAAAGGCCACAGAGTTGCACAGAGAACGGCCACAGAGAACCTTGAGTTGATCCTCTGTGTACCTCTGTGCCCTCTGTGGTTATTGTTTTTCCGGTGAAGATGGCAAGACAGTATGCCGGAACTGATCGGTTGTCGCAGACGGGAGGCTCTCCGTGACTAACACCGTATCGTTTTTCACTGCTATGACCACCTCTCCGTCCTGCGTCTTCCACGTGTGGTCTCCGCTCAAGCTGCCCAATGTTTTCAGGTCCGCCGGCAAACCGCTCTCGCTTGCGGCCTTGGCATCTTTGTAACGCTGCAGCACTCCGCGCGCGTAGATTGCGGCAAACTGCGCTGCCGCTCTGGAGCTTGCCCATTTCGACACGAATACTAGCGCCAGGTCCGACGAATTCCCTTTCGGCCGCGCCGAATAGTAATAACCGCCGCGCCAATTTGGATAAATTTTTTGTGCAGTGTCCTCGTCCGCATACTGTTCGGCGAGAACGGCAACATCGAACTCGCCGATCGCGCCCACGTCAAAGCGCTCGTAATCTTTCAAAATGTGCTTGAAATCCGGCAGCGGCAGCGGAGGCAGGTGCTCGCCAGAAAGATACATCTGCGGCTCCATAATTTCCCGCGTGGTTTGCGGAGGATTGGCGAACGTGGCCGCAAATGCCTTCTCCTTGCCTTGCGCCCGCAGCAGTTCCGCCTCAAACACCACTCCGTAGTGATACGGAAACATCAACTCTTCTTTCATGAATATCGGAGCATTCTTGTATTGGACCGAATCCGACGAGCCGCTGGCCATGCCCTCGTTCAAAATCTGCAACACTTCGGGAGAATCGGCCACCGTACGATGCATGGGCGCCAGCATATAGTCCACCAGCACGACCATCGCCTGGCCTTCGGCTATGGCCTCGCGCGCCTCGCTGTTCTCATCTTTCGTGATGTCCTCGGGCGTCAGGTCTTTTTTGCTGTCCAAGTCTTCCGCGCCGCGCCTGAGCCACTTATCGAGACTGAACGATTGGTCCTGCAGCGCATGCGTCAACTCATGCGCCAGAACCGGACGCTGCGCATCCGGCTGCACCCAGTCGAGCAGATTAACCATCTTGGTCTTCGCGTCGTAGTAGCCGGCGACCTGCTCTTCCAGCAAACTGACCAGGAATTTCTGCAGATCGTAATCCTTTGGAAGCAGTCCAAACTTCTTCAGCACCAGCTCAGTTCGGCGGAGGCGCTGTACGTCCTTGTCCTCAGCCATGTTCTTCTTCAGATAGCTGACCACCTCTTCGCGGCTGGCAAGTCGGCGCTTGACCTCATGCTTGATGGGCAGCGCCGTGTCTTTACTGGCGAAATTCAGGATGGTGTCAACGTCGCGGAAGAGTTCCTCGGCCTGCTGGGGTGTGATCTTGGTGCCTGGGTTTGATTCGGACGGTTTCTGATCCGCCTTCTGCTTTCGTGATGGACTCTCTCGCTCCGAATCCGGCGACGTTTGTTCCTGCGCGAGGCCTACACAAACAAGCAAAAAAGCAAGCGCCAGAATTCCCAGAAGCCGCGATGTGTTCAACCCCAAAGCACGGAACATCTCTTAACCATACTGGGGATTGGCGAGTTGAACAAGCAGCGCTATTGTCGCCCTGGAGAACATGCGCGTGGTCATGATTGTCGCTGCTGGCGTAGCCATTTTCTTGATAGCGATTGTCGTCACACTAATCGTCGGCAATTGGCTTCGCTGGCGTTTCAGAAAACCGACGCCGACTTCACAAGAACATCGCCGCCGAGGGAGCGTCTAGTCAACCCCGAGTGGGAAGAGATAGAAGGTTACTTCGGACAAGTCATTCCGCAACAGATCAAGCAGCTATACAACCAGTCCAAGCTCATTACCGCCACAGACATTGTCTTTTCGCGACGGAAAGGGCAGTGTACGGGAATTAGCGCAATTCCAGCCCGCAGATTTGGAGGCGCTGCAAGCAGCGTGGCCGGAAGTCAACAAAAGTAAGAATTTCCCGTCTGCTTCCGATTCTGTTGGCGATCTCTTTTATATCCCTCTTGATGGCCCGAAAAAATACGTCGTCATGTGTTATCACCACGACGGTGACGATGCTGAAGTTGTCAGCAGTTCCCGGGAGGAATTTTTAAGCTGGCACGACGTGTCTTAGGGGCAGCGTTCACTTCACGCCCTTCTCCGGATTCCACGATCCCTGCTCTTTCCGCACCATCACGATCTCGCCGATGTGGTAGGCATTATGGGTTGCAATCTTGCCGATAGTTGAGTACGAACCTTTGAGCTTCGCCTCATCGGCTTTCTCGACAGCATTCTCCCAATCCGTCATGACCTGGTCCAACGCCTTGACCGACGCATC
>Ga0075425_100005220_pt1 | contig 13475 bp, 13 predicted proteins | sample SoiMethybrSBSTD4_FD_75300 | JGI IMG/M metagenome (GOLD analysis project Ga0075425, IMG submission 75300) | Bulk soil microbial communities from a Populus tree surrounding site in Tennessee, USA - Soil MetaG P. TD hybrid SBSTD4 | ecosystem: Environmental > Terrestrial > Soil > Tree plantation...
AGGGCGCCGTGCGCGAGTCCGATCAAGTACAGAACGGCCACCCGCCTCAGATAGAACTGGTGAAAGTCCAGGCCCTTCGCGCGCGTCCGTGACAGCAGGACCGAGAAGCCGACGCCGAAGAGCACGGAGAAGATCGTGTAGAACTTGCCTTCGATCAGGAACAGCTCCGCGAAATCGAGCACACGGTCGGAAGCGTGGGTGCTCATCGCCCTCTTCGCCGCGTCGGGAAGATCGAGGTAAAGGGAGTAGAGGATCATGTTGGCGCTGATGATCCCGAAGAGGGCGACGCCCCGCAGCACGTCGAGCAGCTCGACGCGCTCGCCGGTCTGGGTCGGCGCCAGTTCCCACGGTTGTGGCATTCGAAGGGTCCGGCCCCACTTTTCCGTTTGGAGCGCGGACGCGGCTCATGTTACGTTCAGATAGGCACTTGGAGCGATCCGCGGGCTTGGGTCTGGGCAGAGGCAACACGATACCGCCGTAGGCGCACCTTCATCCGGGACGCGGCCCCGCCGCCGATCGCCCGAGGCCAACGAGCGCCTCGTCATGAAGATCGCGATCGACGCGCGGAAGTGGCGGGACTACGGGATCGGGACGTACGTCCGCAACGTGGTCCGGCACCTCGCGCTGATCGATCGCGAGACCACCTACTTCCTCTTCTGCAACGAGGCCGACGAGAGCACGCTCCGCGACCTGGCGGAGAACTTCGTGCCCGTGGTGGAGCACGCCGCGGGCTACAGCCTGGCCGAGCACATCTCGATCCCTCGCAAGCTGCGCCAGCTCGGCGCGGACCTCTACCACTCGCCGCACTACGTGCTGCCGCTGCTGTGCCCCAAGGCGGCGGTGGTGACCATCCACGACTGCATCCACCTGCTCTTCCCGGAATACCTGCCGAACCGGATGGCCAAGCGGTACGCGTGGTTCATGATGAGGAACGCCGTCCACCGCAGCGAGCTGATCCTCACCGTTTCCGAGGCCTCGCGCCACGACATCCTGAGCTTCTACCCCGAGGCCGACCCCGAGAGGCTCCAGGTGGTGCCCAACTCCATCGACGAGGCCATCCTCGAAGATCCCGGCGAGGAGGAGATGGAGCGCGTGCGCGAGCGCTACCAGATCCGCGGGCGCTTCGTGCTCTACGCGGGGAACATCAAGCCGCACAAGAACCTCGCGCGGCTGATCGCGGCCTTCGGCCTGCTGAAGCAGCGCGGCGGCCACGAGGACGTCAAGCTGCTCATCATCGGCGACGAGGTCAACCGCTACGGGTCGCTGCGGCGCAGCGTGGAGGCGGCGGGCGTGCGGCAGGACGTGCGCTTCTTCGGGTTCGTGCCCGACCACACGCTGAGCGCGCTCTACCGGCTGGCCTCGGTCTTCGCGTTCCCGTCGCTCTACGAGGGCTTCGGCCTGCCTCCGCTGGAGGCGATGGCCTGCGGCACGCCGGTGGTGACCTCCCGCATCTCGTCGCTGCCCGAGGTGGTGGGCAACGCCGCGGTCCTGGTGGACCCCTACAGCGTCGAGGACATCGCCGCCGGCCTGGAGCGGGTCCTGGGCGACGCGGACCTGCGGGCCTCGCTGGTGCAGCGCGGACGGGCGCGGGTGCAGGACTTCAGCTGGCAGCGATCGGCGCGGGCCATCCACTCCGGCTACATGAAGGTCCTGGGCGTGACCCACCCCGCCGTGGCCGCGGCCGAGGAAGCCCGCTGAGGCGGGCGTCCCCGATTCACAGCCAGGCCGCCCCTTGCCCGAAGATGTGTCGTGGTTGACCGGTGAGGGTTGCCCTCGTCCATGACTGGCTGACGGGGATGCGCGGCGGGGAGAAGGTCCTGGTCTCCCTGGCCCGCCTCTTCCCCGAGGCCCCGATCTTCACGCTCCTCCATGTGAAGGGCTCGCTGTGGCCCGAGTTGGAGGCGCGCGACATCCGCACCACGTTCGTGCAGCGCCTGCCCGGCGTGGCGCGGCGGTACCGGCAGTACCTGCCGCTCTTCCCCGCCGCGGCCTCGACCATCGACCTTTCGGGCTACGACCTCGTCATCTCCTCGTCGCACTGCGTGGCCAAGGGCGTGGCCGTGGACGAGGGCGCGGTGCACATCTGCTACTGCCACACGCCGATGCGCTACGTGTGGGATCGCTACGACGACTACTTCGGTCCCGGGCGGCTCAGCGCGCCGGCGCGGTGGATCGTCCCCGTGGTGGCCGAGGGCCTGCGGGCCTGGGACGTGGCCACGGCGGGACGGGTGCGGCGCTACGTCGCCAACAGCGCCTACGTGGCCGGCCGCATCCACCGCTACTACGGGCGGCAGGCCGACGTCATCCCGCCGCCCGTGGACACGGACTTCTTCACGCCCGCCGACGCGAACGGACATGGCGGCGCGTTCGACCTCGTCATCTCGGCGCTGGCCCCGTACAAGCGGCTCGATCTGGTCCTCGAGGCCTACCGCGGCACGGGCCGCCCGCTGAAGATCGTCGGCTGGGGACCGGAAGAGTCGCGCCTGCGCGCGCAGTCTCCGGCCGAGGTGGAGTTCCTGGGCAGCGTGGACGACGAGACGTTGCGGGACCTCTACCGGCGCTGCCGCGCCGTGCTCATGCCCGGGGTCGAGGACTTCGGGATCGTGCCGCTCGAGGCCATGGCCTGCGGCAAGCCGGCGGTGGCCTTCGGCGAGGGCGGCGGCGCCGAGACCGTGGTCCACGGCGAGACCGGCGTGCTCTTCCACGAGCCCACCGCGGCGGCGCTAAAGGCCGCCGTTGACTCGCTTTCCGGGCTGCGCTTTAATACGCGGACGCTCCGGGCCCGCGCCGAGGCGCACAGCCGGGCGGTCTTCGAGGCGCGCTTCCGGGCGTACGTGGAGGGCGCGCTGGCCGCGGGATGATCGACAACTCATCATGGTGAGATTCCAGACCCGCCTGATGGCGGCGGCGTTCGTCCTGACGGACGTCGTCTCCACCAACCTGGCCTGGATCCTGGCGTACTACCTCCGGTTCCACTCGGACCTCGTCTCCCTCTTCCTCCCCGTAACCAAGGGCCTGCCGCACGTCTCCCGGTACCTGGTGCTGCTGCCGTTCATCACGTTGCTCTGGCCGGTGGTCCTCTATTTCCACGGCCTCTACCAGGTGAAGCGCGGGCGCAGCCGCATCGACGAGTTCTTCGCCATCCTGTTCAGCGTCCTCATCGCCTCGGCCCTGACCCTGGGCGCCACGCTTTACGTCCGCGTCTACTATCGCTACCAGCCGGACGTGGCCCCTCACTGGGAGTACAGCCAGGGCGTGTTCGCGCTGTTCGTGCTGCTCGACGTGCTGGCCCTGAACCTGGGCCGCGCCGCCCTGCGCGATTGGCTGCAGCGCATGTGGGCCGCGGGCTACAACGTCAAGCGCGTCCTCATCGCGGGCGCGGGCGAGCTGGGCCGCCACGTGGCGGAGACCATCCAGGCCCACCGCGAGCTGGGCTACCGCCTGGTCGGCTTCGTGGACGACGCGCCGCGGCTGGCCACGGCGGCCGCCCCCGTCCTGGGCGACCTGTCCCAGACCATGGACGTGGCCGCCGCCCACGGTGTCGACCAGCTCTACATCGCGCTGCCGCTCGAGGAGCACGACAAGCTCCTGAAGCTCATCAAGAGCGTGCGCAACGAGTGCGTGGACATCAAGGTCATCCCCGACCTGGTGCAGTACGCCACCATCAAGGCCGCGCTCGAGGACCTGGACGGGATCCCGATCATCAGCCTCAACGAGGTCCCGCTGCGCGGCTGGAACAGCATGCTCAAGCGGGTCATGGACGTGGTGGTGGGATCCGGCCTGCTGGTGGTCGCCACCCCGTTCCTGGCGGTGATCGCGGCGGCCATCAAGCTGAAGGGGGGCAAGGGCCCGGTCTTCCTCCGCCAAGAGCGGATGACCCTGGACGGGAAGACTTTCGAGATTTTCAAGTTCCGGACGATGGTGCACGAGGCCGAAAAGGAGACGGGGCCGGTGTGGGCCAGCCCGGAGGACCCGCGCCGCACGGCGCTGGGGATCTGGCTGCGCCGCTTCAACCTCGACGAGGTGCCGCAGCTCCTGAACGTGGTGCGGGGCGACATGTCGCTCGTGGGCCCGCGCCCGGAGCGGCCGCCCTTCGTCCGCCAGTTCAAGGAGAGGATCCCGCAGTACATGCTCCGGCACCGGGTGAAGAGCGGGATCACCGGATGGGCCCAGGTCAACGGGTGGCGCGGCAACACCTCCATCGAGAAGCGGATCGAGTACGACCTCTACTACATCGAGAACTGGTCGCTCCTCCTCGACGTGAAGATCCTCATCCTCACGATCTTCCGCGGCTTCGGCCAGAAGCACGCGTATTGAGCGCCGTCCTCTGCGCCGCCCTGCTCCTCGCGCCCGCAGTGGCGGCGAAGACCTTCGACCCGGCGACCTACGGCGCGCAGGCCGGCGGTGACGCCGCCGCCAACACCCGGGCCATCCAGGAGGCCCTCGACGCGGCGGCCGCCGCCGGCGGCGGAACCGTGGCCTTCAGCCAGCCCGGCACGTATGACGTCGCCACCCAGGGCCCGAACGCCTATCACAAGAATCACCGGTACTGCCTGGAGCTGCGCGGCGACGGGTTGACCCTGAGCATCGGGCCCCAGGTCACGCTGCGCCTGGCCAACGACCAGCAGGGCAACGAGACGGGCGCGGTGGACGTCGTGATCTGGCACGGGCGGCGGGACGTGCGGATCACCGGCGGCGGGACGATCTCCGGCAACACCGACGGCCAGCGCTTCTGGGGCCGGCCGCACGCCTACAGCCAGATCACGAACGGGAACCTCCTGGCGGGCTACGGCGCCGAGGACGCGCGCAACGAGCGCACCCGCATCGACGACCTCGTCCTGATGGACCATTTCTCGGACGCGATCTACCTTTCCGGCCACCCGCGCAACCGCGACCGGGACGTCCGCATCAGCAAGGTGCGCGCGCGGTCGACGGGCGAGGGGATCCTGGTCATGAACGCGGACGACGTGACCCTCTCCGACAACGAGTACGAGAGCGGCTGGGTCCCCGACCATCCGGGCGATGGCCTGGAGCTGTGGGACGTGACCGGCTTCCGCATGCTGAACACCGCGGTGCGCGGCAAGCTGGGCGGGTCCGCCATCGATCTCTACGGGGCGCGCGACGGCGTGGTGGACGGCTTCACCATCGAGGGCGGCGTGGAGGGAGTGGCCATCCAGGAGAACACCGCGCTGGCCACGTACTCCGAGCGCGTCGAGATCAAGAACGGGTCGGTCATGCTGAACGGCGCGGGCAGCGGCATCTTCACCAAGGGGGCGCGCGTCCGCCACGTGACGGTGACCTCGGTCAAGGTCAACGGCGGCAAGCGGCCAGGCACCATCGGGTTCCAGATCTCGATGGACAACGTCGACGCGCGGCCCTCGGACGATTGGCGCCAGCAGGGGCCCGTCACCCTCAAGGACTGCAGCGCGTACGGAAACGACGTCGGCCTGCTGATCAAGACCGTGGCCGGCCTCACCGTCGACGGCGGCGATTACTCCGTGAACCACGCCTCGGCGGCGTCCGACGGGATCCGGTGGATGGGGCAGGCCAACGCCTACATGCGCGCCGACACGCGGGACCTCGTGATACGCGGCATCCGGGCCATCGGCAACCGGCGGTACGGGATCCACATCGACGGCCAGCATCTGGTCGGCCGCGAGCCGCGGGGATCCGTCACCGGGTGCTGGCCTTCGGACGGCGGCCGGCCGGCCCTGCGCGTCCACGTCGCGGACGTGGCCAGTCCCGCCCTGGTGCGCGACGTGACGTTCGACTCCTCCTGCGCGCCGGAGGACCCATCGGCGACGCCCCCACCGCCGCCGCCCCCCGCGCCCGCCCCCTCTCCCGCCGCCAGCCCATCACCGGAGGTGCCCTGAGTCATGCCCCGAGCCCTGGTCACCGGCGCCGCCGGCTTCATCGGGTCGCACCTGTGCGAGTACCTGCTCGACCGCGGCTACGCGGTGGTGGGCATGGACAGCCTGCTCACCGGCGACCTGGCCAACATCGAGCACCTGTCGGGCCGCGAGTTCGTGTTCATCCGCCACGACGTCACGAACTACATCAACCTCGAGGGCCCGCTCGACTTCATCTTCCACTTCGCGAGCCCCGCCTCCCCCATCGACTACCTGCGCGTGCCCATCCAGACGCTCAAGGTCGGGAGCCTGGGCACGCACAACGGCCTGGGCCTGGCCAAGGCAAAGAGGGCGCGCTTCCTGCTGGCCTCGACGTCCGAGGTGTACGGGGATCCAAAGGTGCACCCGCAGCGCGAGGACTACTGGGGCAACGTGAACCCCGTGGGGCCGCGCGGCGTCTACGACGAGGCCAAGCGCTTCGCGGAGGCCATGGTCATGGCCTATCACCGGGTGCACGGCGTGGAGACGCGCATCGCGCGGATCTTCAATACGTACGGGCCGCGGATGCGCATCGAGGACGGCCGCGCCATCCCCGCCTTCCTGAGCCAGGCGCTGCGCGGGCAGGACGTGACGGTGTTCGGCGACGGCTCGCAGACGCGCAGCCTCTGCTACATCACCGACCTGGTGGACGGGATCTTCCGGCTCATGGCCTCGTCGGAGCCGGACCCCGTGAACATCGGCAACCCGGTGGAGATGACGATCGGCGCCCTGGCCGAACGGATCATCGCCCTGGCCGGGTCGCGGAGCCGGGTCGTGCTCCGCCCGTTGCCCGTGGACGATCCGCGCGTGCGCCAGCCCGACATCACCCGCGCCCGCACCCTGCTGGGCTGGGAGCCGCACGTCCCGCTCGACGAGGGCCTCGCGCGGACGCTGGAGTATTTCAAGAGGAAGCTGGCCGTCTAGTCACACCACCATCAACGTCGCCATCATGCCGTGCGACTCGTGCTCCATGATGTGGCAGTGGAAGACGCGGGTCCCCGTGAACCGCTGGATCATGCGGAAGCGCACGGTCTCGCCGCCGACCGTGTTGAAGGTGTCCCTCCAGGCCAGGAACGGCTCCGCAACGGTCACGCCGCCGCGCGTGCGGGAGATGACCTGGAACTGTCCGCCGTGCAGGTGGAACGGATGGTCCATGCCCGCCAGGTTCGTGACCTCCCACTCCTCCACGTCGTTCACCCGGGCGATCAGGTCCACGCGGCCGGGGTCGAACAGCTTCCCGTTGATGCCGAACATGATCGCGCCCATGGGCGCGGTGTTGGTGAAGGCGGCCTGCTGGATGGCGCGCGGGGATTCGAGCGGGCCGATGGGCCGCAGCGACGCGGGCAGCGGGCTGGAGGCCGCCGGAGACTCGGACGTGTAGGTCAGGGTGGCCACGGTGAGTTGGGCGGAGAGCCCCGGGCTCACGATCTTCTGGCGATCGTAGGGCAGGGCCACGAGCAGGTGGCTGGAGCCCGCGCCCTGGTTGGCGGTGACGATGACCTCGGCCCGCTCGGCGGGGGCCAGGAACAGCTCGCCCATGGCCACCGGCGAGGCGAGCAGCCCCCCGTCGGTGCCGATCACGATGAAGGTGTGGTCCTGCAGCGCGAGCCGCAGCGGGCGCGCGCTGGTGGCGTTGACGATGCGCCAGCGCTGGCTGGACCCCGGGCGGATGCGGATGACCGGCTCCTGGCGGCCGTTCACCAGGACGTGGTTGCCCTCGCGCCCGTTCAGGTCGTCGCCGTCGGTGTTGCCGGGGATGGCGCCCGCGGAATCCAGCTTCAGGTCGGTGATGTAGAGGTGCTTCTCCGGGATGTCGCCCGGCACCGGATCGGAGGCCGACCGCACGATGATCATCCCGTTCAGGCCGCGGAAGAACTGCTCGTGCGAGACGTGGTGCGCGTGCGGATGGAACCAGTATGTCCCCGCCGTACCCGGCGGGACCGTGAACGCATAGGTGAAGCTGCCCCCGGGCGGGATCACGTCCATCGGGTTGCCGTCCATCTCCGGCGGCACCGGCAGCCCGTGCCAGTGGATGTTGCTCTCCTGCGGGAGCTGGTTGGTGAAGGTCACCCGGAAGTCGTCGCCCTCGTGGAGCTCGACGAGCGGCCCCGGCACCACGCCGTTGTACGCCCAGGCCTCGGTGTTCACGCCGGTGGCGAACTGGACGTTGGCTCGCGCGGCGGTGATCGAGGAATGGAAGGCGCCGGGCCCGCCGCTATTGGCCAGCCGCGGCAGGTCGGGCAGGTCGAGGCCCGTGGGCACCGTGCCCGGCCCGCCGCCGGGCGCGGGGTCGGTCGGCGAGCCGTCTCCGCCGCCGCCGCAACCGATCAGGGGAACGAGGAGGGGAACGCTGGCGGCCCGCTCGAGGAACTCCCTGCGCTTCACGGTGACAGTCCCTTTCCGCCACGACGCGCGCCTCCGGCTGCGATAGGGTGGCGGCGCGGATTGTAGCAAAGACGGCCGCTCCAACCGCGCAAACAACGGCCGCCCGCGATGAAGAGAGCTAGTCCGCCGTGACGCTGATCCCCAGGATCTGGCCGGGCCGGCACTGCACGTAGACCTCCATCGGCCGGCAGCACACGGGGCAGTCCTCGTAGTAGCTCTGCTCGTTGGCGGCGGTGGTGTCGACACCCACGGCCACCGCCTCGCCGCACGACGGGCAGTCCACGATCACGTCCTCGACCATGTTCGGGTCGGTCACGGCTCCGTGCCCGCGCCGCGGAAAGAGGCCATGTATACGTAGTGGAAGGCCGAGGCCACCGTCAGCACCAGCGTGAGCACGAAGAGGACCATGACCGCGGGGAAGGAGGAGTCGAGCGCGTTCAGCAGCAGCACGACGCCCACCGTCAGGAGCTGGCTGCCCGTGCAGAGCTTGCCCAGGACGGACGGATAGAAGACGCGGCGGCCGAGGGTCAGGTTCACGATGGTCACGCTCACCAGGATGATGGCATCGCGCGACAGGGTGACCACGGTGAGCCAGACCGGGATGGGCCGGGCCAGGTCCGGGCCCCAGGTGAGGGCCACGAAGGACGCGCTCAGCAGGAGCTTGTCCGCCACGGGGTCCAGCATCGCGCCGAGCGTCGTCTGCTGCTGGCTCACCCGCGCGATGAGCCCGTCCAGCAGGTCGGTGACCCCCGCCACCACGAAGACCACGAGCGCCCACTGCAGCTTCCGCGTGAGGACCAGGATCACCAGCAGCGGGACGAGCGCCATCCGCAGGATGGTGAGCTGGTTGGCAATCGTGAAGACGGGTTGGGACATACGCAGCCCGCGGGGTATCTCGAGTGTCGCACGAAAGACGCGCGCGGAGGAGCCGCAGGGCGCGTTGCCGCGGGAGATCCGCGTACGAAGAAAAAGGGCCGCCGCGGGAAGCGGCGGCCCTTCGGCCGTCCAGGAACAGGAACGGAGAGTTACGGCTCCAGCTCGTCCTTCTTCGCGACCAGCTTGGCCACCAGCTCCTTGCACGCCGCGGCCTGGGCCTCGCCGATGGCGCTGGCCTTGTAGTCGCTGGAGCTCATGGTGAAGCCGGCGCCGCCGCCGCCGCCCAGCGCGCCGACCGAGAGGCCTCCGCCCTTCTTGGAGACGCCCTCACCTGTGGCCGCGACCACCACGTCGCCGGTCGACGTGTCGATCAGGCGGGCGCTGAGGCTGACCTCCGTCTTGGCCTTCTTCATCCCGAGCCCGCCGAGATGGTGTCCGCCGATGGCGCCGCCGCCGTAGTTCTTCTCCTCACCGCCGAACTTCGTGATGGAGCCGGCGATGATGTAGCGGACGCCCTTCACCTTCCCGATCTTCGACTGCTTGGCCGCGCTCGGATCGGCCCGGTTGCTGTGCGCGAAGTCCTGCTCGGCCAGCACGGTGTCCAGGTTCTTGCGCTCGGAGACCTTGAACACGCCGGAGTTGATCAGCTCCTCGACGACCTGGTCGGCCATGCCCTTGCCGATGTCGTAGTCGCCCCACCAGTGATAGCCGACGGTCCCGTAATCGAAGTCCTTGACCGCCACCGGGATCTTCACCGGCTTGGCGGCTTGCGCCCACGCCGACCCCGCCAGTCCGAGCACCGCGATGCCCGCGGCCAGGGTCGCGCACACTCTCCCTCTCATCTTCCACCCTCCTCCAGGTACAAGCGGGAAACTATACGGACATGCTGGAGTAACGTCAAACGGCAGGACGCCGCCCGTGGCCCAGATCACGCGGCGCTAGTGGCCCAGCCGCTTCAGCTCCTCGAACAGCTCGCGCTCGCGGGGGGCCAGCTCGTCCGGCAGTTCCACGCCCAGGGCGGCCAGCAGGTCGCCCCGGCCCCCGCCCTCCAGGCGGGGCAGGCCGTGCCCGCGCAGCCGGAAGACGCGGCCGGGCCGCGAGCCGGGCGGGATCTTGATGCCGATGGGACCGTCGAGGGTGGGGACCATGGTCTCGCCGCCGAGCACCGCGGTGGTGAGCGGCACCGTCACCGTGGCCTTGAGGTCGGCGGCCGCGCGCTCGAACGTGGGATGCGGCAGCACGCGCACGCGCAGGTAGAGGTCGCCGCGCGAGCCCGACGACCCGGCCCCCTCGCCCGCCGCGCGGACGCGCGTGCCGTCGGCCACGCCCGGCGGGATCTTGACCTCGATCTTGCGCGGCGTCCCGCTCTCGTCGTCGATGCTCACGGTGCGGGTGGTACCGCGCAGCACGTCCTCGAGGGTGAGGTCCACCGTCCCCTCGACGTCGGCGCCCCGGGCCGGCCGCTGCTGCCGCGCCCGCCCGAAGATGTCCTCGAAGCCGCCGCCGCCCGGCCCCCCCGCCGGGCCCCCGCCGGCGCGGGCCCCGCCGAACCCGCCGCCGCCGCCCCCGAAGATGGTGCGGAAGAACTCCGAGAACCCGCCCAGGTCGTCGTCCTCGAAGACGACGCGGCCGCCCCCGCCGGACCCGGGCCTTCCCGTCCCCGGCGGCGGCCGGTAGCTCGCCCAGTCCGAGCCCAGCGTGTCGTAGCGCTGGCGCTTGTCGGGGTCGGACAGGACCTCGTTGGCCTCGTTGATCTCCTTGAACCGGGCCTCGGCCTTGGCGTCGCCCTTGTTCACGTCCGGGTGGTACTTCCGCGCCAGCTTCCGGTAGGCGGCCTTGATGTCCTTGGCCGTGGCCGTCTTCGGCACGCCCAGGATCTTGTAGTAGTCCTTGTATTCCATTACCCGACCGCCGGGCGCGGCGGCACCGCCTCCTGGATCACATGATCTTCATGTTGCGGAACTTGCCCTTGGGGTCGTACTCGACCGAGCCGTCCTTCCGCTTTCCGTCCACGAAGATCAGCCACCGCGGCTCCTTGCAGAATACCCCGCGGCTCAGGTTGATGCTGCCGGCCTCCCCCTCTTCGAGGTTCAGCCGGGCCACGGCGTCCTTCAGCATGACCGGCACCTGGGAGAAGTCGGCCTCGTCGATGCTGAAGCCCTTCTTGCAGGTCACGCTGAACACCTGCTGGGGCTCGGGCGCGCTGACCCCGCTGTCCTTGTTGTAGTTGTACTCGTCGTACACGTCCTTCTGCCGCGGGTCCTGGACCTCGATGGTGGCGCTGGTCGGGCTGATGGTCAGCTCCGTGACCAGGAACGGCGCGGGGATCTTGGCCTTGAAGGCGGCCACCACCGGGCTGGCGTCCTCGAGAAAGTTCGGGCCCTTGGCCTTCGGCGCGGAGAAAGCGGAACCGCCTGCGCCCGCCAGGGCCACGGCCAGGAACGAAACGACGACCTCGCTGCGCATCGATCCTCCTCTCATTTCTTGACCCTCCCCTTCAGGTCGAACTCTTCGGATTCGGTGTGGCGCTCGTCGCGGATGACGACGTGCCAGCGGACCTCGTGGTGGAGGGGTCCGCCCTTCTTCAGGGTCACGAGCGCGGGCTTGGCGTCGGGCAGCTTGTAGTGCTTCTGGACCTCCTGGATCATTCCGGGTATCAGGCCGAAATCGATGGCCTCCAGCGGCGTGACGCTGGCGTCCAGGTCCCTCTGCGTGTATTGCCCGCGCATCGTCACCGGGACCGGCTTGGCGAACGCGCCGTCCTGGTACTTGTAGCGGTCGATGTTCTCCTTCTTGTTGGAGTCCTGCACGTCCAGGGAGGCGTGGGTGTCGTAGAGCGAGATCTCCTTGATGAGGATCGGCCCGCTGATCGCCTGCCGGAGCTGGGCCACGAGGTCGGTCGTATCTTCGAAGAGGTTCATCGTGGCGGCAGCCGCCGCCGCGGCCCGGGCGGGCCCCGGCGCGGACAGCGTGGTCACCATCGCCGCCATCCAGACGCAACACGTCCGCGCGTGTGGCATGGTCTCCTCTCAATCCCTGTACTGGCTCTTCTTCTTGCCTTTCAGGTCGTACTCGACGGACCCGGTGTGGCGGGCGTCGGTGACGCCCACGTGCCAGCGCACATCGAATTGGTTGAAATCCGGGTCGCCCCTCTTGAGCGTCAACACCGTGACCTTGCCGTCGGGCATCTTCAGGCGCGTCTTGGCGTCCTCGATCATGGTGTTGATGATCGTGAAGTCGATGGAGTCGAGCGGGAACATGCCGGCGTCCAGGGAGGCCTGGGTGTAGTCGCCCGACAGCTTGACCGGCTCCGGCAGCTTCAGCTTGCCGTCGCGATAGTCATAGCTGTCGAGGTTCTCCTTGCGGTTCGGGTCCTGGACGTACACGTTGGCGGAGTCCCGGTACAGCGTCATCTCGTCGATCATGACGCGCCCCTTGACGGCCTTGCGGAGCTGAGCCGTGAAGTCCGACGCGTCCGTGAACAGGTCGACGGCAGGGACCTTGGCAGAGACCTTGTCCGGCGCGGCCGACGCCCGCGCGGCGGGCGCGAGCGTGGCGAGGGCGAGAAACCAGCAGGTCAGGGACCGGCTCATTGGACGTCCTCCTTTTGGCGAGACGGCGTAGGCTGTAGCGTCCGGCCGCCGCTGTCAAGCAGCCGCGGCGCTATACTCGCGGGGTGGAGATCCGCGGGTCCTCGGCGCTCGTCACCGGCGCGGGGCGTGGGATCGGCCGGTCCATCGCCAAGGCCCTCGCCGCGGAGGGCGCCCGGGTCACGGCGGTGGCCCGCACCGAGTCCGACCTCGCCTCGCTCGTCCGCGAGATCGAGGCCGCGGGCGGCCGGGCGGCCTTCCTGGCCGGCGACCTGCGCGAGCGCGCCGCGTGCGACGCGGCGGTGGCCCGGGCCGTCGAGGCCCACGGCGGCCTGCAGATCCTGGTCAACAACGCCGGCATCGGCGGCCGCGCCCCGGTCGCGGAGATGAAGGACGAGGCCTGGGACGACATCCTGGGCACCAACCTCACCGCCGTCTTCCGCCTGACCCGGGCCGCGCTTCCCCACCTCTCCCGCCAGGGCGGGCACATCTTCATGGTCTCGTCCCTGGCCGGGTCCAACGCCATCGCGGGGATGGCCGCCTACTGCGCGAGCAAGGCCGCCCTCGACCATTTCGCCCGCTGCCTGATGCTCGAGGTCCGCCACCAGGGCGTGAAGGTCACGACCCTGGCCCCGGGGTCCGTGGACACCGGCTTCGGCGGGCGCGGCGAGAAGGCCCGCGAGGAGGCCGGCTGGATGCTGCGGCCCGAGGACGTGGCGGGCGCGGTGGTGGACCT
>Ga0075425_100005221_pt1 | contig 13474 bp, 17 predicted proteins | sample SoiMethybrSBSTD4_FD_75300 | JGI IMG/M metagenome (GOLD analysis project Ga0075425, IMG submission 75300) | Bulk soil microbial communities from a Populus tree surrounding site in Tennessee, USA - Soil MetaG P. TD hybrid SBSTD4 | ecosystem: Environmental > Terrestrial > Soil > Tree plantation...
CGCGCTCGATCTCGTTCATGCGGCCGACGACGGGGTCGAGCTTGCCTTCGGTGGCGAGCTTCGTCAGGTTGCGGCCGAACTGGTCGAGCAGCTTGGAGCTCTTCTGGCCCTTCTCGGCGGTGCCGGCCCCTGCGGCCGTGCGCCGGCCCGGGCCGGACAGCATCCGGATGATCTCGTTGCGGATCTTCTCGGCGTCGGCGTCGAAGTCGAGCAGGATGCGCGCCGCGACGCCTTCGTTCTCGCGGACGAGGCCGAGCAGGATGTGCTCGGTGCCGATGTAGTTGTGGCCGAGCGACAGCGCCTCCCGCAGCGCCAGCTCGAGCACCTTCTTGGCCCGAGGCGTGAACGGGATCTGGCCGGTGGTGACCTCGTCACCCTGACCGACGATCCGGGCGACCTGCGCGCGCACCTCCTCGACGGTGATGTCGAGAGTGTCGAGGACGCGGGCGGCAAGGCCCTCCTCCTCGCGCAGCAGGCCGAGCAGGATGTGCTCGGTGCCGATGTAGTTGTGCTTGAGGGTGCGGGCTTCATCCTGCGCCAGCACCACCACCTGGCGGGCACGTTCGGTAAACCTCTCAAACATGCTCGTGCCCCCTTTCTGCCGGTCGTGAATAAGACTGGATCAATGGCTTTGGCCGGACCGTCAAATAGGTATCTCCTACGTGACGCCCCGGTCTGGGAGTGGACGGAAAGGACTATAGCACCGGCACTCCTGGCTTCCTGTGGCGCCGTCGGCCTTGGCGTTGGCCTCCCATCGGCGCTCCACGCGCGCGACTTGAGCCTCAATTGTGACGGGTGGACATCGCGCCCGAAATGCGCGACGATCCGGCCGTGAAATACACCGTGGAGCACTTCCGCGCCATCGACGACGAGGGCTCTCCGCTGGGAGTCGCCTACGTCCCGACCGGCCAGGTCGACCGGGTCGAGGCCCACGACGAGACCACCGCCGCCGCCATCGCCCTCTCCGGCGATGCGGAGGTGCTCGACGCCGACGTCGTCTCCTACAACCCGGGCCAGGGGCTGTACGGCGTCGCCGGCGAGGACGAGGCCGTGAAGGTCTCCGCGACCGCGTGAGGGTCGACGAGGGCCGCGTCCCCGTCCCCGGCGGGAACGTGTGGTATCGCAGCGTGGGCGAGGGCGGCGTGCCGCTGCTTGCCCTCCACGGCGGCCCGGGCGCGCCGAGCGACTACCTGAAGCCGCTCGAGCAGCTGGCCGACCGCCGCCGGGTCGTGTTCTACGACCAGCTCGGCTGCGGCAACTCCGACATCCCCGACGACCGCTCGCTGTGGACGGTGGAGCGGTTCATGGACGAGCTCGACGCAGTCCGCGACGCGCTCGGACTCGACCGGGTGCACCTGTTCGGCAGCTCCTGGGGCGGGATGCTCGCGATGCAGTACGTGCTCGACAAGGGCCGGCCGCCGGTCAGCCTGATCACGGCCGGGAGCCCGGCCAGCTCGAAGCGCTGGAACGAGATCTGCCAGTCGTGGCTGGACGAGATGCCGGCGACCGAGCGCGAGGAGATCGAGCGGCTCGAAGCGGCCGACATGATGCTTTCGCCGGAGTACGAGGAGGCGATGCAGCCCTTCTACCGCCGCCACGTCTGCCGGCTCGATCCGTGGCCCGACTACGTGGTGCGCTCGTTCGGCCGCATGGCCCTGCCGATCTACCACTACATGGCCGGCCCGAGCGAGTTCCGGATCATCGGCACGCTGCGCGAGTGGGACATCATGCCGCGCCTCGGCGAGATCCGGGTGGCGGCGCTGATCACCTGCGGCGAGTTCGACGAGTGCCGGCCGGTTCACACGCGCGAGGTGGCAGAGGGCATCCCCGGCAGCCGGCTCGAGGTCATCCCGGACGCGTCGCACCTGTGCTTCGCGGAGCGGCCAGACCTGTGGATGCCGATCGCGAACGAGTTCATGGCCGCCGCCGAAACCGGGGTCTGACCCCGAACGAAAGCGTCACGCCTTCGTCACGGCCGCCGTTCGGGGTCTGACCCCGCTTGGCTGGGGCGCAGCGTCGGGAAGAGGATGACCTCGCGGATCGAGCGCACGCCCGTCAGGGCCATGGTCAGCCGGTCGATGCCGATCCCGACGCCGGCGGTCGGGGGCATCCCGTACTCGAGCGCGAGCAGGAAGTCCTCGTCCATCGGGGGTGCCTCCTCGTCGCCCGCGGCGGCGGCCGCGCGGGCGTCCTCGAACCGGGCCCGCTGCTCGGCGGGGTCGTTCAGCTCGGAGTAGCCGTTGGCGATCTCCATCCCGGCGCAGAAGGCCTCGAAGCGCTCGACCAGGCCCTCCTTGGTCGCCGAGGCCTTCGCGAACGGCGAGAGCTCGACCGGGTAGTCGATGAGGAACGTCGGCCGCACGATCTCCGGCTCGACGAAGACCGACAGCAGGTGGTCGACGGCCTGCGCCCAGGTGGCGTCGCCGGACGTGTCGACGTCGCGCTGGCGCATGAAGTCGACCAGCCGGTCGCGGTCGCGGTCGGCCATCGGGTCGATGCCGGCGGCGTCCTGGATCGCCTGGCGCAGCGGGATCCGCGGCCACGGCGGCGCCAGGTCGATCTGGCAGCCGGCGGCCGCTCCCGCCGCCGCCACGACGCGCTCCGTGCGCTCCATCGCGACGTCGTAGTCGGCGTAGGCCTCGTACCACTCGAGCATCGTGAACTCGGGGTTGCGCTTGAACGAGACGCCTTCGTTGCGAAAGTCCTTCGCGATCTCGTAGACGCGCTCGAGGCCGCCCACGATCAGCCGCTTCAGGTAGAGCTCGTCGGCGATGCGCAGGTAGAACTCGCGCTCGTACTCGTTGTAGCGCGTGACGAACGGCCTGGCCGCCCCGCCGCCGTAGATCGGCTGGAGCGCGGGCGTCTCGACCTCGTAGAAGCCGTCGCCGTCGAGCACGCCGCGCACCGCCGTCACGATCGCCGTGCGGGCGAGCGCGATCCGCCGCGCGTCGTCGTTCACCAGCAGGTCGAGGTAGCGCTGGCGGTAGCGCTGCTCGACGTCGGCGAGCCCGTGGTGCTTCTCGGGCAGGGGCCGCAGGCACTTCGCCAGCGGCCGCCACTCGCGCACGCGCAGGCTCAGCTCGCCGCGGCGGCTGGAGAAGATCTCGCCGTGGACGGCGACGACGTCGCCGAGGTCGCAGTCGGACACGGCCGCAAGCCCGTCCTCGCCGAGCACGTCGAGGGTCGCGTGCAACTGCAGCTGCCCGGTGCGGTCGGCGAGGTCGAGGAAGATCGCCTTGCCGTGGCCGCGGCGGCCGGTGATCCGGCCCGCGACCCACAGCGACTGACCCGACTCGGCCCCCGCCTCGAGCTCGCCGTGCTCGGCGCGCACGGCCGCCACCTCGGCCCGCGGCGGCGTGCGGGCGGGGTACGGGTCGACCCCGGCCCGGCGCATGGCCTCGACCTTCGCGATCCGGTCGTCCCGGATCCCCTGCTCGACGTCGCTCGACACGGCGACCAAGGATATGGGACGCGTCCCCGAAGGGCGATCAGGACGGCTTGATGTCCATGATCTTGAGGCGGATGGCGCCGGACGGCGCCGCCACCTCGACCGTCTCGCCCTTCTTGTGCCCGAGCAGCGCGCGCCCGACGGGGGACTCGTTCGAGAGCCGGCTGTTGGCGGGATCGGCCTCGGCGGAGCCCACGATCTCGTACGTGTCCACATCGCCGTGGTCGACGTCCTTCACCCTGACCTTCGTGCCGACGGACACGACGTCTTTGGGGACGTCCTTGGGATCGATGACGCGGGCCGAGCGCAGCTGCTCCTTCAGCCGCGCGATGCGGTGCTCGAGCAGCGCCTGCTCGTTCTTCGCGTCGTCGTACTCCGAGTTCTCGCTGATGTCGCCGAACTCACGCGCCTCGCGGATCCGGTCGGCGACCTCGCGGCGCTTGTTCGTCTCGAGGTCCTCGATCTGCTGCTTGAGCTTCTCGTAGCCCTCGCTGGTGAGGATGACGTCTTTCTCCACTGCTTCCCATCGCCCTTCGGGTGCTGTAAACGGAAAATCGGTGCGGCCGGGAGTGCGCTATTTGCAGCACATTTCCTGGCGGGCACCGAGCGACGGCGGATTATAGGTCAAGTCGTCGGCGAGCGTCAACAATCGGAATCCGTCAAGCTGCGCCGCCCGGGAAAGAACGCCTGCACCGGTACCATCCGGCCGTGGCGGACATGACCGCAGCCTGGTCCATCGGCGACGTCGAGATCCCTTCGCGGATCGTGCTCGCCCCCATGGCGGGCGTCTCGGTGCAGGCGTTCCGGCGCCAGGGGCGGCGGTTCGGGGCCGGCCTCGTCTGCAGCGAGATGGTGTCGTCGTGCGGCCTGCAGCACCGTAACGAGCGCACGCTCGGCTACCTGCGGATCGCGGCCGACGAGCACCCGCTGGCGGTGCAGATCTTCGGCTCCGACCCGGCGCCGATGGCCGAGGCGGCCCAGATGGTGGTCGCCGCCGGCGCCGACATCGTCGACATCAACTTCGGCTGCCCGGTGCGCAAGGTCACGAAGACGGGCGCCGGTGCGAGCGCGCTCGAGGATCACGAGCTGGCCTGCGCCCTCGCCGGAGCGGTCGTCGACGCGGTCGACGTGCCGGTCACGGTGAAGATGCGCCGCGGCGTGAAGAACGGCTCGCGCTCGGCGCTCGACCTGGCCCCGAAGCTCGAGGCCCGGGGCGTCGCCTCGCTCACCATCCACCCCCGCTCGGCCCAGCAGATGTACACCGGCACCGCCGACCACACGTTCACGGCCGAGCTCGTCGAGCGGGTCGGCATCCCGGTGATCGCCTCGGGCGACATCACCGACCGCGCCACCGCCGAGCGCGTGCTCGACGCCACCGGTGCGGCCGCCGTCATGGTCGGGCGCGGCGCCCAGGGCCGGCCGTGGGCCCTGCGCGAGATGGCCGGCGAGGGCGACGCGGATGCGGACGTGGCCGACGTGGTGGCCGAGCTGATCCGGTTCATGCGCGAGGTCGAGCGCGAGATGGGCGACCGTGCCGTCGGCTTCCTGCGCAAGTTCTACGGCTGGTACCTGCGCGGCACCCCGGGGGCGAAGACGATCCGCGGCGCGCTCGTCACCTGCGCGACCGTCGAGGCCGCCGAGCGCGAGCTGCTCGAGTTCTGCCCCGGCGCCCACGCGCTCGTGGCTGCCCACGAGGCCGAGCTCGAGCTGCTCCCCGACAGCGACACCGACCGGCTGCTCGAGCTCCCGATCTCGATCTACGGGGGCGGCTGAGCCGCGCCTCGTGCCGGCCGCCACATCGTCGTCACTATCGGGCCGCCCGCCAGCTCGACCCGCCCGTACGGCTCGAACCCGCGGCTCATGTAGCGCCGGTCGTTCGCGGGGTTCGTCGACTCCAGGTAGGCCGGCGAGCCGTCGGCGTCGACCCGCTCCAGGCAGGCGTCGAGGAGCGCCATCCCGATGCCGCGGCCGCGGTGATCCGCGTGCGTGCCGAACAGGCTCAGCTGGTGGTGCGGCTCGTGCCGGGGATGGGCGTCCTCGAGCCGCTCGAGCACGTCGAACACGATGCCCGCCTGCGCGTCGCCGAGCAGGTCGTGCAGGAGCGCCTCGAGCTCGTGCTCCTGCGCGTCGGTCAGCTCGCGCTCGCCGGGCGGCACCCACACCGCCGCCGACTCGTCGCCCGCCGTGAGGAACGACCAGTCGTGGCGGAGCATGGCGGCGAGGTAGGCGCGCCAGAACGCGGCCGCCGTGTCCAGCCGCTCGCTCGAGCCGGGAAACGAGTACTCGCCCCACACCGGATCGTTGCGAAAGGCGGTCGCCATGATCGCCGTGAGCGCGTCGAGGTCGCCGGTGCCGGCCACGCGGATCTCCACTGCCATTCGCCGATCCTAGTCAGGCGCGGGCAGGGGCCGCTGCCGGTCCGGCCACCGGCTCGGGCGGCGCCCCCGCAGCGGCGAGCACGGCGCCGACGAGTCCCGTGACGAGCGCCATGACGACGATCAGCACCCGGTAGTCGATGACCGTGATCAGGAAGGCGCCGAGTGCGATCGAGATGGTCTGCGGCACGCCGATGAGAGTGTCCGCAGCCGAGTACACCCGCCCCTGCAGCTCGGGCGGCGTCCGCGTCTGCACGGCCGTCCCGAACGCGACCACCGCCCAGGACAGACCGATCCCGGCGATGACGAACCCGGCGACGACGGGCGCGAGGACGGGGAACAGGAACAGCGAGTCGCCGGCTCCGAAGAGCAGGATGCCGATCCCGAGCGTGCGGCCGTCGCCGAGCCGGCGAAGGACTCCCGCGGCCGTGACCGCCCCCGCGATGGCGCCGACGCCCTGGGCGACGCTGAGCACGCCGAGGAACGCGGGCGGCCGGTGCAGGCCGTACTGGAGCACCGCGAAGATCACCGACTCGGCGAAGCCAACGACGAGCAGCGCGATCGCCAGCGCACCGACCATCCGCCGCAGCCCGATGCTGGCGGCGATGTGGCGGGCGCCGGCCGCGACCTGGACGAGGATGTGATGCTCCGAGGGGCGCGGCTTCTCCTCGTGCATCCGCACCGCCGCGAGGCAGATCGCGGACGCCGCGAAGGTGGCCGCGTCGAGCACGGCCACCGCCGCGCCGCCGAGCGCGGCGAAGAGCGCGGCGCCGACCAGCGGCGCGATCAGCCGCGATCCCTCGCTCACCGTCTGGATGGCCGCGTTCGCGTCTGCGAGCCGCTCGACCGGCAGGAGCTGGGTCAGGAGGGCCGAGCGGGCCGACGAGAACAGGTAGCCGGACGCGCCGTAGAGGAACGTGACGACGTAGATGATCCAGACGTTCGCGCGATCGTGCACGAAGAGCAGCGAGAGCAGGACGAGCCCGATCGAGACGTCGGTCGCGATCATCAGCGGCCGCTTGCGCATGCGGTCGACGACGAGGCCGAACGCGGGTGCGATCAGGCCCGGCGCCGCCAGCACGAAGAACACGAGCCCGGCGGCCGCGTTCGATCCGGTGAGCGTCTTCACCCATACGCTCAGCGCCAGGTACATGGCCCGGTCGCCGAACAGCGAGAGCGACTGGCCGACGAGCAGCAGGCGCGCGTTGCGATCGGCCAGGAGCGCGCGCACTGCTCAGTTCCCGGTCTCGCTCGGCGGCAGCGGGAAGCCGGCCGCGAGCACCTGCACCGGCGTCGAGCCGTCGGGGCGGAGGGCAGGGTCGATCCGCTCCGCGAAGGTGAGCAGGAGGTCGGTGATCATCCGCCCGACCTCGGCCAGCTCCTCCCTCGTCAGGTAGAGCAGCGACTCGGACAGGAATGCGGCACGGCGCCAGTCCGGGTCGGCCGCCTGCTCGCGCTCGAGCCACCCCCGCAACCGGCCGATGTCACGCTCGAGGAGGACGGATGTCAGCGCCGACGCGGCGGCCTTCGTCTCGGCGTCGGCGCCGATGCCGTCCCAGGCATGGCCGGCGGAGCGCACGCGCCAGGGCCGCGCCCGTCCGGGCATGGACGACCCCTCCTCGATGAACCCGTACTTCGCCAATTGGCGCAGGTGGTAGGAGACGTTCGCCGGCGTCAGGCCGAGCCGCTCGCCGGCCTGGGTGGCGGTCAGCTCGCCCTCCCTCGCGATCAGTTCGTGGAGCTCGATCCGGGTCGGATGGGCGAGGGCGCGCATGACCGTCGCGTCGGTGAGCCTCCGCGGCTCGAAAGACATGTTTCGAAACATATCTTTCGATTGTTCGAGACGCAAGCGGCGATGAATACCCGGTGCCGAGCACCCGGGGATTCAGGCGATGCGGGCGCGGGCGGCGTCGACCGCCTGGGCGATGCGGCGGGCGCGCGTCTCCGGGCGCTTCGCTCCCTCCACCGCCTCGACCCACTCGCGCCGGTGCGTGAAGGACATCGCGTCGAACGCGGCCCGCACGCCCGGCTCCGCGGCCAGCGCGGCGGCAAGGTCGGCGGGGACGGCGACGGCGCGGGGCGCGTCGTCGCGGCCGATCTCGACCGCCACCGGGTCGCCCACCTCGACGCCGCCGGCCTGCGCCCGGATCTCCTTGCGAAATCCGACGCAGTGGCGGCCGTCGCCCATCGGCATGGTCGAGCCGCGGAACGCGACGCCGTTGATCGTGCCGGCCACCGGGATGCGGGCCCGCCCACCCATCGCCGCCGCCACCTCTGCCGGGAGCACGACGGCGGGCAGGTCGCCCGCGTCGGCTCCGAGGACTGCCTCGAACCGGTGCCTGGTCACACCGGGATGATCACACAGGCGGCCGGTCGAGCTCCGTGTCGGGCGCGAACGCGAGCGCGGAGATGAGCGACGCCAGCGCGAGCACCGCCGCGCCGGAGGCGACGGCCACCGCGTACTCGTACTCCGGCGCGCCCAGCGCCGTCGGCAGGATGAACACCAGCACGGGCACGGCCACACCGAACGCGGCGACCGCCAGGTGCGGGCTCCAGCGGCCGGCCAGGAACCAGGCCAGGACGAGGATGCCGAGCGGCCAGAACGTGACCGTCGTCGCCCAGTAGGCGAGGTGCAGGATCGCGAGGACGACGGGAAGCGCCAGCCAGGCGAGCGACCGCTGCGCCGCGGGGCGCCCGCCACTACGACCCGCCACCCAGAGGAGCGCGGCCGGCGCCGCCAGGAACGTGGCCGTGCCCAATCGGTAGGCGTTCTCCAGCCACGACTGCCCGGGCGTCCACGACTGGTAGCCGACCGCGCCCGCGAACCCGACGATCCCGCTCAGGTAGAGCGCCGTCGCCGCCAGCGGCGCCGCGAGCGCGATCAGCCTGCGGCCACGGCAGATCGCGAACGCCGCCGCGAGGGGCAGAAGCGTTGCGGTGAGCACACGGGCGAGCCCGGCCGCGGCGAGCGGGGTCGGCGCATAGTCGCCGATCGGCCAGCGCATGCCGAGACGCCCATACCAGATGTCCCAGCTGAGCGCGTACGCCGACGCAGTGGCCGCCAATAGCAGGAGCAGGAGCGCGCCCAGCGCACATCCCTCCGCCCACATGCCGGCCCGGTCGCCGCCGCTGATGCGCCGGCCCCGCTCGCTCATGCCGGCCGCGCAGAGCCCGCCGAGCTCGCGCGCGTCGGGCATCGCCCGGCCGTCCTGCATCTCGGCGAGCGTCGCCAGGATCTCGGGGCCGCGCTCGCGCCGGTAGTCCGGCGGGTAGGCCCGCAGCGCGAGCCGGTAGGCGCGCTCGGCCGCGGTCATGCCGCAGGCTCCGGCGCGGACATGCGTGAGACGACGACCGCGGCGGCGTCGACGAGGCGGGCCGCCTCGGCTTCGAGGGCGCGCCGGCCCGAGGAGGTCAGCCGGTAGTAGCGGCGGGCGCGGCCGTCGACGACCTCCTCGCCGTCGACCGCGATGAGACCCTGGCCGAGCAGGCGGTCGAGCGCGGAGTAGAGCGTGCCCGCGGTCAGGCGCACGCGCCCATCCGAGACCGCCTCGGCCCGCTTCGTGATGGCGTATCCGTGGAGCGGGCCGTCGAGCAGGGCCGCGAGCGTGAAGTAGGTGGGTTCCCGCATCGTCTGCATGAGCGATATATACCGCTTGTCGATATATATGTCAAGCCTTCGCCGCACCGCTAGAGTTTGGATCCAAAGTGGCCGAGCGACGTGCAGACCCCTACCGCGACCTGGACGTGATCGATGCCAGGGCGCCGCGCTTCAACCAGGCGACGATCGGCACGCTCGCGCTGGTCGCGGTCGTCACCGGCTGGTGGCCGCTGCTCGGCCTGCTCGCGCTCCAGTTCGCGCTCGGACTGACCCTCGGCCGGCGCTGGTGCCTACCCTGCCTGGCCTACTTCGAGCTCGTCCAGCCACGGGTCGGGGAGGGCCGGCTCGAGGACGCCCGCGCGCCCCGGTTCGCGAACATGATCGGGTTCGGCGTGCTGACGGCCGCGACTGCCGCGTACGCCGCCGGCTTCCCCACGCTCGGCACGGTGCTGGCCGTGCTGGTCGCCGGGCTCGCGCTGCTCGCCGCGGTGACCGGGTTCTGCACCGGCTGCGAGATCTACCGGCTGGGCGCGCGCCTGCGCGGCATCGGCCACGGCGACCTGCGCCGGGTCGACCCGGCCGACGTCGGCCTGCCCGGCGCGGGCGACGGCGCCGTCGTCCAGTTCACCCACCCGCTCTGCTCCGAATGCCTGACCCTCGAACGGGAGCTGCGCGAGGCCGGCCGCGACGTGGTCACCGTCGACGTGCGCACCCGCCCGGACCTGGCCCGCAAGTACGGGATCGGGATCGTCCCGACCGCCGTCGCGGTCGACGCCGCCGGCACGGTCACCGCCCGCCTGGCGTGAATAAACGGGGTCTGACCCCGTTTATTCAGGCGTTGCGCTGCCAGATCATCCGCAGGCCTTCGAGCGTCAGCCACGGCTCGACGTGCTCGATCGTCTCGCAGTGGGGCGCCACCAGCGGGGCCAGGCCGCCCGTGGCGATCGTGGTCGCCGGGGCGCCGAGCTCGTCGCGGAACCGGCGTACGAGGCCGTCCACCAGGCCGGCCCACCCGAACACCGCGCCGGACTGGACGTTCGTGTCGGTGTTCGTGCCGATCGCGTGCGCAGGGGCCACCAGCTCGACCTTCTGCAGCCGGGCGGCGCGGTCGCCGAGCGCGTCGAGGGCCACCTGCAGGCCCGGCGCGATCGCCCCGCCGACGAAGTCGCCGTTCGTCGAGACCGTGTCGAAGTTGATCGCCGTGCCGAAGTCGACCACGATGCAGGGCCCGCCGTGCAGGGCGTAGGCGGCGACGCAGTTCGCCACGCGGTCGGGGCCGACCTCGAGCGGGTTGTCGACGCGCAGGGCGACGCCGGTGCGCACGCCCGGCCCGACGACGAGCGCCTCGTCGCCCAGGTGCTCGCGGCTCATCGCGGCGTACTCGACGGCCAGCTGGGGGACGCTCGACGCGACGACCATGGCGTCGATCGACGCGAGCGCGAGGTTCCGCAGCTCCAGCAGCCCCGCCAGCATGAGCGCCAGCTCGTCGCCGGTGTGGGTGCGCACAGTGGTCGTGCGCCAGTGCTCGCGGAGCGTCTCGCCGTCGTACATCCCGACGACGGTCTGGGTGTTACCGACGTCGAGTGCGAGCAGCATCACTCATCGCTGAGCTCGAACCCGGGCGGGAACGTCGTCTCGATCTCGCTCTCGGGCCTGAGCTCCTCGACCGTGACGTCCTGCGTCGTGTGCACCTCGGCCCGCGGGATGATCCGGCTGGGCCGGTTCTTGTCCCAGACCCAGACGTCCTCCATGGTCAGGTGCACGAGCGGATAGGCGGGTGAGTTCGCCGTCTCCATGTCCAGCCGGTTGCACAGGTACGTGGCCTCGGCCGTCAGCACGCAGTAGCGGAAGAGGCCGAACACCGTCGCGTACTCGCGCTTGAGCCGCAGCTCGAGCTCGGCGTCGAACTCCTCCAGGTCTTCGATGTAGGACATGCGCGGGAGTCTAGTCCCCCCGCTCTGCCCGTCAGAGGACGCCCGGGATGAGCCGCTTGGTGCGCGCGGCGTACTCGTCGTACTGCGGGAACTCGGCCCGGATGTTGCGCTCCTCGTAGCTCGTGCGGGCCAGCTGGAGGCCGACGCAGACGAGCCAGGTGCCGCCGGCCAGAAGCGGCCGGCGCGAGCCGAGCACGATCCCGAGCACGGCCGTGAGCTCGCCCAGGTAGAGCGGGTGTCGGACGAGCCGGTAGGGGCCGCGGGTGACGAGGCCGCGGACGTCGGGGAGGATGCCGAAGCAGCGCCCGAGCACCGCCACCGAGCAGATCGCGAAGGCGAGGCCGGCGATCAGCAGCACGTCCGAGGCCAGCACGGCCACGCCGCCGTCGGTGCGGGCGCCGAAGAGGCCCACCGCGATGACGGCCAGCTGTGAGACGAGGGCGACAACCACGCCGACCGCCGAGCGGTTGCGCCGAAGCGGCGCCGGGCGGATGTTGATGAGGACGATGAAGAGGCCCCAGAGCGTGGCGGAGAGCGCGTGGAAGGCCGCGGCGCTGACGCTCGGGGCGGCGCCGACGCCGAGCACGGACACGGTCGCCATCGTCGTGAAGAGGAGCGTCGGGATCATCCGCGAGCCGACCAGCGTGAAGAGGTCGGAGACGCGCGTGATGGGAGTGGCCGCGAGCTCGCTCATACAGGGGTCATCGGCGGCCGCGCCCCTCTACATGAGCGCCACCCCAACGGCCTCCACACCCTGCGGGTCGAGGCCGGCCAGCCAGTCGCCGGCGCGCCTCCCGCGCAACACCAGATCCGGGTCGAGATCGGCCAGCGGCCGCAGCACGAACTCGCGCTCGTGCGCGCGCGGGTGCGGCAGCGTGAGGCGCTCGTCCGTCCGCTCCTCACCGTCGTACCAGATCAGATCGAGGTCGAGCGTGCGCGGCCCCCAGCGGACGTCACGCACCCGGCCGAACTCGGCCTCGACGGCGTGCAGCACGTCGAGCAGCGCCTCCGGCTCATGAGTCGTCTCGACGCGGGCGACGGCGTTCGCGTAGTCCGGCTGGCCGGGCGGCCCGATCGGGCGGGTGCGGTAGACGGGCGAGCCGGCGACCAGCTCGACGCCCGGCCGGCGGCCGAGGGCGACGGCGGCGGCCCGCAGCGTCTCGACCGGCTCACCGAGGTTGGCGCCGAACGCCACGTATGCCGGGATCACCCCTCCGGGGGCACTTTGCACGGATCACCCTTACGAATTGTTCACATTTGCCGATGCTCTTGGTGACGGCTCGCGTTGGGCCGCCGAACCGCTCCGCTCCAGCTCCGGAAAACCACAGGATGGTGCCATGTCGACCCTCATGGAACTTGCCGTCGTGCTCGTACTCTGCCCCGCCGCGCTCGCGATCTGGGCCGATGCCCGCTATCCCAACCTCCGGCCCAAGGAGCTCCGGCGCACGACCGTGCACCTGGGCATCGGCGGTCTGCTCGCCTTCGTCCTCATGCGCCCGCTGCTCGTCGGCATCGCGGAGCTCGTGTCCGGCGCCGCCGGCCAGGCCGCCGCGATCGTCGCCGCCTGCACCGTGATCACCTACTGCCTGACCGTGTCGGTCTGGATCGTGCGCCACGCCGCCGAGGCGATGCGCACCGATGCCTAGGCCATAACCTCGCGCAGGGCCGCTGCGGCCTCCGCGCGGGTGCGCGCCTTCAGCTTGCGCAGGATCGCCTTGACGTGCCAGCGCACGGTCTCGGGCGAGAGGAACAGGCGCCGTGCGATCTCGGTGGTCGTCTCGCCGGCCGCGATCAGCTGGAGGATCTCGAGCTGGCGCGGGGTGAGGCGCTCGCGGTGCGGCAGCTTCGTGGCCAGCACCATCCGCCGTTGCGTGTCGCGGACGTCGGCGATCAGGTGCGCGGCCATCCGCCGCGACAGCGCCGCCTCGCCGCGCAGCACGCCGCGCAGGGCCTCGGCCAGCCGCTCGGGGGCCTGGTCCTTGGTCAGGTAGCCGACGGCGCCCGCCCGCACCGCCGCGATCATGTCGGCCGGGTCGCGCGACTCGCTCAGCATCACGACGCGCACGCGCTCGCCGTGGAGCTCGAACAGCCGCCGGGTGGCGTCGATGCCGCTGCCGTC
>Ga0075425_100005222_pt1 | contig 13471 bp, 11 predicted proteins | sample SoiMethybrSBSTD4_FD_75300 | JGI IMG/M metagenome (GOLD analysis project Ga0075425, IMG submission 75300) | Bulk soil microbial communities from a Populus tree surrounding site in Tennessee, USA - Soil MetaG P. TD hybrid SBSTD4 | ecosystem: Environmental > Terrestrial > Soil > Tree plantation...
AAGCGAAGAGGGTGCGGCTTGGAATAACAGATGGTTTGGTGCGAATCTCCGTCGGGATTGAGGATACCGATGACATCATTGCCGATCTCGACCAGGCGCTGGAAAAACTTTGACAGGATTTCATTGCGGCCTTTGCCATTCTTGGCGTTCTTTGCGTTAAAGCAATCTTTAACGCAAAGCCCGCAGAGATGAGCGGAGCCCGCAAAGAAAGCGTGGTGACAGCTAAACTACAGAAGGGTTACAATCTCCCGGTTCTCAGCCAGACTGCCTAATAAGCTCTCCATTTATGATCGTAGAGTTATATGCCAAATCAGATGTTGGCCGAGTTAGACGTGGCAATGAAGACAACTTTCTCGTACTCGATCTGACAAGCGAACAAACGTGGACCGGCTCTGACGGCGTCACACCGCCTTCAGACCTGACTCACTTCAATTTGGGTGAGAAAGGACTGGTTCTGGTCGTCTCTGATGGTATGGGAGGAGCGCTGGCTGGTGATGTCGCGAGTCGCATGGCGGTCGACTCGGTGAGGCAGATGCTGATGGGACAAGGTGGCAAAGTTTGCGACCCCGATCTCGACCTGGTTGAGTGCTTAAAGAACGCCACGCATTACGCGAACAATGCTATTCACCTCAAGAGTCAGGAAGATGCTCGTTGCGCCGGCATGGGCGCGACGTTTACTGGCGCTGCGATCCGCGGTGATAATCTCGATCTCGTGCAAGTCGGAGACAGTCGTGGTTACGTGATCCGCAAAGAACACATTCGTCTCGCAACGAAGGATCAATCGCTTGTGCAACAACTGGTCGACGTGGGCCAGATCAGCGAGTCGGAGGCTGAGACGCACATGTTTCGCAACGTGATCCTGCAAGCACTCGGCGCGCAGAGCGAAGTTGCTCCGGTCACTGGCAGAATTCGTTTGCGGCAAGACGACCTGGTATTGCTTTGCAGTGACGGCTTATCCGGGAAGTTACGCGCGGAAGATATTCAGCAGATCGTGCTCGACAGTAAGAACGATCTCTCAAAGGCATGCGAGGCATTGATTGACGAAGCAAACAACCGCGGCGGTGAAGACAATATTACCGTCGTGCTGGCGCACTTTTCCGGCGATGACCTCGAAGCTCCTGCTACTGATCGCATCACGATCGAACTGCCACCACTCGAAGAAGACAAGACCCTCGACGATACCTACGAGGCCGATACGGAAACACACTAACTCTTCGATCTCCAATCAGGTTCGTCGCCGATCCGCTTCACATAGATCGACGCGCCTTCGACACTCTCCACGCAAACGCGTTCGCCTGCTTCCAACGGCGGCTCTCCCGGCGCGGGATATGCCGTCCACGTCGATCCAAAAACTTTCACTGCCCCTTCCTGAAGCGCGCCTCTGCTGGACGAAACAACCGTCCCAATCTTTCCCGGAAGTGCATCGACGCCGCTGCGCAGCGACTGTCCTGATTTCTCGCGTGAAAAGTAGTTGATGAAGATGGTCCGCGATGCGGCCGTGAGTGCCACAGAAACGCCGGCGAAGATCAGAAACTGAAGTGCGAGACTATTCAAACCTACAAACGCCGCAAATGCCGCCGCGAGCGCGCCGATACCAAACCACAGCAACACGAAACCCGAAGTGAAGATCTCAGCGACAACGAGTATCGCTCCGAGGATGAACCACAGAACCCAGTACCAGTCGCTCATCGTTTTGCTTCTTATGCCTCTTTGTGGCTGTGCTTTTGTGCTTCTTTGTGGCTAGCCTTTCGCCAGATTCTTTAGCACGAACCAGATGTTTGCCGGTCGTTCAGCCAGCCGGCGCATGAAGTAAGGATACCAGTGTTTTCCGTACGGAACATAGATTCTCATATTGAAACCATCGCGGGCGAGCTGTCGTTGCAAGTCGCGTCGCACGCCGTAGAGCATCTGAAACTCGTACTTCTCTTTCCCAATGCCTTCGCGTGTTGCGAATTCGATCGTCGCATCGATCATCTTCGGATCGTGCGTCGCGATGCCATGATAAACCCCGCTCGATAACAATAGCTGCATCACCTTGATGTAGTTCGCATCGACGTCTTTCTTGTCAGGAAAAGCTACTTCCGGCGGCTCGTTGTAGGCGCCCTTGCAGATGCGTATGCGTGCCGGCAGCTTCACCAGTTCCTGCGCATCGGCGAAAGTTCTGTAAAGGTACGACTGCAAAACAATCCCTACGTCGTCGAGGCCAAACTCTGCGCGCAATCGTTTGAAAAGATCGATCGTTGCCTGCGTGACGCTGGAATCTTCCATGTCAATTCTGACGAAGTTGCCGCGCCGGTGCGCTTCTTCGACAACCGCTCGCGCATTGTGGTACGCCAGCTCAGGATCGATGCCCAATCCAAACTGCGTCAATTTGATCGAGACGTTTGAGTGAATCTGCTTTTCGTCGATCTTGCCGAGGATGTTCAGATACTCCGCGACCTCATTGTTTGCTTCGGCAATGTTGCTGACTGACTCGTTCAGATGATCGAAAGATGCAGTACAGTTTTCATTATTGAGTTCGCGGATGACAGGAATGACGTCATCAATCGTGTCGCCTGCGACGAAACGGGTGGTGAATTTTTTGAAGTACGGAAGGTGTGTAGCGAAATCCTTGACCCCTTGCCGGCGTGACAGCCAAATCAGCGCGCTTCTTGTGATCATTATTTCAATCTATGATTTGGGAAATTATTCTGTGGTCCGTCCTGTGGTATCCTGCGCGGATGCGATTGAAGCTCGTCCTGGCCGCCGCACTGCTTGCGGCGTTTGTTGGCGCCGGTTCCTGCATCGCACTCGTGTTTGGTGTCTTCTCCGTGAAGCCCTGGTCCAGTCCTGGTTTGCTGGTGAGCTCCACTCTCCTGCTTCCCGTGTTGGCAATAATATTTGCCTCGATCTTCGTTTATCGTCACACTGCGCGTCGCCGCAAGCTCCAGGCTCTTCTGACCGCGATCCTCGCAATGATACTTACGTTTGCACTATTCGTCGTTGCATCAATTCTAAATGCGCGCCGAAATCCGGTTGAGCCCACTCAGCCTGCTGGACCACACATCGCATCATGACGCTCAACCGCCGATAGAATTCAGTCCAATCTCCTTTTGGACCGGGCGCAATGCGTCGATCACGAAACGGATGTGCTCGTCGAGGTTCACTCCCAGTTCTTCAACACCTTGCTTGATATCGTCGCGATTCACCGACCGGGCAAATGCCTTGTCTTTCAGTTTCTTTTTAACTGACGAGACTTCCATATCGTCAAGGCTGCGCGACGGTCGTACCAGCGCGCACGCGACAAGAAAGCCACAGAGTTCATCAGTTGCGAAGAGTGCACGGGCCATGTCGGTGTCGCGCGGTACGCCGGTGTAAGTTGCATGGCCCAGAATGGCTCGAATAATTCGATCGGAATAACCTCGACCGCAGAGAATGTTGGCGCCTGTGAATGGGTGCTGATCTGGCGTGGGAAACATTTCGTAGTCGAAGTCGTGAAGCATTCCGACTATTCCCCACTCTTCCTCGTCCGCTGGTCCTTCAGCGTACCGCTTTGAGCAGGCACGCATGGCAGCTTCGACGGCGAGAGCGTGTTTGCGCAGGCTATCGCCCTTTGTGTATTCACACAACAGTTCCCAGGCTGCGGCTCGGTCAGGCATGAGGGAGTTTTGTAGCATGCCTCACGCAGCGCAGCAAGGCCACAAAGAAGCACAAAAAGTACAAACCGCTTCATTCATGATTTGTGCTTTTGTGCTTCTTTGTGGCTAAAGATTCATTGTGCGTTCGTCGCGAGGTAGCCGGGGCGGGCGCGAATCACAACATTCTTGCGCGTCGTCGTCACTTTGATCCGGCGATAACGTTCATCGCGCTCTTTGTTGAGCGGATAATAGCCGAGCATGTATTGCGTGCGTAGCTCCGCGGCAATTTGCGAAAACGCGTCCGGCAGCGACACCAGCGTATCAACGCGCAACAAACGTCCACCAGATTTGTCCGCCAACGTTTGCAGGTACTTGTCAGCAGTCAAATAGGCGCTGTCCAACATCGCGGTGATCGAGTCGTTTGGTCCAGGGGGCTGTCTTCTAAGATCCGGATCGGGATCTGTCGGTTTCGATCCAGGCACGCGCGGAAGTCGTTTATCGTTGGGGTCGGGAGGAATCTCACCTGGCGCTCCAGTGGGAGCTGGTCCGCCAGTTGGCGTTGGGTATCGATTGCGCTCCTGTTCACGCCGCCGGCGCATGATCTCATCGGCCGAGGGCAAACCAAGTGGACCAGTTTTTCGGTCGGATCCGGAGGTCGGTACTGGATCTCCTCCGGGAAATGTTGGCGGTGTCGTACCGTTTGGAGGAATTCCCCTGATCACATCGATGGTTGGCAATTGCGGGACTCCTGACGCTTGCTCGCGCGCTAATCGTTCGGTGGTGGCCCGAGTGTCGTATCGGATCGGATAGACCACTACACCTTCTTCATCAAGGTATCGCAGAGTGCCGTCGAACGTCGCGTAGTCGCTGTGCCAATCCATACCGTCGGTGAAGATCACGATTGCCTTGCGCCCGCGGATCTTGCGGATCGTGTTCATCGCCAGCTCGAACGCGTCGTAGACTTTTGTTCCCTCGCCCGATCTGGTTCCGTTAATCGCCGCCCGGAGGACTTCTCGGTCGCTGGTAAACTCGTTCAAATCTTTGACACGATCGTCAAACGAGATCACTTTTACGCGATCGGCAGGCTGTAACTGTTGCACAAATGCGAAGGCCTCCTGCTGGATCTGTTTCAATTTATCTTGAGTGCTCGAGCTCGTGTCGAGCATCAGCACTACGTGAAACGGAGCAGCAATCTTGCCAAAGAAGGCAATCTCCTGCGTAACACCATCCTCAGTGATTGTGAACTCTTCTTTGCGCAGATCGGTGATGTAAAGGCCACCAGTGTCGGTTGCGATCAGGGGAACTGTCACCAGATCGGTATCGATCTTGAGCGTCTCGATGTCCTGAGGCTCTTCCGGCGGGTTTTCGACTGGCGGTTTTGGTGGAGGCGGTTTTTGACCTGTAGGTTTGGATTGAGCGAACGCAGTGGTCAGCGCAATCGCAACCCCCAAAAAGATTGAAATGGCGCGACGCGACGTGGGCGAAAGCATTCAGTCCTCCTCACGCGACCAGGGCAGCAAACTTTGGGTTAGAGACAAACTGAAAGCTAATTCTCGCCGTACGATGTCTTGCCTAAGAATAAGGTTTGCCCAGGGGATTGCCAATCTCTGACGCTGTTCATCGTACTGGCAAAGCGCACTGACATTAGATAAACTCTTCCACCTTTACGAGCTTAATTTCGGACTTCTCCTTTAACCCTGGCCGCTGTCTGATGCTACACGAACCTCACTTAACTAACACTAATGAGCGGCCCAGAGCTCTTGCTCTTGCGGCGGTTTGGGATCGTGTAGATCCACTCGTTCCTGATCTCAATATTGATCCGGCTGTTGCCGGCATTGCCGAACTACCATACGGCGCACTCGGTGGTCACGGTTTCGAGCGTCTTATCTATGAACTGCTTCAAACGGAAAACCAACAGCCTTGGTTCTTCGCCAGAACGGGCTTTCCTGATTTCGGTGTGGATATCGTAACCGAGGCGTCAGGCCGCCAAAAGGTTTATCAATGTAAGAACGAATCGGAGCCACCATCCTTTTCAGCAGTTCGCAAAGCGGTTATCAAGTTTGAGAACGAGTGGCTCACCGATATGAGTTTCCCACCACCGCAAGAATTTCTGTACTGTTGCACGCATGCCCTTGATGACGGTTCATTCGATGTTAAGTGGGTACAGTTTAAGGATGAATTTCAAAAGAGAACAGGCGTGGCCTTGTCATTTTTGGATAAGCATGCGCTCGATGCCAAGCTTCGCAAGTTGCCGGATATTGTTGCTGGTCTTTTTTCAGATTCATACGCTGAACTCTTTTGCGTTCATGATGGATGGCATGACGATCCATGGATTCGCCTGCAATATGGCACAGCTCGTTTTCTCAACATTAACCGCTTCCTGGATAGGCACAAACGAAATGCGATTCATGTCGCTGAACATCATAAGGACCACTTTGTCTCATCTCTTGATCAAACGTCGATCGTCGCTATACGCGGCTTACCAGGTCTGGGCAAAACCTTTCTAGCTCTCGAAATGGCCTCTCGCCTGCGTCAGCCACTGCGACGTATTTATTATTTCACCTTTAAAGACGAGGCCTCCGTCGAGCGTCTTTGGAAATCTGCACGACGTCGTCTCAGCCTGCCGGTATTATTTGTATTGGACGACTGTCATCTAGCACCCGAAGCAGCAAACACTTTAATCGAAAGATTAGGACCAGAACTTGGTGACAACAAACTGAAGCTTGTTCTGCTTCTAAGGGATCAAGCAGGTGGGACAGCGGGACAGGTGGACGATACTTCCGCATGGGTGAGCCGCTTAGAAGAACAGCAAGTCATCGATTTACGAACCGACACGTCACGCACTGCGGCGGTTGCATGGCAATTACGACCTGACTTGGCGGAAGTTTCAGCCACAGCTCTGGCTCACCTACACAACATCTGTGGTGGCGATCTGTTTTTGTTGGATGAGATCCTCAAGAGTGTTTCCACCGCTCAAGATGTTGAAAACGCGAATGTCGATACTCTATTGGCAGTTATTCGCGAGCATTATTTCGGTGGCAATCGGCAACTTCCCACTTTAACGAAATTGGCCGCCCTTGCCCAATTCGATATTGTGCCACGCGCCAGATTCTTTGATGGCGAATGGCAAGAGCAAGAAGAAAAGTTCGCCGATCCGTTGATGACGCGTCTCTTTTCGCCTGCTCGTTATCAGTTTTTACATTCTTCACTTGCCGCGATTGTCCTACGCGCATTGATACGCCTTGACGTTGAGGAGACAGAGTTGAATAGCAGCATCGTTGCCATCACCACGACTGTGCTGCGCGACTACCTGCAGCAGGCTAGCGAAATTCCTAAAGGCCCAGATGAATTCTCCTTATCACTCAAACAATTTTTAAGAGCCAAGCTGTCATTGTGGAATCCGCCGGACGACGTGGATATGAGATCCGCGGTCCTCACTGATAAGGCAATTATCGCTGCAATCGAAAAGAACCTGGAAGATCAGAGTTTTATCAGCTTGGCTCTTTGTGTGAGATGGCTAGCAACCACAGAAAATCCTGCTAAAGCCCTGTACATTCGGTTTGTGGAGCATCGGTTAGAGACGATTCTTGAAAATTGGACTAACGGTGATCACACGAATGTAGACAATATTGGCGTGGCCTTTCGCGTGCTGCGGGAGTATGCCCCAGCAACACAAGTTGCCCTTCTAAACAGATATGGCGCCGATGAGATCTGGCGAGTAATGTTCGCAAATCTCTCGCTGCGCGGCCTATTTAAGATTGGTCCATACTTTACTTCGGAAGTGCGCAACCGCCTGCTGGAAGAATTCACTCCCAATCTAGTCTCAGAGTTAGTTGATAGAAACATCACTGCACGTCGATCAATCGGTGCTCTAAGTCTCTCCATACGAGAATTGCGTGAGACTGATCCCGACTTTCTGGCCCAATTTGAGTCGGCTATTGGCGCACCAGAGTTCATGCGGCTCATTCTTTCGAACGGTACGCTCTTTGAGTTTTTTAGGATTCTGCAATCCGCCAGTCCCGATTTTCGTACTGCCTTGTTGCAGCAGCTAACTCCGGACCAAGCCGACGAGATGATAAATAAAACAATAGCACTCCGTCGGTCTATCGGCACCTTAAATTGGACTTTGCGTGAATTGAAGCAAGGCAATCAGAAGCTTTTGGCCAAACTGGAACAGGCCGTAGGCGCATTCAACTTTGTGCGGCTTATAGTTGCCAACGGAAGTTTGGCTGAATTTTTCAAAAACCTCGAATATGCTACATCAGGGTTCCGAAGGTCTCTACTGGACAATCTAACCCCCACGCTGGCCACAGAATTGATTGACAAAACGATAGCCACGCACCGCTCTATTGGCGCTCTACCGTTTGCTATGCGGACACTACGCGAAACGGATCCAAAGATACTGATTCGACTTGAATCAATTATAGGTGCTCCACGTTTCTTACATCTTATCATCACAAACGGCACCCTCGTCGACTTATTTCAGATCCTCCATCGCGCGAGCCTTGGTCTTCGCGCAGCTCTGTTGGAGCTCCTGACATCGGACCAGGCCCAAACACTTCTCAACAAAACTGTTGCAGCTTCACATCGAATCGAGTCATTCCATTTTGCTCTTGGAATTTTCAAGAATAACCCTAAACAACTCGAAACTCTAGAGACCGTCATCGGAATTAAGGGATGGTGGAAATTGTTGATCGGTTGTGGCACCTTAAATAGCCTCAGCCAAATCATACAAGCAATGGACCCATTATTTAGATCGGAGGTAATCGCCGCCGCAGCCGATCTTTCAGTCTCCGATTGGCGCGGAATCATAGCGCGAGGTTTCTTCCTAAACGCCTGTAGGTTCGTGGTGAATGATCTCTCTGAATATCCGCCCGTCTCACGTAACACGTTCCACACGGCTCTCGCAAAAGTCACAACGTCGTTGGCGATGCGAGCGAGATGGTTCGACTTAAACGCAAGCCGGCTACCCACAGAACCGCAAAGTGACGAGGGTTTCATTCTAAGTGCCGCCTTCCGCACGAGACTTGAGTCGCTGCGCGTTTCTGATCTCTTTGACTTAGATTTCATCGAGGCCGTGAATGGCTTCGCCTGTTGCTGGAGAGAATGTCCAGCATTGCGATCCGAACTAATCGATAGCTTTCATCAGATTGTACCGCCGAGGAATACCTGGCCCCGTGAGAAAGGTTCAGTGGCCGCGTTGCGTTTGCTTTTGATAGTAGGGAGGAGCAGCGAATTCCCAGCGAGCGAAGCTAATTGGATCTTGACCGAGCTTACTTCATTTCTCGACCGTGAGGTATGCGATAATATTTATACGTTACCGCTTTTCTTGTTGATTTGGAACATGTGGGCTTTGAATTATGAGCGAGGCAATTCTGAAGAAATACTCCCTTCCGCTTTGCAACAACAATTGATCAGTATTTTGACAAGGCGGGCCACGCAAAAGACTTCGTATCAGGAAAAATTCGCACTATTCGCACTCGGAGGTTTATTGACCTTTCTATTCCCAAACCAAAAGACAAAAGTAACGAAATCGCTCGCGTCTTTAGGGGTTGCTTCGCGATGGCTTGTGCCAATTGCGATGGATGCAACGTTTGTACCTGCTTTTTTTGGTCTGGAAGGAATTGCCCTCTACACCATGCGCCAACAAGTGTTTACTCCAGCAAATTGCCGTGAGCTACTGATGAAAGTCAAAGAATACAAAGATATCGGCGCGGCGCTGGAGAATGTGGTGCTTCACGTAAAGGGGTAGTGACTATTTGGCGATCGGCAGTAACCTCACCTAGAATTCCTTCTATAGTCTTACTTTCATGCGATCCCTACTGCTCGCAGTTTTAGCGGCTTATCTGATCGCCGCCATCCATTCCATTCTGGCGTTCGTAAATAAACGGCGCTCGTTGCAGCGTGTCGCACAATGGTCGACGCTGGTGGGATTCATCCTGCATACCACTGTTTTAATCGCAGATTGGGTAATCGATGGTCATTATCCACTCTTCTTTTTGCGAGAAACACTCTCGTTTCTCGCCTGGGCGCTCGTCGCCCTCTACTCGGTCGTGCTCTATCGCTATCGCGCACAGGCGCTCGGCGCGTTTACCATGCCGCTCATCAGCGTGCTTACATTCATCGCTTTGATTATCAATTCTGACTCGGGCAATGCGCCGGCGGCGTTTTCAACAACCTGGCTGTTTCCGATCCACACGACACTATTGATTTTTGCCTACGCAGCATTTTTCATTGTCTTTATCGCGAGCGTGATGTACTTACTTCAGGAGCGCGAACTCAAACTCAAAACGTTCAGCGCGATCTTTTATCGTCTGCCGTCACTTTCAACCGTCAACGAACTGGCAACAGCGGCGGGCGGCATTGGATTGACTCTGCTTACGCTCGGTATCGTCACCGGGATGATCTGGTCGTTAGCGCTTTATGGTCGTGTTTGGCGAAACGATCCAAAGGAAATTTTCGCGTTACTTACATGGATGCTCTATTTTGTCCTGACTATCTATCGCACAACCGCGAGCTGGCGTGGACGCAGAGCAGCGTGGCTCGGCGTTATCGGATTTGCACTGGTGCTTTGTACGTTTTTCGGCGCCCGACTCCTGCCGGGCTATCACGTTTTCGGTTAACCAGATGTCCATACTGCTCATCGGAGTCAATCACAAAACCGCTCCGGTAGAAATCCGGGAGCGACTCGCCTTCAATGACGAGGCGTGCTCCGATGGACTGCGCCGGCTCGTCGACGGCGACGTCGTGCGTGAAGGACTGATTGTTTCAACCTGCAACCGTGTGGAGATCCTGAGCGCTACGGCAAACGATCAGTTGGAGTTTGGCGCCGGACGTCTGACACAGTTCCTCGACACCACTGGCCACCTGCCCGCCGGTTTTCTGGAGAAACATCTCTATCGTCACACTGATGAAAACGCCGTGCGTCACCTATTTCGCGTTGCCTCTTCACTCGATTCGATGGTGGTGGGTGAGCCGCAGGTGTTGGGCCAGGTGCGTCATGCTTACGCACTTGCAGTTCAGGCGGGGACGGCCGGACGCATCATCAACCGGTTGGTCCACCACACGTTTCGCGTGGCGAAGCGGGTCAGAAGCGAGACTGGTATCGCGGCAAATGCCGTTTCGATCAGCTACATGGCTGTCGAGCTCGGCAAAAAGATCTTCGATTCGCTCAAGGGCTGCACGGTGATGCTCATCGGCGCTGGCGACATGGCGGAACTCTCGGCACGACATCTGGTAAATGCCGGAGCCACGCGCGTCATCATAGCGAATCGCACTGAAGAAGCGGCGCGACAAATCGCGCAGGAATTTGGCGGAACAGCTCTTCCGCTCGACTATCTCGACCAGGGCCTTGCCGAAGCGGATGTTGTCATCTGTTCCACAGGAGCATCCAACTACGTGCTCACCGAAGCACAAGTCCGCGCGGCACGCGAACGACGCCGCAATCGGCCAATGTGTTTCATCGATATCAGCGTACCGCGAAACATCGATCCGGCCGTAAGCAATATTCCCAACGTGTTTCTTTTCGACATCGACGATCTGGAGTCAGTCATCTCGTCAAACATTCGCGAGCGCGAACGTGAAGCGGAGAGAGCTGAACTGATCGTGCAATCAGAGGTAATGCAGTTTCAGCAGACACTCCGCCTGATGGACGTTGGACCAAGCATCGGCGCGATGCGCGAAAAGTTCCAGGACGTCGCTCGGGCTGAGTTGGCGCGCCAGCGCAAACGACTCGGTCCACTGTCGAAAGATCAGGAGACAGCTATCGAGTCGTTGCTTTTTTCAATCGTCAATAAGATCTCACACCCCGTCATGAACCAGATGCGTCGCTTTTACGAGACTGGCGAGCCTGACGCTGCGCAGGATCCGCAGGATCCGTTTGGTCTCGAGGACTGAGACGAATGGCGCGTCCTCTCGTCATCGGCTCGCGTGGTTCCAAACTCGCATTGTGGCAGGCAGAAGAAGCTCGAGAGCGCCTGCGACAGCTAAATTCCGCAGTAGAAATTCGTATCGAGATCATTAAGACGACTGGTGACGTGAAGAGCGAGCCGTTGTCAGTAATCGGCGGCAAGGGAGTTTTTACAAAAGAACTGGAAGAAGCGCTCCTCGATGGTCGTATCGATCTTGCGGTCCATTCGTTGAAGGATTTACCGACGATTCTGCCCGATGATCTATCGATCAGCGCGATTTGCGAGCGTGAGGACGCTCGCGATGCGCTGGTGCTGCGTTCGAGTCTGCGGATCGAAGACAGCTCGTTGCTAAATTTGCCGGAGCGAGCGACAGTGGGGACATCGAGCCAGCGACGTTTGGCCCAACTCAAAGCTTTGCGCGGCGACGTGGTAGTTAAGGATCTGCGTGGCAATGTGGATACGCGAATTCGAAAGCTCGACGAGGGACAGTATGACGCGGTGATTCTGGCGTCGGCGGGTCTGGTGCGACTCGGTTTGCAGGATCGAATAACCGCGAGGATTCCGGTTAGCGAGATATTGCCGGCGGTTGGGCAAGGCGCGATTGCGATTGAGACGCGAAGTGATGATGAGTTTGCAATTGCGACGACTGCGCGGCTGGATCATCGCGAGACCCGTCTTGCGTGTTTGGCAGAGCGAGCGTTTTTGCGAGCGCTGGGCGGCGGCTGCCAGCTTCCCATCGCCGCGCACGCTGTCCTTGATCGAGACCACCTGACGCTCGATGGCCTCGTCGCCAGGCCAGATGGTTCCGAAATCCTGCGCGATTCCTTGTCCGGCCCGCTAAATCAGTCAGAGGAAATAGGCTCAGAATTAGCAGCACGCTTAATTCAGCGTGGCGCTCGGAGTTTATTGTAGGGGCGGCACTCCGTGGCCGCCCGTGTTTGACTTTCGTGACGGGCGGCCACGGAGTGCCGCCCCTACAATAGCGTAACGAGGCCGAATTGAAGGATAAACCGCTCAAAGGTGTCACTGTGGTTGTGACTCGCGCTGCTTCGCAGGCGGACGAGTTGGGCACGCTGCTGGAAACCTATGGTGCAAATGTATTGACTTGTCCCACCATCGAGATTCGTGAGCCCGAAAACTACGATCGCCTCGACGAAGCACTCGATCATCTTTACGGCTACGACTGGCTAATCGTCACCAGCACAAACGGCGTCGAGTTCTTCCTGCGCCGTCTATTAAACCGTGGACTAAAGATCGAAGACCTCGACGGCATCAGAGTTTGCGCCATCGGCCAGAAGACTGCCGACAAACTGCACGACGCCCACGTCCACGTTGACGTCGTTCCAACCGAATCGACCGGCGAAGGCGTGTTCGCTGCTCTCAGTGAGTTTGTCGGCGGCAACGAACATCTGCGCGGCCTGAACATTCTGTTGCCGCGTGCCGCAGCCGGCCGCGATTACCTGCCGAAAGCTTTGGAAGACGCAGGAGCGCGCATCGATGTAGTCACTGCCTATCAAACAGTGCTGCCCGAGAATTTTGATCGCGGACGACTGAGCGCGATGCTTGCAGGCAGCGGCGACTGCATTGCCTTCACCAGTCCGTCGACGATCAAGAACCTCGCCAAGCTCTTCGACACTCACGATCTCGGCAAGACGCTGCCTGGAGTCGTGATCGCATGCATCGGCCCGGTCACAGCCGCAGCCGCAGCCGAATACGGACTCAAGGTCGACATCCAACCCACTCAGCAGACAGTCACCGATCTCGCCCGCGCGATCGCTGATTACTATTCGCGTTAATCCAACTTCATCCGCCTAATCCGCGGCTATGCTAAACTTCTCCGGATGTCAGATCGCACCGTCGAACTCGAAATACTCAAACGACAACTCCAGGATCGTGGCGTCTACGGCGAACTCGTCGGAACCTCAGACTCAATTCGCAAAGTCT
>Ga0075425_100005223_pt1 | contig 13471 bp, 17 predicted proteins | sample SoiMethybrSBSTD4_FD_75300 | JGI IMG/M metagenome (GOLD analysis project Ga0075425, IMG submission 75300) | Bulk soil microbial communities from a Populus tree surrounding site in Tennessee, USA - Soil MetaG P. TD hybrid SBSTD4 | ecosystem: Environmental > Terrestrial > Soil > Tree plantation...
CTCTTCGTCAACGCCGGGAGCGTCGGCTGGCCGTACGAGGGCACGCCCGGCTCGTACTGGGCGATCCTCGACGACGGCGTCGAGCTCCGCCACACCGACTACGACCGCGAGCGGACCGCCGAGCTCGTCCGCGCCTCGGGCCATCCGCGCGCCGAGGAGATCGCCGCCGAGAACATCCTCGTCTCTGCGCCGCGGGCAGAGGCACTCGCCGTCTTCGGTGGCTGACGAGCTCGTCAAAATCGGCCGGGTGGGCAAGCCGCACGGGCTCGACGGCTCGTTCTTCGTCGAGCACGCGAGCGAGGACGAGCAGCGCTTCGCCAGGGGCGCGAAGCTCCGCGTCGACGGCGAGCCGGCCGAGGTCGTCTCGTCCAAGCGCTCGCGGGGTAGACCGGTGATCCGCCTCGATCGTGAGGTGCCCCGCGGAGCCGAGCTGGCGGTGCCGCGCGACGAGCTGCCGCCTCCGGGCGAGGACGAGTACTACGAGTTCCAGCTGGTCGGCCTCGAGGCGGTCGAGGAGGGCGGCCGCGAGCTCGGCCGGGTCGTCGCGCTCCACCCGGGTCCCGCGAACGACGCGCTCGAGCTCGAGGGTGGGCTGCTCCTGCCGCTCGTCGCCGCGTGCGTGCTGCAGGTGGACCTCGAGCAAGGCCGAATCCTGGTGGCGCCGGGCTTCGCGAGCCCTAGCTACCCTGACTGACCGCCTTCCTGTGCAGCTCGACGTTTTCACTCTCCTTCCGCACTCGTTCGCCTGGCTCACGGAGCAGCGTCCGGTCGCTGCCGTGCTCGGCGACGAGCTCGACCTGCGGCTGCTCAACTACCGTGACTACACGCCGCTGACCGGCGGGCAGGTCGACGACGAGCCGTACGGCGGCGGCGCGGGCATGGTGCTGCGCGTGGACGTCGTTGCCTCCGCGCTCGACGCCGTCTACGGAGGCGTCCCGAACCATCGCGTCGTGGCGCTGACCCCGCAGGGCCGCCAGCTGACGCAGGAGGTCGTGGAGGAGCTCGCGCAGGAGGAACGGCTGACGCTGCTCTCGGCTCGCTTCGAGGGCTTCGACGAGCGCGTCGCGATCCAGCTCGCCTCGGACGCGATCTCGATCGGCCCGTACGTCCTGTCCGGCGGCGAGCTGCCCGCGATGGTGATGCTCGACGCGATCGCGCGGCGCCTGCCCGGCGCGCTCGCGGAGGAGTCCGGAGTGCTCGAGAGCTTCTCGCCCGAGCTCGGCGGCGGGCTCGAGTACCCTCACTACACGCGCCCGTCAGAGTTCCGAGGGTGGCGGGTGCCCGAGGTTCTGCTCTCGGGGGATCACAGGAGAATCGACGAGTGGCGGAGGGAACAGAGCCGACTGAGGAGCAGCGCGCCGTGAGCGGCGACGGGGTCGACGAACGGACCACCGGCTCGGACTCCGGCGGGAACGACTACCGCTCGGAATACCCGCCGCCGGCCTACCCGCCGGTCCTGCAGACGCCCTCGTCGTCCGAGAAACACCGGCATTCGCGCAACCCGCTCGACCGGCTCACGGCCGGACTGCCGCGACCGTGGCGGATCGCGATCGACTGGATCGTCACCATCGCAGGCGCGATCGCGATCGTGCTCGCGATCAAGGCCTGGGTGGTGAACCCCTACCGCATCCCGAGCTCGTCCATGGAGCCGACCCTGCACTGTGCGCGGCCCGGCCAGGGCTGTGAGGCGCGCCTCTCCGACCGCGTGCTCGCGAACCGCTTCATCTACCACTTCCGCAGCCCGCACCGCGGCGAGATCGTCGTCTTCAACACGCCGCCGGCGGCGCAGCAGATGTGCGGCGCGAGCGGCACGTTCGTCAAGCGACTGATCGGCCTCCCGGGCGAGACCGTCACGGAGAGGCCGGGTGGCTTCATCTACATCGACGGGAAGAGGCTGAACGAGCCGTACATCAAGCCCGACCGGCGCGCGCACGACTCGACCACCGGCAGCTGGCGGGTGCCACAGGGCGACTACTTCTTCATGGGCGACAACCGAGGCGAATCCTGCGACTCGCGGCGCTGGGGCTCGGTCCCGCGCAAGAACCTGATCGGCGAGGTGTTCGCGACCTACTGGCCGCCGAACCGCATCGCCCTCCACGTGATCGCTCCCGGTGCAGGGCTGCTCGGCCTGATGCTCGTCGCGCCGCTCTGGCGCCGGCGGCGCTCCGGCTCCGCACGCTCCTGAGAAACCCGCTCGACCGGCTGACCGCGCGCCTCCCGCGGGCATGGCGCATCGCGATCGACTGGATCCTGACGGTCGCGTTCGCGGTCGCCGTGGTGTTCGTGCTGAAGGCCTGGGTCGTGAACCCCTACCGGATCCCGTCGGCCTCGATGGAGCCGACGCTGCACTGCGCCCACACGCACGCCGGCGACGGCTGCGAGGCGAGTCACTCCGACCGAGTGCTCGCGAACCGGTTCATCTATCGCTTCCGCAGCCCGCACCGCGGCGAGATCGTGGTCTTCAACACGCCCAAGGCGGCGAAGGAGGACTGCGGCGAGGGCGGCACGTTCGTCAAGCGCCTGATCGGGCTGCCCGGCGACCTGGTCCATGAGGACCCGAACGGCTTCATCTACATCAACCACCACAAGCTGAGCGAGCCCTACATCTCGGCCCACCGGCGCAAGCAGGACACCGAGTACGCGGGCGAGACCTGGCACGTCCCGTCCAGCCAGTACTTCTTCATGGGCGACAACCGCGGCCAATCCTGCGACTCGCGCCGCTGGGGCTCGGTTCCGCGCAAGGATCTGATCGGCCCGGTCTTCGCGACCTACTGGCCACCGAACCGGATCTCTCTCCGCTAGCATTCCGCGTCGGCCCGACGGGCCTCTTTCTATGAGCAAGGTGATCGAGAGCATCGAGCAGCGCCAGCTGCGGACGAACCTGCCGCCGTTCAAGGCAGGCGACACGGTCCGCGTGCACTTCCAGGTGATCGAGGGCCAGCGCCGCCGTGTCCAGGTCTTCGAGGGGATCGTGCTCAAGCGCCAGGGCGCAGGCGTCCGCGAGACATTCACCGTCCGCAAGCAGTCGTTCGGCGTCGGCGTGGAGCGGACGTTCCCGGTGCACTCGCCGAAGATCGAGCGCATCGAGGTGACCGCGATCGGCGACGTGAACCGCGCGAAGCTCTACTACCTGCGCGAGAAGGTCGGCAAGCGGGCGCGCGTGCGCACGAGGCGCGGCGTCGCACTGCCGGAGTCGGAGCTGCTCGTCTCGGCGGGCGCGATGCCGGCCGAGGGCGAGGAGGTCGACGAGGTGCTCGTCGCCGAGGCCGCCGAAGAGGCTCCCGAGGAGACCTCCGAAGAGGTCGAGGCTCCGCCCGAGACCGAGCCGGAGCCCGCCGCCGAGGAGCCCGCAGCCGAAGAGCCGGCCGCCGAGGAGCCGGGCCCCGAGCCCGAGTCGTCGGTCGAGCCCGAGCCCGCGCCGGCCAAGGAGTAACGAAAGCGTCACGTTCGCGGGTGTCGGCGTCGGCCGGCGCTATGCTCGCGCGCATGCCTCGCCGCCGACCCGGACCCAGGCTTCTCCAGTTCGACCGCAAGCTCGGGGCTCGGTTCGTGGCCGGCGCCGACGAGGCGGGGCGCGGGCCGCTCGCCGGGCCGCTGCTGGTCGCCGGGGTCCTGCTCGACTACACCAAGCTGCGCGACCACAAGGTTCGGCCGCTCGCCTGCCTGAACGACTCGAAGCAGTGCAGCGAGCCGGAGCGCGAAGAGCTCTACCGCGCGGTGCTCGGCTGCGCGGAGCGGGTCGTCGTCCGGGCGGTGCCGTCCTCGCAGATCGACCGCGACGGCCTGCATCGCTCGAATCTCGCTGGACTGCGGGCCGTCCTGTCCGAGCTCACGCCGCCGGCCGAGGTGTGCCTGGTCGACGGCTTCCGCCTCGGCCCGCTGGCTCCGGAGCATCGCGCGGTCGTCGACGGCGACGAGAAGAGCGCGGCGATCGCCGCCGCATCGATCATCGCCAAGGTGACGCGCGACCGGATGATGCGGCGGGTCGATGCCCTCTATCCGGCGTACGGCTTCCGCTCCCACGTCGGCTACATCACGCCGAGCCACACGGCAGTCGTGAGGGAGCTCGGGCCGTCCGAGATCCACCGGCGGTCGTGGCGGGCGCGGGCGTACATGACCGACGACGAGCTTGCGGAACTCGTTCGAGCAGAGAGCGCTTAGGCACTACCGCCTGCGCGGCTATCGCATCCTCGGGACGAACGTCTGGATCGGCGGCTACGAGCTCGATCTCGTCGTCCGCCGGGGCCGCCGGCTCGCATTCGTCGAGGTGAAGGCGAAGAGCGGGGAGCGCCTCGGCGACCCGCTCGAGATGGTCACCAAGGAGAAGCAACGCCGCCTGCGCCTCGCCGCCGAGGCGTGGCTCGCGTCGCATCCGGAGTGCGCGGGGCTCGAGGCGCGCTTCGACGTCGTCGCCGTGCGGAAGACCGGCGTCGAACGGCTGGCGAACGCGTTCTAGGGGGAGACCCAGGCGTCGAGGCCCTGGTCGCGCCCGCGAAGCTCGAGCGCGCGCCGCTCCAGGCCGGAGGTGTCGAGGCCGGCCGCGGTTGCAGCGTCCGCGCTGATGAGCAGCTCACCGGCGCCTGCAACCGCCGAGAGCCGTGACGCGGCGTTGACGGTGTCGCCGAGCGCGGTGAAGTCGCGGGCGTCGCCTTCTCCGACGCTGCCGACGAAGGAGGCGCCCGTGTGCACGCCGACGCCGATCGGGATCCAGGGGTTCGGCCCGTCGTTACCCGTGTTCTCGAGCAGCTCGCGCGCTGCGTCGATCGCCGCGGCCGCATGCTCGCTGCCGGCGAAGCCGGGGATGAAGAGCGCGACGGCGGCATCGCCGACGAACTTGTCCACGATGCCGTCCCGCTCGTCGATCACCTCGGCCGCCGCACCGTAGAAGCGGGCGAGCAGCCGCGAGAACTCCTCCGCAGACATGCGCTCTGCCATCGCCGTCGACCCGCGGACGTCCGCGAACAGCACCGTGATCTCGACCTCCGCGCCGCCCGGGTGCCGGTGTACGGCGCGCAGGCACCACTTGCAGAGGCGCCTGTTCAACGACGAGGGCCCGTAGCCGATCGCTCGCATCAGCAGCCCGCCGGGGCCCCGGAAGGGCGCGTTGCAGAGCTTGCAGCGCGGCCCGGTCGGGAGCGCACCCCACATGCGGCGCATGCTGTGCAGGCGCGGGTAGTCGCCCAAGAGCATCTGGCGCCACATCTCCTCGACCGAAGACTTCGCCACGGAGGGGACGCTAGCGCGAACGCGAACTGCGGCGCGTGGCCTCGACCCAGGACGCGCTCTACCGACGCATCGACCTCGATCTCTCGTGGTCGGAGCGTGACCTGCCCGAGCGGGAACGGACGAAGCACGTCCACCGGCTCCATCCGTACCTCGGCAAGTTCATCCCGCAGCTCGTGGAGGCGTTGCTCGAGCGGCATGTCCCGAACGGCGGGCGTGTACTCGATCCGTTCGCCGGTTCCGGCACGACGCTGGTGCAGGCGCTCGAGTCCGGTCACGACGCGACCGGCTCGGACGTCGCGCCGTTCAACTGCCTGCTGATGCGCGTGAAGACGCGCGAGTACAACCCGTTCGTGCTGGAGTCGGAGCTGCGCGACGCGCTCGCCCGGCTCGACCGCTTCGAGCTCGTGCGGCCGAGCGGCTCGGTCTCGCGCTTCGTCCGTGACTGGTACGCGCCGCGGGCCGCCGCGGAGCTGCTCTTCTTCCGCTCGCTCGTCGAGGATTACGAGCATGCGGACGTACTTCGCGTCGTGCTCGCACGCGCGGCCCGCTCGGCGAGGCGGACGACCCACTTCGACCTCGACTTCCCGCGCACGCCCCAGAAGGCGCCGTACTGGTGTCACAAGCACCGGCGGGAGTGCCGTCCGGTGGGCGAAGCGCGGAGGTTCCTCCGTCGCTACGCCCTCGACACGCTGGCGCGCGTGAAGGAGTTCCAGCGGGTGCGCGCGCGGGGGCGCGAGGCGATCGTGCTCCACGGCGATGCGCGGGAGCTCGACTTCGGCGGTCGCTTCGACGCGGTCGTCACCTCGCCGCCGTACCCGGGGCTGATCGATTACCACGAGCAGCACCGTTACGCGTACGAGCTGCTCGGGCTGGAGGAGTGCCGCGAGCTCGAGCTCGGCAAGGGGTCGTCGCGAGCGGCGCTCGCGGGGTACGTCGAGGGCGTGGCCGACGTGTTCGCGAACGTGCGGCGCGCCCTGCGGCCGGGCGCGCCGGTGGTGATCGTGATCAACGATCGCCGCGAGCTGTACCCGGAGATCCTCGAGCGCTCGGGGCTCGAGCTGCAGGAGCGGTACCGGCGGCACGTGAACCGCCGGACCGGCCGGCGAGCCGGCGAGTTCTTCGAGGACGTGCTGGTCGCGCGCGCCTAGCAGTTCCACTTTCGGCACAGGTCCGGCACAGACCCGCGCGTTCTTCCTGCCTAGCGTGGCCATGTGCTCGCACGCACCGTCACGCACGCGCTCGTCGGCCTCGACGCGCGCCGGGTCGAGGTCGAGGCCCACCTGCAGCTCGGCGTGCCCGCGTTCGCGATCGTCGGGCTCGCCGACCGCGCGTGCCAGGAGGCGAAGGAGCGCGTCCGCTCGGGCATAGCGTCGGCCGAGCTCGAGTGGCCGACGCGGAGGATCACCGTCAACCTCGCGCCGGCGGAGCTGCGCAAGGAGGGGTCGGGGTTCGACCTACCGATCGCGCTGGCGGTGCTGGCCGCTTCACGGCAGGTTCCGCCCGAGGCGCTCGGCGGCCATGCGGCGGTCGGCGAGCTCGCGCTCGACGGGCGGCTGCGGCCCGTCGGCGGGGTGCTCGCCGCAGCCGAGGGCGCGAGGCAGGCGGGGCTCTCGCATCTGCTCTGCGCCGCGGAGTCAGCAGCCGAGGCTGCGCTCGCCGGAGTTCAGCCCGTTCCGCTGCGCCACCTGGCGGAGGCGGTCGCCTACCTACGCGGCGAGTGGGTGCCGCCTCCGCCCGACCCGATCACCGCGGCCTCGAACGGGAACGGGGCGACTCCGCCGGTGCCGGACCTGGCGGACGTACGGGGACAGGAGCGTGCACGTCGAGCGCTCGAGCTCGCGGCCGCGGGTGCGCACAACCTGCTGCTCGGTGGGCCGCCGGGCACGGGGAAGACGATGCTCGCGCGGCGGCTGCCGGGCATCCTCCCGCGCCTGCCGCCCGAGCAAGCGCTCGAGGTGACGCGCATCCACTCGGTCGCGGGCCTGCTCCCGCCGGGCCGTCCGCTCGTGACCGTGCCGCCGTTCCGGGCGCCGCACCACACGGCGTCGGTGGCGTCGATCGTCGGCGGCGGCTCCTCGCCTCGGCCGGGCGAGGCGAGCCTGGCGCATCACGGCGTGCTGTTCCTGGACGAATTCGTGGAGTTCCCGCGCAACGCGCTCGAGGCGCTGCGGCAGCCACTCGAGGACGGCGCCGTCTCGATTGCGCGAGTCGGCGGCAAGATCGTCTTCCCGGCGCGCTTCCAGCTTGTCGCGACGATGAACCTCTGCCCGTGCGGTGCTCGCGGCGACCCGGCAGCGGAGTGCTCGTGCTCGGCAGCGCGATTGGCGGCGTACCGCGACAAGCTCTCGCGGGCGCTGCTGGATCGCTTCGACCTGGTCGTGACCGTGCCGCGGCCCCGCGCGCGGGAGCTCGCCGGATCGCCGGGCGAGGCGTCCGTGGCCGTCCGGGAGCGTGTCGTGCCGGCGCGAGAACGCGCGCGGGGCGATCCTCTCCGTCGCTCGACGCCGGCAGAGGAGCTCCTCTCGCGCGCCGTCGAGCGCCTGCCGCTCTCGGCGCGTGGGCGGGCCCGCGTGGCGCGCGTCGCGCACACCGCGGCGCTGCTGGCCGGCGTCGAGGAGGTAGCGCCCGAACACGTTGCCGAGGCGCTGTCGTACCGCTCTCCGAGCGAGCTTGGAATGCCGTGAGCGACCTCGCGCTGGCGGCCTTTGCGGCCGAGACGAACAGCCACGTCGTGGAGGAGCCGCGGGAGCGCCGGTTCCAGCGCTTCCGCCGGGGGTTCGATGAAGCGAGCTACCGCGCCGGGCTGCGGGCCCAAGGCCTCCGCTTTCTCGGTCGCAGCGACAGCGGGTATCCGGCGCTTCTATGCGAGCTGCACGACCCGCCTGCGGGGTTGTTCGTCCGAGGCGCGGCCGGCGTCGAGCTGCTGGCTCGGCCGGCCGTAGCAGTCGTCGGAGCTCGCGCCTGCTCCTCGTACGGCGCGAAGGTCGCGCGCCTCCTCGGCCGCGAGTTGGCTGCCGCGGGGCTCCTCGTCATCAGCGGCCTGGCGCGAGGCGTCGACGGCGAGGCGCACCGAGGCGCGCTCGAGGCGAAGGGGGTGACTTTGGCAGTGCTCGGCTGCGGCATCGACCGCGACTATCCGGCGGCCCATGCGCAGCTCGCGGGTCGAATCTGCGAGAACGGCCTCGTCGTCTCGGAGTACGCGCCGGGCGTCGAGCCTGCTCCGTGGCGATTCCCGGCGCGCAACCGCGTCATCGCCGGCCTCGCCGCCGCGACGATCGTGGTCGAGGCGCGGGAGCGCAGCGGAGCGTTGATCACGGCCGACTTCGCGCTCGAGGCTGGCCGGGAGGTGTTCGCCGTGCCCGGCGAGATCACGTCGTCGCTCTCGAGCGGGACGAACGCGCTCCTCCGCGTCGGAGCGACGCCGCTCACGAGCGCGGCCGACGTGCTCGAGGCGCTTGGCGTCGAGCCTGCACCGCCGCGCGAGGAGTTCGTCGGGGAAACCGCCGCTAGTGTCTTGACCGCCCTGTCGACGGAGCCTGCTGGGGTGAACGACCTCGTGGCCGCGACGGGGCTTGACGCCGCCAGTGTCGCCACCGCGCTCGCGGAGCTCGAGCTCGCCAGAGCAGTTGCCGAGGCCGACGGTCTGTACAGGGCGGTGAGGCCACAGGGTTAGCTGCGCCGACATCGAGACGAGCTCGTGCTTGCTTGCCCAAGAGCGGCGCCCTCGGCGGGCGCGGCTCGTCGCCGCTGCTTAGCTCTCGTCGCGCGCCGGCGCCGACTCGTCCGCCTGGAACAGCGAGAACGGATTGCCCTCGGTGTCGACGCACCGGGCGAACCAGCCGATGGCTGGAATGGGCTGCTCCTCGTCGGCCGAGCCGCCGAGCTCGTGCACCTTCGAGATCGAGGCGCCGATGTCGGAGGTGCTGAAGTAGACGACCGGCCCGGAACCGGCGGCTTCGGCATCTGGATAGATCGCGCCGCCGGGCTCGTTCCCCTCGAGCATGTGGTACTCGACAGGTCCGTCCCAGGTTCGGATCTTCCAGCCGAAGAGCGACTTCCAGAACTCCTGCGCCCGGCCGGCGTCCTGCGCCGGCAGCTCGAAGTGCACCAGCTGTCCGTCCATCCCGCCTCCTTCGGTCGACGGCGGGAGCCTAACGGGCCGGTCAGCGCGTGCGTGCGACGCCGACGAACGAGTACCGCAGCGACGTGGTCTTGCCTTGCAGCGCGTTGCCCGCGCGGGCCGGCAGCGACACGACGAGCCGGAGGTGCACCGCCCGCTGCCCTTTCAAGCGGAGATGCATCAACCTCGTGCGGCCGACGACCGGACGCGGTGACATCACCAGTGCCGGCTTGGAAGAGCAACGGTAAGCATGACCACCCCGCAACGGCACCCACCGCCTCCGGCAGCTACGGAGCTCCACGTGCAGCCCGTTCTGCACGTCTGTGGCGAGCTGCGACCGGCCTTTCGCGCGTGCGACGAAGTAAATCGCTCGGAACTGGCCGCGCCCTCGCCTGCGGAGCTCGACGAGCCGCTGAACCTGATCGCCGGGAGCGAGCCGAACCGCGGCGGCGAGCTTCGCGGGTCGGGCTACGAGGCGCGGGTGGGCTTGCCAGAGCGTCCGAGCGTTGCTGGACGGCGCTGCCGACGTCCCCACGGCCAACACTGCGGCGCCGACTGCGAGTGCCGGAGCCGCGGAAAGCACACGTCGAGGAAACGTCATCTCAGTCGAGGTAGTAGTTGACGTCGAGCTGGACGAGGTCGAAGCTCGCTTTCCGGCTTCCCGAGTTCTTCATATAGACCTTGAGCACGACGGCGTTCGCGATCGCGCTCGTGTTCGCCTCGGGGACCGAGACCGTGTCGGTGACATAGCTGGTCGTGGAGTTGCACGAGACCGGCGTCGCGGAGCTTCCGTGCGTGCCGATCAGCGTCGCGCCGTTGTAGACCTCGAAGTACCAGCAGGTCTGATCGCCGGCGGTCGCCGACTTGTAGGAGAGCTGAACCTGGGCATTCGCGATCGTCGCGCCCGTCGGAACGGCGGCGCTCGGGGTGAACTTGACGTAGCGCGTGGTGCTGAACGTCGTGGCGAAGTTGCCGACGGTCGTGTATCCCGTCCCGTCCGTGGCGGGGAACGGCCAGAGCGTCGCGGCGGCGACGGCGTTCGCCTCGTCGTCCCAGCGCTGCTCGCGCAGCGTCGCCGTCGCGTACGGCGTCGTGATGGTGACGGTGGCGAGCTCGATCTTGATCGGGCGGCTGGTGCTGTTGTTGGCGTAGACCCGGATCCGCAGGTCGTTGGCGATGTCCGTGTTCGTGACCTCGGCCGACACGTCGACGGTCGCCGCGAGCTGCGCTCCGTTCGCGCAGCCCGAGGGCGTCCCGGAGCTGCCGTGCGTGCCGAGCAGGGCATTCGTCGAGGCGCGCCGCACGTCGATGTAGAAGCACGCGTTGTCCTGCGGCGTCCGGCTCGGGACGAAGGTGAAGTTGAAGGTCGCGCTCGTCACCGGGACGCCGGCCGGAAGGCCGCCGCTGAAGTCGAAGTCGTCGAAGCGCGTGGTCGCGAAGGTTGTCGACCAGCTCTTCGTGGTGGCCATCAGGGTGTCGGTGTACGAGAGGACGTCGGAGCTGTTCGTCTCGGCGGCTCCGCCGGACGCGTCGCGGACGTCCCACGGCCACGCCGAGCGCACGCCGAGGAAGACCCGCTTCGTCACGTAGGTCGCGCCGACGCTGCCCGTGGACGTGAAGCTCGCGAGCGCCGCCGAGGTCGTGACGAACGCGGCGACCGCCACCCCGAGAACTGCGGCTCGCCGCAACGACCGCCGGAAGGCGTCAGGCCGTCTCGAGTCCATCGGTCCTCTTCTCGTTCGGCCGGAGCCAGATCTGCAGGACGTAGAGAAGCGCGAGGAGAAGCGGGGCAAGCAGGACCGTGAGCTGGTGCACAAGCGGCGTGCGCAGCCAGAAGATCGCCCACCCGACCTTCGGCAGCACCGCCCGCACCTGCCAGGCAGTCGAGCCCTGGAGCGTCGCCGTCCACGGGTCGGGGGCGTTGTTCGCGTCGCCCTTCGTCCGCACGGACACGCGGCCCCCGTCTCTGATCACCTCGATAACGCGGTGCGACTGGACGTGATGGTCGCCGACCGGGATGCGGTAGCTGATCACCTGACCGACGTGCACGTCGCGGACGGGCTCCGGCGTGACGACGACCATGTCGCCCGGCGAAAAGGCGGGCCGCATGCTGCCGGACAGCACCGTCACCGGGCGGTACCAGCCGGTGCGGGGCAGCAGCCCGAGCCCGACGAGTGCCACCACGGCCAACACGAAGAACAGCTGCGCCGCTACGGCAGGCAGCCGCCGAAAAGCGGACAGGAGCGCCGCGCGAGCGGCGCTCCTGTCGCTGGAGAGCCCAGCGGGCATCGCGGTCGGCTACTGGTTGGTGGCCGCGCGCTGCGTGCCGGTGAATGCGTACGAGATCGTGGACGACTGGTTCTGCAGCGTGTTGCCGGCCGCGCTCGGCAGTGTCAGCGTGACACGCAGGTGATCGGTCGCGCCGTGAGTCGTCGAGCCGAGGTTCGAGAGCGCCATCGCGCTTCCGATCACGGCCCGCGAGGCGAGCACCGTCGAGGTCGTGCCGCTGCAGGTGTATGTGTAGGGCGGGCCGGACTCCGTCCACGCGACCGAGCACTTGTCGATCACCATCTGCAGGCCGTTCGTCGCGTCGGTGTCGAGCAGCGAGCTCGGCGCCGCAGTCGTCGTCAGGGTGACGGACGCGAGGTCGAGGGAGCCGGAGTTGATCAGGTCGACGCTCCGCTGGATCGTGTCGCCGGGGGCGAGGGCCGAGGCGCCAATGTTGAGGCGGTTCGTTGCGGCTCCGGTCGCGCCGAGCGAGACCGTGACGGTGCCGGACGAGATCGTGTGGTTCTGCGACGTGGTGCTCGTGAACGTCGCGTAGGTGCCGAGGCCGGCGATGCTGGCGGCGGCGCCGAGGACGGCGATCGTCGCAAGAAGCTTCTTGCTCGTCGAGCCCATGGTCTTGGACCAGGGGCGCCGCAGGTCGTTCGAGCTCATGCTGGGTCTCCTTTGGGCAGAGGGCTTGCCCCGGACGCATCGGCCGGGGGGCCGCCTCCCTTTAGCCCGAACTCACTCGTATCCCGCTTGATCAGCCGGGTTGGGCTACAGCTCGAGTGCCTGCAGGCCGAGCTCGCTGGCCCGCTCGAGCGCGGCGAGTGCGATGGCGAGGTCCTGGATCGCCAGGCCGGTCGAGTCGAAGACAGTGATCTCGTCGTCGTTTCGACGACCGTCGGCCGTTCCGTCGAGAACGGCGCCGAGCTCGGTTACCTGCTCGCGGGCGAGCGCGCCCGCCTCGACGGCGTGGGCGAGCTCGCCGTTGTGGCTGGCCTGCTCCCAGTCGTCGCAGAAGGTGTGCGCCCGAACCAGCTCGCCGACCGCGATCTCCGCCTTTCCTGGCCCGTCCGCGCCCATCAGGCTCACGTGCTGTCCGGCTCGGAGCGAGCCGTCCGTGAACACCACCTCGTGGCCCGGCGTCACGGTGACGACGACGTCCGCACCAAGGGCCTCCTCGCGTGACGCGGCCACGCCGGCGCCGAGCTGCGCGGCGGCAGACCGCGCTCGCTTCTCGTCCAGATCCCAGAGCACCACGCCTTGGCCGCGCGCGAGGAACGTCCGTGCCGCCGCGCGCCCGTTGACGCCGGCGCCGACGACTGCGGCCGGGGCCGAGCCGGCTCCAAGCGTCTCGGCGGCGAGCACCGCGGCCGCCCCCGTGCGGATCGCGGTCACCGCCGCAGCGTCGAACACGGCGACGAGCGAGCCGTCGGACGCGTTCGAGAGCACGACGAGGCCCGTGACCGTCGGCAGCCCGCGCGCCGGGTTTCCCGGGAACGACGTCACCCATTTCAGCGCTGCGTAGCCTCCGCCTAACGCGGGCATGGCGCGAAAGTCGCCTGCCGGATAGGCGGGGACGTAGACCTTGGGCGGCATCGACCACTCGCCGCGTGCGTAAGCGACGAATGCGTCGCGGACCGCGTCGACCGCCCGCTCGGGCGGCACTGCGGCCTCGACCGCCTGGGCTGAGAAGACCGGGATCATCCGCGCGTCGCTACAGGCTCTTGACGTCCTCGATCAGCCTGTCGATCGACTCCTTCGCGTCGCCGAACAGCATCACCGTCTTCGGGTTGTAGAAGAGCGGGTTCTCGATGCCGGCGAAGCCCGGGTTCATCGAGCGCTTGAGCACGA
>Ga0075425_100005226_pt1 | contig 13468 bp, 13 predicted proteins | sample SoiMethybrSBSTD4_FD_75300 | JGI IMG/M metagenome (GOLD analysis project Ga0075425, IMG submission 75300) | Bulk soil microbial communities from a Populus tree surrounding site in Tennessee, USA - Soil MetaG P. TD hybrid SBSTD4 | ecosystem: Environmental > Terrestrial > Soil > Tree plantation...
CAATCTGAAGGGAAGAGTGCATGGCTGAAAATCAAGACGCCGGGAACGGCAAGCCTGCGACCGCTGCGCCGGGCCAATCGGTCCAGGTGCGGGTGCTTGGGCAGTACATCAAGGACCTTTCTTTTGAGAACCCCAACGTGGACAAGCTCCTGACCAACCCCCCGGAGAAGCCGAATCTGCGGGTTGAGGTCAACGTGAACGCGGCCAAGTTCGGAGACAAGGCCTATGAGAGCAACATCCATTTCAAGGCCGAGGCCACCAGCAACGACGCCGTCATCTATGATATGGAGTTGTCGTATGCCGGCCTTTTCCAGATCGAAGGCATGCCCGAAGAGTCCCTTGAGCCCTTCCTTTTGGTAAATTGCCCCGCCCTCTTGTTCCCCTTCCTGCGCCGGCTGGTGTCGGATATCACGCGTGAGGGTGGCTTCCCGCCCCTGCTGCTCGATCCCATCGACTTTGCCAGCCTCTTCATCGCCCGCAAGCAGAAGGAACGGGAAAAGGCCGGCCAACCGGCCACGACCAGTTGACGTGGTCCAACGCAGGGTTGGGGTGCCCGGGTGAGGTGGCTGCCCCACGTCTAGGTGGGGGCAGCCATGAATTGCAGCCAGAGCGCCTGCGGTCCCAAGGTTTTGACGAACTCGCGGTGACGGATTTCGTCCGCCGCATTGAGGCGAGGCGGCAATGGTTCGGGCCGCATTGCTGCCGTGCTCGCGCCGGTGCCGAGCGCCCGATCACTCAAATCGGTCGCCTCCAGACCTAGCGTCGCTTGCCGCTCACCAAGCAACTCGACATAAACGCTAGCGAGCAGAAGGGCGTCGAGCAATGCTCCATGCCGCGTGCGCTGGGAATTGTCGATGCCGTAACGCTTGCACAAGCTGTCGAGGCTGTTTGGCCCTGCGGGATGCTTGCGCCGCGCCAGCACAAGGGTGTCCACCATGCGCTCGGCGGAAAGCGGCGGCGTCGCCAGGCGTGCCAGTTCGGCGTTGATAAAGCCCAAATCGAAGCTGGCATTGTGGGCGACCAGAGCCGCCTCACCGAGAAAGGCAAGAAAGTCCGCAACGACATCCTTGAACAGGGGCTTATCACGCAAGAATTCGGTGCTGAGGCCGTGCACCAGAGCGGCCTCGGGATGCACCTCGCGCTCGGGATTGAGATAGCGATGAAACTCGCGGCCACTCGGAATGCGATTGATGATCTCGACGCAACCGATCTCGATCAGTCGATCTCCGCCAGCTGCGTCAAGACCGGTGGTTTCCGTGTCGATCACGATCTCGCGCAGCATTGTCCCGCCCCTAGACCCCCACGCGCACTAGGCCCAAAACTCCGCAAAAGCCGTGGCCTTCCTATCCTGCAGTGATTCGACGATTCGATCGACTTGCGCATCGGTCTCAGCGAAGGTGCCGCTGGTATCCACGACAAAATCCGCGCGTGCCCGCTTCTCGGCATCGGGCATTTGCCGGGCTAAGACCTGCTCGAGCTTCTCGACGCTCATGCCCGGACGCCGCAGCACACGTTCGCGCTGCAGGTCGGCGTGCGCGCTTACAACGATAATGGCATCGACGCGCGGCGGTCGACCGCTTTCAAGCAACAGCGGTACTTCCAGTACCGCAAAGCTCGCCCCTCGCGCCGCCTCGGCGCGCAGAAATTCGCGCTCTGCCGCAAATACGAGCGGGTGCACGATCGCCTCCAGGCGCCGAAAATCTTGCGGGTTGGCGAGCAGCGCTTGCGACAGCTTTTGCCGATCGACGCGGCGGCCATCGGTGCTGCCGGGAAATGCTGCCTCGATCGCGGCAACGGCGGGACCTTCATAGAGCCTGTGCACTTCGGCATCGGCATCGAAGACGGCGAAGCCCAAGCTGCGCAAGCGCGCCGCAACCGTGGACTTGCCCATCCCTATCGAACCCGTCAGGCCGATCACGAGCATGAGGAAGGCTCGATATCGGCGATCAGCAGCGCCCGCAGCTCGCTCGTCACCTCGGGGCGCACGCCGAACCATTTTTCGAAACCGGGCACCGCCTGGTGCAACAACATGCCTAGACCATCGATAGTCGTGAGCCCGCGCGCGCTGGCCGCGGCCAACAGCGGCGTGAGCAGCGGAACATAGACGAGATCGGCGACCACACAGCGCGGGTCGAGGCGTGCCAGATCGAGGGCAAGGTCGCCACCGGCACCCTCCATGCCGAGCGTCGTAGCATTGACGAGAATGCCGGCATCGCCGGCGCGGTCGGCTAGCTCGCTCCAGGGGTAGGCCCTCACGCGTGGGCCGAAAAAGGCCGCCACCGCGTCGGCGCGGGCGCGCGTACGATTGAATAGGCGGATCTGGGCCACGCCGGCGCTGAGAAAGGCGTGCACGATGGCCCGCGCCGCACCACCCGCCCCGAGGACTAAGGCCACGGCGCAGGCCTTCGCCTCGAAGCCGGGAGCGGTCGCGGCCAGGTGACTCATAAATCCCGCCCCGTCGGTATTATCGCAGGTCAATTCACCTTGCTCGTACCACAACGTGTTGGCAGCACCGACCGCCCGGGCCGCGGCGTGTTTGCGTGGAGCGGCGGCAAAGGCGGCTTCCTTATGCGGCAGTGTGACATTGCAGCCTGCGAGGCCGCGCGCCTGCATGCCGCGAAGGAAGGCGTCGAGCTCCTCGGGGCGCACCGGTTGTTTCTCGTAACTACCGCTGATGTTGTACTTTTGCAGCCAATAGCCATGGATCAGGGGCGAGCGCGAGTGCGCAACGGGCCAGCCGATGATGCAGGCCTTACTCATGTCCCAATGACTCCTCGTGCGCGCAGCTCGCTCAAGAGGGGCAGCAGGGTGAGCCCGATAATCGTGGAAGTATCCCCTCGCACGCGTTCGAACAACTGGATGCCGATGCCTTCGATCTCATAGGCGCCAACGGTACCCCAAATGGCCGCGCCGGCCCGCGTCAGATAGCTCTCCAGAAATGCGTCGCTGAAATGACGCATTCGCAGGCTGGCGGTATCGGTTCGCTGCCAAACGATGCCGCCCTGGGAGGCCAGGGCCATGCCGGTGTGCAGCTGGTGCGTGCGGCCGCGCAGCCGGCACAATTGCTGTCGCGCAGCGGCGAGGCTACCAGGCTTGTCGAACAGCTGATCCTCGCAGGCCAGCACCTGATCGGCGCCGATAACGAGGGCTGCGGGGCGTTGCGCGCTCACATTGTGTGCTTTCGCTTGGGCAAGCCGGGCGGCAATGCCCGCGCCAGCGATGCCCGCCGCGGTCAGCGTTCTTTTCAGCGCCGCCTCGTCGACCTCGGCCGGCAGCACCTCGAAGGCGAGACCGGCCGCAGCGAGCAGCCGGCGCCGATGCTGGCTGGCGGAAGCCAGGACCAGACGAGGAGCGCGTTCCCCCTCAGTCATCGTCGATCCCCGCCGCCGCCCCGGCGCGTTCCTGACGATCGTGCAAGAGACGAATGATGGCGGCCGCAGTCTCTTCCACGGAGCGTCGGGTCACGTCGATGACCGGCCAGCCGTGGCGTAGGCACAGTCGCTTGGAATGGGCGATCTCGTTGGCAATCTGTGTGCGATCCACATAGTTACCGAGGTCGCGGTCGGTCAAAAAATGCACGCGGTTGCGGCGAATCTCCGCGATGCGCTCAGGACTGGCAACCAAGCCCACGACAAAGGCCGTATGTGGTTTGGTTAAGGCCGCAGGAAGCTCGATGCTCGGCACCAGCGGCAGATTGGCGGTCTTATATCCGCGCTGGGCCAAGTAGATACTGGTCGGCGTCTTGGACGTGCGTGATACGCCGAGGATAATAATGTCGGCCGTGCTCAAGTCTTCGGGCAATTGGCCATCATCGTGCGCCATGGCGAAATTCAACGCATCGATGCGACGGAAATAGTCGGCATCGACAAGGTGTTGGCCGGCCACCACGGGCGTCTGGGGCGCGCCGAGGTAGGATTCGAAAACCTTCATGATCGGCTCGAGCACGTGCAGTGCGGGCACCTTGAGCGCCCGGCACCGCTGCTCGATCTCCTCGATCAGCTCTTTTTTGACAATGGTATAGAGCACGATACCGGGGGCTTGCTCGACCTCCTTCAGCACGCGCTCGAGTTGCTTGGCGGTGCGCACCAGCGGATGCACGTGCTCGATCGGCCGCACCTGGGCATATTGCACGGCCGCTGCCTTGGCCATGGTGGTCAGCGTCTCCCCCGTGGCATCCGAGATCAAATGCAGGTGGAAGTAGGTCGGGACCTGGTTGGGCATGTGTGGAAAAGACCAAAGTTCTCCGGCCTTGCCAAGCGCGGCGCCGATTTTGCGCACGCACGTTCGGCCGCCATCAACAGATCCGCCCACAGGAAGGGCAGCCGACGACGGGGGCGGCGCCGCGCGCGCTGCCGCGCCCCTCCACGGCTTACAAGGTCAAATCTCGCAGCCATGCAGAGCCGATCCACATGTTATCAGCGCTGCGCCGGCATCGGCCAGGCCGATTTCGACCTTCCCGGCCAAGGGCCTGGCCGCGTAGTGGTCGGCGGGCAGGCAGCAACGCTAGTCATGGCGGTGGGCCCGCGCAAAGCCGGCAAGCGGTTGAGATGTTAGGCTTGGCGCAGCAATATGCGCAATCCAGAGCCTAAGAGTCGTAATAACAAAGTTCATAATTTGAATATTTAGAAAATTGGATCGCAGGGTATGACCGTACCAACACCTTCTCGACGGCGCCTCCTTCGCAGCCTGGGCGGTGAAGCGCTTTGGCCGCCCCCGATCTGGTTGATGCGCCAGGCCGGACGCTACCTGCCGGAATATCGCCTCACGCGGGAGCAGGCCGGAAGCTTCCTCGAGCTCTGTTACAATCCGGCCTTGGCGACCGAGGTGACCCTGCAGCCGATCCGGCGCTATGGCCTCGACGCGGCGATCCTGTTCTCCGACATCCTGGTCGTGCCCGATGCGCTCGGCCAATCGGTCAGCTTTCGCGAGGGCGAAGGGCCTCGACTGGATCCGCTCCGCACGCCGGCCGATCTCGGCCGCTTGCGGCTCGCGGCGACTCGCCCCAAGTTCGAGCGCGTTTTCGAAACGGTGGCACGACTGAGACAGGATCTTCCCGGTGAGACGAGCCTTATCGGTTTTTGCGGCGCCCCCTGGACGGTTGCGACCTACATGGTGGCAGGCCGTGGCACGCCCGACCAGGCCGAGGCGCGGCTCTGGGCCTACCGTGATAGCGCCTCGTTTCAGGCCTTGGTTGATCTGTTGTGCGAGATCTCGCTCGAGTACCTGTCCGGCCAAGTTCGCGCGGGTGCGGAGGTTTTGCAGATTTTCGACAGCTGGGCGGGCAGCCTGCCCGACACGGAATTTGCCCGCTGGGTCGTGGCCCCGACCATGCGCCTCGTCTCGGCACTCAAAGAGCGCCACCCAGCCGTGCCCATCATCGGTTTTCCACGGGGCGCGGGGGACAAGCTCACAAGCTATGTTGCCGCTACGCGTGTCGATGGCATCAGCTGCGATAGCGGCGTCCCGCTCGCCTTGATGGCGGGCGAGCTTAGCACCCGTGTGACGGTGCAGGGCAACCTTGATCCCCTCGCGCTGGTGGCAGGTGGGACGGCGCTTGCGGCGCGCGCGCTTGAGATCCTGGCAGCGCTGCGTGGCAAGCGCTTCATTTTCAACTTGGGCCACGGCATCGTCCCGGAGACCCCACCGGAGAACGTGGCCGCGCTGGTCGACTTGGTGCGAGGGCAGCAGCCGACCTAACGCTCGGCGCTTGCGGGAGGACTGCCGGTGCTGTTGTGGCTCAAGGCCGTGCATGTCATCGCCGTCATCTCCTGGATGGCCGGTCTCCTCTATTTGCCGCGCCTGTTCGTCTACCATTGTGAGGCAGATAAGGGCTCCCAACAGGCCGAGACGTTTAAGCTGATGGAGCGACGCTTGCTGCGCGCCATCATGAACCCCGCCATGGTCGTGGTGTGGATCACGGGGCCGTGGCTCGCCTGGCAAGCCAGCATGTACCGCGATGGATGGCTGATGGCAAAGTTTGCCCTGGTCGTTGCGCTGACGGGTTATCATCATGCGCTCGGCGTTTGGCGCAAGGACTTCGCCGCCGATCGCAACCGCCGCGACCAGCGGTTCTATCGGCTGATGAACGAGGTACCCACCCTGATCATGGTGGCGATCGTCGTTCTGGTTGTCGTCAAGCCCTTCTAGGGGATCCGGCTTTGCCGTGCTGCCTGCCGGAGGGGTGAGCCTTTGGCCGCCAGGCGCGTGCCCGAAAGGACAAGTTGTGACGGCAACCGCAGAGCTCCCCGCTTTTCAGCACGGCCCAGGCGTGCTTTCGCCGCCTCAGATCCCGGCTCGCGTGCGCGGAGCTCTTTTCCTTTGGGGTCCGACCTGCTATAAGGATGGCGTCACCGCCTGCCGCCGCACTTGGCGCGAGCGGGGCCTTCGTGAGCGCTCGCGCCACCGAGGGCCAGGACAATTTCCGGAATTGAACTTCCGCACCCCTCCCCTGCTGGCTCTGCGCTTTCCGTTATCCCACCCTATCCGCGCTGAGCCCTTACCCAAGAGTTTCCCATGCAAGACATTGTCAAGGAGATGAAGCTCCAAGACCTGAAGGTCAAAACCCCGACGGAGCTATTGAGCTTCGCCGAGGAGACCGGGGTCGAGAATGCCAGCGCCATGCGCAAGCAGGAGCTGATGTTCGCCATTCTTAAACAACTCGCCGCCAAGGAAACGGAGATCATCGGCACCGGCGTCATGGAGGTGCTACAGGATGGCTTCGGCTTCTTGCGCTCGCCCGATGCCAACTATCTGCCGGGCCCCGACGACATCTACGTTTCCCCCTCGCAAATTCGTCGCTTTGCCTTGCGCTCGGGCGACACGGTTGAAGGACAGATCCGCAGTCCGAAGGAGGGCGAACGCTATTTTGCGCTCCTCAAGGTCAACAAGATCAACTTCGAGGACCCCGAGAAGCAACGCCACAAGGTCCACTTCGACAACCTGACGCCGCTCTACCCTACCAAGTGGCTGCGCATGGAAATCGAGGATCCCACGATCAAGGACTTGTCGGCACGCGTGATCGATATCGTCTCGCCGCTCGGCAAGGGTCAGCGCGCCCTGATCGTCGCCCAACCGCGTACCGGCAAGACCGTGCTGTTGCAAAACATCGCCCATTCCATCTCGGCCAACCATCCCGAGTGCTATCTGATCGTGCTCCTGATCGATGAGCGTCCCGAGGAGGTCACCGACATGCAGCGCTCGGTGAAGGGCGAAGTGATCTCCTCGACCTTCGATGAGCCGGCCACCCGGCACGTGCAGGTGTCGGAAATGGTGATCGAGAAGGCCAAGCGCCTGGTTGAACACAAGCGCGATGTGGTGATCCTGCTCGATTCGATCACGCGCCTGGGACGAGCCTACAACACGGTGGTGCCGAGCTCGGGCAAGGTGCTGACGGGCGGCGTCGATTCCAACGCCCTGCAGCGTCCCAAACGCTTCTTTGGCGCGGCGCGCAACATCGAGGAGGGCGGCTCGCTCACCATCATTGCCACTGCGCTGATCGATACCGGCAGCCGCATGGACGAGGTGATCTTCGAGGAGTTCAAAGGCACGGGCAATTCCGAAATCGTGCTCGACCGCAAGGTCTCCGATAAACGCGTCTTTCCCGCCATCGACATCGCTCGGTCTGGCACGCGCAAGGAGGAGTTGCTGGTGCCGAATGATCAGCTGAAGAAGATGTACGTTTTGCGTCGCATCCTCAATCCGATGGGCACCATGGATGCGATCGAGTTCCTGGTCGACAAGCTCCGCTCCACCAAGACCAACGGCGAGTTTTTCAACTCCATGAGCACCGGCAAAAATTGACAAGGTGCCAGGACGGCGGGGCGAATGAACTCCGTAACCCCTCGGCCACCCGTTCGCGGGCCGAGGGCGCCGGCACTCAAGGGATCCTTTCGAGCTGACGAGCGCTGCCATGGTCGACCCCGTGCAAGCCATCGGCGCGCCGCTGCCCGACTGGACGAGCCGACCGCGGCCGCCGCGCACGGCCATGCAGGGACGCTTCTGCCGGGTTGAACCCCTCGAGCCCGAACGTCACGCCGACGACCTCTTTGCCGCCAACCAGCTTGATCGCACGGGACGCAACTGGACCTATCTTTTCCAAGAGCCCATTCGCACGCTTGACGCCTACCGCGGCTGGCTGCGGCAGGTTGCACTGGGCGACGATCCCCTGTTTCACGCCATCGTCGAGGAAAGGACGGGCAAGGCGGTGGGTGTGGCCACGTTCATGCGCATCGATCCTGGCCACGGCGTAATCGAGGTGGGCAACATCAACTACTCACCGCTGCTGCAAAGAACCGCGGCAGCCACCGAGGCAATGTTTTTGATGATGCGGCGGGTGTTCGAGGAGCTTGGCTACCGGCGCTATGAATGGAAGTGCGACAGCCTCAACGCGCCGTCGCGGTCTGCCGCGTTGCGCCTTGGTTTTCAATACGAGGGTCTGTTTCGGCAGGCCGTGGTCTACAAGCAGCGCAACCGCGATACGGCCTGGTTCTCCATCATCGACGCCGAATGGCCGCGTTTGCGGCAGGCCTACGCGGGCTGGCTGGCACCGGGCAATTTCGACGCCGAGGGTCACCAGATCCGGACGCTCGGCACCTTCCTCGCCGCCCAGCGCTCGTCTTGAGTGAGACCGCTATGGTCGCGGCGGAAATGGGCGACATCCTGGTACGCGACCACTGACGCAGAACTCATCCAGGATGCCGCCAAGCCGATGACCCGGAGGGGCTCTGGTGGGACGGGCTGCCGGCCCGGGTCGCATGCACAACGGCCTCGGCCCAAGGAAATTTCCAACCGGGCGTCAGTTCGCTGTGGATAAGTCGCGATCCCGCGCGGAGCGCTGCTGGCGCAGGAGGGCCAAAAGCTCTTCGGCGTCGGTCAGCGGCCGCGAGCATTGCGGTCCGAGGCAGGCAAACGCCGTCGAGTGCGCCGAGGGCGGGGCTTTGTCGGCCAGGGGTCCCACGCGCGGGATTTGGTCGGCCGGAACCGTTTGCTGAACCGCGCCGGGCAGCGACAGCCGCAAGGGTGCGCGGGCCAGTCGCTCGGACTGCGGATCTGTTCCCGCCTGGATGACGATCACGTGCTGCGGGGCCAGCAGATCGAAGCAGGCCGCCATCAAGCCGCAATGACCCACGGCGGTGCGCGCAAGGTCGCCGGCAAAGGCCGCAGGGATGGCGTGGGCGCGTTCCAGGTAGGCCTGCTTGCCGGTCAGCAAGAAGAGCGCGACGAGGTTGCTGACCATCACGGCATTGGCATTCGGCGTGGCATCGTCATGCGCGCCACGCAAGCGCACGATCACATCGGCGGTATCGTCGGCGGTCAGGGCGTAGCCACCGGCATCGGCAACCCAGTGATGCCGGTCGAGGCTGGCGCACCAGCGCTCCGCCGCGATGAGGAAGGCGTGCTCATTGGTGGCCTGAAACAGGCGCAGCGCCGCCCAGATCATATTGGCATAATCGCTGGCGGTGGCCTGAGCCCCGGCCTTGCCGGCGCGGAAAGAGTGGAGGAGGCGGCCCCCCAGCTCCATGTTCTGCAGCACAAACTGAAAGGCGCGCGCGGCCGCCGTGAGCCACTCCGTTCGATCCATGACGCTTGCCGCATGCACCAAGGCCGCGATCATGAGACCGTTCCAGTCAGCCAGCACCTTGTCGTCCCAACCGGGGCGAATGCGACCCGACCGACGCGCCAGCAGCTTGCCGCGCATTTCGCGCAACGCCTTTTCGTCGGCGGGCAACCCCAGGACCGGATTGTTGAGGCGGTTGAGAATGCTGCAGCCTTCCCAGTTGCCCGGCTCCGTCACGTCGTAGGCGGTCGCGAATACCGCGGCGTCGGCCTCGCCGAGCACGTCGAGAATTTCAGCCTTCGACCAGACGTAGTACTTGCCTTCTTCGCCTTCCGAGTCCGCATCGAGCGAGGCGGCGAAGGCGCCGCCGTCGGCCACCATCTCGCGCAGCACCCACGTCACTGTCTCGTCAATGCGTGCGGCAAACAGGGGGTTGCTCGTTTCGCGATAGGTTTCGCAGAGCAGGTCCGTCAGCAAGGCGTTGTCGTAGAGCATCTTCTCGAAATGAGGGACCAGCCAGCGTTCATCGACCGCGTAACGCGCGAAGCCGCCGCCCAGGTGATCATAAATCCCGCCTTGGCAGATGTGCGTGAGGGTGGTGTCGACGGCATGCTTTGAGGCCGTGTGCTGGTAGCGGATAGCACCGCGCCAGAGGAGCCAGAAGAAGCTCCACTGCGGAAACTTCGGTGCCCCCTTCAGGCCGCCGTGCTGCAGATCAACCGCGCCGGCCAAGCGTCCCGTCAGATCTGCCAAAGCCGCATCGGTGAGGGCGGCGGGGCTGGGCGGCTCCTCTTTGGGGTTGAGTGCCCGCAGCAGAAGCTCCGCATTGTGACGCACCTTGTCGGGTTCCTCGCGGTAGATGCGGGCAACCTCCCGCAGCACGCCGGTAAAACTTGGCCGACCATAACGTGGCGTGGGCGGAAAATAGGTGCCGCCCCAGAACGGGCGCGCGTCGCCGTCAAGGAACATGGTCAGTGGCCAGCCGCCCTGCTCGCCCAGACTGTGCAGGGCGCGCATATAGATGGCATCGATGTCGGGGCGCTCCTCGCGGTCGACCTTGATGTTGACGAACAGCTCGTTCATGACCGCGGCGGTGGCGGGATCTGCGAAACTTTCGTGTGCCATGACGTGGCACCAGTGGCAGGCCGCGTAACCGACCGACAGCAGGATCGGTTTGCCGCTGGCCTTGGCTTCCGCCAGCGCCTGCGGTCCCCAGGCCCACCAGTGGACAGGGTTGTCTTTGTGTTGCAGGAGGTAGGGACTAATCTCGCCGGCGAGCCGGTTCTCGCTCATCGCTCGGACTTTCTCGATGGTCTTGCGCAGTGGCCACTCCCAGCATAGCCGAGCGCCGTCACTTCCATAAGGCAACCAGCACACGGGCGTTTGGGTCCATGCATAGGCAAGCCACGATTTTCGCGGTCTCGAGCGGGCATGGGCGCGCAGGCGTTGCCGTCATTCGCTTGTCTGGTCCGGTCGCCGGGTTGGTGCTCGACCGCCTGGCGGCACCACGGCCCAAGCCGCGCTATGCGGCCTTTCGACGGCTAAAACATCCCGACACGGCCGAGGTCTTGGATCACGCCCTGGTGTTGTGGTTTCCGGGTCCGGCTAGCGAGACCGGCGAGGACATGGCGGAGCTGCAGGTGCATGGCGGGCGCGCGGTGGTGCAGGGCGTCATCGGCGCGGTGGCCTCGCTCGAGGGCTGCCGGCTGGCGGAGCCCGGAGAGTTTGCCCGCCGCGCCTTCGAGAACGGCAAGCTCGATTTGACGGGTGTTGAGGGCCTCGCCGATCTGATCGACGCGGAGACCGCCGCGCAGCGTCGCCAAGCGCTGCGCCAAGCGGAGGGGGCGCTCTATCGCCTCTACCAGGCCTGGCGGCAGGGCTTGGTTGGCGCCATGGCGCTCATCGAAGCCGGCATCGATTTTTCCGATGAACCGGATGTGGCAAGCGATGCCCTCCATGAGGCGCGCCGCCAGATCGAGCCCATTGCCGAAGCCATCGCCGCGCATCTTGATGACGACCATCGCGGCGAGCTGGTACGCGATGGGTTTCAAGTCGTTCTGGCGGGTGCGCCGAACGTCGGCAAGTCGAGCCTTCTCAACGCGCTGGCACGGCGCGACGTCGCCATCGTCTCCGACGAGCCTGGCACCACGCGCGATGTGCTCGAGGTGAGATTGGAGCTTGCAGGCTTGGCGGTGGTCGTCAGCGACACGGCGGGCATTCGTGTCGCGGCCGGCAAGGTGGAGGAGGAAGGGATCAGGCGGGCCGTCGAGCGGATGCGCGCCGCCGATCTGGTGCTCTGGTTGCTGGACGTGACCGATCCCACAGCGCCGCCGCCCCCGGCGGACCTGGGCGTTCGCGCCGATCGCTTGCTGATCGTTCACAACAAGGCTGACCTGCGCTACGGCCGGGCGCTGCCGGCGCCAACCGCGGACGCCGTCACCATTTCGGCGTTCAAGGGCTTTGGGCTCGAGACGTTGATCGAGCGGCTCGCCGCGATCGCCGCGGCCCGGGCCGGCGATCAGGAAGCCCCCGCCCTCACCCAAGCCAGGCATCGCCAGCAGCTGTTGCGCTGCCGGGCAGCGCTCAGCTCCTTTTTGAGCGGACCGAGCGAGGCTGCAGAGCTCAGAGCCGAGGACCTGCGGCGCGCCGCGCAGGCCTTGGGACGCTTGGTCGGCGCCATTGCCGTTGAGGACGTTTTGGCGCAGGTCTTTGGCCGCTTTTGCATTGGCAAATGATCTGCATCGGAGGCGCGGGAGCCCGGCTCCTCCGTCCGCACTCAACCGAGCTCGACGTCCTTCCAGAAGCCGATCCAGTGCGCAACCGAGCTCAGCGCGGCCTGGGGGGCCTCATAGGACCAGGCGGCGCGTTCACTCGTGGCACCCTGCCGGACGAGATCGTAGAATTGCACCCCGTGGGGACACTTAAGATCGCTGGCCGTCTTTGGCGAAGGCTGGAGCAGGTCCATGCGGACCGCGGCACGCGGAAAATAAACGTAGCCACCGACCGTGCGCACCGCTTCGCTGTCGGCAACCGCCTCACCTTGCCATTTGGCTTGCATCGCTCAAACCTCTTCCGATCGCTCGCGGCTGCCGCAAAATAATGTTACACGTGAAACAATGTTGCCACCGTGACGGCCTCAGCGAACCTGCTGACGGGGCAGATCTTAGATGCTCCCCAGATCGCGTTCGCCGAGGCGCCGCCCCTGAGATAGGTCTGCCGGCGCTCGGCCGCAATGCGGGCTTTGACCCGGTGCCGCGGCTCCAGTAGGTTGCGCCGCATCGCGGATCTGGCCGGATGCTCCAGCCGCCATGGCGCTAAATCCATGTCTTCTCGCAGCTATGACGTCATCGTTGTTGGCGGTGGTCACGCGGGGTGCGAAGCCGCCGCCGCCGCCGCTCGCCTCGGCGCACGCACGGCGCTCATAACCCACAGTTTTGCCACCGTTGGCGAGATGTCGTGCAACCCCGCCATCGGCGGCCTCGGCAAGGGGCATTTGGTGCGCGAGATCGACGCCCTCGACGGCCTCATGGGGCGCATCGCCGACGCCGCCGGGATCCAATTCCGGGTGCTCAACCGGTCCAAGGGGCCCGCTGTCCAAGGTCCCCGCGCCCAGGCCGACCGCAAGCTTTATCGCCAGGCCATGCAGGCCGCCATCCGGGCCATCCCCGGCCTCAGTGTCATCGAAGGCGCGGTCGAAGACCTCCGTCTTGTCACCCCGCAGCCGGGAGCCTCCCGCCTGGCCGGTGTCGTGCTGGCCGATGGCCGCAGCCTCCTGGCGGGCGCGGCGGTCCTCACCACCGGTACGTTTCTGCGTGGCATGATCCACCAAGGCGAGACGCAGATCCCGGCGGGGCGCTACGGCGAGGCGCCAGCCAACGGCCTTTCGCAGCGGTTGCTGGCCCTGCCGCTGCG
>Ga0075425_100005227_pt1 | contig 13467 bp, 18 predicted proteins | sample SoiMethybrSBSTD4_FD_75300 | JGI IMG/M metagenome (GOLD analysis project Ga0075425, IMG submission 75300) | Bulk soil microbial communities from a Populus tree surrounding site in Tennessee, USA - Soil MetaG P. TD hybrid SBSTD4 | ecosystem: Environmental > Terrestrial > Soil > Tree plantation...
CACCTCAAGGCCCGCCTGGGTCTGGACGACTCCGAGGAGCTGCTGCTGGCCTCGCCCTTCGATTTCGCGAGCCAGGCCCTGCTCTACGTCCCCCGGCGCATGCCGGAGCCGCGGTCGCCGGCCTTCGTCGAGCGCGCGGCGGACGAGATCCTGGGCCTCCTGGAGAGGAGCCGCGGCCGGGCGTTCGTCCTCTTCACCTCCTACGCGCACATGAACGCCGTGGCCGAGCGGATCGCCGGCGAGCTGCCGTATCCGATCCTCATCCAGGGCGAGGCCCCGAAGGCGGCGCTGCTCGAGACCTTCCGCCGGACGCCCGGCGCCGTGCTCCTGGCCACCACCTCGTTCTGGCAGGGGGTCGACGTGGTGGGCGACCAGCTCTCGTGCGTGATCGTGGACAAGCTGCCCTTCGCCTCGCCGGGCGACCCGGTGGTGAGCGCCCGCATCGACCGCCTGCGCAACCGGGGAGGCGATCCCTTCGGCGAGTACCAGGTGCCGGTGGCCATCCTCATGCTCAAGCAGGGCCTGGGCCGCCTCATCCGCTCGGCGTCGGACCGCGGCGTGCTGGCCGTTCTCGATAGCCGGATCGTCGAGCGCGGCTACGGCCGCCGCTTCCTGGCCAGCCTGCCCCCGGCGCGCCTGGTCCACGACGTGGCGGAGGTCGAATCCTTCTTCGCCGGGCGTTAGACGGGCGGTGGAGCCGGCGGGCCCGCCGATCGCAGGGCCAGGATCCCGGCCGCACAGACCAGGACGGCGCCCACCATGAAGGCCGGATCGGGCAGCGCCCGGCGGCCCCAGATCAGCCAGTCGAGCAGTCCGGCGAACACGACGGTGGTGTAGATGAACGGGCCGACCTGGGCCGCGGGGGCCTGGGCATAGGCCCGGGTGAGGAAGATCTGGCCGAGGGTGGCCAGCACGCCCAGGGCCACGAGCACGGGCCACAGGCCGTGCTCCGGCGTCGTCCAGGACCGCAAGACCGGAAGGCCGGACACCACCGTGGAGATCAGCGCGAAATAGAACACGATGCGGATGATGGGTTCCGTGCGCGTGAGCCGCCGCACCCCGACCTGGGCCAGGGCGCAGAGGACGGCCGCGGCCAGGCCCACGAGCGCGGCCGGCCGGAAGAGCCCGACCCCCGGCCTCAAGATGATCAGGAGGCCGACGAAGCCGAGCGCCAGCGCCCGCCACAGCCGCGCGGGGACCTTCTCGTGGAGCCACAGGCCCGCGATGATCGGCGTGAACAAGGGGAGGGAATAGTTGAGCAGCACCGCCTCCGCCAGCTGCAGGTGGGCGATCGCGTAGAAGAAGCAGTACATGGCGGCCAGGCCGGCCAGGCCGCGCACGGCATGCTCGCGCCAGGCCCGGGTCCGCAGGCCGTGCCACCCCAGGCGCACGATCCAGGGGAGGAGGGCCATCAGCCCGAACAGGTTCCGGCTGAAGACGACCATGGTGTTGGGCAGACGGGTCGCCGCCACCTTCACCATCACACCCATGGCCGCGAAGAGGAGGGCGGAGGTCACCATCAGGAGGGCCGCCCGCGGCAGGTCGTCCGGGGCGTCGTTCGGTGGAGCCATGCGCGACGGATGATAGATTAGGCCCACAGGATCAGCGGAAAGACCGTGTTCGAGGTCGCCTACGAGACGACGTTCTGCGCCACCCACCGCCTCACCGAGGACGGCCGTCCGCTCGAGCCGCTCCACGGGCACGACTGGCGGGTGGAGGCGGTGGCGGCCGGGCCCAGCCTGGACGGCATCGGCGTGGTGGTGGACTTCGAGCACCTCAAGAAGGTCGTGGGCGAGGTGGCGGCCCGCTTCCACTACAAAGACATCAACGAGCACCCCGCCTTCGCCGGCCAGAGCCCGTCGGCAGAGGCGGTAGCCCGCTATTTCTTCGACGAGGTGAAGCAGGGACTGGGCGCGGAAGGCGGCCTGCTGCGGCGCGTGCGGGTCTGGGAGGCCCCCGGTTGCAGCGCCACCTACGCCCCCTGAAGCAGATGCCGGCCCGTTGGCATGGCCCCCGCCGGGCATGCGAAAATGGCGTTCGGCATCTTTCTCTTATTGGAGGCAGTGAATGAAGCGTCTTCTCGTGACCGGCGGCCTGCTGATGGCCGTCGTGCTGGCTGGCGGCGAGGCCCTCGCCCAGACCGGCACCGCGCGCGGCAAGGTCCTCGACGAGGCAGGCAACCCCATCGTTGACGTCAAGGTCATGCTGGACTTCCAGGGAGGGGTGACCCGGCACTACGAGACCAAGACCAACAAGAAGGGGGAGTTCACCCAGGTGGGCCTGTTCCCCGGCGACTACAAGATCTCGGCCGGCAAGGACGGCTTCGTCCCCAACGGCTTCGAGCACAAGGTCGGCATCGGCGACGTGACGTACCTGCCGGATCTCAAGCTGGCCGACGCCAAGAAGGCGGCCGAGGCGGAGGCGGCCAAGCAGCAGGACGACATCGTCCCCCTGTTCAACAAGGCCGCCGACCTGGGCAAGGCCGGGAAGCTGGACGAGGCGGAGGCCGGCTACAAGGAAGTCCTCGCCAAGTCTCCCAACATCCCCGAGGCCCACGTGAACCTCGGCTACATCTACCGGCAGAAGAAGGACTGGGTGAGCGCCGAGGCCGCCTACAAGAAGGCGCTCGAGCTGCGTCCCGGTTACAGCGAGGCCACGTCGGGGCTCATCGCCGTGTACCAGGCGAGCGGGCAGACCGACAAGGCCCGGGAGCTGGCCAGCGCCGCGACCGGCGACGCCGGCGTGCAGTTCGACCTCGCGGCCGAGCTGCTCCAGGAGAACAAGTACGAGGAGGCGTTGGCGGCCTTCCAGAAGGCGGCGGCCGCCGACCCCACCAACCCCGAGCCGATCTACTACATCGGCGCGATCAACGTGGGGCTGAACAAGGTCGACGAGGCCAAGGCCAACCTCGAGAAGTACCTCTCCATGAACCCCACGAACGCCCAGAACGTCGCCACCGCCCAGGGGCTCCTGCAGGCTCTCACGCCGAAGAAGTGATCGCCGAGCGCGTGGCCGCCGTCCGGGACCGCATCGCCCGGGCGGCCGCCCGCGCCGGGCGTCCCGCCGGCGAGGTCACCCTGGTCGCGGTCGGGAAGATGCATCCCCCGGAGTCGATACGCGAGGCCTTCCAGGCCGGGCTGCGCGACTTCGGCGAGAACAAGGTCCAGGAGGCCGAAGGCAAGATCGCGGCGCTCGCGGACCTCACGGCGGCCGGCGCCCGCTGGCACATGGTCGGCCATCTCCAGGCCAACAAGACCCGCAAGGCGGCCGCGCTCTTCGACCTCATCCATTCCGTGGACGACCCGGCGCTCGCGCGGCGCCTGGAGAAGGCCGCCGCGGAGCAGGGCCGGCGCATGCGGGTCCTGGTGCAGGTGGACCTGGCCGGCGAGGAGGCGAAGTTCGGCCTGGACCAGGCCCGGCTCTTTCCCGCCCTCGAGGCCATGCGCGGGCTGAAGTCGGTGCGGGTCGAGGGGCTCATGGGCTTCCCGCCCTACGAGGAGGACCCCGATCGGGTCCGCCCGCACTTCATCCGGCTGCGCGAGCTGCGCGACGAGGGTCTGGCCCGGGGCCTGCTCCTCGGCCGCGAGCTGTCCATGGGCATGAGCCACGACCTCGAGGCGGCCATCGAGGAAGGGGCCACGCTGGTGCGCGTGGGCACGGCGCTCTTCGGGGAGAGGCCGGCTCCCGGGAAAAAAGTGGACGCGCTGTAACGAAACCTGCAGCCGTCCGTCGTCTCGCGCGATGTGACGGTCGACTGACATCCGCGGTAGACATCCCCGGCGCTTCGCGAAGCAATCCCCCAGCAAATACGCACTTTTCGTTCTGGCCCCGTCGTTGCAATGGAGCGTCCCCGGTGCCGACGGTATTTGCGGTGCCGCTACGAGGGGAACCGGCGTGGGTATCTGGGGCGCGCGGGTGCTGTTCGTGGACGATGGCGACGAGCGGGTGGACGCGGCGGCCCGCGTGCTCCGCGAGCGGGGCGCCGACGTCATCGGGGTCTTCAGCGCCGGGGCGGCGCTGGCCACGGTGATCGGAGTGGTCCCCGATGCCGTGGTGGTGGACATCACCCCGCCCGCGCAGGACGGCATGGGCTTCGTGCGCGCCGTGCGGTCCCTCTCCCCCGAGAAGGGCGGGCAGGTCCCGGCCATCACGCTGAGCGCCGTCCCGCTAACGGGAGAGCGCCTGCGGGCCTGGCGCGAGGCGGGGGTGCAGGGCCACTTCCAGAAACCGTTCGAGCCGGCGGACCTGGCCGCGCTGGTGGAGCGGCTGGCCGGCCGCGCCGTGGAGCGCCGGCGCCGCGCGCTGGACCGGCGGCAGTGGCCGCGCGACGTCTCGCACGACCGGCGGGCCGAGGTGCGGGGGGACGGGCGGGACGCGTGGTGGTACGAGCGGACCTAGTGGTACCAGCGCGGCTTCTCGTCGGGCTCGTCCACGGGCCGCAGGTGCGACGGCCGGCGGCGGGCCGGGCCTTGCGGGCCGCGCGTCCCTAGCCCCATCCAGCGGCGCCGGAGCAGCGGGGCGCCGCGCACGTAGGCGAAGCCCAGCACCAGCGCGATCAAGTGAGGCAGGAACACCGCCAGCCCCGAGAGCAGCGCGAAGAAGCCGGTCAGGGCCACCGTGATCCAGGCCAGGGCCTTCCCCGAGACCGGGACCACGAAGTTGAACATGATCTGGCGGGTCGGGAACAGGAACGCCCACACGATCACCAGCGCGTCGATCACGGGCCAGCTGTCCATGTAGCTGGTGCCCAGCAGCGCCCGCCAGGCCAGCGCGACCAGGCAGGTGCCCAGGCCGGCCAGCACGCCGATGCCCAGGTACACGCCGACGAAGCGCCTCCAGCCCCAGGCGTCGCACAGGTCGCGCCCGAAGACCAGAAGCATCATGGCCCAGAAGATCAGGGAGATGGGGCCGATGCCGGGGGCGAAGAAGAACCACGTGACGAGCCGCCAGATCTCCCCCTGCCACACCGCGGCGGGGGCCAGGCCCACGTAGGCCAGCGCCGGCACGCCGTTCCGGAGCAGCACGGCGCCCACGATCGTGCCCAGGAGGGTGAGGGCGAGGATCGCGATCACCGGTGCCGGGAAGCGCGAGCCGAAGAGATACACGCTCCCGCGGTGCAACTGGAAAGGACGCATGGCCGCCTCCCAATACTATCCGGTCTTCCCCAGTAAACGCTTGAGTGGCCGCGGCGAACGTGCGACCCTACTCCGCGAGGTGGCGATGAAAATCTCGCCCATGGACATCCAGCGGCAGATCTTCGGCCGCAAGCTCCGCGGCTACGACGCGGACGAGGTGCGCTCCTACCTGAACCTCGTCTCCGAGGAGGTGGCCGCGCTCCAGCGCGAGCGGGACGCCTTCGAGCAGGAGGCGCAGACGCTGCGGTCCATCGTGGAGGAGCACCGCCAGCGCGAGTCCATCCTGAAGAACACGCTGCTCACCGCGCAGCGGCTCTCCGAGGAGCTGAAGGACAACGCCCGCAAGCAGGGCGAGAGTGTGGTCAAGGAGGCGGAGCTGCAGGCCGACCGCCTGCTGGAGATGGCGCAGGCCCGGGCCCACGAGGTGGAGCGGGGCATCCTGGACCTGCGCTCGCACCGCAGCTCGCTGCGCACCGACATCCGCGCCCTCATCATCCGCCTCACCCACATCCTGGACCTCCAGGAGGAGGCCGAGGTCGAGGACAACCTCCGCTTCCTCAAGCGACGCGAGGAAGCCCAGTAGGCCGGTCGCGGCCGCCATGCTCGAGATCCGCGAGGCGGACGGCGGAGTGACTCTCCGCGTGCGCGTTCAACCGCGCGCTGCGCGCGACGAGCTCGCCGGCGAGCGCGCGGGGGCGCTGGTCGTGAGGCTCACGGCCGCCCCCGTGGAGGGCGAGGCCAACGCCGCTCTGGTGCGCTTCCTCGCGCGGAGGCTGGGGCGGCCGGCCTCGGCCTTCCGCCTGGTCCGCGGCGCGGCCGCGCGCGACAAGGTCCTGCGCGTCGTGGGCCTGAGCGCGGCCGCCGTCCGGGCGAGCCTCGAGCGGCCGGCGCGCGAGGTCGGAGGGTGACCGGCGATCTCCTCGTGCGCAACATCGGCCTGCTGGCCACGATGGCCGGACCGGCCCCGCGCCGCGGCCGGCGGATGGCCGACGCCGGCTACGTCCCGGGCGCAGCCGTGGCCGCGGCCGGGGGCCGCATCGTGTACGCCGGCGCCGAGGCCGGCCTGGATCAGACGATCCGCCCCGGGCCGGGCGCCGTCACCATCGATGCCGGCGGAGCCGCTGTGATCCCCGGCCTGGTGGACGCGCACACGCACCTGGCCTTCGCCGGCGACCGCGACGAGGAGATCCGCCGGCGTCTGGCCGGCGCGTCCTATCGCGAGATCGCGGCCGAGGGCGGGGGGATCGTGAGGACGGTGGCCGCCACCCGCGCGGCTTCGCGGGAGGAGCTGGCCGCGGCCATCGGCTCGAGGCTGGACGAGATGCTGCTCCAAGGCACGACCACGGCCGAGATCAAGAGCGGCTACGGCCTGGAGACGGAGGCCGAGGTCCGGTCGCTCCAGGCCATTCGCGCTGCCGCGGAATCCCACCCGGTGGGGGTCGTACCCACCTTCCTGGGCGCCCACGAGGTCCCCCCCGAGCACCGCGGCGACAGCGGCCGCTACCTGGATCTGCTGATCGAGGAGATGATCCCCGAGGTGGCGCGCTTACGGCTGGCCGTCTTCTGCGACGTCTTCTGCGAGGAGGGCGTGTTCACGGTGGCGGAGAGCCGCCGCGTCCTGGCCGCGGCCCGCGAGCGCGGGATGAAGCTGCGCCTCCACGCCGACGAGCTGGCGTGGACGGGCGGCGCCGAGCTGGCCGCAGAGATGGGCGCCCGCTCCGCCGACCATCTCCTCTTCGTGTCCGACCCGGGCGCGCGGGCCATGGCGGAGGCGGGCTGCGCCGCCACCCTGCTGCCCACGGCCGCCTTCTACTTGAGGCTGGGCCGATTCGCCCCCGCGCGCTCGCTGATCGAGGCCGGAGTGCCCGTCGCCCTCGGCAGCGACGCCAATCCCGGTGGGGGACTCTCCCCGTCGCTTCCGTTCGCCATGGCCCTGGCCTGCTTCGGCATGGGGCTGTCGCTGGAAGAGGCCCTGGCCGCCGCCACTGTCAACGCCGCATACTCGCTCGACGTCCATCACGACGTGGGCAGCGTGGAGGAGGGCAAGCGCGCGGACCTCGTGATCCTGCGCTCGCCGCGGATGCTGGACCTCCTGCGCGTGGGCGTCCCGGCGGTCTCCATCGTGATCAAGGATGGACGCGTGGTCGTGCAGGACGGCCGGAGGGCGGCGTGAGCGCGATCCTCTCGGTGCAGGACCTGGTCAAGACCTATCCCGGGACCCGGAAGTCCCCGCCCGTCGAGGCCGTGCGCGGGATCTCCTTCGAGGTGGCGCAGGGCGAGTTCTTCGGCCTGCTGGGCCCCAACGGCGCGGGCAAGAGCACGACGCTGGGCTGCATCACCACGCTGGTGCGCCCCACCAGCGGCCGCATCGTGGTGGACGGGGTGGACGTCGCGCGCCACCCCATGGAGGCCAAGCGCCGCATCGCGGTGGTGCCGCAGTCGCGGAACCTGGACCGCGACCTGACCGTGCGCGAGGTCCTCACCTATCACGGCCGCTATTTCGGCCTGCCCGCCGCCGAGCGGGAGGCGCGCGCCGACCGCCTCCTGCGGGAGCTGCAGGTGGCCGAGAAGGCGGACGCCAAGCCCCTGACCCTCTCCGGCGGGATGCAGCAGCGGGTGATGATCGCCCGCGCGCTGATGCACGACCCGAAGGTGCTGCTCCTCGACGAGCCCACGACCGGCCTCGACCCGCAGGCGCGCCGGCTGCTGTGGGACACGCTGCGCGGGCTCCATCGCGGGGGCCTGACGCTCATCCTCACCACGCACTACATGGAGGAGGCCGACCGCCTCTGCGAGCGGCTGGCCATCGTCGACCACGGGCGCATCCTCACCATCGACACCCCGGCGGCGTTGAAGCGGACGCTGCCCGGCGGACAGATCCTCGACGTGTGGGTGCACGGCGGCGGGACGCTGGCCCCGCGCCTGGGAGGCCTGCCCGGCGTCCTGCGCGTGGAGAAGGTGGAGCGGGCGGAGGACGAAGAGGGCGGGGAGCGGCTGCGGCTCTTCGTCGATCCCGGCGACGGCCTGCTGGACCGGGTGCTGCAGACCGTGCGGGCGGGCGGCGGCGACCTGCGGCACGTCAGCCTGACCGCGCCCAGCCTCGAGGACGTCTACATCCACCTGACGGGGAAGGAGCTTCGCGAATGACGGCGCTTCTGGCGCTCCTGCGCCGCGACCTCTACGTGGCGTCCCGCAACGCGGCGATGCTGCTCACGGCGGGCCTCACGCAGCCCATCCTGGTGGTGCTCGTCTTCGGCAACGTGCTGCCGCGGCTGCATCTGGTGGCCGACGAGTTCCGCACGGTCATGCTCCCCGGCCTCATGGCCATCAGCATGCTGATGGCCGGCGTGCAGGGCGTGCTCATGCCGCTGATGACGGACCTGGCCGGCACGCGCGAGGTGGACGAGCGCCTGCTGGCGCCGGTCACGGTGTTCGGCGTGGCGGCGGAGAAGGTGGCCGCGGGAGCCATCCACGCGGCCCTGGCCGGGCTGGTCACGCTGCCCGCCATGATGCTGCTCATGCACGGCGTGATGGGCGCGGAGGTCCATCCCCGCTGGCTGGCGCTCCTGCCGTTGGTCCTCCTGGCCGGCATCCTCTCCGCCGCCCTCGGCCTCACGCTCGGCACGCACGTGCAGCCGCGCTTCAGCGGACTGCTCTTCGCGGTGGTCATCGGCCCCCTGATGCTCTTCGGCTGCGCCTACTATCCGTGGGCCTCGCTGACGGCGCTGGGGGCGGTGCGGTACCTGTTCCTGCTGAACCCGCTCACGTTCATGAGCGAGGCCATGCGCCTGGCCGTGACGCCCGACATCCCGCACATGCCGCTCCCGCTGCTGCTCCTGGGGCTGGTGGGCTTCGGCGCGCTCTTCACGCTGCTGGGGACGCGCTCCTTCGCCAAGCGCACCATCCTCTGATCGACGTCTCCATCCGCTATTCCAGGCTGACCGGGTAGCCGCAAGCGGACATCCCGCCCAGGAGCTCGCGGTGACCGAGCAGCTCGTATGCAGTCGCCGCCCCGGGGCGGACCGCGTCACCGGAGGCCAGGGCCGTGGCGGCGAAGGCGCAGGGCAATGCGGCCATGCGCTGTCCGTCCTCTTCGCACGCGAGCCAGCCGCGTCGGGTCGTGCCGTCGGGCCAGGCCAGCTCGACGACGACGGCGCCTCCCGAGTGGCCGAGGCGCCGCGTCGGCGCGCCCAGGGCGATCAAAAGACGCGCGGCGCGGGGACGCTGCCTGGCGGGGATCGCGCCCAGCGCCGCGAAGGCCCAGGCCGCGGCCGGCAGCTCGAAGCCCACCTTCACGACCACGGTCGACACGCCGAGCAGCGTAGGGAAGAGGTCGTATTCCGCGCCGTCGAAGTTGAGGACGGTTCGTCTCCCGAACGGAGAGGGCAGGATGACCGTCTCGGGATCCGCGAAGCCGCGGAGCATGCCCTGAGGCGCGGCGATGGGACGGCCGATGACCTCCGCGGCCGAGCGGACGGCGGCGGCGCCCTTGGGGTTGGCGTTGCCGATGAACAGCGTGACCCTTACCCTGTCGGGCGGCCCGTCCTTTCCCTCGCGCGCCAGGAGGGCCAGCGCGCCCGAAAGCCCGGGCAGGCTCGAGCAACCGTAGGCGGCGGTAAGCCCGGCGTCGCGGAACGGGCGGTCCCACGATCGCACCCGCGCCGCATGGGCCCGGTCGTCGGCGATGTCGGCGTAATGACAGCGCCCGGCCACGCATTCCTGGAGCAGCGCTTCGCCCAGGGCCGAGAACGGTCCGGCGCAGCTCACGGCGACGGCGTGGCCGGCCACCGCGCCGCGGCAGGAGACGGGATCGGCGACGTCCGCGCCGATGGCTCGATGTCCGGGGCCCAGCGTCGCGGCCATGGCCTCCGCCCTGCGGTGGTCCCGCCCCGCGATCGTGACCGAATGGCCCAGGCGGGCCAGCTCGCGCGCGACGTGCGAGCCAAAGGTGCCGTACCCGCCGAAGACGACGACCCGGCTCACGCCCGCAGCGCGCGGGCGACGCCGAGCGTCCAGGCCATGTAGGGCAGGATCGCGGCCCCGGTCGCCAGCTCGAGGTGTCGCGGGTCGCCCGTGAACCCTGCGGCCACCATCAGCATGCCCCCGGCGAACGTCGCGTAACCCAGCCACGTCACGACGGGGGGCATCTCCGGGCGGGCTCGCAGGCCGAGGGCCGCCAGGAGGGTCGCGATCGTATAAAGCCCGTTCGCCACCACCACTCCGCCCGCTCCCAGCGCGCGCTCGACGGTGAGGAAGAGCGGCGTCGGCCCCGCCGCGGCCAGGCCGGGCAGGACCGTGATGTAGAGCGTGTCGCAGACCAGGTCGACCGCCGCCCCGGCCGAGGCCAGCATCACCGCGGTTCGGAGGACGGTCGGAGCCTCGGGAACGACGTGGGCCAGGACGGCGAGGAACGCCACCAACGCCAGGGCGCAGAGCATCCAGGCCGCCCAGCCCAGAGTCCAACCCAGCGGCCGCTCCGCGAGGTACGCGACGCGCTCGGCCAGCGGGACGAGCGGCGTGCCGGGCCGCAGCGCTGCGACGGCCAGGGCCAGGCCCCCGAGGTGGAGGCCGACGCTGAGCCCTGCCGCGAGGGTGAGAGGCCGCATCGGGAAGGCGCTACCATATCGCCCGCGCTCCGCGCGGACAAGGATGGGACGGTGAAAGACGCGGCGGTGGGACTGCGCGCCCATTCGGGGTGGGCCGCGCTGGTGGCGGTGGCGGGAGACGGGGCATCGGTCGAGGTCGTGGACCGGCGTCGCGTCGAGATGGCCGATCCGCGGCGTCCGCTGTCGAAGCGGCCCTACCACGAGGCGGAGGACCTTCCGCTGGAGAAGGCGACGAGCCTCATCGACCGTAACTCGAAAGATGCGTCCGCGATGGCGGGGCGGGCCTTGAAGGACGTCATGGCCGGCCTGCGCGAGAAGGGCTACCGGCCGGTGGGGAGCGCGCTCCTTCTCGCCTCGGGCCGCCCGCAGCCGAAGCTCGACGCCATCCTGGCCTCCCACGCGCTGATCCACGCCGCCGACGGCGAGCACTTTCGAGTCGCGCTGCGCGAGGCCAGCCAGTCGTGCGGCCTCGAGGTGACCGGGATACGCGAGGCGGAGCTTCTGGAACGCGCGCAGCGCGTGCTGGAACAGCCCGCGGCGCAGCTCCAGGCCACGGTGACCAGCCTGGGCCGCGCCCTCGGCCCGCCCTGGACCCAGGACCAGAAGATGGCCGCCCTCGCCGCCTGGCTCGTGCTGGCGAGGGCGGATACGCCGAGGCGGGGCTAGGTCTTCACCTTCTGGTTCATCCGACGCTGGACGCGGCCCGCCGTGCGCTCGTCCTCGCCCTCGGACGCCAGGCGCGGGTCTCCGAGCGCGCGGCCGGCGCCGCTCTTGAGGGCGCCCTTGGCCTCGCGCGCCGTGCCCGCGGCCTGTTCCATGCCGCGCCCCACGGCCTGACGCCCGCGGCCGATCTTCCGGTCCATGGCGCCTTCCGCTTCCATCCCGCGGCTGCCCACCGCGGCGCCCACGCCCTGCTTCACCGTCCCTTTGACTTCCTGGCCGAGACCCTTGACTTGCTGCTTCACTCCGCGCATGTGGCCTCCTTCCTGATTCGGACCGTCCCAGGAAGACCAGGAGCACACGACGTGCCAGGTCGGGCACGGTCATGCCGCGCCTTCGTGCTTAAATGGACAAAAGCCCTGACAACAGGAGGTGACTCGTGAGGTTGACTGCGCCTTCCACCGCTGCCTGGCTGATCGCCCTGATCGTCGGCGGCCTGGGGATCTTGATCCATATCGGAGCCGTCCACGTCCGTCTGGGCGTCGATCCGTTCTGGCTGGTGTCCGGCGGCTTCCTGCTCCTGCTCGTGGCCAACCTGCTCCGCGGGCTGTAGACGCCCCCGGGCCGTTCGTATAGAGTCCTTGCCGGGAGCCAGGTCGGCTCCATCGGAAGCGCTCGCGTGAACCCCTGCCGGCCCCTCGGGACCCTGAGCGCGCCCTTTCCTTTCCCTCAACCATTCGGAAGCACCGTTCAAGGAGTCAAATGAAGCTCAATCGCAGAATTGTCGTCGGAGCCCTCGCCCTCTCGGTCCTGGGAGCGGCCGCCGTCACCGTCCACGCGCAGGTCAAGCGGCCCTACCACGACGGCACCGTGTGGAACGTGACCTTCGTCCGGATGAAGCCCGGGATGGACAGCGCCTATCTCAATTACCTCGCCTCGGACTGGAAGCGGAACCAGGAAGCCGCGAAGAAAGAGGGCCTCATCGTTTCTTACAAGATCCTGTCTACCGAGGCTCACAGCCGGGACGACTGGAACCTGATCCTCATGACCGAGACGAAGGATCTGGCCACCATGGAGGCCAATCAGGACAAGGCCGACGCCCTCACGCAGAAGATGGTCGGCGACGACCAGAAGCAGATGCAGGGCTACAAGGACCGGTCCGAGATCCGCGAGATCATGGGAATCCGGCAGGCGCGGGAGATCGTCCTCGAGCCGAAGCCGTAGCCGTCATCAGCGCGGGTGCCGGTCATACGGGGCCGGCACCCCGGCCTAGGCCGGAGCCTCCGGCATCACCAGCCACAGCACGACGTAGACGAGCAGGCCGGGGAAGGCCACGGACAGGATCGACCCCACCACGTAGAGCACCCTGACCAGGGTCGGGTCCCAGCCCAGCCACTCGGCCAGGCCGCCGCAGACGCCGGCGATCATGCGATGCCGGCGCGAGCGCCGGAGCGGGTTGGATCCGTTCACCATCCTCTACCTCCGACGATCGTCGCGGGCCGAAAGTTCCGCCGCGGGTGCCGGGGCGGCCGCGATGCCGGTCGAGTCCGGCGGCTCCAGTATGAGCCGGGCGTTGCGCTGGTGGGTGGCGTAGGCCAGCGCCCATTCCATGAGGACCACGAAGCGGTTGCGGAAGCCGATCAGGAAGAAGATGTGGACGCCCAGCCAGGCAGCCCAGGCGGGGAAGCCCGACAGTTTGATCCGTCCGAGCAGCGCCACCGCCGCGCGGCGGCCGATGGTGGCGAGCGACCCCTTGTCCACGTAGCGGAACGGCAGCCGCGCCTCGCCGCGGACGGAGCGCAGGACGTTGCGCGCGGCGTGGCGGCCCATCTGCATCGCGGCCGGGGCCACGCCCGGCACCGGCAGGCCGTCCCGCTCCACCGCGGCCAGGTCGCCGATCACGAACACCTCGGGATGTCCGGGCACCGTCAGGTCCGCTTCAACCTTGACCCGCCCGGCGCGGTCGAGGGGCGCGCCGAGCGAGCGTCCCAGCGGCGAGGCGGCCACTCCGGCCGCCCACAGCAGGGTGCCGGCCTCCATCCGCTCCGTCCCCAGCCACACGCCGT
>Ga0075425_100005228_pt1 | contig 13467 bp, 8 predicted proteins | sample SoiMethybrSBSTD4_FD_75300 | JGI IMG/M metagenome (GOLD analysis project Ga0075425, IMG submission 75300) | Bulk soil microbial communities from a Populus tree surrounding site in Tennessee, USA - Soil MetaG P. TD hybrid SBSTD4 | ecosystem: Environmental > Terrestrial > Soil > Tree plantation...
AGATTCCACGCTTGCAGCAGATAGGCGATGCCTTTAGAGAGTTCGATGCGTCCCACGAAGCAGGCGCGAAACACCCGGGAAATCACAGGTTGGGCGGGAGGTGAGAAAAATTCCTGGTCCACTCCCGGCCATACTACCTGCGTCTTAGGTGCCAGACCGAATTCCTCGAAGCTGCGGCGGGCGATGGTAGAGGGAACAATAATGGTGTCGCAGAGTTTGTACTCGCGTTCCATGCGGCGAATGAGAGGTGGCGGCAGAATGGCGGAACAAGCTGCCGGGCTGACGCCGAACTGGGCACAGTCGTGAAGAACCTCGCGCTGCCACTGACGCGGGTGCAGACTGGCGTTTTCGATCAGAGCCCTGGAACCGTTTGCCCTCGCCGACCGCAAACTGGGCAAAGCAAGTCCAGGCAAGCCATGAAAGATGCCGCCCGGCATAACCCATTTCGCCGCGAGCCGGCCGGCCAGCCACGTTGTAGCTACCATCGGCAACTGCGGCCTGCCTCGGCTCGGCAGCAGACCCCAGGCAGTCCATAGGGTTTGATTAGACAGCTTGTATAAAGAAGAACTCTTCACCAGCTTCAGATCGCCGGTTTCATCCTGCTCTAAAACCTGTAGTTCGGGGCCGAAGCGAAGAAGGCGGCGCAGCATGCCAGCCTGGGCCAACCGTATCGGCAAAGTGGCCTGGTAGGAAGCCGCAGCCTGACATAGAGTCACCGAACCACCCGAAATGCTTGAGGCTCCGTAGCTTAGCGTCCGGTCGGCCATATAGGCATTCGACAAAGAGCAGTGAGTCCCAGGCCCCGGCCGCAGTCGCTGGCAAAAGTTAGCTGGCGCGACTCGGGGTCCCAAGCCGGAGTAATGGAATTGCAATTACCTGATGTCAGCCGGCGCGCGGCCCAGTTGTGAGTATCGGCCAGCCAGAGCCGCCAAACGCCGCCTTCTAAGTGGCTGAACACAAGCCATTTACCGTCCGGCGAGACCGCGGGATAGCGAGCAGGTGCGGGCAGGAGAAGAGCGCTGATGGTGGGCGCGCTCCCGGGATGCACAAGAAACAAGAGTGGCGGGCCATGGTGCGTCCCGGAAACCACAAGGTTTCCAGCTGGCGTGAAGGAGGCTTCCCACACATCGAGGTCGCCCCGGGTTTCCTGCTGCTCGCCGCCATCGGGAACGCTTCCTGTTCCCACGTGTTTCATCCACAGTGTCCCGCGGCCGTTCTGTTCCCGAATGAAGGCCACATATTGGCTGTTGGCAGAAACGCTGGGCGCCTGAGCATTGGATATCACGGTGTTAGGGATAGGGCTGCCTGACTTGGTCAAGGCAACCACCTGCGGCTCGTCTGATCCAGCGTGCCAGCCATCCACCCAGGTAAGAGGCAGGTGTGGATCCTGAACAGGATTGAAGACGTCCGGGGCAAGAGGCAGGACCCTAGCCGAAGTCCCCCGCAGGCGGGCTATGCGGTAGCCATCGCCTACCATCACCGAGAAGGTGATGGCATCCGCGGCAACACTGGGCGAAGCCGAGCGAAAAGAAGCGGGCAAAGGCGGCAGGCGCAGAGCGTAATTATCAAATTCGCCGCGCAACCCGCGAAGGGTCGACGCCATAGACGCCACCGCGATCAAGGCATAGGCCAAGGCGAACCGCAGCCGCTCACGCCGCTTGTTGCCGAATTGCGGGAAGCAGCGAGCCAGCGCAAACAGCATCACCGCCCACATAGCCAGCAGCAGCCACATTCGTGGTACCGCCAGAAGCGAATGCCAGCCTCCCTCGTTTCCCGAAATGGGAAACGGGTACGACAGCAGGACGTAGGGGACCACGAGGGCGAGCGCCAGCCACTTTCTTCCACTCTGCATCAGAAAGTCAGCGCAGAGCACAACCGAAAAAATCAGCACACAAAGATGGTAGGTGCCAGTGACCGAGGAAAGGACCAGGAGCATGCAGGTGAAGGCGCCCCATTCGAACAGTTCCCTGCGCTCATCCCGGCGCGCTCCGGCCACAAAATAGAGGGTGACCAGCAGGACGAACGTCTGCCACAAAGGCTGCAGGACCCCGAACAGCGCCGGCGCATGCAGGAGCGGATGGGGATTCAGGTCCGGTTCGGCAATCAGCAACCGGTGCAGCAGGCCGGTTACTGAGTTCCACGTCAGGCTATAGGGGTCATGACTCTCTCCCCGCAGCGCCCGGGGCAGCACTTCCGCCACATACACGCGGTTCACCTGCCAACCCAGCAGCCCAACCGATAACAGGCCGACCGCCAGGCCACCTGCCAGAAAACCTTTCAAGGCGCCCCAGCGTTTCTTTCTTAAAAAGAACAACGCGAAAAACGCTGGAAACACCTTGAGCCCGGCTGCGAAGGCCAGCGTGGCGCCTGAAGACGCCTCCCATCCCTTCAAATAAAGGATCGCAGCCACCGTGCACAGCAGCAGCAAGAATACGTAGTACTGCCCGTACAGGAAGTTGGTACGGAGCGGCAATATTGCCAGCAACAGCAACAAGAGCGTGCGGCGCCCTCCAAGCGTAGTCACCCTAGTCAGCAAGCGCCACTCCAGCGCGAGAAACAGCAGGTTGAGAACGAGCCAGATGTGCTTCGCTTGCAAAGGGGGCACTTCGGCAAGTGGAGCCATGGGCAGCAGCGAGAAGGGCGTTAAAGGAACGAAGCCGACCAGCGGCTGGTCAATTTCAAAGCGGTGCTTTTCGTGCTGCAGCCAGGTCCAGTCATATAGCCGGGCAAGCGGATAGCCTTCGCGATACAGCCGGGCAGCCAGGTAGTAATTAGGAAAGTCGGTGTGGAGAGACTTCCAGCCTGGCCGCAGGCTGTTCCAGCAGAAGCTCGCCAGGAGCAGCAGGACGAGCAGAGTCTCTCCGGCGGCGACAACTCCCGGGGGCACAAAGACCTGCGGTGAAACCGGCCGAGGCACAGTTTCGAGCCCGGAGGCCGGCTTGGGCACAACCGCGGCGTTCACGACGGTCCTCCCACACTCTCGATCGGCAGGTGAAGCGAGCACACACAGCGCTTGCAGGTCGGGTGCTCAGCAATGGAAAGGGATTGCCGGAACGACAGCGCTGCTTCGCTGTTGAGAATGTCCTGCAGTGTACCGGCGGAAATATTACCGACTGCCTGGTGAAAGAAGCATGGCCGGACCGTACCGTCGGCTTCAATTACGGCAGAAACCCAGGGCGCGTTGCAGACCGGCGCAACCGCTTCCGCCTGCCCCAGTTGCGCACGAAAATGCAGAACAATGCGCTTCAGCTTCTGCGGGCTCTCAACGATGAATCCTTTGGCAATCTCCTTAGCGTGCTTTTGCAGCATGCGCTCGATCTCCTGCTCGAGTTCATCCACTTCGGAGGTGGACAGCGCGACGGTTGCGGCATGCTCCGCGCTCCAGCCCGCCGGACGGTTGAAGGCGGCCGAAGTAACGTCCGCGGCGAGAAAGGAAATGGAATCGAGTTGCAGTGCTTTGGCCGTGTTGACGGTGGCACAGAGATGAAGGTGATTGCTCCTTTGCACCGTGCAGCGGGCGCTGATCGGCATTTGTGGCTGCAACCGGCGCACGGCGGCAATTCCCTGGGCCAGGCGCTCAAACGCGCGTGGACGCTGGCGTATGTATTCATGCACGGCCGGCGGACCATCGAGAGAGACGATCAGGTCGTCCACCATTGAGGCTACCAATTCGGCTTGGGGACGCAGCAGCAGTCCGGCAGTAAGCAGAGTTATGCGCACGCCTTCACGCCGCAGCAAGCGGCAGAGGGCTGCCAGGTCCGAGTGCAGCTGCGGTTCGCCGCCCGACAAGACCACCCAGCGCACTTGCAGGTCGCGCAGCGACTGCAGCTGACGTTCCAAGTCGGCAGGGGTGATCTCCCGCACCTGGCGAATGCGCCAGATGTCGCACATCACGCAACGGCAGTTGCAGCGGTTGTGCGGAAACAACACGAGCACGGGCAAGCTGCGGATGCGGTGGGCATCGGTACCGGCGGCGGAAGAGGATAGTTGAACCAGGGAAGAACTCACAGCCGCACCTGCTTTCCCGCCAAATGCAGACTGCGGCCAACGTGGGGAGTGGCTTGCGAGCCCAGCCACTGCAGCGGAGCCCGAATGTAGCGTTCGCTCCGGTCCACGTGAATTGTGTTGAACGCGTTGGTCAACTCGAGTTGTCCGCGGCCGGCCATCGCTTGCGAAACCAGCCGCACCTCGCCCCCGAGGATCACCATCTCCACGCGGGCAAAGGATGAGTGCACCAGCGCCTCGGCAGGCGTGGCGCGGCGATCCAGGTCGGCAAGCGCGAACAGGTCGGCAACGCCGCCGCTGGAAATTCGTCCCTCGCCGTTGTGCAGGCCCAGCGCTTCGGCCGGGCGGGAAGTCACCATCTGGTAGATCACCTCTGGCCGGACCGCCAGCCTTGTGCGTATAAATGCGAGCTCATCCAGCAAGTCGCCGGCGCTGGTGAGAGGAGAGTCGCTGCCTAGAACTACCCGTGCATTGGCTTCGGCAACTGCCACGTCCATCGTTCGGCCAAGGGTGAACAGGTTTGAAGAGGGACACCACACCACCGAAGCGCCACGCTCCTGCACCAGGCGCCAGCCGCCCGCGTCCAAGCCAACCGCGTGAATCAGTACTGTCCGCCGGCTCAGACAGCCCAACCGGTCGAGCTTGAAAATTTCGTTGCGGCTGCGGGTGTCCACGCCTTCGCCCAGATGAATAAAGAACGGAGCATCCGGGGGAGTGGCGCGAAACGCGCCCGCCACATCCTGGCCCATGGTGAGGGAATGCGCCCAGCCGTAGGGCTTCAACACCCGCACCGGAAACGCCGGGTTGTCGAACTCCGCCTCGTACGGATTGTGCTGGCAGACGGTGGTCACGCCGCAGAGAAGGTTCTTGATGCCGCCCCACCACAACCGCACTCCCTTGGGCACCTGGCGGTGGTTCCACACCGGCGGTTCCTCGGGCTTGTAAATATCGTGCGCCCATTTCTCAAAATTCTTATACGGACCATTGCCCAAGCGGGGAAACAGGCTGAACTCGAGATGATCGTGGCTGTTGATGAGGCCGGGATAGAGAAGATAGCCGTCAAGGTTCAGTTCCGTTCCTTCAGGCGATTTGCGGGAACTGGGCCGCTGGTTCACGCTCGCGATGCGGCCACCTACAATCTCCACGTCGGCGCTCACGGCCTCACTGGGGCCAAGCACCACGCGCGCGCCTGTGAGGCGGAGTGTGTGCCTGCCGCTGTGCTCGTTGCGCTCCGGATTGACACCGAGACCACGCGGCGATTCCGAATCGCAGCGGAAATGACAAATCAGGGCGGCGGGGGACTTGCTCACCTGCTCAAACAGAGCAGCTTTCCCCCGCTGCAGGAATATGCTTCGTTCGGCTTCCTCGAAGCGGGGCTCCGCGCAATGCCGCAAGTGAAAGCCGGAGCGGGCCAGGAGACTGCACAGTTTCGCCACAGAATGGGGAAAAGTCTGAATCTGGCAGACTTCATGTTCATGAGTGAAGGAGCGCCGCCATCCCCGTGCGGAGGCGTCCGGATGGAATTCGGAAATAAACAGATCGGCTCCTGGGCGCGCCACGCGGGCGACCTGGCGTACAAAATTTTCCAGGTTGGCGACGTATCCGAGGACGAAACAGCAGATGAGCAGGTCGGCAGAAGAGGCGCGCAGAGGAAGGTCGGTGCAGTCGGCCTGTGCCAGCCGTTCGCTGAGGTCAGGTTTTGAAGCAGCCCGAGCCAGCATCTCCGCGGATTGATCCAGACCGATAGCGCTGCGCGCTCCCGCCGCCAGGACACGGAGGAGCCAGCGGCCCGTACCGCATCCCAAATCCACAACATCTCTGCCCGCCACAGCCGGCAGCAGCAGCGGGCCCAGAACCCGCTCTTCCAGGGCGAGCAGAGGATTGGCCTCTCCGTCGTAAGTCGGCGCCCAGAGGCGATACGCTTCGCGAGCAGGCAACAGGCGCGGGTTTCCCGAGCAGCTCAGAAGGTCTTGCATTTCAGACGCTCTCGAACTTGGGCTTGCGCAATTCCACGAAGCGCTGTGCCCAGCGCAGTTCCAGGGGAGCGGCGTAAACCCCGGCCAGGTAGCGCCAGGAACTCAGCGCCTTCAGGGCGCGGCGGCCCCACGCCGGCATGCGGATGTCCTGCACTGTGGGCCAGCGGGCGGCGACCACCACCTCGAAGTTGTCGATGCGGCGGCGAATGCGGGGTTTCAGCCAGGGCGTTTTCGGGTCAATGCGCAGGGTGAAGTTCAACCAGCGCTCTGTGGCCCATTCCTCCGGCGTGGTGGGAAATTCAATCTGCCCGTCAACCTCGCCATACATGTGCTTCTCGCGCTGTGGCACCGGCGTGTAGTGATAAATGATGATTTCGGAACGCGGGTTCAAGCGCTTGATCTTGCGCACAAATTCCAGGCACTCGCGCGTGTCGCGCTCGGGATCGTGCGGATTGCCGATGACAAACGAAAACTCAGGGATAATATCGAAGTGGCGAATGCGCTCAGCCAGCGCCAACGTTTGCGCGGTGGTGATGCCCTTCTTCATCTCCTTGAGCACCCAGTCGGAGCCGGATTCCGCTCCGAAAAAGATCATGGCGCAGCCGGCGCGCCGGATGGCGTCCAGGGTGGCATCGGAGTAGCGGCCCACAATATCCACGCGCCCCTCGCACCACCAGCGCATGCCCAGAGGCGCCATGCGCTCCATCAGTTCGCGGGTGTGATCCTCACGGAGAAAGAAGTTCATGTCATAAAACTGAATGGAGTCCGCGCCATATTCCTTGGCCAGGTGGCGCAGCACGGCTTCGGTGCGCGCCGGCGACTCCATCTTTTCCCGGCTGCCGTAGGCGGGAACAACCCCACAGAAACTGCACTGGAAGGGACAGCCGATGCTGGCGTGGTGCGCCGCCGTGCGCTTGCCGAAAAACGACGGCAGCACGTACTTGTGAACCGGCAGGCGATGAAAGGGATACCAGGGAAACGAATCCGGGCCCTTCATTACGCGCTCCAGATTCTTGTGGTGATTGTCCTGGGCATCCTTGTAAGTCAGGCCGCGAACTGTTTCTGGCGCGCGCTGCCCGCGCAGCACCTGCAGCAGTTCGAGCAGCGTGTCTTCCCCCTGGCCGCGCACCGCGTAGTCCACGTAGGCGGCGTTCAGCGCCGTGTCCGTATAGATGGACGGGAAGTAGCCTCCCCACGCGATGGGCACGCCGGGATAGCAGGAGCGCACGGCGCGGCAGGTGGGGATGGCAGCTACCATCTGCGGTCCCGGCATCACCGTCACCGCAAGAAGTTCAACCTGGTGTGCAGCGATGAGGCCGCAAATTGTCGCGGTCGGATCGGGGTCAACGTTGCCGTCAACGATTATGTAGTCTTCCCTGCCTTCCAGAACGGCGGCCAACGCCAGTATCGAAAGTGGAAAGCGGCGGCTTCGTGCGCTGGTGGCCCGGGGATTGAAGAGGATGATCACGCGTCCACCTCCGCCCAGAAAATGTGGAATTTCGAGGGCTCGCGGCGTCGCAGCAGGCGGGCTTTTACCGGCCGCATAGCCCATTTCCAGCCGTACCACGGCTTGCGAACCTTCCAGCGCAGGCCCACGCCGGCTGAAACTTCGGCTAAAGCCGCCGCCGTCAGGAACTCACGGCTGCCCATGCCGTCGGAGGCAAAACCGAAGGCACGCGTAAACTGCTGCTTTCTTTCCTCAACCATCCGGTAACCGCTTTCTTCGCGGCGATAGAACGGGGAATCAATGACGAGCACGTGCCCGCCGGACCGCAGGCAGCGAACCGCTTCCCTGAGAGTGGCGCAATAATCTTCGGAGTAGTGAAGAGCAGCGTTGAAGATGGCCACGTCGAACTGCGCGTCAGCGAATGGCAAGCGGTCCATTTCCGCCTGGAAGCGCGGAAACAGCCAGCCCAGGCTGCTGTGGTAATGGCGCGCGGCGCCCAAGCCATCAGCGTCGTTGTCCAGCAGATCAACAGCCACCGGAAGATGGCCGCGCTGCGCCAACCGATAGCTCAGCCATCCGTTTCCTGCACCGATATCGAGTATGTCCAGCGGCCGCGCACAGCGGCTTTCAATCACGGGAAGAATATTGCGCAGCAGGTACCGGAAACTGATAGCGCGTATGCTCCACTGCCACGCATTGCGGCCGGTCAAGTCAGCATAGGGGAGAGAAAAGTAGTAATCAGGCGAAGATGACCCGCGCCCTTCGCGGGCACGCACGTGCTCATATTCCCGCACGAATTGCTGAAAATATCGTTCGCGCTCGGGAGCAAGCGCCTGCCATACTCCGGCACGATTGCGCAACAGGAAGCCGCACAGGCCGCAGGCACGCTCGGAGTTTTCCGATGGATCGAGCAGGCCAATCACATGAGTGCAGGCCGGGCAGCGCGCAAGCAGCAGGATTGGCTTCGCGGACTCTTGAACGCTGGCGAGATTGGCGCTGGTGCTCACTGCGGCACCCTCCGGAATGTCAGCAGCACGTGGTCAGCAACACCGCGCAGGCCGGGCAATGAATTGAGCAGCCCATCCACACGCTCGGCTGCATTCAGCAGCCTGGGAAAACGGCGTGCGTACGGCTCGACATAGGATGGAGGCACAAACAGGCCGATGCCCTGCAGCGCAACCAGAGAGAATTCGGGCGCGAACAAGCGGCGAAGCTCATGGACTGGCGAATATTGCACATGCACCACTGACCCCGCCCTCAATTCAGCGGTGGTGCCGCCCTTGTGCAGCCGGCGAAACGCTTTGGCTGGCTTACCATGGGCCAACCACCATGCTGTTTCCCAAACGCAAAAGCGGCTTGCCAGGCACAGCACAACATGGCCCAAAGGACGAACCAGGCGGGCGAGATTGTCTGCTACCTGCCGCAGGTCTTTAACACAATTCAAGCCGCCGAAATTTGAAAAGGCGCCGTCGTAAACCGAATCAATTGCGCCCAGTTCCTCTGTGGCCAGCACTGCAAACCGCACTGGCAAGCGCCTGCTCGCGGCCAAGCGCCGGTTGGCCACGGCGATCATTGCGGGTGAAATATCGAAGGCGTCGACCCTCACCCCTCTTTCAGCAAGATGCAGCGCATCCTCTCCGGTTCCGCAGTTAAGCTCGAGCACGCGCTGGCCGGGCAGGAATGTGCTATCCAAGTGGCGCCATGTCGCACTGCGCTGGGCGCGGCCGATCAGGGAATCGGTAAAGATGCGGTCGTAAGATTCCGCCAGAGCGTCGAAGGAGGCCGGCCCGGGCTGCGTCATGGCTGCCATGTCACGCCTCCGGCTCCGAATATGTGGTCTGTAGTCCCTGGCGGGCGATTCCGATTTTCGCCTGTAGCGCGACAGTGTCTGCGCCATGCTGCTGCTTCTGTAGCCGGTTCAGCTCTACTTCGCTGCGCAGCAGTTCGTCGGCAAATTGAAAAAAGCGGCGTGAATGCCGCCCGCGCAGGCGGAAGTCCCTGTCCGAGCCCTGCTCCCACGGACTCGAACTAACCACTTGCGTGGCAACTTCGTCGAAATATGGCGTTCCTTTTATGGGATACGCCACCGTGGTGAAGAAAACATCCGGATCGCTGCGCTTTACATGATCCACCGTGGCAAGGATGTCGCTGAGTTCCTCGCCCTGGTAGCCCCACATGAGGAACATTCCCGTCTGAATGCCCCGCGACTTGCACAGCGCTACCGCGTGCTGCACCTGCTCCACGGTGACGCCGCGCTCCATCGCGTCCAGAATGCGTTGCGAACCGCTTTCCGAGCCGATCCACACCCGGAAGCAGCGGAGCTCGGCCAGCGTGTCCACTACTTTCTCATTCAGCCGGTCGGCGCGGGTGATGCATTCGAATGGGATCAGGAGCCCGCGTTCCTTTGCCAGGGCCGCATATTCATAGAGCCAGCCGTGGTGAATTGTGAACACATCATCGGCGAACCAGGCCATATCGGGCGTATAGCGCGCGAGCAGCCATTCCAACTCTTGCGCAACCGAAGCTGGCTTTCTGCGGCGATGCGTTTTGCCGAATACCTGGTGGCTGCACCAGCGGCAGCGGTAAGCGCAACCGCGCGCAGTAATCAGCGACACTGACCCCTGGCCATGGTGAGCGCGCCACGTCTGCACATACTGGTCGATGTCCACAGCCTCGCGCGCCGGCCACGGTTGCAGGTCAATGTTGGCGATCTGCGCTCGCGGCGGGGTTACGTGAATGTTTCCGTCGGAAAGACGAAATGCAATTCCATTTACGCGATGAAGCGCCGCCGGGGAATCCTCGCGCAGAGCGGGGAGCAGTTCCTCCAGCGTCAGTTCGCCTTCCCCGACGACCACCACGTCGGCGCCCACCTCGAGGTATTCGCGAATGTAGGATCCCGGTTCTGGCCCGCCTACTACCGTTCGCCAGCCGGTGGCTTTCGCGGCTTGGAGTATCTTCACCACGTTGGGGCGCGTCATCAGATTTGCGTAAATGCCCAGCACGGCCGGCGGGGTATGTTCGAGCGCGAATAGCAAGTCCTGATAAGTGGAAAATGTGCTGTCGAAAACCTCGACCTTGAATCCCTTCTGCCGCAGGTGGGAACAGAGGTAAAGGATCCCCAGAGGAACATAGGGCTTCATGATCTGAAGCTCCTTTGGATCCTCCCGCAAGAAGTAGCCGTGAGTGAGTAAGAGGTCCATGCTGGCTCAATCGGCGAACTGGACTGCGGCTGCTATAGCCTCGTCGCGAGGGCTTGGCGTCGGGCTTTGCTTTCGGCACGTTCTCTCCAGGGAGAAGACTCGCTCCCACAGCGCGTGGGCATCGGGTCGTACTTGCCCGGGCACATCCGCAGCACGGCTCCAGGTTTCAACTTCGGCATGAAGCGCGTCGTGCAGGGCATGGTAGAACTCGTCGGTGTAAGCGCCGCGAAACATCATGGCTAGGTCATCGCTATCGGACCAGTTGGTCTTAGGCCCCAGTTCTTCAACCACACGCTCGTAGAACCTGGTCCCAGGCAAGGGATACGAAACGGATACGCCTATGTCATCCGGGCGAGTACGGCGAACCAGTTCAATGGTTTTCTGAATGTCGCTCCAGGTCTCGCCGGGATAACCGAACTGCAGGAAGTAGCAAGCGCGAATCCCATGGCGAAGCAGGTTCTCGCGGGCGGCGGCAATCTGCTCCACGCGCGTATCCTTATCCATGGCGTCGAGAATTTTCTGCGAACCGGATTCCGCCCCCATCCAGACTTCGGCGCAACCTGCACGGCGCAAAGCGGCGACAGTTGGCCGTGTCATCAAATCCACCCGCGATTGCATCTTGAAGGGCACGGCGGCATCCAGGCGCTCCACTGCCGCTGCCAATTCACCTGCCCAGCTTTGCTTGAGGGCGAAGATGTCGTCGGCAAACCACAGATGCTCCGCGCCGCATTGTTCCTTCAACAGCTTCATTTCCTGAGCCACGCTTTCAGCGGAGCGCGCATGGAAAGCATTTCCATAAATGGGCTTGGCGCACCAGTTGCACCGGTATGGGCAGCCGCGGCTCGAGACCAGGTTGAGCGAAAAGAATCCGTGCGCGTTCTTCCAGGCCTTGCGGTAAGGCTCCAGGTCCACCAGGTCGCGCGCGGGAAAGGGCACAGCGTCAAGGTCGCGAATCAGCGGCCGCGAGGCGGTGCGCACCAGGTTGCCGTCAGGCGCGCGCAAGAAAGCAATGCCGGGGATGCGGTCCCAGTTCGGCCAGTACGGCCCGAGCCGCGCCTGAATCACCTCCAGCAGCGTGTGTTCCGCTTCGCCCAGCAGCACGCACTCGCAGCCGTGCTGCAAGTATTCCTGAGCGTTGTCGGAAGCATCCGATCCATTCACCACCACGGGAATTCCAGCCGCGCCGGCAGTGCGAATCATGTGGAACGCCACCTCGCGCATGCGGGTAAGGCACATCTTGGAAAGAAAATTGAAGCTGTCCTCGTAGATGGCGACCAACTGCGGGCGGTATCGGGCGAGGGCGGCGGCGAAGCCCTCTTCGGGATCGTTGAGCATGGTATCGAACACGGCCACCGAAAAGCCGTGCTGGCGCAGCAAGGCAGCGGCGTATAACGTCCCCAGAGGGGGGTACGGTTGCATCTTGCGCACCTGTTTCCGGTCATAGAACAGGTGGTAAGAATGGGTTAAGAGGACGTCAACCAAGCGTTGCCTCCTGCATCAGCAGACCTCATCCATGCTGTGGCCGAGTGGCTGCCCGGTGAGCAGCGAGCGCCGTGTGACCAGCTTTTCCGCGCCCCGCGCCAGCCAGAGCTCCCAGGGAAATGCCAGATGGTTGGTGCGTACCCGCCAGCGGACAGGCGCCGTCAGCATGCGGCGTAATCCGGTCCGCAGCCACGGCGAGTTCTTCGTGGCTTTGCGAATCTGGTTGTGCAGCAGGAAAAATTCCAGCATGCTGCGCAGCCGCCGCAATTCTTCGCCTTGCAGCCAGGGCAAAATGTTCTGCCCCAGCGGCAGCTCTACCCATTCCTCGAGTGTTTGTGGCTCGTGCACGCCCAGTGCCCGTAGCTGCGGCCAAATGTCTATCCCGGGGTAGGGGGTGAAAATGTTGGGCGAAAAGCTGACGTTCCAGAATTGCCGCGCGATGTCGCCCATTATGCGGAAGGTTTCGATGCGGTCGGCCTCGGTCTCGCCGGGATAACCGAAAATCAGATTAAACGTGAGATGGATGCCGGCTCTTTCCGCCTTTCGCGCCGTCTCATACATCTGGTCAATGCGCTGGTGCTTTTTGTTCATCAGCGCCAGTACTTCGAGAGAGGCCGATTCGGTGCCGAAGCCCATGTGGGTGACGCCGCTGGCGGCAAGCACCTGTACCTCTTCGTCGCTCATGCGGCACAGAAAATCGGTAGAGGCCTGGAAGGTCCAGCGAAAGCGCACGCCGGAATTGAGGATGCCGCGGGCAATGGCCACCGCGCGGTGCACGTCCACGGGAAAGTTGGAATCCAGAAGCGCGATTTCGTCGGCGCGGTAGCGCTGCGCCAACTCCACCATTTCCGCCACCGTGCGCGAAGCGGTGAGCGCATTGAAGCGCCGGTTATAGAACACCTGGTCCGTGCAGTAGTGGCAGGCATAAGGGCAGCCAACACTGGTGGCATATGCCAGTTTGCGCACACCGCAGATGCGCGCATAGGCGTCGTGGTCTGCCAGGTGATAGGCCGGCAGCGGTAACTGGTTGATGTTCACCACCGGCCGCTCGGCCTCGTTTACCACTTTGCCGTTGCTTTTGTGGGAGGTGCCGCGCACGCCTTCCAGCCCATCCCCATGGGCTAGCCGCTGCACAACTTCGACGAAGGTAAGTTCTCCCTGCCCGCGAACAATGGCATCCACAAAATCCGGCTGCAGTGTCTGCTCGGGCAGAAGCGTGGGATGCCAGCCGCCGAAGATGACCGGCAGATGCGGATGCTGTTGCTTGGTGCGGCGTGCTACGCGAATCGCGCCGCGAATCATGGGCCCTGTCAATACTGAGATTCCCAGGCAAACCGTCTCCGGGTCAGCCACCTCC
>Ga0075425_100005229_pt1 | contig 13465 bp, 10 predicted proteins | sample SoiMethybrSBSTD4_FD_75300 | JGI IMG/M metagenome (GOLD analysis project Ga0075425, IMG submission 75300) | Bulk soil microbial communities from a Populus tree surrounding site in Tennessee, USA - Soil MetaG P. TD hybrid SBSTD4 | ecosystem: Environmental > Terrestrial > Soil > Tree plantation...
CGCGGTCAGGAGCGCGTCGAGCAGCTTCGCGATGAGTAAGCCGAGGAAGAGGCCGACGACCGAGCCGATCAGGCCGATCACGAGCGACTCGACGACAACGGACCAGAGGATCTGACGCCGCGACGCCCCGATCGTCCGGAGCGTCGCGAACTCGCGCACGCGCTGGGCGATCGTGATCGACAGGGTGTTCGCGATCACGAAGCTGCCTACGAACAGCGCGATCCCTCCGAACGCGAGCAGTGCGTACTGGATGACCTTGAGCGACCCGCTGACGTCCTTCTTGTCCTCCTTCGCCTGTTCCGCGCTGCCCTTGGCCTGCGCCGTCGACGGGAGGAGCGGATTGATCTCGGCGAGGACGCGGGAGGTCGCCACGTCCGGCTTCGCCTGGACGCGGATGAAGTCGAGCTGCCCGGGCTTACCGAAGAGCTGTTGCGCCGTCGGCAGGTCGAAGACCGAGATCGTCGACCCGCCGATCGAGTCGACAGCCGCGAACGACACCAGGCCGGCGATGCGGAAGCGGCGCTCGGCCCCGCGGGCGGTGACGCCGATCCGATCGCCGATGGCGAAGTGGTTCTTGTCCGCCGTCGCGCGGTCGATCGCGATCTCGCCGGCGCCCGACGGCCAGCGACCGTCCTTCAGCGTGAGTGGGTTGAACCGCTGGTCGCCGCTCGGCTCGACGCTCACGGCGAAGCTCGACGCGCCGCCGGTGCCGATCGACTTGCCGTTCTTGTCGACGAGCCTCGTCTGGTCGTCTTCGACCTCGCCTGCGGCGAACGCGACGCCGTCGAGGGACTGCACCTTGGGCAGTAGCGCGGCCGGGAACGTCGGCGCGTCGACGCCGTTCCCCTCGCGGTTCTCGAACGCCGTCTTGCCGGCGATGACGACGTCGGCGTTCTTGTACGTCTGCTGGTAGATCGTGTCGAAGGCCCGGTTGATCGTGTCGGTGAGGACGTAGGCCCCGCTGATCATCGCGACGCCGAGGACGATCGCAAACGCCGTCAGACCGGCGCGCAGCTTGCGGCCCGCGAGGCCGCGGAGGGTGACGGTCATCATTTGCGGTCCAGCTCCTCCATCGCGACGAGCACGTCGTGCTCGTTCGCCCTGCCGATGTCCTTGACGATCAGGCCGTCGGCGAGGAACAAGATCCGGTCGGCGATCGCGGCAGCGCGTGGATCGTGCGTGACCATGACGATCGTCTGCCCGTACTCGTCGACGCACCGCCGGAGCAGCTCGAGGATCTCGCCGCTCGTCGTCGAGTCGAGGTTGCCGGTCGGCTCGTCGGCGAAGACGACGGTCGGCCGCGAGACGAGCGCGCGGGCGACCGCAACCCGCTGCTGCTGGCCGCCGGACAGCTCCGACGGGCGGTGATTGCGCCGCTCCTGCAACCCGACCTTGTCGAGCAGCTCGTCGTACCACTCGCGCTCGGGCGACTCGCCTGCGATCGAGAGCGGCAGGCGGACGTTCTCGTCCGCCGTCAGCATCGGCAGCAAGTTGAAGAACTGGAAGACGAAGCCGATGTGCTCGCGCCGCAGCTTCGTGATCTCGTTGTCGCTGAGCTCGCCGAGCCGCGTGCCGCCGACGACGACATGTCCGGACGTAGGCCGGTCGAGCGCGGCGAGGAGGTGCATGAGCGTCGACTTGCCGGAGCCGGACGGCCCCATCACCGCGGTCAGCCGGCCGCCTCCGACGTCGAGGCTGACGCCGCGCAGCGCGTCGACGGACGTGTCCCCCTCCCCGTAACGGCGCGTCAGGTCGACGGCCGAGACCACGGCCGATGTCGAGGCGCGGCCTGCCTCGTCTTTCTGGATCACAACTGTCTGCATTGCTCCTGCTCCTTGACGGGGAGCTGCCTACGATCCGCCGCGCGCACACGGCTGCCAAGGGGGCCTGCAGGCGTCTCGAGGTACGTCCAGGTTCACCCCGAGGGGTGCGTCTTACGACCGGAGGAACGCGAGCACCGCGAGCACGCGCCGATGGTCGTCGCAGCTCACCGTCAGGCCGAGCTTCTCGAAGATGCTCGTGATGTGCTTCTGGACGGCGCGCTCCGTGACCACGAGGCGCTCGGCGATCCCCTGGTTCGAGCGCCCTTCGGCCATGAGCTCGAGCACCTCTCGCTCGCGTGGCGTCACACGGTCGAGCAGGGAGTCGTGGCGCCTCCGGCCGAGGAGCTGCGAGATGATCGTCGGGTCGATCGCCGAGCCACCGTCGCCGACGCGGCGGACCGCGGTCGTGAACTCCTTGACGTCGCTCACGCGGTCCTTGAGGAGGTAGCCGATCCGTTCGGCCGACTCCTCGAGGAGCTTCAGCGCCAGCCCGAGCTCGACGTATTGCGAGAGCACGAGCACGCCGACCGAGGGGTGGTGCTCGCGGATCGCCTCGGCGGCGCGGATCCCCTCGTCGTTGTGCGTCGGCGGCAGGCGGATGTCGACGATCGCAACCTCGGGCTCGTAGCTGCGCACCTTGAGCAGCAGCTCGTCCGGCGTGTCGCATGTGCCGACGACGTCGAAGTCGTTCTCCGCCAGGAGCCGAGCGAGCCCCTCGCGCAGCAGCACGCTGTCCTCGGCGATGACTACGCGCACGGGATCTCCGCGCGTACGCGTGTCCCACTTCCTTGCGCGCTCCAGACCCGCAGGCGCCCGTCGAGAGCTTCCACGCGGTCCGCGAGACCGCGCAGTCCCGAGCCGGTGTCGGTGTTCGCGCCGCCCTTGCCGTCGTCGACGACCTCGACCACGAGCCGCTCGTCCGAGTACGCCACGTCGACCGTGACCGCAGTTGCCTGCGCATGCTTGGCGACGTTCGCGAGGCTCTCGGACACGAGGTAGTACGCAGCCACCTCGTGTCGTTCCGGGAGCCGTTCGTCGAGGTCGACCGTCAGGCGCACGGGCAGCGGCGCGCGAGCTGCGAGCGTCTCGAGCGCGACCGCCAGGCCGTGGCCCGTGACCACCGCCGGGTGGATCCCGCGTGCGAGCTCGCGGAGCTCCTGCAACGATCGCCCCAGCTCCTCGCGCGCCTGCTTGAGCTGCTGCTTACTCTGCGGATCGTCTGCGAACTGCGTCTCGAGCAGGCCGAGCTCGAGCGAGAGCGCGACGAGGCGCTGCTGCGCGCCGTCGTGGAGGTTCCGTTCCAGCCGCTGCCGCTCGACCTGCGCAGCCTCGAGGATGCGCACGCGCGAAGCGCGCAGCTCGTCGAGGCGCGCGCGCAGCTCGGCCTGGAGCTGCGCGTTCTCGAGCGCGATCCCCGCCGCCGCGCTGACCGCGTCGAGCAGCTCCTGCTCCTCGCGGAGCGACGGGTCGTGGAGGAGCGCTGCCACGTGCCGGCCGTCCACGTCGATCAACGTCGTCGCGCGTGTCCCGTCGGTCTCCTTCGACAGCTTGACCGGCCGTCCCTCGAGGTCGGCGTAGGACTCGTACTGAGGCAGCCAGTACGCGAGCGTCAGCGAGGGGTCGCGCAGCGCGCGCGACAACGCGCCCGCGAGCTCGGCGGGCGCCGGCCTGGCACGCAGCTCGAGGAAGAGGTCGGCGACCGACGAACGCGCGAGACGCGCACGCAGCATCGACCAGAGCAACGCCATCGGCACCGCCGTGTACGCCGCGAGGAGGCACCAGAGGAGGAACAGCGGAACCTCCCGGAACTTGTCGACGATCACGTAGAGCGAGAACACGAGCACGGTGACGCCGCCGGCGACCACAGGCGCGAGCGTCCTTCGCAGTGGCGGGGTCGCGTCCAACCACCGCTTCGCGAACATCGCGACGAGCACGACCGCGACGGCGAGCCAGATGATCCGCTGCGCGGAGTCGATCGCGTCCGCCGTCGCGGGCCTCGGCCACACGACGAACGCGTTCTCGGGCTGGTCGAGGAAAAGGAGCCACAGGACCTGCAGCGGCACCGCGGCGACGAAAACGATGACTGCGAGCAGCATGTCGACCCGCCGCGTGAGCCCGCCGCGCGGGAAGGCGAGCAGCACGTAGACGAAGCCGAACGTCCAGACGAGCCTCCAGAGCTCGCCGACTGTGAGGACGAACGGCGACGAGAACGTCGGCGGCTGCATCAGGTGGCCGGCGGTCCACCACACGCCGAGCAGCACCAGCAGCGCGCCCAGGCGGTTCTCGGGGCGACGGTCCCACGCGACGAAGCCACTCGCGACGAACGACCAGGCCACGAGCACCGTCAGCACGAGCGTCGTGTCGAGGGCCTCGGAACCGCCGTCCCGGACGATGCGAACCACGATCAAGGGCGCCGTCGCGATCCCGAGGACGCACACGGCCACCCTGAACCAGTGGCTCGAGACGGTGATGCCGAGGTGCCGAGGAACGCCACGGCGAACCTCGCCGAGCACGCGCGGGACGGACGCTGCCAAGCCCTCTCCTTCCGGAAGCGTCTGCAAAACGAGGATACGCCCCCGTTCGAGGGCCGTCTACGGCGGCGGCATCACTTCGGCGTCGTCCTCGTGGACGACGCGCCGTTCGATCCGCCGCACGATCACGTAGCCGAGCGCTGCCAGCAGGATCGCGCCGCCGCCGGCGTAGAGCCCGTAGCGGCCGATCGCCTCGGCGGCCGCGCTTCCGAGGAAGTACGAGACGAGACCGACCAACGTCGCCCAGACGATCCCGCCCGCGGCGTTCCAGGCGAAGAACCGCCACCAGTGCATGCGCGTCAGGCCCGCCGTCCACGCAGCGGTCACGCGCAGCACGGAGACGAAGCGCGCGATGAAGACGGCCTTCCCGCCGTGCTTGGCAAAGAAGCGCTCACCCCGAGGCAGGAAGCGCTCGGCGTATCGCCGGGTCACGCGGTAGTGGAAGAGCAGCTTGCGGCCGCCGCGGCGCGCGACGAGGTAGCCGAGGTTGTCGCCGATGATCGCGGCCGCGCTCGCAACGGCGATCACCGCGACGATCGAGAGCGAGCCCTGCGCGGCGAGGACGCCGCACGCGATCAGCGCCGTCTCGCCGGGGATCGGAAGGCCGAACGACTCCAGCGCGACGAGCGCGAACAGGAGCACGAGCGCCCACATGCCCTGGTTCTCGATCAGCGTGGTGAGCGAGGCGAGCGTCGTCGCGCTCACGCTGCACCTCGACTCGGACCAGGGTTTACTCTCGTCATGAGCTCGCGTGACGAGCAGCCGACCAGAGAGCTGCCCGACGGGATCAGGATGCCGGTCCTGGGGCTCGGCGTGTGGCAGATGCAGGCGGGCGCCGAGACCGAGCACGCCGTCGAATGGGCGCTCGAGGCGGGGTACCGCCACGTCGACACCGCGGCGCTCTACCGCAACGAGCAGAGCGTCGGGGCGGCGCTCGGACGGAGCGCTCTTCCGCGCGAGGAGGTGTTCGTGACGACGAAGCTCATGCCGGCGCGAACGAACGTCGCCCGCGAGCTGCAGAAGAGCCTCGAGCGGCTCGGTGTCGACTACGTCGACCTCTACCTGATCCACTGGCCGCTGCCGCTCCTCTACGTGCGCCAGTGGGCCGAGCTGGAGAAGCTCCGGGACCGCGGTCTCGCGCGCGCGGTCGGTGTCAGCAACTTCGGTCGCGACCAGCTGGAGACGCTGCGGACTCGCGGCGCCGGCGTGCCTGCCGTCAACCAGGTGCAGTTCAGCCCGTTCCAGTACCGCCGCGGGCTCCTCGACTACTGCAGCGAGCAGGGCATCGTCTTCGAGGCCTACAGCCCGCTCAACCGGGGGCGCGGCCTGGACGACGAGCGGATCACGACGATCGCCGAGCGCCTGGGGAGGACGCCGGCGCAGGTCGTGCTCCGCTGGGCGATCCAGCACGAGACCGTCGTCATCCCGAAGTCGAGCCGGAAGGAGCGCATCGAGTCGAACGCGCAGGTGTTCGACTTCGAGCTGAACGACGCGGACATGCGCAGCCTCGACGCCCTCGACCGCACCGGCGGGACGACCAAGGCGCGCGGCTGACCTGGTGTCAGACACCGCTCCCAAGCGCTGCGTGACGCGCCGCGTCTGCTGCGGCGGTGTCTGACACCCTGCCCGGGTTGCCACGGCGCTCCGAACCGGTGTCAGACACCGCTCGAAAGCGTCGCGTGACCTGCCGCGTCCGATCCGGTGTCGGACACCGTGCCGCCGCCCTGCGAACCGGTGTCAGACACCGTCGTCGCGTGACCGAACCGCGACGAGAGCCCGAAGAGGTGTCTGACACCTTTTCGAACTGCGTACCGCCCGCGAGAAACGAACCCGGTGTCAGACACCGGCGCGGCGCGCGAGAGCAATGATGTCGTCGATGCACATCCTCCCGTTCCTCGCCTTGTCTGCCGTCGTGGTGCTCACACCCGGCGTCGACATGGCGCTCGTGACGAAGAACGCGCTCGTCCACGGCCGCGCCGCGGCATACGCGACGGCCGTCGGTGTGAACCTCGGCATCTTCTTCTGGACGATCGCGGCGGCACTCGGGCTCGCCGCCGTCGTCGCGGCCTCGTCCACGGCGTTCCTCGCGATCAAGCTGGCGGGCGCGCTGTACCTGATCTACCTCGGGCTGAAGGCGCTGCGACGCCCGGGCGAGGCGATGACGGACGGGCTCCCCTCACGCGCGCCGCTGAACCGGCGCGCCGCCTTCCTGCAGGGCGTGGCGAGCAACCTGCTGAACCCGAAGATCGCCGTCTTCTTCACGAGCCTGCTGCCGCAGTTCGTCGACTCGAGCCACGCCGCCCCGCAGGACTTCCTGATCCTCGGCGTGCTCTTCAACAGCCTTGGCGTCGCATGGCTCGTGACCTACGCGGCGGTGGCCTCGCGCAGCCGCGCCGTCCTCGCCCGCCCGCGCGTGCGCCGCGCCGTCGACCGGCTCAGCGGGATCGCGCTCGTCGCGCTCGGCACGCGTCTCGCGCTCGAGCACCGTCGCTAGCATCGGGAACCGCCGGCGATGCCGCATCACCCCCTGGGAGTGATGCTCGGTGCGCGGGAACCGCCTACGGTCGCACTGTGAGAACGCCGCTGAAGCTGGCAGGGCTCGCCGCGTGCCTCGCCGGCGGGATCCTGCTCGCGACCGTCGTCGTCGGCGGCGTTCGCGCGCAGGACACGACGACGACGGCGACGACGACGATCGAGGCGACGACCACGGAGACGACATCGGAGCCGACGACGGTGCTCACGACGGCGACGGTCGAGCGCACGACCACGAGGAAGATCATCCTCCCGGCCGCGACGACGACGGGCTCGAGCTCGGACAGCGGGACGCCGGCGTGGGTCTGGGTCCTGCTCGGCGTGCTCGCCGTCGCCCTGGTGATCGTGATCGTGCTGCTCGCGCGGCGGCCGGGTGGCGGCGTCCCGCCCGCGGAGCGACGGCGGAGGCTCGACGGCGCCGTCGCGAGCTGGACGACGCAGGGGTGGGCGCTCGAGAGCCAGAGCGGTGACGCCGCTGTCCTGCAGCGCGGGGGCCAACGCATGATCGTCAGCGTGGATCCGGCGGGGCAGGTGGCGACGCGGCCGGTTTGAGCCGACCCGGTTGGACGTCCGCACCGCGCCGCGCCGCCAGGACGGGCGACAGGCTCGCGAACAGCACGATCACCGACGAGCTCAGCGCGAGCCAGAAGAACAACGCCATCACGACGCCGAGCCCGGCGAAGTCGGTCGCATAGAGGTCGATCCAGGGCCCCATCGCCCAGGTCGAGACGAACATCAGCACGACGAGGCCGAGTGCGGTCAGGACCGCGCTCGGCACGAGATCGCCCGCACCGATGCGGTCGCGCGTGAGGTACCGCGGCGCCCAGACGAAGAAGCCTCCGAGCACGACGAGCCAGAGCGGTGCGAGCGCGGGCCCCGCCCACGCCGGGTGGTGATGGATCGCAGTCGTCTGCACGAGCAGGAGCGCGACGAGGCCGAAGAGCACCAGCAGCACGACGGAATAGCGGACCTCGTCGCCCAGCCGCTCGCGCAACTCGAGCCGCCAGGCTCGCGAGTACACGAGCTGGAGGACGCGCCCGAACCCGATGCCGAACAGCAGCACCGAGGCGATCGCGAACAGCGCCGACCCCAGCTCGTGCCGCCGGTTGCCTTCGAGCACGTCGTGCAGGGTCGTCGCTGCCGAGCCCGTGAGGTGGTAACGCGATACGAGGTGGTCGGCGAGCGCCGACGGATTGCGCTGGAGGTACTCGGCGAGGACGAGGACCGCGGGCACGACGGCCAGGAAGACGTAGACGGTCAGCAGCAGCGATTGCAGCGGCCCGTCGATGCCGCGGTAGCTGCGCCACCACGACACCGCGAGCCCGCGGCGCGATGCGGGATCCGACTGTTGGATCCATGCGCGCGGCCGCTCCGCGGCCTCCGCGATGCGGGCTCTAGTCGACCACATCGGCGCCGAGCAGCCCGAGGGCGCTCGCGCGCGCGACCGCGTCCGCTCGCGAGTTCACGCCGAGCTTCCGGTAGAGCGCGCGCGTATGCGTGCGGACCGTGTTCGGCGAGATGAAGAGGGCGCTTCCGATCTCGCGCACCGACAGGTCCGACGCAAGGCGTTCCAGGACGCCGAGCTCCGCCTCGCTCGGCGGCTCGAGCAACTGCCCGTCGGCGACGCGCGACGACGCCTCTCCGAGCTCGCCGTCGACCTCGCGCGCCAAGGCCGGGAGGCGACCGGAGTCGTGGAGCGCAGCGAGCTGCTCCTGCGCCGAGGCGAGCGCAGCCTCACCGTCGGCGAGGCGGCCGCGGCGACAACGGACTCGCGCGATGAGCAGAAGCAGCCACGCGTGGTGCACGGTCGGGACCTCGTCGCGGAAGAAGTGCTCGGCGTACATCAGCTCCCGCTCGGCCTCGGCGAGCTTGCCCTCGGCTGAGAGCACCGCTCCGAGCGCCGCCGAGGCGTTCGCCCCCACCCAGCTGCGGCTGCTGCGGATACCCGCGATCAGCGCCCTGGCCTTCGCCGCATGGGCGCGCGCAGCGGCGAGATGCCCCTCGTCGAGCGCGAGGAACGTGAGCGTCGCGCGCGCCACGGCCTGAGCGGTCGGCCGGCGCTCGGCTTCGGGGTGCTCGACGGCACGGAACGCCGTGGCCTCCGCCTCGACGACCTCTCCGGCGAAATAGAGGGCCCGCGAGAGACCGGCGAGCGCCGCGACGAGGACGTCGTCGACGCACTCCTCCGCGATGTCCACTGCGCGCCGCCCCTCCAGCACGGCCGACGAGACGCCGCCGTCGATCGTGAAGGCCCGGACCATTCGGACGCCGGCGTCCACGTACGGCGTGTAGCACTGCGGACGCTCGCGCTGCGCGCGCCGCGCCACCTGGAGCAGCCGGCGCTGCTCGATCGCGCCGTTTCCGACGAGCCCGCCGGCCGTCGCCGCAGCCATCGCGAGCTCCGGATGGTCGAGCAGCTGTTGCTCGGGAAGGGTGCGGATCCAGCGAAGCAGCGTCCGCGCGCCTCCGCTCCGGATCAACGGGAGGTGATGCTCGACCAGGATCTCCGCGGTGAGCCGGTGGTCGCCGGCCGCTGAGGCGTGCTCGACCGCCTCGACGCCGAGCCCGCGGGACCTGAACCACGCAGCCGCGCGCCGATGGATGTCGGCGACCGTCTCGGGCTCCCGGGCGGCAAGCTGGAAGCCTGCGAACTCCGCGAAGAGCGGGTGCACGCGGAACCAGCCGCCGTGCTCGAGGCGAGCCACGAACAGATTCGAGCGCTCGAGCTCACGAAGGATCCACGCGGCGTCGTCCCGTTCGAAGACCGCCTCGCACAGCTCGACCGTGAACTGCCCGAGGATGGACGTGCGCAGGAGGAGCCATCGTGCGTCCTCGTCGAGGGCGCCCAGCACTTCCTGGTTCAGGTAGTCGGCGACGAACCGGTGGTCGCCCCCGAACTCGCGGACTGCGCGCCGCGGGTCGTCGAGGTTCCGCAGCCACAGCAGCGCGAGGTAGAGCGCGGCCGGCCACCCTTCCGTCCGGTCGCAGAGCGTCTCGACCTCCTGCATCTGGAGCGACACTCCACCGCGCTCGACGAGAAGCTCGTACGCCTCCTCCGTCGTGAACGCCAGCTCGCTCGTCCGCAGCTCCGAGAGATCGCCCCGCGCACGTCGCTGCGCCAGGCCGAGCGCGGGATCGGAGCGCGTGATGACGATCAGCCGCGCCGTCGCCGGCAGGTTGTCGACTGCGTAGGCGATCGACTCGATGCAGTCGAAGTCAGTGACGCTCTGGAGGTCGTCGAGCACGACCGTGGTCTCGCTCTTGAACGCGGCGAGCCCGTTCACGAGGTCGATCACCGGGTCCTCGATTCGGCCGCTCGCGCGACCGAGCCGACGAAGAGCATTGCGACCGAGGCCGCCGCGGATGCGGTCGACGGCCGTCGCCATGTAGCTCCACAACCGGACCGGGTCGTTGTCGCTCGCGTCGAGCGTCACCCACGCGAGGGCTTCGGGCCGGCCCGCGCACCACGTCCGTACCGCGGTCGTCTTTCCGTAGCCGGGCGGCGCGGCGACGAGCGTCAGCGACGCGTCACGACCCTGGTCGAGGGTGCGCCGGATCCGAGGCCGCTCGATCAGGTCGCTGCGGAGCCGAGGCGTCAACAGCTTCGCCTCGACGAGCGGCGCCGGCTCCTCGACACGCGCGGCCGCCCGCCGGCTCACGCGCCCGCCCCCCGCTGCCGGTAGGTTCCGACCAGTGCGATGAGACGATGATGGTGTTGCCGCGGGTCGGCCACGCCACCCCCTGCGGGTGATTCACCGAGGCCCCTTGCGAACATCGCAATCACCCATGTGATCGTGGGGTCCCGCCCGGTCCGGCCGCGCGCGGCCTGCCACGTTCCGTCTATGCGACGTCGGGAGTACCGGCTCACGGTCGAGGGCGAGCTGAGCGAGCGTGCGGCCGTTGCATTCGAGGGCATGGCCCTGACGCACGAGCACGGGAACACGGTTCTCTCCGGGCCCGTCCGCGACCAGGCCGAGCTCCAGGGTCTCCTGCAACGCGTGTCGGATCTCGGGCTCACGCTGCTCAGCGCGAGCACGGCCGACGAGTCGGACGCCATGGTGAGTGAGAGGAGCAAGCGATGAGCACAGGTCCTGCGCCGGTCGCGGCGCGGCCGGGCGACGCCGGGCCCGCGAGCACCGAGTCCACCACACAGCTGAACGCACCCGGGATCGCCTGGCACGGCCTCACCACCGACGAAGCATGCTTCCGGCTCGGGGTCGATGCAACAACCGGGCTCGGAGCCGCAGAGGTCGAGCGGCGCCGCGCACAGGTCGGGCTCAACAAGCTCGCGGAAGCGAAGAAGGAGCCGGCCTGGCACGCGTTCCTCCGGCAGTACCGCGACCTCATGCAGCTCGTGCTGCTCGGCGCGGCCATCGTCAGCATGGCCGCGCTGCAGGAGTTCTCGACGGGCATCGTGATCATCGGCCTGACGGTGCTCAACGCGGTCCTCGGCCTCAACCAGGAGGGGAAGGCGGCCGAGAGCGTCGCGGCGCTCCAGAAGATGCTCGTGATCAAAGCGCACGTCCGCCGTGACGGCATGCTCACCGACGTTCCCGCCGAGCAGCTCGTGCCCGGTGACGTCCTCTCCTTCGAGGCCGGCGACAAGATCCCGGCCGACGGCCGCCTGCTCGTCGCGGCGACGCTCGAGATCGAGGAAGCGGCTCTCACCGGCGAGAGCACGCCGGTGCTGAAGAGCGTCGACCCGGTGCCGGGCGACGACGTCCCGCTCGGCGACCGCATCGACATGGCGTACATGAACTCGACGGTCACGCGCGGCCGCGGCGAGATGGTCGTGACCGCGACCGGGATGAATACGGAGGTCGGGCGCATCTCCGGGATGCTGAGCTCGGTCCAGGAGGAGAAGACGCCGCTCACGCGCCAGCTCGACCAGCTCACGGTGATCATCACGATCATGGCCGGCATCGCGCTGGCCCTCGTCGTCCTGCTCGGGCTGATCCACGGCGACGACTTCGACACCCTGTTCCTCGTGGGCATCAGCCTCGCCGTCGCGGCGATCCCGACCGGCCTGCCCGCCGTGGTCACGACGATGCTCTCGCTCGGCACGCAGGCGCTCGCGGGCAAGGGCGCGATCGTCAAGCGCCTGCGCTCCGTCGAGACGCTCGGCGCGACCTCGGCGATCTGCTCCGACAAGACCGGCACGTTGACCCTCAACCAGATGACGGCACGGCAGCTCGTCACCGTCGGGCGCCGCTACTCGATCGAGGGCGAGGGCTACTCGACGACCGGCAGGATCCTCCGCATCGCGGGCGAGAGCGACACCGCCTTCGAGCCCTTCGTCTACCCGATGGCGCTGGCCAACGACGCCGCGGTTCGCGACGGGGAGATCGTCGGCGACCCGACGGAGGCGGCGCTCGTCGTGCTCGCCGCCAAGGCGGATCTCGACGTCGACGAGGCCCGGCGCGTGTACCCGCGCGTCGGCGAGGTGCCCTTCGACTCCGAGTACAAGTTCATGGCCACCTTCCACGAGATGGAGGACGACGGCGCCCGCAAGGTCGTCCGCTGCTTCGTCAAGGGCGCACCCGACGTCCTGCTCGACCGGTCGGCGACAATCCGCGACGTCGACGGCTCGACCGTGACCGCCGTCAGCGGGCGCGACCGTGTCCTCGCCGAGAACGACCGCCTCGCCGCCGAGGGGCTCCGCGTCCTCGCCGTCGCCTCACGAGATATCGACCCGGCCGCGTTCGACCCCGGCGCCAAGCTGCTCGACCAGGTGCAGGACCTGACGCTGCTGGCGCTCATCGGCATCGTCGACCCGCCGCGCAAGGAGGCGCGCGACGCGATCGCCCGCTGCAAGGAGGCCGGGATCCGCGCGCGCATGATCACCGGCGACCACGTGACGACGGCCGCGGCCATTGCGTCCCAGCTCGGAATCGAAGGGCGCGCGATGTCGGGGACCGAGTTCGCCGCCTTCAGCGACGACGAGCTCGAGCAGCAGGTCGAGGAGATCGGCGTCGTCGCGCGCGTCGCGCCCGAGGACAAGGTGCGGCTCGTCGACATGCTGAAGCGGAAGGGCCACGTCGTCGCGATGACGGGCGACGGCGTCAACGACGCGCCCGCCCTCAAGCGCGCGGACATCGGCGTCGCCATGGGGATCACCGGCACCGAGGTCACGAAGGAAGCCGCCGACATGATCCTGACCGACGACAACTTCGCGACGATCGTGTCCGCGGTCGAGGGCGGCCGCGGGATCTACGACAACCTCATGAAGTACGTGCGCGTGCAGCTCGTCATGCTGGGCGCGTTCATCCTGCTGTTCGTCGGCGCGGGCATCTTCTCGGTCGCCGACGGGGCGCCGCTCACGCCGCTCCAGATCCTGTGGATCAACTTCGCCGTCGACGTCGTCCTCGCGATCGGCCTCGGCTTCGACGCGCCGGTTCCCGGCCTGATGAAGCGCGGCCCGAGGGACGCGAACGCTCCGGTCGTCGACCGCGCGCTCGGGATCAAGGCGGCCGTCGCGAGCGTCGCGATGGCCGCGCTCGCGCTCGGCGTCGTCGCGTGGGGCGAGCACAAGTACGACCTCATCGTCGCGACGACGATGGGGCTCACGACCCTCTCGCT
>Ga0075425_100005232_pt1 | contig 13461 bp, 10 predicted proteins | sample SoiMethybrSBSTD4_FD_75300 | JGI IMG/M metagenome (GOLD analysis project Ga0075425, IMG submission 75300) | Bulk soil microbial communities from a Populus tree surrounding site in Tennessee, USA - Soil MetaG P. TD hybrid SBSTD4 | ecosystem: Environmental > Terrestrial > Soil > Tree plantation...
GGCGGCCCCCGCCGCGCCGCCGGCGCAAAAGCCAGCGGCGCCGGCCGCGGCAGGTAAGGCAGCACCCGCCACGCCGGCCGCAGGCAACGCGCAGAGTGCCTGGGTCAAGTTGTGCGAAAAGGCGACGGCGACGCAAAAGACCAAGGACGGCAAGGACGAGAAGAAGGATCTCAATATTTGTCTGACCCACCACGAGCGCCTCGACGGCAATTCGGGGATGGTGTTGGTCTCGGCGGCCGTACGCCAGGTCGAGGGGCAGGACAAGCAAGCCTTCATGGTGATGGTGCCGCTGGGCATGATGCTGCAGCCCGGCATGCGCGCGACCCTCTATCCCAAGGACATGTGGGATAAGGCGCAAAAGAACGAGAAGGTCGACGAATCGAAGCTGAAACCCATCAGCCTCGCCTATACGCTTTGTCATCCGGCGGGCTGCACCGCGGAAACGGAAGCCACGCCCGATCTTTTGAATGACCTGAAAAAAGGCGGTGGAATGATGGTTTTCGCCATCAACGCCGCCGGTGCACCCGCCGCCTTCCCGGTGCCGCTGGTCGGCTTCGAGCAGTCTTATGCCGGTCCGCCCGTCGATGCCAAGAAGTATAGCGAGGCGCGTCGTTCGCTGATGCAGCAGATCGCGCAGCGCCAACAGGAGATGATGGAAGAATACAAGAAACAGCAGGAGGCCAAGGAGAAGGAAGGCGCCACCGGCTCAGTGCCGGCCAAGAAATAACAACAATTGGCGACGACCGGAATGCGGACGGCTGCTCTTCGGGCAGCCGTTCATTTTTTGGGCGAGGTTGAACCGGTCGGCGGGCTCAGTGCGGGTGCTGCAGGAACAGGGCCCGGTAGGTGCCGTCCTCGCGCAGAGCGAACATTTCGCGCACCTGCGGGTGACGCAGCGGTGCCCCCGAGCTGTCGGGGAGCAAATTCTGCTCGGAGACGTAGGCGATGTACTCCGTTTCAGCATTTTCGGCGAGGAGATGGTAGAAGGGCTGGTCCTTGCGCGGGCGGGCTTCCTCCGGGATCGCCTGCCACCATTCCTCGGTATTGGCGAAAATCGGGTCAATGTCGAAAATGATGCCGCGAAAGGGATAGAGCCGGTGGCGCACCACCTGGCCGACCTGGAATTTCGCTGCCCGGACATGCCCCATCTCATTCGCCCACGTTCAAGGGTCCGCGTTCTTGGCGCTTAGACCCTTCCGGGGGCGCCCGTCAATGCACCAAGAGGCGCAGGCATCTCGGCCACCGGGCGCCCTGTCGACGGGGGCCCTTCTTAGAGGCCGTAGAGGGCCTTACGTTCGGGGTCGCGGCTGGCAACGAGGGTGGCGAGATCAAGGATGACCTTGGCCTGCTTCCAGGTGGCATCATCCTGCATCTTGCCGTCGAGCATGGCCGCACCCGTGCCGTCCGGCATCGCTGCCAAGATGCGCTTGGCGAATTGCACTTCCTGTGGGTCGAGTGAGAAAACGCGCTTGGCGAGCTCGATCTGGTTGGGGTGCAGGCTCCAGGCCCCGACACAGCCGTGCAGGAAGGCATTGCGGAACTGGGCCTCGCAGGCGGCGGGATCGGCGAAGTCGCCAAAGGGTCCATAAAACGGCCTGATGCCCTGTGCCATGCAGGCATCGACCATCCGGGCCAAGGTGTAATGCCACAGATCCTGCTGGTGGAAGGCGCGCTCTTTGCTGCCGGCGGCGGGGTCCCCTAGCACGCCATAAGCGGGGTGTCCGCCACCCACGCGGGTCGTTTTCATGCCGCGCGAGGCCGCCAGATCGGCGGGCCCGAGGCTCATGCCGTGCATGCGCGGGCTCGCCCCGGCGATGGCCTCGACGTTGTTAACGCCCTCGGCCGTCTCCAGGATGGCGTGAATGAGAATGGGTTTTTTCAGGCCGTGCTTGGCTTCGAGCTGGGCCAGGAGCTGATCGAGGTAGTGGATGTCCCAGGGTCCCTCGACCTTGGGCAGCATCACCACGTCGAGCTTGGCGCCCGCGGCGGGGACGATTTCGAGGATGTCGTCGAGGGCCCAGGGCGAATTGAGGGCGTTGATGCGCGTCCACAGTCCGGTTGCGCCATAGTCGAAGGCATTCGCCATCTCGATAAAGCCGCGCCGCGCGGCAACCTTGGCGTCGGCGGGAATAGCGTCCTCGAGGTTGCCCAGCACCACATCGACTTGCGGGATCAGATCGCCGAGCCGGGTGCGGATCTTTTCATTTTGCGGGGGCACAAAATGGATCATGCGTTCAAGCCGTACCGGCAGGGCCCGGTAGGGCTCGGGGGCGCCGATAGCCAACGCTGTAAAGTGTTTCGCAGGCGTGCGCGTCGCAGACATGGCTCACTTTCGTTGCACTGCGGTAGGGCACTCTAGGCCCCGGTCATCAAGAGTCAAACGCCGGCGGCGGGGCTTGCGTTCGCGCACTTTAGCAAACGTGGAAGAGCGAGTGAGGCTCAGCTCCAGCGGCGGTTGCTCCACATCCATTGCTCGGGGTTCTGGCGCACCCAGGTTTCGAACTGCCGTTGCATTTCCGCGGTGATCCAGCGCACGTCATCGGCCGGGTTGGCCGTACGGGGGACCTTTAATTCCTTGAGCTCGATGCGGAAGCGGCTCTCCGAACCCAAGCGCAGGCAGCGGGCCATCCAGATGCGTGCGCCGACGCGGCGCGCGATCATGGCGGGGATGGCGACGGATCTTGCGGGCTGGCCGAAAAAGGGCACGGGGATGCCCGTGCGGTCGTGCAGGTCACAGACCAATCCCAGCCGCCCACCCTGGCGCACGAAGTCCATGATCAGCCGCGCCGTGGTCTGGCCTTCGTCGCGCGTGCGCCCCCTGCCCAACAGTCCGCCGGGATAGAGGGTCTTGCGAATGTTGCGGATGTAGCGATCGACGTAGGGGTTCTTGACGGTGCGGTAGACCGCAGCTGGGTTGTTGCCGGCCATGGTGAAAGGCCAAATGGCGAGCTCCCAATTGCCCATGTGCAAAGTGACGCCGACGGCCGAGCCCAGCTTGTCCTTGTAGCGCAGATACATCTTTTCGTCGGCGATTTCGATGCGTCGGGGATCGGCGAGGATGCGATCGATCTGCATCGTCTCGGCCATGACGCGGCCGAGGTTTTCCCACATGGCGCGCGCGATGGCTTCGCGCTCGGGCAGGGCCATGTCGGGAAAAGCGATGGCGAGATTGGCCAGCGCGCGCTTGTGGCGGCGGTCGTAGGGAGCAATGAGGCGCCAGATTTTGCCGGAAACGGCAACGGAGACGTCCATGGGGGCCGCCCGCACCAGCGCCACGACGAGCCGCAGCGCGGCGTATTCAATCCGGTAGCGGAGATCCTTCAGGAGGGCTGGCATCAAACGATTTGGCCGTTGCGGCGGGGCAGCGAGCGCACTTGCCTTGTGAGGCTCGCGGCGTCAAGGCCTCCCGAATGCCCCTCCCGCGCTAGACAGCGCCGCCTTCGGTGTGCTCCTGCACGGGCCGCATCAGCCGGGGCAGGGGTCCCGGCGCATTGACCCCGCCTTGGATGGCTAAGCGCCGCAGGGAGCCCGAAAGCGCCAGCAGGTGGAGGCCGAAGCCCCTGAGCGCCTGTGCCGGCAAAAAGTCGGTCAGGAGCGAGCGGTTGAGGAGATCGACCATGGCCGCGCGGCTGGCGATGTCGGCCGCGCGGGCTTGAGCGTAGCTGTCAAGCGTCTCAACGCCGCCGATATCGCGGCCAGCGGCCCGGGCATCCGCCAGGCAGTCAGTGAGCGTGGCCACGTCGCGCAGACCGAGGTTGAGCCCCTGGGCGCCGATCGGCGCGATCACATGCGCCGCCTCACCCACCAGCGCGATGCGCTGGCGTGCCATCGTCGAGGCGCTGAGAGCCCGCAAGGGAAAGCGGGCGCGGGGACCGAGCGTCTCGATGGCACCGAGGAAGCCCTGCAGGCGCCCCTCCAGGGTAGCCTTGAACTCCCGCTCCGACAGCTCAGCCAGTCGCGCCGCATGAGCTGGATCTTCCACCCACACCAGGCTCGAGGCCGCTCCGGGCAGCGGCACGGTGGTCAAGGGACCGGCACGCCGGTGCAGTTCGGTGGTGATGCCGGCGTGGGGTCGGCTGTGGCCAAAGCTGGTGGCGATAGCCGCCTGTGGATAATCCCAGGTGCGGGCGGAGATGCCCGCAGCTGCGCGGGCGATCGAATTGCGGCCGTCGGCCGCGACCAAGAGGGGCGCGCGGATCGAGCCGCCTTCGGCGAGGCGCAGGTGGACGGCGGTCGCATCGGCTGCGACGGCTGTCACTGCCGCGGTGGCCAACCAGCGCAGCTGCGAGGATGCAGCCAGCTTGGCGTTGAATGCCGTGCTCAGAGCGGCATTGGGCACGTTGGCGCCGAGGTTAGGGCGGCCGATCTCGCGGGCCTCGAACAGCACTTCCGGGGCGCGCACGATCCCGCCGCGGTCGTCGACAATGCGCACGCCCAGGAGAGGCGCGCTCGCCAGCGCGCATGTTTCCCAGACGTTCAAGTTTTCAAGCAGTTGCACGCTCGGCGGGAGTAGGGCGGAAGAGCGCGTGTCGGCGGCCGCGGCCACGGGGTCGAAGGCCGGCGCTGCCAACACGACGTCGAAGCCCGTTTGGCTGAGCGCGGCGGCGGCGGCGAGACCCGTCAGTCCCGCGCCCACGACGGCAATTTGTGCCTCAGTTCTGCCGTCCTCGCCTGCGCTCATTCTCTGCCTCTTTTCTGAGCGGCCGCAATGGCTACCCCTTCTACTCACAGGCAGCGGAAGAGCCTGTCACATAAAGCCGTTGACAACCGAATCGCTGTGCCAGAAATGCCCCAGAATTCAAGCACCGACTCGAATCGTATCGTGGCTTTTGCGCCACGTGCTAGGTGGAAAGCTTGGATATCTGTGCATTGCTTGTTTACCGCTCATTAACGAGTGCGTTAAGCCTTGCGGAACACGGACGGGCGGCCCTTGACGGCAATCGCAACCCATCACCATCCGGCCCGTGTGGGAGACGGTAAATTCAGTCGTAAGATTGGGTTCCGGTAGCGTTAGTCCAACGGAGACATTGTATGATCGGGGGACTGTTGAAATCAGCTAGCCGGTGGGCGCTCGTCGCTGCGGCTGGCATTATTGTGGGTGGCGTGGCGATGCCGTCCGCCAAGGCAGCTGACCTTGGCGGCGACTGCTGCGCCGACCTAGAGGAGCGCGTGGCAGAGCTTGAAGCCACGACAGCCCGCAAAGGCAACCGTAAGATGTCGCTGACCATCACCGGTCAGGTACATCGCATGATCCTTGGCTGGGATGACGGCCACAAGAGTGACGTCTACTACGGCATCGACAACACCAACTCATCGTCGCGCTTTAGCTTCACTGGCGTCGCCAAAGTGACGCCGAGCGTGTCGATGGGCTTCGATATCACGATTGAAATCGAGGCTGGTGGCACGTCGTCGAAGCTGAGCCAGTTCGATGAGGACGGCAAGGTCGGCACGCAGATCAACGGCTCAAATGCCGCGTCCTTCAACGCCAGCAACGTCGATGCCTACTTCGGCGACGCGCGGCGCGCGGCATTCTGGATCGAGGACAAGAACCTTGGTCGTCTGACGGTCGGTCGCTATGAGAGCGCTGGTGCGATCACCACCATCGATCTCGCCGGCATCAGCGCGGGCGCCAGCGCCTCCGTGGTCCTCGTCAATGGCGGCTTCTTCGTCCAGAAGGACGGTCAGTATGGGGCGATCACCTGGGGCAACCTTGGCGACCCGGCCGCCAACCAAGGCCGCACCGAGCTGATCCGCTGGGACAGCCCGACCGTCGCCGGCTTTGTGGCATCGGCGTCGATCGGCGAAGCCGGCGACTACTGGGGCGTGATGCTACGCTACGCCGGTGAGTTCTCGGGCTTCCGAGTGGCGGCTGGCATTGGTTACGAGAACGTCACGGATCGCCTCACTGGTACGGTTCCCGGTCCAGCCGATCCCGGCATCACAGGTCCGGAGCCTGATGTGAAGGCTTGGGGCGCCGGATTGTCGCTCCTGCACGTGCCCTCTGGTCTCTTCGCCCAAGGTCACTATATGGCCGCTCAGTTCGATGGCGGTCCCAGCAACTACTGGGGTCAGACCGTTGCGGGCAAGAAGGATGCCAATCAGTGGCTGATCCAGGCCGGTATCACCAAGAACTGGTTTGGCTTCGGCAACACGGCCCTCTTCGGTGAGTACAGCAAGAGCACCGACTGGGGCGCCGGCATCGGCGCTGGTCGCACGTTCACTGCTCCAGCAGGATCGGGTTTGGTCACTATATCGAATGTAACCGACACCGATCTGACCGTCTGGGGTATTGGCGTCACGCAGAACATCGATGCCGCTGCCACCGAGCTCTATCTCAACTACCGGAACTTCAGTGCGGACATTACGGGTTGCATAAATAATGTCTGCGGTAAGGCTTCTCCTGACGACTTCCACGCTGTCATCGGCGGCGCGCGTGTGAAGTTCTGATCACTACCCGATCATACGATCTGATGGGGAGCCGCCTTCGGGCGGCTCTTCCCGTTTGGGGGTCCGAAAGAAGGCCTCTAGGCCCCGGGGCGGTTTGCGCTGAGAGCAGGGTGGTAAGGGCACTAGCCGCGATTTCGCTGGGAATGCTGCGGTGGGCCACATCGGTAATCAATGACGCGACCAACACCATGTTGCAGGTCTGGGGCGTCGGCATCACCCAGAACATCGATGCAGCCGCCACTGAGCTCTACCTGAACTACCGGAACTTCAGCGCGGCTATTACGGCTTCTATAGCTGGCGTTGCGGTAAGGCTTCGTCTGACAACTTCCACGCTGGCATCGGCGGCGCGCATGTGAAGTGCTGATCACTGCCCGGCCACACGATCTGGTGAGGCGCCGCCTTCGGGCGGCTCTTTCGTTTTTGCTGCGCCGCAAAGAGCTGTAGAAAGGATGGGAGTACCGGGGCGAGGACGGCTATGGCGGGATCCGCAAGGACAGTTTTCGAATTGCTGCAGCAGGCAAGCCTGGCGCGTGACATGGGCGCCTTCGACAAGGCGGGAAAGCTCTGCCGCCTGGTGCTGAAAAGCCACCCCAGGCAAACCGATGCGCTACACCTGCTCGCGATCGTGGCGCTCGAAAGCAAAAACTTCGCCGCGGCCGACCAACGTTTCCGCAGCGTCCTTTCGCTCAATCCTAACTCGCATCAAGCTCTTCTCAATCACAGCATCGCGCTCTGCGAACTCAATCGACCCGAGGAGGCGCTCGCCCAGTGCGATCGCGCCTTGCTTTTGGGTAGTGACCAGGCTTGGGGGCATGACCTTCGGGCTTCGGCTTTGCGCGCCCTCGGGCGAGGCGAGGAAGCTCTCCTAAGCTACGATAGGGCCATCGCCCTGGCGCCGGGCAATCCAGAATTTCATTTCAACCGCGCTAACCTCTTGCAGGAGCTTGGCAGCTTCGAAGACGCGCTCACGGGCTATGATGCGGCCCTTGCCCTTAGACCTGACCACCTCGGGGCCCTCAATAATCGTGGCAGCGCGCTACGGGAACTCGGCCGCTTTGAGGAGGCTCTCAAGACTTTCGATAGGGCCCTCAGCATCGATCCCCAGGCCTGGCAGGCCCACAACAATCGCGGCAATTTGTTCAGCGCCATGGGGCGCCTCGAGGAAGCCGTCACGGCCTTCGAGCTCGCCATCGCACGGGCCCCGCGCAACGCAGAATGCCGCTACAACCTCGGCAATGCCGCGCAGGAGCGTGGGCGCTATGCGGAGGCGATTGAGTGCTACACAAAGGCACTCTCCTTCCAGCCCAATCACGTCAAGGCTCTGATCAATCGGGCCGGGGCCGCCCGGCGCATCGGCCTCTACAAGCGGGCGCTCACCGATTATGCGGCGGCGAGACGCTTCGACCCGAAAGCACCCTACCTCGACGGCTATGTCGCCCATACGCGTGCCCAGTGCTGCGACTGGACCCGGCCCGAGGACGATCGCGCCCTGCTCGAACGGGTTCGGGCCGGTGAGCGCGCATCAGAGCCGTTCAGTTTGCTGTCGCTGTGCGACAGCGAACGCGACCATGCAGCCTGTGCGAAAACCTGGGTGGCGGACAAGTTCGCACGCGCGCCGTTATCTACGTCGCAGGCGCGTAAGCACGACGGTCGGATCGGCCTCGCCTATGTCTCACCCGATTTCCGTAACCATGCCGTCTCCTCGATACTTGCTCGGCTGATCGAGATCCACGATCGCCGACAGTTTCGCGTCATCGGCGTCGCCGTCGGCCCCAAGGCCGATGATGAGATGCGCCGTCGCCTGGCCCGGGCCTTCGACACCTTTCTCGACATAAGCGATGTTTCCGACCGGGACGCGGCCCACTTGCTCGGGGCAGAGGGTGTCGATATCGCCGTCGACCTCGCCGGGCACACCGAACATGCGCGCACCGGCATTTTCGGCCGGAGGGCAGCGCCGGTGCAGGTGAGCTACCTGGGCTACCCCGGCACGATGGGTGCCCCCTTTATCGACTATCTGTTTGCAGATCGATGCGTGCTTCCAGAAGCAAATCGGCGTTGGTATGCAGAGAAAATCGTCTACCTGCCAGACACCTACCAAGTGAACGGAGACTGGACGCCGCTGGCCGCCCCGACGATCTCCCGCGGGGATGTTGGCCTGCCGGAAAAGGGTTTTGTATTTTGCTGCTTCAATCATACCCGCAAGATCAGGCCGCCGGTCTTTGATGTCTGGATGAGGGTCCTCAAAGGGACGGCGCACAGTGTCTTGTGGCTCGTGGGCGATAGCGCCGAGACTGCGGACAATTTGCGCCGAGAGGCCGTCAAGCGCGGCGTGGCGGCCGAGCGGCTGATCTTTGCGCCGCGGGTCGCCAGCAGCGAGTATTTGGCGCGCTTCACGTTGGCCGGGCTATTTTTGGACACGCTTCCCTACAACGGTCACGCCACCGCAAGCGACGCCCTTCGTGCCGGCTTGCCCGTGCTGACCTGCCTGGGGTCGACCTTTGCCGGCCGGGTGGCGGCGAGCCTGCTGCAGGCCGTGGGCCTGCCGGAGCTCATCGCAGCATCGTTGTCGGATTATGAGGCGCTGGCGATCAGGTTCGCCGAGGAGGTGGACCACCTCGCGCGCGTGCGCAGCACGCTTGCCGCCAACCTGCCGACCCACCCGCTCTTCGATGCGGAGCGGTTTCGGCGGCATATCGAGGCCGCCTATGGGGAGATGCACCGCCGGCAACAGGCAGGGGAAGCTCCGGCCGACTTTCACGTCGCAGCGGCTAGCTAGGTGACCCGCAGGGTCGTCCTAATTGGCGGATTGCCTATCCATACGCCGGAAAAAGGATTGGGCGTCGAAGCGCCGGGACGGGCTACGTTCGGGGGCCGCGGCGCTGCGTCCCTCGGGCGCGGTGTAGCCGGCTCCAGCCACGGCCGGACGCGGGAGTGGGGCCGGGCCGGGCAGCGGCGTGGCGCCAAGCTCGGCATTCGGGGCCTCTTCATCCGGGCCAGCCAGGCCCATGCGCCCTTCGATGGGCGGAGCGGGGGACGCCCCCACGGCGGTCGTCGACCAGCCAATTGCGGGTTGCGGGCTGGCGTCACGGTTGGGGCCCGTGCCGTGGGCGGCCTTGCGGGGGCTCGCGGCTACTGCGTTCGGTACACACCGCCCACCGTCGGCCAATGCCTCGCCCGCCGGACACGGCCGACTGCAGGTCTTGTCGGCCTGAGCCTGCACCAGGCTCAGCAGCACCACATCCGGCTCTTCGACTGGTAGGCTCGCGTTGACCCGCTCCGTGAAGGTCTTCATGGCGCGCTTGGTCGAGGTCGTCCAACCGCCATTGATCTCGCCATCATAGCAGCCGACGCGGCGCAGCTCTTTTTGCAGCTCGCGGGCAAGCTGGGTCCGATCGGTAGCGAGGACGCCAGCTTTGGGTGTGGGGTTAACGGCCAGGCGTGGATTGGGGCTCACAGTAACGACAGCCGGGGCGGAGGCAACCGCTTGCGTCGTCTCCGAGCTGAGTCGCCCGGTCGATTGGGGTCTTGCCGGATTTGCGGCCGAGGCGGCCTGACTGGGGCTGGGACGGGCGGCCTCCGACCTGGTAAAGGCCGGCTCGTTCAGCTGAAAATCGAAGTCGTCACTGCCGACAGTCGGCGACTTGCTCGCTGGGAGTGCGGCGTAAACGGCAGCACCCAAACCGGCCGCGACCAAAAGCATGCCACTCGCCTTACCCATCACAAGCTCCGGTACGCACTACAACTCAAGAGCCTTATTGCTCTGAAACGACGAGGCGGAATTAAGCTGAGCGCGCCCCCTTATCGCGTGCTTGTCTGAAACGCTTTACGGCGTTCACGTGTTCCTTGGTATCTCCAACATTTCCGGCGCAAAGAGAATCACTCGGCTTGATGATCGTTTTATGGCCTGATCTGTAGCGCCTCGTTCGGCCGAGCCGAGTCGATTATGGTTATACGGTCGATTATGGTTATACGTAAGGGACGTGCACTTGGACTAGGGACCCTAGTCCTACGTTTTCTTCAACAGGATTGTACAATAAGTGGTGTTAACCGTGCATAATTTCGTGGCAGATGGGCAACAATCCAGCGCCAATTGGCCTTTCGTCAGCGCCGGATTGTTTGCAGTTAACGATTTACTCGACTAAGTCTGCTCCACTTGTCACGAGTCGTGCGGCAGGGCCTTCTTCAGGTCGATGGCAGGCCCCGTACAACCCGGTTGGTGTTTTGCCGCGGTTGACGGGTCCAGCAGCAGGAAGCAAGCCCGGCGCCTTCCTTTGTGAAGCCGCACCAGGTCTCGCGTAGGTCACCCTAGTCAGCGTTGCGTGATGTGTGTCGCGTCCGGTTCTCGGCGCCTGCGCACTCGCGCGTGCGTGCGTCGCGGCCCGGACACGGAGCAGTCGCCGGGCGCGCGCGTGCTGCTTCCTGCTTCAACGCAATAACGTGGAGACAGATATGAACGGGGCATTGATGAAAGCGGCAAGTCGCTTCACCATCGCCGCCGCTTTTGGACTTGTCTTGGGCGTGAGCTCCGCCCAAGCAGCCGATCTTGGCGGTAATTGTTGTGCGGATTTGGAAGAGCGTATCGCCGATCTGGAGGCAACGACCGCCCGCAAGGGCAATCGCAAGATGTCACTGACCATCACAGGGCAGGTCCACCGCATGGTCCTGTGGTATGACGACGGACATCGCAGCGATACGTATTACGGCCTCGACAACACCAACTCGTCATCGCGCTTCAGCTTCACGGGCACCGCCAAAGTGACGCCGACAGTGTCGATGGGCTTCGATATCACGATCGAAATCGAGGCCGGCGGCACCTCCTCGAAGGTCAATCAGTTCGACGAGGATGGGAAGTTGGGAGGGCAGATTAACGGTGGCTTCGGCGCCTCCTTTAACGCCGCCAACGTCGATGCCTACTTTGGCGACGCACGGCGCGCGGCATGGTGGATCGAAGACACCAGGTTGGGACGCCTGACCGTTGGCCGCTATGAGAGTGCTGGTGCGATCACCACCATCGACCTCGCCGGCATCGGCGCGGGCGCCAGTGCCTCAGTGGTCCTGGTCAATGGCGCGTTCTTGATTCGGGGCCCTCAGGGGCAATACTGGGCCACCCAGATCAGCAACCTCGGCGATCCTGCCGCCAACCAAGGCCGATCCGAATTGATTCGTTGGGATAGCCCGACCTACCAAGGGTTCATCCTCTCGGCGTCAATTGGTGAGGCTGGCGACTACTGGGGCGTGATGCTCCGCTACGCTAATGAGTTTAATGGCGTACGCGTGGCGGCCGGTATCGGTTTCGAGGACGCAACCGATCGGTTCACGGCGAACTCCTGCGTTGGCATTGCCAACTTCCCCGCTGTGGCTCCGCAAACGACGGCCTGCGTCAATCCCCCCGGGGCTGGCCCGGCGAACCTGGTTGACAACGGCGAGGTCAGGGCCTGGGGCGCTGGTCTATCCCTTCTGCATGTGCCATCGGGCTTGTTCGCCCAGGGCCATTACATGAAGGCGAACTACGACGACCCGCGTGCTCCCCTGACCCAGACCACCACGTATTGGGGCCAGGTTCTTGGGCATGCCGACTCAACCCAGTGGCTGATCCAGGCCGGTATCACCAAGAACTGGACCGGGTTTGGCAATACGGCGCTCTACGCCGAGTTCGCCAAGAACACGGACTGGGGCGCGGGTATTGGAACCGGACGTAACTTCAGCGCCGCAACCATTCCGGGCGCGGTCAGCGTAAATGGCGTGACCGACACGTCTATGGACGTCTGGGGCCTTGGTGTGACCCAGAACCTCGACGCAGCCGCGACCGAGCTGTATTTCGGCTGGCGGCACTTTAGTCCGGAAATCACCTGTACGGGTGCGGCAACCGCAGCCGGCGCGTGCGCCGGTGCCGCGGGTGGCGTTGCCAAGAAGTTGGGAACCGAGGACTTCGATGCGGTCATTGGTGGCGCCCGCGTGAAGTTCTGATCGCCAACAGGCTGATAACACTAGCGGAGAGCCGCCCCGATGGGCGGCTCTTTCGCATTTCCGGCTCGGCAATAGGGAGCAAAAGTCCGGTGTTGCGTTGCGGCAATATGGCCTTGAGGGCACAGGTCCACAGCGGAATGCGCAAAAAAGTGCTTAGGCGCAGTGGAAACACAATCATTTTCGAGTATAGCGACACCATGCGGACCAGATATCGAATCGGCGGGGTTGTGGCGATGAGGCTGGTGCCTTGGGTCGTGGTTGCGGGCGCGGTCGGGCTGCTGGGACAGTCGGCGTTGGCATTCCAGGAAACCACCGTCGGTGGCGGTGAAAAGCCGGCCCAGGGCAAATCGGCCCCGGCTGAGACCAAGGTCGCGCCGAGTTCTGGAACAGGCCTTAATCTCAACCTCCCTGACGTCAGCGCCGGCAAGAGCACCGGCACCGAAGTGCGCATCCCAGGGATTGGAACCGTGGGCGTGCTGCCGAAGCTCGATTTCGGCCTGGAGCTGCTCTACGGGGCGACGGAGCCGAAAGGCACGCTGGCACCGGAGGATCGCGGACACCCCGAACAGAACGACCTGCAGATCCGCGGCACGATCAAGCATCGCTTCTGATCGCAGCCCCTTCCCGCCAAGTATAGTAGCACCGGGCAGCGCCGCTGCGCGCCTTGGCTTATATTATGACGAGCCCCGTCGACTGTTGGATTTGCTGCGAGCGAATGCGTGCCCTCCTCCCCGCCGCCGCGGTTCATTGCTTCACGGCACTCGGCGCCGTTTGCGCGTTTTTGGGTTTGCGCGCGGCTCTCGCCGAGGAGTGGGTCGCTCTCTTCGTCTGGCTCGGGATCGCGCTCATCATTGATGGCGTCGATGGCACGCTGGCGCGCCTCAGCAACGTCACCGCGGTGCTCCCTCGCTTCTCCGGTGAGCGCCTCGACCTCATCATTGACTATTTGACCTACGTCTTCGTGCCGGCGCTCGCGCTCATGCTCGGCGGTTTCCTCGAAGGGACCTTGGGCGTACTGCTCGCCTCCTTGATTTTGCTGTCCTCGCT
>Ga0075425_100005233_pt1 | contig 13459 bp, 11 predicted proteins | sample SoiMethybrSBSTD4_FD_75300 | JGI IMG/M metagenome (GOLD analysis project Ga0075425, IMG submission 75300) | Bulk soil microbial communities from a Populus tree surrounding site in Tennessee, USA - Soil MetaG P. TD hybrid SBSTD4 | ecosystem: Environmental > Terrestrial > Soil > Tree plantation...
GATGACTGCTGTTAAGGAGACACCAGGCATCTTTCTATCACACTTTGCCCGGTTGGAAGAAAAGCTGGGGCGCGACGGAGATGCCTGGTTACATAAGATCCGCAAAGATGCGATCGGACGTTTCGGCGAGCTCGGCTTCCCAACGACCCGGCTCGAGGAATGGAAGTACACAAGCGTCGCTCCTATTGCGAGGATTCCGTTTCAAGCGGCCGAGCTCAGATGGGATGGATTAACCGAAGAACGCCTGGCAGAACTGCCGCTCGCCCATTCGGCGTTTACCGATTGCTGCAGCAGAATCGTCTTCATCAATGGTCACTATAGTCCTCAATTGTCCTCGCCCGATCTCCCCGAGCGTCTGATGGTCGGCAGTCTGGCGTCAGCTATTAAGCAAAACACGCCAAGCGTAAAGGAACGCCTGACAAAGCACGCGCCCTACCAGCATCAGGCGTTCGTAGCTCTGAACACTGCCTTTTTGGAAGACGGCGCATTCATCGAGATCCCGCAAGGCGTGACAACGGACGAACCCATTTACATTCTGTTTGTTTCGACGGCTGACGAGCCAATCGCTTCGCATCCACGTAGCTTGATCATCGTTGGTGGCGACAGCCAAGCCCACATCATCGAGGAGTATCTCGCGTTGGGAGAGGGCCCTTATTTCACCAACGCGGTGACTGAAATCATTGCCGGTGAAAACAGTGTGGTCGAGCACTCTAAACTCGAGGCTGAGAATGCAGAGGCCTTTCATGTCTCGACTGTTCAGGTCAGCCAGGCTCGCTCGAGCAGCTTCACCTCGAACTCGATTTCCTTTGGGGGTGCACTCGTTCGCAACGATGTGAATATAGCGCTCAACGGTGAAGGCGCGGAATGCACGCTCAACGGACTCTACATTGCCTCTGACAAACAGCACGTGGACAATCACACGGTCATTGATCACATCAAGCCGCACTGCAGCAGCCGGGAGCTTTACAAGGGCATACTCGATGACCAATCGTCCGCGGTCTTCAACGGCAGCATCGTTGTTCGCAAAGACGCACAGAAGACTGATGCTCGTCAGAGTAACAAGAACCTGCTTCTCTCGGAACGCGCTACGATTAACAGCAAGCCCCAGCTCGAGATCAACGCCGACGACGTGAAATGCACTCACGGGACGAGTATCGGTCATTTGGATGAGGACTCGGTCTATTATCTGCGTGCGCGAGGGATCGGTGTAAACGAGGCGCGAACTGTTCTTACCTATGGCTTTGCGAACGACGTGCTCAACAGGATAAAGGTTGACGCCGTACGCGTGCGGCTTGAATGCGCGCTGCTTGCGCGCTTGTCAGGCGGACACGCGCAATTGGAGGAACCATGAAGGCGAAAGGCGGGATCTTAGCTTCAGAGGAACCTACAAGAGTGCTCTCCTTCGAGGCGGACAGTATCAGAGAAGACTTCCCTATCCTGAAGCAGCTTGTTTACGGCAAGCCGCTCGTCTATTTGGACAACGCCGCAACCAGCCAAAAGCCCACCGCAGTCATCGATGCGATGACGCACTATTACTCGACAGACAATTCGAACATCCATCGCGGCGTGCACCTCCTGAGTGAGCGGGCGACGCAGCAGTATGAAGAGGCGCGTGTCAAAGCCCAGCATTTCATCAACGCCGCCGCGCCAAAAGAAATCATCTTCACTCGAGGAACAACAGAAGCCATTAACCTTGTCGCCGGCAGCTATGGCCGTGCGAACGTTGTGTCCGGAGACGAGGTACTTATCAGCGCGATGGAGCATCACTCGAACATCGTTCCGTGGCAGATCCTTTGTGAAGAGAAGGGCGCGCGACTTCGAGTCGCCCCGATTAACGACGACGGCGAACTGATCCTTGAAGAGTTCCCAAAGCTCCTGACCGAACGAACGAAAATCGTATCGCTGGCGCATGTCTCCAACGCCCTGGGAACGATCAATCCGATTCGGGCGATCGTTGAGATTGCTCATCGCCACAATGTTCCGGTGATGATCGACGGGGCGCAAGCAGCCCCGCATATGAAGCTCGACGTCCAGGAACTCAATTGCGACTTCTACGCATTCTCGGGTCACAAGGTCTTCGGCCCAACAGGCATTGGAGTACTGTACGGCAAAGCCAGCCTGCTCGACGCGATGCCTCCGTATCAGGGAGGCGGCGATATGATCGCATCAGTCACCTTTGAGAAGACGACTTACAACACGCTGCCGTACAAGTTTGAAGCGGGCACACCGAACATCGCCGGGACGATCGGACTCGGCGCCGCGATAGACTACGTGAACCAGATCGGAGTCGAGAGAATCGCCAGATATGAACAAGAGCTTCTGGACTATGGGACCGACGCGCTCTCGCAGATCCCGGGGTTGCGATTGATCGGGACCGCGAAGGACAAAGCCGGCGTGCTCTCATTTGTCCTCGAAGGCGTCCATCCGCACGATGTCGGCACTATACTCGATCGCGAAGGGATCGCGATTCGGACCGGTCATCACTGCGCAATGCCTGTGATGGACCGTTTTGGAATACCTGCGACCGCGCGCGCATCGCTGGCGTTCTACAACACTAAGGAGGAGATCGATGCGTTAGTCGCGGGGATTCACAAGGTCAAGGAGGTCTTCGGCTGATGACCGATCTCCAGGACCTTTATCAGGAGCTGATCCTCGACCACGGGAGAAGGCCGCGAAACTTCCGGGCGCTGGACGGGGCGACCGGCAACGCGGAGGGTTACAACCCGCTCTGCGGCGACAAGGTCAAGATCTTCGTCAAGATGGACGGGGACATTGTTAAGGACATCAGCTTCGAAGGGGCGGGCTGCGCGATCTCTACTGCTTCAGCCTCGATCATGACCGAAACCTTGAAAGGAAAGACGCGCGCCCAAGCAGAGGAGCTCTTTCAGACATTTCACAATCTGGTGACGGGCCGGCAAGCCCAGCTCGACGCGCCAGAGCTGGGGAAGCTGGCGGTGTTTTCAGGAGTCAGCGAGTTCCCCATACGCGTCAAGTGTGCGACGCTGTCGTGGCACACGCTGCGCGCGGCGTTGAATGGGGAGGGCGAGGTCATTTCGACAGAGTAAATCAGATTGGTTTCCAGGTTTTTAGTTTCTGGTTTCTGGTTTCTCGTTCGTGGCTTAAATTGGCTGAGATAGAAAATAGATCGAAGAGGGCGACATGAGCGAACAAGACGGTAGCAATCTCCAAACGCCAAATATCGAAGCGTCGAATAGCGTAGAAGCGAGGGCTAGTCTCGAGGCGCCGGCTAGTGTCGAAGCGCCGCCTAATCTCGAAGCGCCGATCATCGAAGTGTTGCATACGTGCTTCGATCCCGAGATACCGGTGGACATCTACGAGCTTGGGTTGATCTATGGGATCGATGTGCAGCCGTCAGGCGAAGTGAATATACGAATGACACTGACCTCCCCCGGTTGTCCTGTCGCGGGCAGCTTGCCGGGAGAAGTCGAGGAGAAAGTGCGGGCCGTTCCAGGCGTGACTGGCGCGAAGGTTGAATTAGTTTGGGATCCGCCCTGGTGCATGGACAACATGTCGGAGGCGGCAAAGCTTCAACTTGGAATGTTCTAAGTTCAGAGTACAAGCTTTAGCTTGCCTCCAGGGGTTTTGCCCTTCCAATCACGCAAGCTAAAGCTTGTACTCTGAACTGCGTCGCCGGAGGAAGCAAAAATGAAACTGAGCGCACAGGAAGAATACGGACTCCGTTGTTTGCTGCGCCTCGGAGTGCAGGGTGACGGTGGGAGCTTGACCATTCCCGAGATCAGCCGGACGGAAGGAATCTCACCCGAGTATGTCGCCAAGTTGATGCGCATCTTGCGGCGAGGAGGACTGGTTACCAGCGCGCGCGGAGCGACGGGAGGGTACACGCTTTCACGCCCCGCGGTGCAGATCACTGCGGGCGAAGCGCTCACGGTGCTGGGCGGGCGCTTGTTCGAATCTGATTTCTGCGAACGCCACACTGGCGCTGAAAGCCTTTGCACGCATTCGATTGATTGTTCCATCCGTTCGCTCTGGCAAGCGTTGCAAACCGCAGTGGATCAGGTGCTGACAAAGACTACGTTGAAAGACCTGTTGTGCAGCGAGCCGGAAATGGTTTCGCTGATGACCGACCTGGTGAGAACCCCGGTGCACGCGGAACGGGGCGACTGAGCGATTCGTGACTCGTGACTCGTGAGCTTCTGCTGAGCCGCTGCCCACCTTTGCCTGCACTGTAACCCCCGGGGTGTCTCCTTCGTGGTTGGAGAAACAGAGAGGATGCCTAAGAAACCAAAGCTATCGATATCTATGACCGCAGAGCAGTTTGATAATGGATATTGGTATGCACTTGAAGTAAAGGCCTTCGCCGATGAAATTGGCATCCCGTTGGCATCAAGACTTCGCAAGGACGAACTCGAAGAATTGATTAAGCATTTCTTGCGAACCGGTGAGGCAAAAGCTCCGACTAGAAAAAATCTCTCAAGATCGGGAGTCAGGGATATTGAAAGAGGGCTCAGTCTCAAGCTTCCGGTAGTTAACTATACCAGCAACAAGGAAACAAAAGATTTTATTCTCAAAGAAGCTTTGAAGCTCGTTCCAAACTTAAGAAGAAAATCAGGGGCCCGCTATCGACTCAACCGTTGGCGTGAAGAGCGAATAGATAAGGGCATAAAAATCACCTACGAAGATTTGGTAAAGCAATACGTCAAGTTGAATCAGTTGGAAGGCAGCTTTCCTCAGGCGCCTTCGGGCAGATATATCAATTTCCTCTCTAATTTTTTGGCTGCGGAAAAGAACGCCACAAGGGAACAAGCAGTGAAAGCTTGGCGACAATTGAAGAAGTTGGACATTCCCAAAGACTATCGATCTTGGAAGAAATATCACCAACAAAGGAGCGCCAATGAATGATTCCTGGGCGGAGGTAATGATTGAGTTAATAGCGATCAGTGATCGTCAGGCAACCATTGCGGCATAACGGGCCGGGATAGTCCTCCCGCAAATTCGAGCTGAACTCTGAATTTGCAACAGGAGCGCTCGATTCATCGCGCGAGCGACTTTAGTTTTTGCAAGCGCTCTTCTGCTGCCGCCAGCGTTTCGTCTCTCTTGCAAAACGTGAATCTCACCTGGGACCGGCCAAGCTCGGGCTCGTGATAGAAGCTGCTTCCGGGCACCACTGCGACCCCGATGTCTTTCACCAGAAACTTGGAGAACTCGACGTCATCCTTGTAGCCGAAGGCGCTTATGTCGGTCATCACGTAATAAGCTCCATCCGGATCGAAGCACCGGAAGCCCGCGTCTTTCAGCACTGGTAGCAGCCGGTCGCGTCGCACAGTGTAGTCTGCTTGCAGATGATCATAGTACGAGCGAGGCAATCTCAAGGCTCGCACGCCGGCTTCCTGCAATGGAGCCGCGGCGCCTACGGTCAGGAAGTCGTGAACCTTCCGAATCGCCTGCGTGATGTGCTCCGGAGCGATCGTATATCCGACGCGCCAACCGGTCACTGAATAGGTCTTCGAAAGCCCGTTTATCGTGATCGTTCGGTCGCGCATACCGTCCAGCGTGGCGATGGCGATGTGCTTCTTGTCGTTGAACAGGATGTGTTCGTAGATCTCATCAGTGATTGCGATGGTGTTCCACTTTTGACAAAGCTCGGCGATGGCGTGAAGCTCTTCGCGGCCGAAGACTTTTCCGGTAGGGTTGTTCGGAGTGTTTATGATGATCGCCTTCGTGTTGTCGGTGAAGGCCGCCGCCAACTCATCGGCATCAAATGACCAGTCGGGCGCTCGCAGGGTCACGAAGCGAGGTGTCGCGCCCGACAATATCGCGTCGGGTCCGTAGTTCTCATAGAAAGGCTCGAAGACGATCACCTCATCGCCCGGATTCACGATCGCCATCATCGCGGCGATCATCGCTTCGGTTGAGCCGCAGGTGACGGTGATCTCGCGCTCCGGGTCGACTTCGAGGCCGAGATACCAGGAAGACTTTTCGGCAATGGCGTCTCGAAACTTCTTCGCGCCCCATGTGATCGCGTACTGGTTGACGTCAGCCATGATCGCATCGCAAGCGGCGAGCTTTATCTCTTCGGGCGCGGAGAAATCAGGAAAGCCCTGCGAGAGGTTAATCGCGCCGTACAGATTTGCCTGGCGAGTCATCTCGCGGATGACCGATTCGGTGAACTGTTCTGCTTTGTGGGATATGATCTGTTTGGGCATGAAAGGTTCCGGTTCCGAGTTCGTGGTTCCGGGTTTGAGGTTCTGGGTTCGTGGTTCCGGGTTCGTGGTTCCGAGTCGTAATCTCTTTAAGGTAAAAGCCCAACTCTGCCGCCAAAACGCCGAACTCTGAACCCGGAACTCTGAACCCGGAACTCTGAACCCCGAACTACTTAGGGTTTTCTTCTTTCAATCTTTCGATGATCGACTCAACCGCCGAAGCATATTCGCCCTCGGGGTCGAGCCGCAAGTAATTGCGATATGCTTCAATCGCCTCTTTGTTGCGATGGGCGTTTTCGAGAATCTCCGCGAGCTGGTAGTAGAGAATAGGCTCGGTCTCCATGTCCTGGATTATTCCGATTCGATATTCCCTGACTGCTTCATCGACGCTCCCTTGTTCGTTGAGAGCGATCGCCAGGCCGATGTGGGCTTCGAATGAATTCCCGCGCGCCAGTCGAAGTGCTTTTCTGTATTCAACAATCGATTCGTCACCGAGCCCCTGATGACGTCGGAGATTGGCTAGCACCGTCTGCGCTTCCACCAGCGTGCCGCCGCCGTTTTTGATTGCCGTCTGAATTTGTTTTTCGGCCTCCTGGAATTCCTGCAACGCAATCAAGCTCCGGGCCATCCCGATTCGCGCTTCAGAAAAGGAACGCAGCGACAGAGCCTGCCGGTATTCCTCAACCGCTTCTTTGTTCTTACCTTTGTCGCGGAGCGCCTCCGCCTTCTGATAGCGCAACGTAGGTTCGTCGCCGGTTTGCTGCTGAGTTACCTTCAGCGTTTGGCTGCCGCCCGCGGTAACGACGACCCTGATATTCGAATCAGCGTAGCCGGAAGTTCGCACTCGGACCGGGTATGAACCAGCTATCACGTGTGGAAGATCGAGCTCGCCTTTATCGCTGGTGACTCCGTGGCGTACGTTGTTGATGAAGACAACTGAGTCGGCGCGTCCAGTGATTACTTTCAACGCACCGGTTCGTACGCGAGCTGTCACCGGCGGCTTTACAATCGAGGATTTTCGATTTTTTTGAGCCTCCGCTTTTGTTCCAGCGGCCGCGCAAGTAAGCACGGCGATTAGGCAGGCAGTTGCTGTGAGCCGGTTCCCGGCAGAGTCGCCGAGGATGCCACGGGGCTGAGTCAAAGAGTTCGCACACCACTTCGGCGCATTTGATGTGAATGCTTTTGCCACGCTCAAGCTTGAGCTCCGGACAATACCTGAGAGCGCGACGGATTTGGATTGCGGCGGCAACGTACTCCGCGACGCCGCCTTTTCCTAACGAACTTGAAACCAAAGCGGCGTCGCGGAGTACCTTGCCGCCGCAGTCCAAATCCGACAGAGCTCCCAGGGATCAGTCTTTGTAAAGCCTTCGATAGTTCGCGGCGTAGCGAAGAACGCCCTGAACATAGCCGCGCGTCTCTGAAAATGGGATGGTCTCGATCCAGTCTTCGATATCCATCGAGCCGCGCTCGGCGATCCATTTCTGCGCTCGCGACGGCCCTGCGTTGTAAGCGGCCGCCGCGTATTCGATCCGTCCAAACTGTCCGATTACCTGGGCAAGGTAATTCATACCGAGCTTGATATTGAGCACCGGATTGTAGAGGTCGGCCGGTGTGATCGTGCCGGCGCCCTGCCGTTTTGAGACCAACTGCCCAGTTGCGGGCATGACCTGCATCAGACCGCGGGCGCCCACCCGGGAGATTGCATTTGGGTCGAAGACGCTCTCCTGACGAATGAGCCCGGCGGCAATGTAAGGATCGATGCCGTAACGTCTGGCTTCTTCCTTGATCGCGCTCCACGCGACCATTGGGAAGAAAATCTCCCATGCTTCGCGCGGAACGTCGGACTCCCGATATGAGTATAGGTCCGGATACCCCTTTCGCAGAACCAGCGTTGCCTGAAAGTTCTCCCCGCGGCGCGAGTACAGCCCGGCGAGCCGAAGGTTGATCTTCGGAGACGCAGGAGCGGCTCCCAGAGCCTTATTCAGCTCTCTCACGGCAAGTTCGTCGAGACCGATCGCCTCCAGATCGTTCGCCTTTGCGATGCGAGCAGCCTCAGATCCGTCAGCCGTTTCTTGAATCGGTTCGACGTGGGTTATGTTCGCGCCAATGCCTTCGAGGTCCGAGCCGGGCTTGAGCTGGTCTGGCTTGAGTGACGGGTCGGCTTTGCGCAGAGCGGCCGAGCGAAGACCGGCGACATAACCGTGGTAGCCGTAGCGATAGCGTTCATTCACCAGATCGTACAACGCGAGCGCACGCGATTTGTGTCCGAGCCGCTCTTCAGACTTCGCGGCCCATAGCGAAGCCTCGCCTATGAATCTGGTATCGGGATAACGGTAGCTGGCGAGGTGCTGCTCGAGGATGCGCGCAGCGTCTGCGTAGCTCTTCGACTTGTAGGCAAACCAACCGAGATTGTAAGAGGCTCCGGGCGCATACTGGCTCTTCGGGAAGGAGGCGAGCAACTGGCGATAGCGGCTCGCCGCTTCCGTCTCTCTCTCCTGTTTATTCAGATAAGCGGCGAGGCCGTAGAGTGCCTCGCTCGCCCAGCGGGTCTTCGAGTACTGACCGAGCAAGCGATCGACCAACGCCGACGACTCTGCTGAACGATTGGCTCGCCGGAGCGCTTCTGCTTGATGAAACATTGCTTCAGCGCGCAGCTCCGGGCTGCGATCGCTCACGCGTGCGAGCGCGGTAATGGCTTGCGCGGGCTGCTTCGAGTTGAGGAGACTCACGCCTCGGCGCAGGTGAATCTCATCGATGCGATCCGATTCAGGAAAGCGCGCGAGCAATTGTTCGTACGTGGCGGCGGCTTCGGCATACTGCCTCGCTTCGAACAACCCATCGGCTCGCGCGCGCTCTTGTTGAAACGAGCCGGCGTTGCTTTTGGGAGAGGCGTTCAGCGCGGCCAGTCTCCCTTCGGCCTGCGCGCTTGCGTTAGTTGCGGGGAGTTCGTAGTAGATCCTTCGATACGATTCGACCGCTCGATCGGTCTTGCCCATGGCCTCGTGAGCCTGCGCCGTTATGAATGTCGCATCAGCGTCGTTTGCTTCAACCATCCGCGCGAGATCCTTGATTGCGCTCGCAGGATCGCCGAGCGCAACAGCGATCTCTGCAGCTCGCAGCTTTGCCTCGCGAGCCTTCAATGAGTCGGGATACTTCGCGTCAACCGTGCCGTAATCGCGGCGCGCCTGGCTCTTCGCGTCGCTTGCCGCCTCGCTCTCGGCGCGGTAGAAGAACGCGTAATCGCCAATCGAACTCGTGGCGCCTATTGACTGGCCGTCCAGCGCTTCCACGGCTGCCTGATAGTTTTGAGCGGCATAATAAAGGTAGCCCCGCAGAAATCGCGCCAACGCGGCAGTACGAGTTCGCGGGTATCGTGACTCGATTCGAGCCAGCTCATTCGCAGCGGGGCGGCCAGACGCTCCGCGCACCAATCCGCGAAGCTCTTCGATGCCGTTGTCCGGATCGGCCGCGCTCCGCTGACACGAGGCTGTCAACGGAGTGATGAAAGCAAAGGTGAGCAGAGGTAGCACAATGATCGCTGATCTTCTTTGCAGATTCATCAACAGACGCCTGATTGGTTTAAGCATTGGGTACTCCTGGAAACATGGTACGCGCGACTGTCAAACTCGAAATGGGCTGATGGGATTATTGACGAAGGTACGGAAGAAATCAATTTTAAGGCTACCGTCGACCGATGACGGGTGACCGGTCTCTCCGTGGTCCGTCATCGGTCGCCCGTCGCCCTAACGTTTGGACTCCATGCGCTTCAGTGATCAGGTAATTGCAGCCACCGACGGGCCAGGGCAATCGGAGCCGAGCTTTGAGGGGTCCCCTTCCGCTAGAGTGCTGACCAACTCATCGTAAAAGTAATCAAACTTTGTTGCGACGCCGGGAGTTACTCGCTTCTCGTACATTTGCCGGCTGCGGTCTATATCCTCTTTCAAGCGATCGTAAAGGTCGCCGCCACGTCGCCCTTCGGCAACCTTTTGCTCGTTGTAGAGTTTTATCTCGCTCACGAGCAATCGAGCGAATCGACGCGCGTCGTTGTGCGCCTTCTCTTCTTCGCCAAGCGTGCCGCTCGTCGGCATCGCTGAAGTGGGCGCTTGAAGGGTTGGATCTGTGGGCTCGGTTGTGGGCCTGAAATAGGTCGGCGCCGGGGCAGGTGACGGGAGGTCACCGGTGGGCTCCGGTTGGATAATGTAATCGGATGATGCGTGGCGAGTTTCTGGAAGCGCTCCTGATCGGAGGCCTGCGCTGGGCGCGGCGACCGGCTCAGCGACCGGCAGCGGAGTCGCGGGCGGCGGCGGAGTCGCAGCTGGCGGTGGAGGCGCGGGTTGTTTGGCTTGCTGCGCCGCCTCAGACATTCTCGCGCGGAGCGACACAAGCTCGACAACAAGCCCCGCTGTATGAGCCAGCAACTCGATTGCTTCGACGTTGGTGGCAACCTCGCCGCGTTCAGCCGAATCGGCATAAATCAACGCCGCCGTCTTTCCTCGCACCTTTAGCGGCACTGTGAGGACCCGATGCGGATGAATCTTGCCGAGTCGTCCGAAGAGGCCCTGGTTCTCTGACTGAAGATCGGGCGAACCGTAGAAGGTCTGCTGTGAGCTTAGCGCAGCTCGTAACACCGTATCTGACTCCAGGGCTATTGACGTTCCTCTTATCGAGGTGTTGGCGGCGGGATCATCCAATCCGCGAGCCGCCCACGCGACGGCGTTCCCACCCTTGACCACAAACAGCACAACGCGCGGCGCGAAGTTCGCGGCGCGAGCTACCAGAGCATTCAGCACCTCGGCCTGAGTGCGTTGCCCATCAAGCTCGGCAACTGAGTCTCTGAGCAATGCGATATCCGCGCCGAGCCTTACGCTTTCAGCGCCCGCCTGATCAATCTGCGCAGTCAGTTCAGCGGCTATCTGTGTAAACGCCTCATCCTGGTCGGTCGTCGAGGCCGCCGCGTCAGTCTGCTCGAGCAAACGATTGAATGATTCGTTTACTTCCCCCTGTAGCCGGCTAATGCCTTGCTCGAGCAAGCCCACGCGCACTCGTACCAGCTCTTCTATTTGTCGGCGCAGCCGAACGTCACGCTCATTTTCCACCTGGGTTCCTCCCACACATCGCGAAGATCATCCGCGGGGACTGTCGTTGGCTTGGGTTGTCGAATGCGATTATCACTTAGGCCCCATCGATTGTCAATAAAAACGACTTTGCTCGTGGTTTGCTTGCTATCGTTTAGCTTGCCGGATCTGTTGCTTTCGCGCGACGAGCATACCGTAGATGAAACAGCCCGAAATGAAGCCTTTCCTCATTGATCTGAATGATCGCAGGAAGCGAATGAATTCTATACCCTTATCACTGGCTAGCTTCCACAGCGCTCGGTTCTTAATGAGATCCGCGGAGACTTCCCAGGTCTTAGAGCACCGCTGGCTCAGATCGTCGGTATGCGTGACTTCCAGGCCTGCAACTCCGATCATTTCAGCATAGTTTGTAATGGTCTCGAGTTCTACAAGCATCCCTCGCTCAATCGGAGCGATGTAGGCCCGATGCCTGGACGCTGGAAGCTCTGTCTGTTTGAACCAGTCGATCAGTGCCAGGGTTCCACCGGGCTTCAACATCTCTGTTGCTCGCGTAAAGAACCCAATCTTGTTCGTAAAGTGAGAAATTGCCTCGATAGACCAGACGACATCAAACTTATCCCTCAGTGTGATGTTGTCGGCATCCATGACCAGGAATTGCGCGGTTGCATTGGCATCGTTGGCGGCCTGTTGTGCCATCGCCGCCTGGACTGGAGATATAGTCAATCCGGTGACTGTGGCCTCGTACTTGTCGGCTAAATATATGCTGCTTCCTCCGAAGCCACACCCAACATCCAGGATTGCGGCGCCGTTCGGGACTTGAGCTGCTTCGGCGAGATGAGCCGTGAGAGCTGCTTGTGCTTCTTCTTTGGTTTCGGCTCCAGTTTCCCAATAACCGTGATGCAGGTGCTGGCCCCACAACTCGCGATAGTATGGGCTCGCCAAGTCGTAGTGTTCGATGATCTTTTGTTTTTCGTTGTAGCCGGTCATAACGCACGTCGCGGATGCGTTGGATCTAGCACGTCAGGATGTTTCGACTGGCCCAATCGGGTGCCGCGCATTACAGGCAAAGTAGTCCAGTCTAAGGCGGGAAAGCTTTTTGGTGCAAGGCCGCCGTACTTGCTTTTTGCGGTGGTGAGAAGGTATTATGTCCTGCTTGCTGAGAGAGTGGGCTTGGCCCACTTTTTTTCTTGGGGACAATGACCGAGTTTGACCGAGAGGCGATTAGCAAAATCATCGAGCGAGTCGCGGCGCGAGAAGGACTTGAGCTGGTCCATTGGGAGAAGGTCGGCCCGCGCAACAACTTTGTGTTGCGCATTTACATCGACAAGCCCGGCGGCGTAAGCCACGGCGATTGTGAAGCGGTCAGCAATCAAGTCAGCACTCTGCTGGATGTCGAAGACCTGATCCTGAATCGGTACATACTTGAGGTTTCGTCGCCGGGGATCGAACGAGGCCTTTACAAGCTCCCTGATTATGAGCGGTTCTCCGGCAATCGGATCAAAGTGAGGACGTCTGAGCCAATAGACGGGCAGAGGAATTTTCGGGGCAAGCTGATAGGCGTGGTTGGCAACAGCGTTTCTCTTGATGCCGATGGGAGAGGTGAGATTGAGATACCTTACGAGCAGATCGTAAAGGCGAATATTGAATACGAGTTTTAGTAGTCCGTAGCCCGTGGTCCGTAGTCCGTAGCAAGTTGCTCGCGAATCGCGCCAGCACCCAACTACTGACTACGGATATGGACTACGGACGCCCGAAGGGGAATTATGTCAACGAGTCCGATTCCGCAGACCATAGACATTCTGAGCCGGGAGAAGGGAATTGACCCGCAGGTCATCATCTCGGCTATCGAGGATGCCGTTGTGACTGCGGCACGTAAGCAGTTCAAGACAGGTGAGGACCTTCGCGCTCGCTATAATGCCGAAACGGGCGACGTCGAGCTGTTCGCCCTCATGACCGTGGTCGATGAGGTTCAGGATCCGGCAACCGAAATCAGCCTCGCCGATGTTGAAGCGATGGGAGTCGAAGGCGCCGAGGTCGGTGACCAGCTCGAATTCCCAAAACCCCGCGAAGAGCTTGGCCGCATCGCCGCTCAAACAGCGAAGCAAATCATATTTCAAAAAGTGCGCGAGGCAGAACGCAATAATGTTTACGATGAATACATCGGCCGCGTCGGCGAACTGGTGCATGGCTTCGTCAAACGGT
>Ga0075425_100005234_pt1 | contig 13458 bp, 12 predicted proteins | sample SoiMethybrSBSTD4_FD_75300 | JGI IMG/M metagenome (GOLD analysis project Ga0075425, IMG submission 75300) | Bulk soil microbial communities from a Populus tree surrounding site in Tennessee, USA - Soil MetaG P. TD hybrid SBSTD4 | ecosystem: Environmental > Terrestrial > Soil > Tree plantation...
CACGAGCCGCCGCGACTCCGAAGCCGACGAAGCCACCTCCACCGCGCAGAGCTCCCGCAGAGCGAGCACGCTCCCGGCCCAAGTGCGGAAGTCCTTCGCCGTGAAATCCGCGCCACTGATGAGACCCAAGTACTCGTTCACATCGTCGGACGAGATCGGCCGCCGTTCGCCGTCGGAGTTGAGGTATTGGAAAAGATGCTGTCCGGGGATCTCCTGACACTGCTTCACGATCTTCGCGATGCGCGGATCACGCACGTCCACCTCGTGCAGCTTGCCGCCCTTGCCTTTGAACTCGAACCGCACGGTGGAGCCGCTCACCTCCGCGTGCCGGCCGCGCATCGTCGTCAGCCCGAACGAGCCGTTCGCCTTCGTGTAGCGCGCGCTGCCGACCCGGATGTAGGTGAGGTCGATCAGCCGCACGATCGTCGCGAGGATCTTCTCGCGCGGAAGATCCGGCAACGCAAGGTCCTCCCGCACACGCTTGCGGATCGACGGCAGAGCCTCGCCGAACGGGATCATGCGCTCGTACTTGGTCTGATCGCGGATCGTGCGCCATCCGGCGTGGTACCGGTACTGCTTCCGCCCCGCCGCGTCCAGGCCCGTCGCCTGGATGTGCCCGCGTGGCGACGCGCAGATCCACACGTTCTTCCAGGCCGGCGGCACCGCGAGCGCCTTTATCCGGGCCAGCGTCTTGGCGTCCCGGACGGCGCGACCGTCGGGCCCGGTGTACCGGAACCCGCCACCGGAGCGAGCCCGCCGGATGCCCGGCTCGTCGGCGTTGACGTAGATGAGCCCCGCCTCGCGCGCGATCTCCTCGGGCTCCGTCGGGGGAGCCTTCCGCCTGGTCTTCCTGGTCACAGCCACGGTGCCAGGTCTTTGCCCAGGTCGCGGCTCTTCCAAGCAATGTTCACCTGGGTGTTTGGGCGGCGGCCAACTGTGGGAAGACCTGCCCACACAAGACTCTAGATCGGGGTCTGATCTGAGCGCGATGGGGTTCCACGTCCGGCTCGAGCGAGACGGCTCGAGTTGGACCGTGCGTTGTGGGGGCGAGCTCGACGGGGCCGCCGCGTGGCATTTGTCCGACGCCCTCGAACTGTGCCTCAACGCCCGGCCCCAGGCCGTGACGATGGACTGCCAGGACGTCACCTTCGTGGACTCCGGCGGGTTGTGGGCCCTGCTGCGGGCGTCGCGTGAGTGCATGGAGCGCGACATCCCCTACGACGTCACTTTGAGCGAGCAGATCCGGGTGATGCTCCAACGCGCCGGCATGCTCGAACGTCTTCTCGCCGGGCCCACGGCGACCACGCACCCCTAGCCTTTCGCGCTCGACCCCGAGCCGTCCGGCATACTCTTCGGGCCGGTTGAACCGGCACTGATGCCCGATCCTTCCGTCACCATCGACGTGGCCGGCCGGGACGTTCGTATCACGAACCCCGACAAGGTCTTCTTCCCGGCGCTCGGCGTCACGAAGCTCGAGCTGGTGCAGTACTGGCTCGACGTCGCCGACGGCGCGCTGACGGGATCGCGGGACCGGCCGACGCTACTGAAGCGTCACCCGGACGGCGTAGACGGATTCTTCTTCTATCAGAAGCGCGTGCCGACCTCGCGGCCCGACTGGATCGAAACCATCACCGTACAGTTCCCGAGCGGCCGCTCGGCCGAGTTCCTGGCGATGCGCGACGCGGCGCACCTGGCCTGGGTTATCAACCTCGGCTGTCTCGAGCTGCATCCGTGGAACGTGCGCACGAACGACACCGAGCATCCCGACGAGATCCGCTTCGACCTCGACCCCACGCCTGAGTTCACGTGGGCCGACGTGCGCACGACTGCGCTGCTCGTGAAGGAAGCGCTCGACGATTTCGGTCTCAAAGCGTTTCCCAAGACGTCCGGCAAGCGCGGTATGCACATCCTCATGCGCATCGAACCCTTGTGGGGGTTCGGCGATATCCGCCGGGCCGCGCTGGCGCTCGGCCGCGAGGTCGAGAAACGCGCGCCGGGCCTGGCGACCACGTCGTGGTGGAAGGAAGAGCGCACCGGCGTGTTCGTGGACTACAACCAGAACGCGCGCGATCGCACCCTCGCCTCGGCATACAGTGTGCGCCCCACGCCCGACGGCCGTGTGTCGACGCCGCTGGGGTGGGACGAGGTCGCCGACGTCGAGCCCGGCGACTTCACGATCCTCACCCTCCCGAAGCGCTTCGCCACGATCGGCGATCCCGGCTCCTCCATCGACGACGAGGCGTACTCGATCGAGCCGCTTCTGGAGCTGGCCGACAAGCAGGAGCGCGCTGGCATGCCCGAAGCGCCGTGGCCGCCGCACTTCCCGAAAGCCGATCGCGAGCCGACGCGCGTGCAGCCATCGCGCGCGCGCAAGGCCGGGCCGCCCGCACGGAAGCCCGGCACGCAGAAGCGCAAGACCGGGACGACACGATGACGCTTCCTGTCGAGCCGCCGCTGAAGCCGATGCTCGCGAAGCTCGTGGCCGAGATCCCGGCCGGAGCGTTCTACGAGCCCAAGTTCGACGGCTTCCGTTGCGTCGTGTTCCGCGACGGCGACAAGGTCGTCCTCGGGAGCCGCAACGAGCGGCCGCTCGACCGTTACTTCCCCGACATCGTCGAGGCGGTTCGATCGGAGTTCCCCGACCGCGCGGTGGTCGACGGCGAGATCGTGCTCATGCAAGAGGGACGGCTCGAGTTCGAGCTGCTCCAGCAACGGATCCACCCGGCGGCCTCGCGGGTGAAGATGCTTGCGCGTGAGACGCCGGCCGCGTTCGTCGGCTTCGACCTGGTGGCGCTCGGCGACGAATCCTTCATGGAGCGTCCGTTCCAGGAGCGGCGCACGGCTCTGGAGGATGCGCTCGGCAAGGCGAAGCCGCCGATCTACGTGACGCCGATCACCGACGACCTTGCGCGGGCACGCGAGTGGTTCGTGTCGCTCGAAGGCGCGGGCGCGGACGGGATCGTCGCCAAGCCCGGCGATATCAAGTACGTGCCCGACAAGCGCGTGATGTTCAAGATCAAGCACGAACGCACGGCCGACTGCGTCGTCGCCGGGTTCCGCTTCTACAAGAGCGGAGAGGGCGTCGGATCGCTGCTGCTCGGGCTCCACGAGGGCAAGAACATGTGGCCGGTCGGCGTCTGCGCGTCGTTCGGAGCCGCCCAACGCAAACAGCTGGCCATCGAACTGGAGCCGTTGCGGCTCAAGCCCGGCGAGAAGCACCCGTGGTCGCCCGACGGCGCCACCGAGAAGCTCCCCGGCGAGGCGTCCCGCTGGTCCCAGGGCAAAGACCAGTCGTGGGAACCGTTGCGCCCGGAGCGCGTCGTCGAGGTGTCCTACGACTACATGGAGGGCCGGCGCTTCCGGCACGTGACGCACTTCCGCCGCTGGCGGACCGACCGAACGCCACAGTCGTGCACGTTCGATCAGCTCGAAGTGCCCGGCGAGTTCGACCTCAGAACGCTGCTCGCCGGCACGTAGCCGGCGAGCAGTGACCCGGAACCGCGACTAGCTCGAGCGCTTGCGCGCGGTCGCGCGTCCGCCCTTGCGGCCGGCCGCGCGCTTCTGCGCGGTGGTGCCGCCTTGCTTCGTCGCCCGACGACGGGTCCCCGAACCTGAACTCTTGCCGCCGCGCTTGGACGCGCCCGGCGAGTTGGAGATCCGCGCCGCGCGCTCCTTCGACATCCCTTTGTCGCGCAGCGCTTCGTACTGCTTGCGGTTCTTCACGGTTCCACGCTTGTTGGGCATGACGGCCCTCCTTCGATGGAACGTGTACTCAGTTGCGCCAGGTCGTGAGCGGCCCGGCCTCACGCGCGAACGCGAGCTCGTAGAGCGCAGCCGCGACGAGCGGATACAGGTTCGCGATGTAGGGCTTGTCGGGGCTGCGGCCGGAATCGGCGATCGACGTCAGATGGATGCGGGTTGCGCTGGTGCCTTTGTAGGTCTCCTGCGCGGGCGCGAATGCCGCGCCGGTGTAGCCGACCCGCCCCCATCGCGCGCGTTCGCCCAGCAATCGGACGTCGCCGTCATCTTGCAGATTTCGGCCTGCATTCATAGCGTTCCGATTCTTTCCCACTCTCCCGCGTTCCATGCCTGAACCGATCTGCCGGCTTCCCGGGTGACTCGCGGCGCGCACTCGTGCGAGACTTGCGCGTCACCGATCCCGCGAGGGGGTTTCCCAGATGGACTTCGACTTCGGCCCAAAGGTTGAGGAGTACCGCGCGAGGCTCACCGACTTCATGGAGTCGGCGGTCTTTCCCGCCGAGAAGACCTACCGCGAGCAGACGCGGGAAGCGCACTCCACCACGTTCCATCCGCCGGTGATGGAGGATCTGAAGAAGGAAGCGCGCAGCCGGGGATTGTGGAACCTCTTCTTGCCGGACACGCGGTTCGGCGCCGGGCTCAACAACCTGGAATACGCGCCGCTCGCCGAGATCACCGGCCGGAGCTTCCTCGCTCCCGAAGCGATGAACTGTGCGGCTCCCGACACGGGCAACATGGAGATCCTCGCCGAGTTCGGCTCGCCCGAGCAGCAGGAGCGGTGGCTCAAGCCGTTGCTCGAAGCGGAGATCCGTTCGGCGTTCGCGATGACCGAGCCCGAGGTCGCGTCATCGGACGCGACGAACATCCGCACCTCGATCATCCGCGAGGGCGATCAGTACGTCATCAACGGCCGCAAGTGGTTCACGTCCGGCGCCGGGAGCCCTCGCTGCAAGTTCCTGATCGTGATGGGCGTCACCAACCCCGACGGCGACGCGTACAAGCGGCAGTCGATGGTGCTCGTGCCGATGGACTCGCCGGGCCTCGACGTGAAGCGCACGCTTCCGGTCTTCGGCTTCGAGCACGAAGGCGGTCACGCGGAGATCATCTTCACCGACGTCCGTGTTCCGGTTGAGAACCTCCTCGGCGAGGAGGGGAGCGGCTTCTCGATCGCGCAAGCGCGGCTCGGGCCCGGCCGCATCCACCACTGCATGCGGGCGATCGGGATGGCCGAGCGCGCCTACGACCTGATGTGCACGCGCGTGCTCACCCGCAAGGCGTTCGGGAAGGAGCTCGCGCGGCAAGGGGTGATCCAGGACTGGATCGCCGAGTCGCGCATCCGGATCGAGCAGGCGCGGCTCCTGGTGCTGAAGACGGCGTGGTTGATGGACACGGTGGGCAAGGAGGGCGCGAAGGTCGAGATCTCCGCGATCAAGGTCGTCGCACCGAACGTGGCGCAGTGGGTGATCGACCACGCGATCCAGGCGTTCGGCGCGGCCGGTGTCACCGAGGATTTCGGGCTGCCCGAGATGTTCGCCGGCGCACGCTCGCTCCGCATCGCCGACGGGCCAGACGAGGTGCACAAGATGGTGATCGCGCGGCGCGAGCTGGCGCGCTACATCAAGGCAGGTTCGTAACCGCCGGCAACGCTACGAAACGATCAGGTCCCCGGTCATCTGCGTCGGGTGTATCTCGCAGTGGAAGTAGTACGTCCCCGCCGCGAGCGCCGCCACGTTGTAAGTCATCGTCTTCACGCCGGCGAACTGCGTGCCGGAAAAGAGCTTCTTCGCGCTCGGGTCGATGATGGGATCGGCGGTCAGGATCGCGATGTTGTGGGTCGTGCCGTTGTCATTGTTCGTCAGCTGGATCGTGAACGCCTGACCCGCGGAGGTCGCGAGGCAGGTCTTGTCGAACGCGAGGTTCCTCGCGGTGATCGTGAGCGCCGTGGACGACGGGGTGCACGACGGCGACGGGGTCGGGGTATTCGACCCGCCCGCTTTGGGTGAAGAACTGCCCCCGCACGCGACCAGCGCGAGCGTGAGGCTGAGCATCGCAACGCTTGCCTTCATGGTCTTGGATCCTTCCGGTCGTTGGCCGATGGATCGTTGCGAAACACGAACGCACGTTCAACTCGGACCGCGTTGCGCGGTCGTTTCCGACGCGAGCCGGGCCCCGGCGAGCGCGCGCAGGTCCTCGGCGCGGATCTTCTGATTGCCGGTCAACGAAAGCTCGTCTTCGGTGACGAACACGACGCGTCGGGGGATCTTGTACGACGCGATCCGGCCTTTGAGGAACGCGCGGACGCCGTCCTCGTCGACGCGCGCGCCGTCGCCGGGAACCGCCACCACGACGACGATCTGGCCGAGCGCCTCGTCGGCGACCCCCACCGCCCCGGCCGCTTTCAGGCCGGGATGGTGGAGCAGGGCCATCTCGATCTCGACCGGCGAGACGTTCGCGCCGCCCGTCTTGATCATGTCCGAGGTGCGTCCCGTCCAATGCAAGAACCCGTCTTCGTCGACCCACCCCGCGTCGCCGGTACGGAAGAAGCCGTCGTCGTCGAACGTCTCCGAGGGCGGGACCTTCACGTACGCCTTCATCAACGTGGCTCCTGCGACGGCGATCTCGCCGCCGGAGCGGGCCGGCAGTGCGTCGCCGGTGGCCGGGTCGATGATCCTGATCTGGTTGCCCGGAAGGATCGCGCCGGTCGCGCGATCGCGGACATCGACGGGCGCGTCGGCGGGCGTGGAGGTCACGATCGTGAACGTCTCGGTCAGACCGAATGCCGCGCGAGGGCTCCACGCATCCGGCTCCACGTGGACGCTGGGGTGGCGGCCGAACGGCTGGAACGATTCGACGTATCGCACCGCGGATAGATCTGCCGTCGCCCAATCCGGGTGAGCCTCGAGCTCGGCGAGCTGATGCGGCCACGCGTGCGGCGCGCTCACCCGTTCGCGTGCCAGGAGCGCGAGTGCTTCGCCGGGCTCGAACCGTTCTTGCAGCACGAGCGTTCCACCCGCTGCGAACGTGGCGCCCATCACCATCGCGAAGCCGGCGGTCCAGAACAGCGGGAACGCGCTCCACGCGCGGACGTCGCGGTCCAACGCGAGATGCCGTACGAACCGTCGCGACTGCAGCACCGGCGGCGCGTGCGCGTGCAGTACGCCCTTCGGCACCGCCGTCGTCCCGGAGGTGTAGATGATCACCGCGTCGTCGTCGGGTCGGACGGCAGCGCTTCGTGCTGCCAGATCCGCGTCCGGCGCGTCGCTCCCGCGGTCCATGAACTGCTCCCACGGCTCGACGGCGCCACTCGGCGCGTCGAGCTCCGCGCAGAACGCGCGCCGCAGCTTCGGGGCGTCGCTGCTCGCCATCAACGACGCGATCGTCGGGACGTATGCATGTCCGGCGAGCTCCCGCTGCATGAGCACGATCGACGCGTCCGAATGCGTGAGGACGTACGCGAGCTCCGCCGGCTCGAGGTAGGTGTTCACCGGCACCAGCACGCCCCCCGCGAGCGTGATCCCGAACGCCGAGGCAACCCACGACGGCCGGTTGCCCATCAGCAGCGCGACGCGCTCGCCGGATTCCAGACCGGCTGCGATCAGCGCCCGGGCGACGCCGCGCGCCGCGGCAAGCAGGTCGTCGTAGCTCCACGACAGCCTGCCGTTCACGTTGTAGGCCACAACCGCCTCGCGCGGACCGTTCGCCGCGGCCGCCGCCTGCAAGAACCCGCCGAGCGTCGCCGGGGACGCGTCGGGATCCGCCGACAGCGGGGGACCGTGGAAGGTGGTCACGGGCCTAGCGTTGCGGCAGCTGCACCTCGACCGGGCCCTTCGCGAGCACGGCGCCGTCCTGGTTGCTCATCACGACTTCGAGCGTGACGAGATGCGCGCCGAGGGTCGCGTCCTCGCGCTTATCGGTCACTTCGGCGTCGAGCAGCGACGCGTCGTCGGTGAACGGCGGAAACCGGTACTGGATCTTCGAGTGCCGCACGAACCCATGGTCGCCCGCCCAGTGCGCGGCGTAGTCGAGCACCCACGCGCCCATCGACGCGCCGTACCCGTAACCGCGCGGCAGGCCGATCAGCTTGGCGTGCTCCTGATCGGTATGGCCGCGCGACGGCCCGTGGTAGAGACCGTCCGCGAGCGCGGGATCCTCTTGCGCCGCTTCCATGTCGCGCGACATCTCGGGCAGCCAGCCCGCTTCCTCGATGTGGCGGTCGTCGTCGTGGCGCGTCGCGCCCCACACCGTCATCGTGAACGCGCGCCATTCGGTGGCGAAGCTCGCGATCGTGTGCGGCCCGATCGGCCGGGTCGGCAACGTCGTGCCGACCTCGACTTCCTCCCACGTCATGCGGCGGCGCCCGGCGCCGGACCGGATCCACGCCGTCTTCTTGCGCTCGATGTCTTGCAACCGCTCAGGTGTCCATTCCGGGACCGGCGCAGTTTGCTCGAAGAACCCGCGCTTGCGCGCTTCCTCCGCGAGGTAGCGCACCGCGGTCGAACGCTGCGTGCCGATCGCTTCGCCGCGCTGGTTCCGATAGAGCGTGTCGCCTCGGGAGAACATCGTCGGACCGGCGAACTTGGTGTCCGCGATCTTGTAGTCGACGAAGCGGCGCTCCATCGAGACGTGATCGCCTGGGAAGATGCGCGGGCCGTAGAACCACCACTCGTCCCCGCCGAAGATCATGTGCGAACCGGGGATGCTCCCGACGATCGCCGGCGTGGCGCCGTGACCGACGTCGCAGCACACGGTGAACGACTGCGGCGCGACGATCCGACCGAACGGACTCTGTTCCGCGATCGCCTCTTCATAGTGGAGCGGGTTGGGGTACTGCATCGCCTGCGCCCAGCGCCGGATGTCGTTCGTCGCTACCGGTTCCTTCTGCTGGCCGCCGCCGACGGCTCTACCGACGTACCGATCGACGTCGGTCGTGTCGAGCGTCAGACCTTTCTCCTCGACCGTGGCCACGATGCCCTCCCCGGGATTGACCTGACGTGCGTGTCAGACCATACCATTCGCCCCGTGCTCTACCTTCACGAGACTCACACCGTCGCCGGCGCGCGCGCCGAGGAGTTCGAAGCGGCGTGGCGCGAGCACGCGTCCGCCGTCGCGAGCACCGACGACATCCGGCTGTTGTGGTTCATGCATCACGCGCACGGCGCGGGGCCCTCTTACACGGTGGTCACCGTCACGGGCCTGCGCGACGGCGGGTCGTGGGAGCGACTCGCGCGCGCGTACGAGAGCGGCGGCGCGCCGGGGGAGTGGGCGCGGCGCGTCGACACGATGCGCAACGAGCACGTCGCCAAACTGATCGCCCCGGTGCCGTGGTCGGAACTGCAAGACGTCGACCTTACGAACGTGCCGGCCGCCGGCGATCACGCCGAGACGCTGTACATGGAAGACACCGTTTCGCCGTTCGCCGGCAAGCTCGATCAGTACATCGAAGCAGCCGGCACGCTCTACGCGCGCGACACCATCGGCAAGCGCATGGCGGAAGGGACGTCGCTGCTCGAGCTTCGCGGCGCGTTCCGCACGCTCGTCGGGCCCGAGGCGGGGCGTCAGGTGATCCTTTGGCAGCGGGTAGTGCGCCCGGCGCTGCTCGAGCGGCTGCTCACGAGAGAGGTCGGCCCCGAGCACCGCGGGCCGGGCACGTGGATGCACGACGCGCTGCAGTTCCGCGACCGGTGGGCGAGCCGCCTGTTGCGCACCGCCGCCTGGTCGCCGCTGGACTGAGGCGCATGCTGAACGACCCGATCGACGAGGCCGTCGCGTCGGTCCCGGACCGTGTCGCTTTCATCACCGACGACGGCACGACGACGTTCCGCGAGCTGGCGGACGCGATCGCTTCGGCGTGCACGATGCTCGCGGATCGCGGCGTGGGTGCAGGCGACCGGGTGGCGTTGATCGCGGCCGCCTCGCCGGGCGCCGCGGTCGCGGTGCTCGCGTGTGCGCGCCTCGGCGCCGCCGCCGTCCCGATGAGCCCGCTCCTCACCACGGCCGAGATCGACGCGATCGCGCGAGCGGCGTCGTGCGGGCGCACGGTCGTCGCCGATCCCGACCTCGCTCCCGCGGCGCGAGCCGTTTTCAACGGCGATCCCATCGATACGTCCTACCTCGGACGCGCGACGGGGACGGCCGCCGACGCGACGGCAGCCGCCGCCGCCGGAACAGGACCCAGAGACGACGATGTCGCGCTGGTGCTCCTCACGAGCGGCACGACGGGAACCCCGAAGCCGATCCCGATGTCCCACGCGCTCCTCGCCGGACGCATCCGCAGCTTCTCGGCGCCGCCGGACCCGAACGGCGCGCCCGCCGTGGCGATCGTGTGCGTTCCGTTCCACCACGTCGCAGGGTTGATCGGCGTTCTCGTCGGCCTGGCGGGCGGCAACACGTCGGTGCTCCAACCGCGGTTCGACGCCGGGCGGTGGCTCGACCTTGTCCGGGAACATCGCGTGCAGCGAGCGTTCCTCGTCCCGGCGATGCTGAGCCGGATCCTCGACAATCCGCGGTTCGCGGAGGCCGATCTGACGTCGCTGCAGATGATCACCTACGGCGCCGCCGGGGCGCCGGCCGACCTCGTGGCGCGCGCCGTCGAGACGATGCCGCACGTCGCGTTCGTCAACGTCTTCGGCCAGACGGAGACGCTCGGCGCCGTCACCGCGCTCGGGCCCGACGATCACCGTGCCGGCCGCGTGGGGTCCGTCGGCCACCCGATGCCCGGCGTCGATATCCGGATCGTCGATCCCGCGACGGGAGCCGACGTCGCCGATGGTGACACCGGAGAGTTCTGGGTGCGCAGCCCGCACACCACGTCAAAGGACTGGGTGCGCAGCGGCGACCTCGTGCGTCGAGACGCCGACGGCTACCTCTACGCGGTGGGCAGGCTCTCCGACGTCATCAACCGGGGCGGCGAGAAGATCGATCCCGCCGAGGTGGAAGCGGTCTTGCGCGCGCACCCCGAAGTGATCGACGCCGCTGTGTTCGCCGTTGACGACGACGTGCTCGGACAGCGCGTTGCGGCCGCGGTCGCGTCGAACGGCACGCCGACTGAGGAAGAGGTTCGAGCGTGGTGTGCGTCCCGTCTCGCGCGGTTCAAGGTTCCCGACGCGATCGTGTTCGTTGCCGAGATCCCGCTCACCGAGCTCGGAAAGGTGTCGCGCAAAGCGCTCGCGCGCCTGGTCGAGCGTCAGTGATCGTGATGCTCATGCCCGGCGTGGTCGCCATGCCCGGCGTGGTCGCCGTGCCCGCTGTGGTCGCCGTGCCCGCTGTGGTCGCCGTGCCCGGCGTGGTCGCCGTGCCCGCTGTGGTCGCCGTGCCCGGCGTGCTCCGACCGGGCGCCGACCAGCGCCATCCCGCACTTGGGACAGCGGCCGGGCTCACTCGAAACAACCTCAGGATGCATCGGGCACGCGTAGCCATCGGCCGGGCTCATGGCGCGGAGCATCGCCGGGCCACCCGTTCGTAGGAACCGAACGAGGAGCAACAGCGCTACGAGCATGAACACGATGTTCAGCACCGTCGTGTGGTCGAGACGCACGTGCGCCTCGATCACCTTCGCGTGCCGCTCCGACGGGATAAGCCCGACGGCACCGAAGATGAACTCGACGGCGAAACCGGCGAGCACCATCGTCGCGTAGAAGGTGAGGGTCAGGAACACGGTCATCCGCCAGCCGTAGTACTTCCGGTAGATGTTCAGGATCGGCAGGATGATCAGGTCGGCGAAGATGAACGCCACGACGCCGCCGAAGCTGATGCCGCCGTTCCAGAGCACCGCGGCGAGCGGCACGTTGCCGATCGAGCACACGAAGGACACGACCGCCACGATCGGCCCGACCAGCGGACCCCACACCTTCGCCAGCGTCGGGTGGGACACGAAGAAGAACGCGCGCCAGAAGGACGCGGGCACCCACGCCGCGAGCGCGCCCGCGACCACGAGACCGATCGCGATGTCTCGCCAGATCGAGGCCCAATCCATCACGAAGTAGTGGCTGGTCGCGGTGATGCCTCGCCGCGAGGTCACCCGCTGCCACAGCGAACCCTCGGACAGCGACATGTCCATCTCGGCGTGGCCTTCCATGATCCCGCGCAAGCCTTTCTCGGCTTGCGCTCGAGCCGCCGCGACGATCGGCGGGCGCAAGAACGCGCGGAACAACACCGCCAGGAAGACGATCATGAGGAGCCCGCCGCCGAACTCGGCGGCCGTGAACTGCCAGCCGATGAGAAGGGCGAGGATGATGCCGAGCTCGATCACGAGGTTCGTCGACGCGAACTCGAACGCCATCGCGGAGGTGAAATCGGCCCCCTTGCGGAAGATCGAGCGGGCGAGCGCGACCGCCGCGTAGGAGCAGGACGAGGAGGCCGCGCCCAAACCGGTGGCGATCGCGAGCGAGCGCGGGGAGTCGTCGGGCAAAAGGCGTGTCATCTCCTGCTTGGACACGACCGCTTGCACGACGCCCGACAGCGCGAATCCCAGCACCAGCGCCCAGAGGATCTCCCAGAACATCGCGAACGCGAACGACAGTGCGTGCCACAGGCTGTGAGGGAACGACGCGATCGGCGCGAGGATCACGCCGGGAGTCTAACCGGCGGTCGCGGCGCCCTTCGCGACGGCTTTCATCTCGCGACGCCAGGCGACGAGCTCGGTGCCGACCACCTGGATCGTTCCTGCGATCGGGATCGCGAGAACCGCGCCGGCGATGTGTGCGAGCTCCGTGCCGGCGAGGACGGAGACGAGTACCAGTAAGGAGTTGAGTTGCACCGCTCTCCCCACGATGACCGGGTACAAGAAGTGGTTCTTGATCTGTTGGTAGACGAGGATCGCCACGACGACCGCGATGCCGGCCGGCACCGAGTGGACGAAGGCGAACAGGCCCGCCGGGAGGATCGATAGCAGTCCGCCGACGATCGGCAGGATGTCGATGACCGCCGCCCACACCGCGAGAGGAAGCACGAACTGGGTGTGCGTGATCGTCATCGCGACCCCGGCGACGGCGCCGTTGAGGAACGCCAGTAACAGCACGCCGGTCGTGTAGCCGCTGATGACGCGGAGCATCGCCCGGCCGACGCGACGGGCCGCGTCGGTGTGCTCGTCCGGGATCGTTCGTAAGAGCCAGTCGACCGTTTTCGGTCCCTCCACGAGCATGAAGACCGCGAGGATCACCACGATCGCCGCCGTGAACGCAGCCGAGGCGATCCGGCGGCCGAAGGTGAGGACCTGGCCCGACAGGCGGGACAACGTGTGCGAGAGGCCGGGCCCCGCTTTCTTCAGCTGGTTCTCCAGATGGAACTTGCGCGCGAGACGTCCGATGCCACCTTTGCCCTGCGCGGCGTCCTGGATGACCTGCGGCGCGTGCGTGGCGAACTTGACCGCCTGCGTCGTCAGCGGCGCGGCGATCAGCGTGCCGATCCCGACCGCGGCGATGAAGGTGAGTCCGAGCACCAGCGCGATCGCCTTGCCGCGGCCGATGCGCCGGGACAGCTTCGTGATCGGCGGGGTTACCACCAGCGCGAGGAACGCCGCGACGACGAGGTGGAACAGCAACGTCCGGAGGTAATAGAGAAGGAGCAGGAACAGCCCGCTTCCGACTAAGCACCAGATGATCGCCATGATCAAGCGGTAAGGGATCGAGATCCGGAGGCTCGACGGCCCTTCGATCACTTCCTGGGCTTCCTTGGGTACGACACTCGGCTCGACGGTGATCG
>Ga0075425_100005235_pt1 | contig 13457 bp, 7 predicted proteins | sample SoiMethybrSBSTD4_FD_75300 | JGI IMG/M metagenome (GOLD analysis project Ga0075425, IMG submission 75300) | Bulk soil microbial communities from a Populus tree surrounding site in Tennessee, USA - Soil MetaG P. TD hybrid SBSTD4 | ecosystem: Environmental > Terrestrial > Soil > Tree plantation...
CGGTGAGCAACGCCGATCTCCAGAACACCGTGTTCTCGTACGAACGCGACAGCCGCGACGACCTCATCTCGCCGCGGCGCGGCTCGCGCGTGCAGACCACCGGCACCGGCGTGTTCAAGACCGAGACGCTGCGCCCCCTGACCCCGGGAGCGGGCGAGCAGACGCAGCACTCGAACGCGGGCGTCGCCGACGCGCGCGCCGAGATGCACCGCCGCGTGCGGCCGTCGACGGGCCTGGCGCTCGAGCTCTGGGGCAACGGCCGGTTCTCGAGCCAGCGCGTGCTCTCCGAGTACGAGCGCACGCCCGTGGGCGGTGCGGCCACGCTCCGCGGCCATGACGAGGAGGAGTTCCGCGTCGACCGCGTGGCGCTGTCGCGGCTCGAGTACCGCTGGTTCCCGAGTGCTTCCGGCGAGCGGGTGTCCGTGTTCTGGGACCACGCGCTCATGTTCACGCGCGAGGCGGTCACCGATTCCGCGGGCAACGTCCTCGGCGACCGCGGCCACACGCAGAACGCGGACGGCGTCGGCGTCGGCTTGAGGCTCCGCGCCGCCGGCGGGCTGGTGGACGTGGACTACGGCCTGGCGCCCGGGCGCGGCTTCCTCGACGGCCGCATCCACCTGCGCCTCGTGAGCGTGTTCTGATGAGCCTCGCCACCCGCGTCGAGCGCGCGTTTCTCGAGGGCGGCGCGCTCGCGCGTGCCTGGCCTCGATGGGAGGAGCGCCCGGGACAGCGCGCGTTCGCGATCGAGGTGGCGCAGGCGATCGAGCGCGGCGGCGTGTTGCTCGCCGAGGCGCCCACCGGCGTCGGCAAGTCGCTCGCCTACCTGCTCCCGGCCGCCCTGCACGCGGTTGAGCTCGACGAGCGCGTGGTGGTGGCGACCGCGACGCGCTCGCTCCAGGACCAGCTCTACGAGCGCGACGTTCCCGCCCTGCTCGAGGCCCTGGGGCTCGAGCTGCCGTTCGCGATCTTGAAGGGCAAGCAGAACTACCTGTGCCCGCGCGCGCTCGAGCTGGAGGCGCCGGGGGAGCAAGGCGGGGCGGACGATGACGAGGATACGTTCGCGGACCTGCTCGCGCCGAGGGCCGGGGCAGCGCACGCACTCGAGCACGAGCTCCTGGAGTCGCTGCGAGAGTGGGCGGCGCGCGACCCCTCCGGCGACCTCGATCGCTTCGACGCGTTCGACGGCGACGCGTTCCGGCGGCTGCGCGCGCGTGTCGCCACCGATCCGGCCGCGTGCACGGCGGCCACCTGCCGGCGCGGGCGCGAGTGCTTCTGGCTGCGCGCGCGGCGCCGTGCCGCCGAGGCGCGGCTCGTGATCGTGAACCACGCCCTGCTCGCGCGCGCCGCCGGCGCCGACGGGCTCCTGCCGCCTTACGACGTGCTGGTCGTGGACGAGGCGCACCGTTTGGAGGGCGTCCTCAGCTCCCAACTCGAGCGCGCCGTCTCACGCCATCGGATCGAAGAGCTCCTGCGCCTCACCGGCACGTTCGCCGGCGGCCGGCGCGCCACCGGGTTGCTCTCGCGCGTGCGCTCGTTCGTGCTCCCGCTCCTGGACGGTGCGCCCGCGCGCGAGCGGCTGACCAGCGATCTCCAGCGCCTCGATGCGCGCTCCGACGCCGTCCGCACCGATGCCGACGCGCTGTTCACGCGGCTCGCCGTCGCCGCGACCGCGCGCGCACCCCACGCACCGTCGTCCGGCGGCTACGCGCGGCGCGTGCGCCATCGCGACATGGAGGGACTGCTCGGGCGCGACCTGCAACCGCTCGAGGTGGTGCTGGAGCACGCCAGGACGTTCGCCGACGTGCTCCGCCGCGCCGCCACCGGCGTGCAGCTCGCCACCGGGAACGGCGACCTGCAGACCGAGCTCATCGGCGAGCTGGAGACGGTGAGCGCGCGCTGGATGGGTGTTCACGACGACCTCTCCGCACTCGCCGACGCCGGCGATCGCGACTGGGCGTACTGGAGGTCGCAGGGCGTGCAGTCGCGCGTCGCCGAACTCCACGGCGCGCCGATCTGGGTGGGGGAGCAGGCGCGGCGCCTGGTCGCGGCAGGTCCGCGCGCCGCCATCCTCACCAGCGCCACGCTCTCCGCGGGCGGCGATTTCACGTGGGCGGCCGATCGGCTCGGGCTGGGGGAGGCCTACCGCGCGCCCTACGTGAGCCTCACCGTTCCGAGCCCGTTCCCGCTCGCACAGCAGATGCGCTGCTACGTGCTCTCGCCTGCGAACGAGCGCGACGAGGCGGAAACGATCGCCGTCGCCGTGGCGGAGCTGTCGCGCATCGCCCGCAGGAACACGCTCGTGCTCTTCACCGCGCACGAGCGGCTGCGTCGCGCGCACGCGCGACTGCGCGCGCTCCTGCCGCCGGGCCTGCCGCTGCTCGCGCAGGACCGCGACGGCACCGCCGGCCGGCTCGCGGAGCGCTTCCGCGGCGAGCGTGGCGCGGTCTTGCTCGGCGTCCAGAGCCTGTGGGAAGGTGTCGACTTCCCGGGTGAGGCGCTGGAGGTGCTGGTGGTGGCGAGGCTGCCGTTCTCCGTGCCCGACGACCCCGTGGTCGAGGCGCGCGGCGAGCGGCTTCGCGAGCGCGGCCTCGAGCCGTTCCGGCACGACGCCGTGCCGGAGGCGGTGATGCGGTTCCGGCAGGGCGTGGGCCGGTTGATCCGGCGCGCGACCGACCGGGGAGTGCTGGTGGTGTGCGACGCACGGCTCGCGCGCGCGTCCTACCGCGGTCCGTTCGTGGCCGCACTGCCGGTCGAACCCACGCTGTGGAACGACCCGCGCGGCCTCGCGCAAGAGGCCGGGGCGTTTCTCGGCTCTATGGACGCTGCACGCATGGAGGAGAGTCCGTGATCCGGCTGGGCGTGAGCAGTCTGGCGCTGGACGACGTGATGGACGTGGCGCGCGGCGAGGTGCGCCTGGAGTTCCCGGCCGAAGCACGCCAGCGCGTGCGCGCGAGCCGCCGCGTGGTGGACGACGCGGTGCGCTCCGGCCGCGCCGTCTACGGCGTCACCACCGGCTTCGGCCGGCTCAAGGACCAGGCCGTGGCCCCCGAGGACGCGCGCGCGCTGCAGCTCAACCTGCTGCGCTCGCACTCGGCCGGCGTCGGGCCGCCGGCGCCGCGCGAGGTGGTGCGGGTGATGCTGCTGCTGCGCGCGCACAGCCTGGCGATGGGCGCATCGGGCGTGCGCGTCGAGCTGATCGACATGCTCTTGGCCATGATCGAGCGGCGGGTGACCCCGGTGGTGCCGATCCAGGGCTCGGTCGGCGCCTCCGGCGACCTGGCGCCGCTCGCGCACATGGCGAGCGTGATCGTGGGCGAGGGCGAGGCATGGTTGGGCGATCAGCGCATGCCCGCGGGCCTGGCGCTGCGCGGCGCCGGGCTCCAGCCGCTGGTGCTCGAGGCCAAAGAGGGCCTGGCGCTCATCAACGGCACCCAGTTCTCGACCGCGTACGCGGCGCTCGCGTGCGCCGACGCCGAGCGCGTATGGGAGGCGGGGCTGGCGTCGGCCGCGCTCTCGATCGAGGTGCTCCTGGGATCGTTCCAGCCGGCTCGTGAGGACGTGCAGTCCCTGAGGCCCTATCGGGGCGCACAGGAGGCCGCGCGCCGGCTGCGCGAGTACTCGCGCGGCAGCGCGCTCGTGGAATCGCACAAGGACTGCGGCCGGGTGCAGGACGCCTACAGCCTGCGCTGCGTGCCACAGGTGATGGGCGCGTCGTGGGACGCGATCCTCCACGTCGAGCAGCAGCTCGAGGTGGAGCTGAACGCGGTGAACGACAACCCGCTCGTGTTCGCCGAGTCGGGCGAGACCGTGTCCGCGGGCCTGTTCCACGCCCAGCCGGTGGCGCTCGCCGCCGACTACCTGAAGATCGCGGTGGCCGAGATCGCGTCGCTCTGCGAGCGCCGCATCGACATGCTGCTCGATGGTCAGGTGTCAGGGCTGCCGGACGCGCTCGCCGGGCGTCCCGGGCTCGAGTCCGGCTACATGCTCGCCCAGTACACGGCGGCCGCTCTCGTCTCCGAGAACAAGACGCTCGCGCACCCGGCGAGCGTGGACTCGATCCCCACCGGGGCCGGGCTCGAGGACCACGTCAGCATGGCGCCGATCGCGGCCCGCCACGCGCGCGCCATCACCGAGCACGCCGCGCGCGTGGTGGCGTTGGAGCTGCTCTGCGGCTGCCGGGCACTCGAGCTGCGTCGCCCGCTCCACGGCGGCGAGGGCACGGAGATGCTCTACGGCGCCGTGCGCCGCGTGGTCGCGGCCCCCGAGGGCGACCGCCCGCTCCAGGGCCCGTGCGAGGAGCTGGGCCGCTGGGTGCTCGCGGGCGGTGCGCAGCGGATCGCCGAGGAGGTGCTCGCTTCATGAAGGCCGTCGCCGGACCCACCTTCGGCGGGTGCCCGCGGATGGTGAGCGCGCCGCGCGGCAGCGAGCGCACGTGCAAGGGCTGGGTGCAGGAAGCGGCGCTGCGCATGCTCATGAACAACCTCGATCCCGAGGTGGCGGAGCGCCCCGAGGACCTGGTCGTCTACGGCGGCACCGGGAAGGCGGCGCGGAGCTGGGAGGCGTTCGACCAGCTGGTGAGCGCGCTGCGCGCGCTCGAGGCCGACGAGACGCTGTTGGTCCAGAGCGGGAAGCCGGTGGGCGTGTTCCGCACCCACGCCGACGCGCCGCGCGTGCTGATCGCCAACTCGAACCTGGTGCCCCGCTGGGCGACGTGGGAGCAGTTCTGGGAGCTGGAGAAGCGCGGGCTCATGATGTACGGGCAGATGACCGCGGGCTCGTGGATCTACATCGGCTCGCAGGGCATCGTGCAGGGCACGTTCGAGACCCTGGCCGAGTGCGCCGACCGCCACTTCGGCGGCTCGCTCGCCGGTCGGCTGGTGTTGACCGCGGGCCTCGGTGGCATGGGCGGCGCGCAGCCGCTCGCGGTGACCATGAACGGCGGCGTCTGCCTGGTGCTGGAGGTGGACCCGGCGCGCGCCGAGCGCCGCGTGGCGAGCGGCTATGCCGACAAGGTCACGCGCTCGCTCGACGAGGCGCTGGCCTGGGTGCGTGAAGCGACCGCGGCGAAGCGTCCGCTCTCGGTGGGGCTGGTGGCGAACGCCGCCGAAGCCATCCCGGAGCTCTTGAAGCGCGGCATCGTCCCCGACGTCGCCACCGACCAGACCAGCGCCCACGATCCGTTGAACGGCTACGTGCCCCTGGGGATGACGCTCGAGCAGGTGGCCGAGGCGCGACGCACGCGCCCGGACGAGGTCGTACGCCGCGCGCGCGAGTCCATGGCCACGCACGTGCGCGCGCTGCTCGCGCTGCGCGAGCGCGGCACCGTGCTCTTCGACTACGGTAACAACCTGCGCGGCGAGGCGGCGAAGGGCGGACTCGCGGAAGCGCAGGCGTTCTCCTACCCGGGGTTCGTGCCCGAGTACATCCGGCCGCTGTTCTGCGTCGGCAAGGGGCCGTTTCGCTGGGCGGCACTCTCCGGCGACCCGGACGACATCCGCGTCACCGACGAGGCGGCGCTCGCGGAGTTCCCGGACGACGCGCGGCTCCACCGCTGGATCCCGCTGGCGCAGAAGCACGTCCGGTTCCAGGGGCTCCCGGCGCGCATCTGCTGGCTCGGTTACGGCGAGCGGCATCGCCTCGGCCTGCGCTTCAACCAGCTCGTGCGCGATCGCGTGGTCAAGGCGCCGATCGTCATCGGGCGCGACCACCTGGACACCGGCTCCGTGGCCTCTCCCTGGCGGGAGACGGAAGCGATGAAGGACGGCAGCGACGCGGTCGCCGACTGGCCGCTCTTGAACGCGCTCCTCAACACCGCATCGGGCGCCTCGTGGGTGTCGCTCCACCACGGCGGCGGCGTGGGGATCGGCAACTCCATCCACGCCGGCATGGTGATCGTGTGCGACGGCAGCGCCGACGCCGACCGCAGACTCGCGCGCGTGCTCGTGAACGACCCGGGCACCGGGGTCATGCGCCATGCCGACGCCGGTTACGAGCAGGCGATCGCGCACGCCCGCGCGACCCAGATGAAGCTTCCGGGGATCTCGTAGGCCCGGTTGCGATGAGCACCCGGCCCGCGAATGACCCGGCCGTGAAGCAGGCCGCGCGCAGCACCGCCTACGTGATCCTCCACAACACCTCGGAGGTGGTGACGCCCGATGCCGAGGGGCGGCAGGTCCTGCGCTTCCCGAAGGGCGCGATCGTGTTCCGCGACGGCCGCGTGGTCGAGGTGGGGCCGGCCGCCGAGCTGTTCGCCCGCCACCCGGACGCGCGGCCGCACAACGCGAACGGCAAGCTCGTCACCCCCGGGCTCGTGGACTGCCACACGCACATGATCTTCGGCGGGAATCGCGCCGCCGAGCTGCAGATGAAGCTCGCCGGCGCTTCCTATGCAGACATCGCCGCCAAGGGCGGCGGCATCCGCTCCACCGTTCGTGCGACGAGCGAGTCGAGGGAAGAGCAGCTCGAGAAGCAGCTCGCCAACCGGCTCGAGCGCTGGCGCGCGAGCGGTTGCACCACCGTGGAGGTGAAGAGCGGCTACGGGCTCACGCCCGCGCGCGAGATGCGCCTGCTGGAGCTGATGGCCGGCGCGGCGATCCGCGTGCCCGCGCGCGTCCACCGCACGGCGCTCGTGCTGCACGCGCTGCCCGAGGAGTACGCGGGCCGGCGCGAGGCGTACGTGGCCGAGGTGCGCGGTGGGCTCGTGGACGAGATCCACCGGCGCGGGCTCGCGGGCACGGTGGACGTGTTCTGCGATCCCGTGGGTTTCACCGTGGACGAGTGCCGGAGCGTGCTCGCGCGCGCGGCGGAGCTGGGGTTCGGGCTCCGGCTCCACGCCGAGCAGACCGCGCGCTTCGGGGGCGCGAGGCTCGCCGCCGAGTTGCGCGCGCGGAGCGCGGACCACCTCGAGTGTGCCGACGAAAGCGACTGGCGCACGCTGGGCGAGGCCGGCGTGGTGGGCGTGCTGCTGCCCGCGGCGGCGCTCACGCTGCGCCAGCACCTGCCCGAGGCGCAGATGCTCCGGCGCAGCGGCGCGCGGGTGGCGATCGCCACCGACTTCAATCCCGGCACCGCGCCCGCCCAATCGCTCATCGAGTGCGCGGTGCTCGCGGCGCGGCTCTGCGGTTTCGACGCCGCCGAGTTCCTGCTCGCGATCACCTGGAACGCGGCGCGCGCGCTCGGGGTCGAGAACGAGGTCGGCCACCTGAGCCCGGGCGCCTGCAGCGATGCCGTGATCTGGGAATGCGAGTCGCTCGATGAGCTGCCCTATTGGATGCCCTCGGTCCGCCCGGACACGATCCTCATCCGCGGGGTGGACCTGGCGCTCCCAGCCGTCGAGCGGCGCGTGTGGCCGTGAGATAGCGCAGGCGCTAGCATGCGCCGGCCTTCACACGCGAACGTCCACGTCCGAACCCCACCCAGGTGCCCTGAACATGCCGCGACTCGTCGAATGCGTGCCGAACTTCTCCGAGGGCCGCCGCCGCGAGGTGGTGGACCAGATCCTGGACAGCATCGCCGCCGTGCCCGGCGTGACCCTGCTCGACCGCGAGATGGACCCCGACCACAACCGCTCCGTGCTCACGTTCGCGGGTGAGCCCGGGCCGGTCGTGGAGGCCGCGTTCCGCGCCATCGAGAAGGCTTCGAAGTTGATCGACCTGAATCACCACTCCGGCCAGCACCCGCGCATGGGGGCGACGGACGTGGTGCCGTTCGTGCCCGTGGAGGGCGTGACGCTCGACGACTGCGCCGAGCTGGCGCGCACGCTCGGGAAGCGGGTCGGCGACGAGCTGGCGATCCCGGTGTTCCTCTATGAAGCCGCGGCCTCGAGCGCGGCGCGCACGAGCCTCGCCGACGTGCGCCGCGGGGAGTTCGAGGGCTTGAGGGACGCGATCGGGAAGGACCCCGCGCGCCGGCCCGACTTCGGCCCGGAGAAGATCCACGCCACCGCCGGCGCCACCGCGATCGGCGCGCGGCGCTTCCTGGTCGCGTTCAACGCCAACCTGGACACGAATGACGTGCGCGTCGCCAAGGCGATCGCTGCCGCGATCCGCGAGCAGAGCGGCGGCTTGAAGAACGTGCGCGCGCTCGGCTTCAGCATCGAGAACGGGCGCCGCGCGCAGGTGAGCATGAACCTGGTGAACGTCGAAGCCACGCCGATCCACCGCGTGCTGGCGCTGGTGCGCGACGAGGCCGCGCGCCACGGGGCCCGGGTGAGCGGCTGCGAGGTCGTGGGTCTCGTGCCCGAGGCGGCGCTGCTCGCGGCCGCCGAGCACGCGCTCCAGCTCGAGGGCTTTGGCCGCGACCAGGTGCTGGAGCTGCGGCTCCGGACGCCGCCGCTCACCGAAGCGGTCCCCATCGCCACGTTCTTCGACCAGGTCGCGGGGCCGACGCCGACGCCGGGCGGCGGCACCGTGGCCGCGTTCGCGGGAGCGCTCGCCTCGTGCCTCGCCACGATGGTGGCGAACCTCACCATCGGGCGGAAGAAGTACGCGGCGTCCGAGCCGGCGATGATCGAGGTGAAGCGCGACGCCGAGGCCCTGCGTCGCGAGCTGCTGGCGCTCGGGCGGCGCGACAGCGAAGCGTTCGACGCGGTGCTGCGCGCGCGGCGGCTGCCGGACGCGACCGAGAGCGAGCGCGCGGCGCGGGCGGCCGCCCAGTCCGCCGCCGACCTCGAGGCCTGCCGCGTCCCGCTCGAGACCGCACGCGCATGCGCCCGGGTCGCCGGCCTCGCCACCGCGGCCGTTCGTCAAGGAAATGTCAACGCCGCCTCCGATGCCGGCGTCGCGGGATTGCTCGCGCGCGCGGCCGGCGAGGGCGCGCTGCTCAACGTCGACATCAACCTGAAGTCGTTGCCGCAGAGCGCCGATAAGGATTCCGTGTCATTCGAGGCAGCAAAGGTCCGGGCGGAGCTCACGGCCGCCACGGACCAGTGTGCCGTTGCCGTCGCGTCCGCCATGAGCGCTTGAAGGCCCAAGAAGTTCGCTGCTCGCGAGGCCCAGGGCAGGCCGGGGGATCCAGCCAACTTGGAAAAGGCGATCGAGATCAAGCGACGGGCCCAGCGCTGCGTCCAGAACGGAGATCTGGACGGTGCGCTCCGGGAGTACGAGAAGCTCGTCGAGACTCCCGAATCCGACCCCTACAACTTCGTGCTGCTCGCCGACCTGCTGTTCAAGAAGGGCGACCAGGTCAAGGCGGCCGAGCGGTACATGCACGCCGTCACCGCGTACGAGAAGGCCGGTCTCTTCAAGAACGCGATCGCGGTGTGCAAGAAGATGGGCCGACTGTCGCTGTCGCAGACGCAGGTGCTCAAGCAGCTCGCGAACCTGCACGCGCTCGACGGGCTGGTGAGCGAGGCCTCGGCCTACTACCAGCAGTTCGCCGACCAGATGCTGCGCGCGAACAACGCCAAGGAAGCGGCGGCCGCGTATCGCAAGGCGTTCGACTGCGGGCAGGAGAACGTGAAGTTCCTCGAGCAGATGGCGGATGCGCTGCTGGTGGAGGGTGACACCGCGCGCGCCGCCGAGGTGCTGCGCGAGGCGGCCGAGCACTGGAAGACGCGCGGGCAGGCGAACGAGGCGCGGCGCTGCCTCGACCGCGCGAACGTCGCCGATCCCGCCACCGCGCGCATGCCGGCCGCAACGCCGGCCCCCTCGCCATCGCAGGCGGGCCCCGCGCCCGCGCCGCGAGCGCCCGGTGGGCTCCCCGAGGGCTTCGAGATCGCCCGCACCTCGACCTTCAGCTCGAGCCCGCAGGACCAGCCGCCCACGGCGCAGACGCCGGGCGTGCTCAGCGGCTCGCGGATTGGGATCCCGCAGGGGGCGACGCCATCCGGCTTCGCCGCGGACGACTTCGAGCGCCCGTCACCGTTCCTGGCTCCGGCGCCGCCTGCCGCGAATGTTCCCGCGCCCGTGGAAGAGGAGCCCGCCGTCCCCGCCGAGGGCGTCTACGACATCGGCTCCGATTCGGGCAGCAGCTACGAGCACGCGCTGAGCGAGGTGCAGACGCCTCCACCACCGGCGGTCGATCCCTACGCGCGGCGCGGCTTCGAGGACGTGCCCTCTCCGTCCGTGGTCGCGCGCCGGCCGGTGCTGCCCGGCAGCGGTGTGGTGCGCGTCGAGAGCCTGCTCCAGCAGGCGCAGGACGAGTTCCGCTCGGGGGATCGCGTCGCCGCGTCGCAGGCGCTCGTCGAGGCCGCACAGGCCTACGAGGCGCTCGGCCGGCTGGACAGCGCGGCCACGATCTTCAGGAGCCTCGGCCGCGGCGCGCACGCGCCCATCGGCGTCATGGAGCTGTGGCTCGCCAACTGCGAGAAGCGCGGCGACCAGCTCGAGGGCTCGCAGGTGGCCTGCGAGCTCGGTGACCGCGCCCTCAACGAGGGCCAGGACGCGCGCGCCATGGGCTGGTTCGAGCACGCGGCGGCGCTAGACCCCGCAAACGACACCGCGCGCCGGCGGCTCATCCGCTTGTCGGGCAAGCCGGCAGGGGGTGCGACCTCGTCGTCCTCGAACGGCGAGCCGGCGGGCCGCGTCCAGGTCGCGGTCGGCCGCGGCACGGCGACGACATTCGACCTCGAGGGTCTGCTGGCGGAGTTCCAGCGCGGCGTCGACACGCAATTGGAGGGCGACGCGCAGGGGCACTACGATATGGGCATGGCGTACCGCGAGATGGGCCTCCACGAGCAGGCGCTGGATTCGTTCCGCATCGCGGCGCGTGATCCGCGACTGGCCCTGCTCTGTCACGAGATGAGCGGCCGGAGCCTCGCCGAGGCCGGCCAGCACGAGGCGGCGGTGCGCGAGTTCACGATGGGCCTGAGGGCGCCCGGCCTCGACGCGGCCGGCGAGGCGGAGCTGCGTTACCTGACCGCCATGAGCCTGGCCGCGCTCGGCGACCCCGCGGGCGCCGTGGCGCAGCTCGAGATCGCCGACATGCGCTTCCCCGGTCGCGCCGACGTCGTACAACGTCTGGCCGAGTGGCGGCGCGCCTTCGGCCAGGCCGCGTGACCTCCGGCCGGTCGCCCGCGGTGGGCGGCCGGATCGAGCTGCACGCGCACACGCACTTCAGCGACGGCACGTTGTCGCCGGCGGATCTCGTGGCGCTCGCGACCACGCGCGGGCTCACCGCGCTCGCGATCACCGATCACGATTCGGTGGCCGGGGTCGCGCCGGCGATGACCGCGGCCGACGCGCTGCGCGCCGCGCGCACGGAGGACGGGGCGGCGCCGCCCGAGATCGTCGCCGGCATCGAGGTCTCGTCCGCGCTCGAGGGCAACGACGTCCACGTGCTCGGCTACTTCGTCGACTGGCGCTCCGAGGCGCTCGCCTCGCGCCTCGAGCGTTTCCGCGAGGAGCGCCGCGCCCGCGCGCGCGCCATATTGGATCGCCTCGCGGTGCTCGGCGTGCCCGTGGCGGAGGAGGAGGTGTTCGCTTCCGCCGGTCCGGGTGTGGTCGGCAGGCCGCACATCGCGCATGCGCTGCTGCGCGCGGGGTACGTGCCCACGATCGACGTCGCGTTCCAGCGCTATCTGGGCGCCCACGGCTCGGCATTCGTGCCGCGGCCCACGTTCCATTCCGCCGAGGCGGTGCGCGTGATCCGCGAGGCGGGCGGCGCCGCGGTGGTCGCGCACCCGGCCTCGCTCGCCGCGCGCCTCATCGAGCAGCTCGCCGAGGCGGGCCTCGCCGGGATCGAGGTCTGGCACCCGCAGCACGGCACCGCGACCCAGCGCCGCTGGCGGGAGCTGGCACGCACGCTCGACCTCGTCGCGAGCGGTGGCTCGGACTTCCACGGCCCGCATCGCGGCGTGGGGCTGGGGGAGATGCCCGTGCCCGAGCGCGCGCTCGCCGAGCTGCGAGCCCGAGCACAGCCGGCGGCTCGTTGACGCCCCGGTGAGGGCGTCTCTATCTTTCCCGGGCTTCCCCGACCCCCCGCCGTGATCCCCGGGAGGAGCCTCCCTATCCGACGCCATGCGCCGCTTCTCCTGACCGCCGTGATCGTGGCCACGGTGGCGCATGCCGCGGACAACGCCCCGCCTTCCTCGGTGGAATCCCCGCTCGAGGTGTGGACGGAGCCGGGACGTCCGGGCTGGGTCTCCGACTTCCACATGGGCACGGGCCTGCCGTGGAACTACCTGGGGCTGGTCGCCGGCGGCGTGACGTTCCGCGACGGTGTGCTCCCGAACGCGGCGCGGCCGTGGCCGGGGATCGACGAGATCGTGGCACCGCGCACCTGGTACGACTCCACGGCGGTCGTCGTGGGCGAGGGCGGCGGCTGGCGCGGGTTCTCGGCCTCGCTCGTGAATCTGGAATCGATCGCGACGCCGCCGATCGGTCGCCGCCCGCACGCCGCGCTCTCGATCGTGAACGGCAGCTCGGCGGTGGATCGGAACGGGCTCATGATCTCGCGCGGCGGCGACCGGTCGTGGGTGCGCGTGGGCGCGCTCGACGAAGAGCGCTCGGGCTCGGGCTTCCTCGGCCAGCGCGGCCAGCACGTGTGGTTCGGCGAGCTCGGCCGGCGCTACGGGGCGCACGCGTTCTCGATCTCGTTCGCGCAGCGTGGCGTCGCGGGCGGGACGCGGTTCGTGGACCAGGGCCTGGACAATCCCACGCCGCCGTATTCGGGATTCACCGAGGACGCCCACGGCGAGAGCGGGGCGCTCAACTGGCGGTGGGAGACGCCGGCGCGCTCGGTCCGCGTGGAGCTGAGCCGCAGCCACGACCACCGCGAGTCCTCGGAGCTGCAGCGCTTCGATCCGTTCCTGGACGCGGTCGTATACCACCTGTTCGCGGAGCGCGAAGCCGAGGACGATGGCGCGCTGGCCGAGGTCAGCTTCCGCAAGGGAGAGCGCTCGCGCGGATTGCGGCTCGAGTTGCACCAGGCGGAGGTCCGGCGCTCGGTCGATGTCCTCAATGGCTTCGTCGAGCCCGCCCAACACGTGACCCAGCAGACCGCGTGGCTTGCCGCGCGCGAGCAGCGGCCGCTCGCCAAGGGCACGCTCGAGCTGCAGCTGGGGGGCGGCCACGTCGACTCGCCGGGCGACGAGAGCGAGCGCTGGCAGCTCGCGCCCTCGGCAACGTGGCGCATCGGCCCCGCGGAACGCCGGCTGCGGCTCTACGCCGAGCGCGTGGTGACGCCGGTGTGGAGCGATCTCGCGCCCGGCGTGCTGCCGTTCGTCCAGGACAGCTGGGTCGCGGGCGCCGACGTGAACCTGGGCGTGCCCACGAGGCAGTGGATCGAGGTGGGCGGGCTTGCGGCGGAGATCGGCAACCGCGCCTGGCTCCAGCTCACGCCGGTGCGCGACATCGCGCTGCGCTACGGCTGGTCGGCCGACCTGGAGCGGGTCCAGGACGCCATGCTCACGGTGGCGACCGGCGTGCGGCGCGGGGCCTGGGCGCTCGAGGCCTCGGGCTACTCGCGGGTGCGCCCGCAGGGCTCGCAGCCGGCGAAGGTGGATCCCGCGCTGGGCG
>Ga0075425_100005236_pt1 | contig 13457 bp, 9 predicted proteins | sample SoiMethybrSBSTD4_FD_75300 | JGI IMG/M metagenome (GOLD analysis project Ga0075425, IMG submission 75300) | Bulk soil microbial communities from a Populus tree surrounding site in Tennessee, USA - Soil MetaG P. TD hybrid SBSTD4 | ecosystem: Environmental > Terrestrial > Soil > Tree plantation...
CCGGCGACGAGCACGCACACCGAGCGGTGCTCGCCGCGGCCGACGCGGCCGCGGAGCTGGTGGAGCTGGGTGAGCCCGAAGCGCTCCGCGTTCTCCACCATCATCAGCGTCGCGTTCGGCACGTCCACGCCCACCTCGATCACGGTCGTCGCCACCAGCACCTGGAGCGTGCCGTCGCGGAACGCATCCATGATCTTCTGCTTCTCGTCCGGCTTCATGCGGCCGTGGAGGCTCGCCATCTCGAAGCCGGCGAGCAGCGGCTGCGCGCGCAGGCGATCCACCTCGGTCTCGACCGCGCGCACGTCGGCGCGCGTTCCCTCCTCGATCGCCGGCACGACCACGAACGCCTGCCGGCCCGCGCTGAGCTCGCGTGCCATGAACTCCAGGACGTGAAGAAACTTCTCCTCGCCGGTGACGCGCGTCACCATCCGCCCCCGGCCCGGCGGTCGCTGGCGCATGACCGAGAGCTCGAGGTCGCCGAACCAGGCGAGCTGGAGCGTGCGCGGGATCGGCGTCGCCGAGAGCACGAGCACGTGCGGCAGGAGCCCCTTGCCGGCGAGCGCCGCACGCTGGCGGACGCCGAAGCGGTGCTGTTCGTCCACGATCGCGAGCGCGAGCGAGGGGAACTGGAGCTTCTCCTCGAGCAGCGCGTGGGTGCCCACGACGAGCAGGGGCTCGTTCGCCGCGAGGCGCGCCTGGAGCGCGCGACGCTCCGCGGCCGTGGACGCCCCGGTGAGCACGGCCACGGGCACGCCGGCAGGGTGCGCGAGCCGCGCGATGCTCGCGCCATGCTGGCGCGCGAGGATCTCGGTGGGTGCGAGGAGCGCCGCCTGCTGCCCGGCCTCGATCGCGGTGCAGGCGGCGAGCAATGCCACGACCGTCTTCCCGCTCCCCACGTCGCCCACGAGCAGACGGTGCATCGGACGCACGCGCGCGAGGTCGGCATCGATCTCCGCGAGTGCTGCCTCCTGCGACGCGGTGAGCGTGAACGGCAGCGAGGCGCGCACGCGGCCCGCGAGCGCGCCGCCCTTCAAGGCGAGCGCCTGCCCCCCCTCGGCGAGCGACCGGCGGCGGAGCGCCATCACCATCTGCAGGAGCCACAGCTCCTCGAACGCCAGCCGGCGCCGCGCCGCCTCGAGGGCCGCGGCGGAGGCGGGGAAGTGGATGTCGCGCAGCGCGTCCGCGAGCGGCGCGAGCGAGCGCTCCCCCGCCACCTCAGCGGGCACGGGGTCGGGCACGCGATCGGCGATCGCCTCGAGCGCGCGCGCGATCGCCTGGCGCACGCCGCGCGACGACAGCCCGCGCGTGAGCGCGTGCACGGGCACGAGGCGGCCGGCGTGGAGCAGCGACTCGAGGTCGCCTTCGACGACCTCGAACATGGGGTTCGACATCTGCCGCTCGAGCCCGCCGACCTCGCCGCTCACGACGATGGGCGTGCCGGGGGTGAGGCTGCGCGCGAGCCAGGATTGCCCGAAGAAGTAGCAGGGCAGGGTGCCGCTGCCGTCGGTGACCGTGAGGGCGAAGTCGCTGCGCCCGCCGCGCGTGCGCAGCACGGAGGCGTGCTGGACCTTGCCGACGACGGTGAGCAGCTCGCCGGGCTTCAGGTCCTTCACCTTCACGAACCGGCTGGCGTCCAGCCACGTGCGTGGGTAGTGCCGCACGAGGTGCTCGAGCGTGACGATCCCGAGCCGCTCGAACGCCAGCGCCCGCTGCGGGCCGACGCCGGGCAGGAACTGGACTCTCGTCTGCCCGTCCATCGCGGCAGCCGGACGCTTCGTCGTGCTCATGGCGGGCGAATCTATCCGTCGGCTTTGAAATGCGCACTTCGGCGGCCGGGCGGACGGCGGACATCAGCCTCGGCCTTTCCCTCGGGCCCCCGGGCCGGCGGACCCGAGCGTGCGTTCGCCGAAACGCGCGCTACAACGACTTGAGGAACGCCAACAGCGCGGCCTTTTCCTTGTCATAGGCCTTCACGAAGCGGTCGCGGGAGCGTTGGGCCTCGCCGGCGTGGAGGTCGATGGCCTGCTCGATGGTCGAGGCGGCGCCGTCGTGGAGGAAGTGCTTCTCGAAGCGCAGGCCCATGAGCGGCTCGGTGCGGAACTCGGAGGGCGTGGCGAGGCCCATGCAGATGTCGGCGCGCGCTTCGCCCATGTCGTGGAGCAGGAGGTCCGTGTAGGCGTTCACCGGCTTGCGGTCCAGTGCGCGCACCGGGTTCGCGCCGGTGTAGAGCGTCGGCGTGTGGCACGAGATGCAGCCCATGGTGCCGAACAGGTAGCGACCATGCTCGCCTTCCGCGGTCAGTCGCAGCTGCGGCGGGGGCGCGAGGAAGCGAACGAAGTCGTTCACGGCCTTGAGCGCATCCGCGGACAGCTCCGGATCGCTCGTCGAGTCCACGCCCGCGGGGATCGGCCTGCCGCCGATCGACTCCTCGTTCGGGTTCACCGGGTTCGTGATCCCCATCTCGATCACGAACGCGCCGGCGTTGAAGTCGGCGAGGTTCGAGCCGCCGAACGCCTTGCGGCCGAAGCGGCCGATCCGCCCGTCCGGCGTGCGGTTCACGCGGCCCGAGATGCCGTCGTGGTCGCGGTCCGCCGAGTCGGCGCGGGCGAGGATCTCCGCCTCCGGCACGGCGTCGAGCAGGCCGAAGCCGAACAGGTCCGGCGACGTGCGCTGCGCGCGCGCCGTGGCCTCGGCCGGGATCGGCTCGCTGTCGAGGCCGAGCGCGCGCTTGAGCGCGGGCGTGGTGTGCGCCTGGATCACAGGCCCGCCGTGTGCGGCGAGCAGATCGCAGGCGCCGTTCGCACCCGCCACCGCGACGTGCGTCTCCACCTCGTCGCCGCTGCCGCCCACCTCGGGCTCCTCGTGGCACTCGCCGCAGGCGGTGGAGTTGAACAGCGGGCCCAGTCCCTCATCGGGCTCGAAATCCTTGGAGAAGATCGCCTTGCCCGCATTGAAGCTCGCGAGCTGCGCGGGCGTCAGGTCGCGCAAGGGTTCGCCCGGCTGCGGCGGCTGCGGGCACGCGCCCAGCAGGCCGGCGGCCTCCGTGCCGCTCAGCACCATGACCAGCACCAGGGCGGCCTTCACGACGCCACCTCGAACAGCCGCACCCTGACCACGCTCATCCCTGCCCTCATGGTTCCCTCCTGTCGGGCGACCGGCTGGACCGGCGGCGCCGGCGAGGCTCCACCTCGCGGATGGGCCCCACCGGCGTGTGCAGCGTGCGCGGCGCGAGAGGGTCGGCTCCCGCGCCGTCTCCATCTCCCTCCAAGTTCCGGGCCCATTGCAGTCCGCGCGATGTCAACCGGCTGCGCGCAGGGCCCTTGAACCGCGTGGCGTCCATGGTGGTGCGCCCATGGGTGCCCATGGGGGATGCGGAATGCGCGCGTCGAGCGTGCGCAGCGCACGGTCCGCCGCTCCTTTACAGGGGCGGTCTCGACACGTATAGTCCCTCGCCTTCACTGCCTACCTGCTCGCCCGCGAGGCGCTCCCTCCCGGGCGGGTTTTCGTGTCGAGGAGATCCCCATGGCGAAGTGCTTCGTCTGCGGCAAGCAGCGCATGGCCGGCCAGAACGTGAGCCACGCGAACAACGTCACCAAGCGCATGTTCAAGCCGAACATCCAGCGCGTGCGGGCGAAGGTGGACGGCCGCCCGAAGCAGATCGACGTGTGCACGCGCTGCCTGCGCAGCGGCAAGGTCGAGAAGGCCGTTCGCGGCACCACGATCGGCGCCGCGATCTGAGCTGCTGACGAGCGAGCGACGCTCGCCGGCCCGGTGAGGCGCCCCAGCGGGCGCGACGCCGGGCCTTCTCGTTGCCCTCGTCACGCTAGCCCATGACCAGCTCGCGCCAGGCGAGCTGCTCGCGCGGCAGCGCGTGGAGCGGATCCAGCTCGAGCGCGCGCGCGAACTCCGCGTCCGCCTCGAGTGGGCGCCCGAGGCGCAGCAGCGCCCAGCCGAGGTCGGCGTGCGCGGCGGCGAACCCGGGATGGATCGCGATCGCCTCGCGCAGCGCGCGCTCCGCACCCGCCGCGTCGTCGCGCGCGAGCCGCGAGCGTCCGAGCAGCGCGTGCGCGTCGGCCCAGCGCGGGCGACGCTCGACCAGCGCCGCGAGCCGCGCTTCCGCGAGCTCGGGCCGCCGCATCGCGAGCGCCAACGCCGAGCGCTCGAGCGCCGCGGCGTCGTAGCCGGGCTGGAGCTCGAGCGCGCGATCGCAGGCGGCCGCGGCCTCCTCGAGCCGGTCCTGCGAGCGCAGCACGCGTGCGAGGCCGAGGTGGAGATCCGGCCAGTCCGGGCTCACCGCGAGCGCGCGCCGGAGCGACTGCTCGGCGCCGGCGAGATCGCCGAGCTCGCGGAGCAGCTCGGCTTCGGCGAACGCGGCGCGGGGCGCCTCGCTCTCCCGCGCGAGGCTGCGGCGCACGGCGCGCAACGCGTCGTCGGGCCGGCCGAGCGCGTGGTAGACCAGGCCGAGCAGGCGCTGGGCGCGCGCGAAGCGGCGGTTCAGGTCCACCGCCCGCTCGAGCGGCTCCACCGCGCCCGCCAGGTCGCCGCTTCGGAAGCGCGCGACCCCGAGCCAGAACCAGAGGTCGGGATACTGCGCGTGGGTCGAGAGCGCGTGCGCGAGCTGTGACTCGGCCGCCTCGCCGTCACCGGCCTCGAGCTCCACGCGCGCGGCCAGCAGCCGGGCTTCGAGGTAGCGCGGGTTCAGCTCGAGCGCCACGCGCAGCTGGTCGCGCGCCTCGTCCAGCCGTCCGCCATCGAGCAGCAGCGCGGCCAGCCGGCAGCGGAGGTCCGCGTAGCGGGGCCGTTCCGCGACCGCTCGGGAGAGCTCTTCGATGGCGGCATCGGAGCCTCGCTCGGGCCTGCGGCCCGCGCTCATCGATGGCGGCGCAGCGCGGCCCTGGCTCACCGCCGCGTGCGCGCTGCCCGCTTCGGGATCGCCCGGCAACAGCCGTCGCCATTGCTCGCGGGTCCATTCGCGCGCCACCGCGGGCGTCACCCAGTCGGGAGCTTCGAGGCCCAGGGCCAGGGCCTCGCCCAGCTCGGTGGCGGAGCGCTCGCGCTCGCCCTTCGCCGCCAGGCACACCGCGAGCAGCAGGTGCGCTTCGACGTGGTGCGGGTGCTCGTCGAGCGCTCGCTCCAGGTCGGCGATGGCCTCGTCCGTGCGTCCCGAGCGCTCGTAGATGCGCGCGCGCTGGTAGCGCAGGTCGGGGAAGGTCGGATTCTCCTCGAGCGCGCGCGTGAACTGCGCTTCCGCGCGCGCGAAGTCGGCGGCGTGCACGCACGCGAGCCCCAGGTGGGCGCGCGCCTCCGCCGCGTGCACGCGGGCGAGGCAGTGGTCCGGGTCGTCGGGATCCCGGACCTCCTCGAGCACCGCCTCGAAGCACTCCGCGGCGCGCTCGAACTCGCCGCGGTTGAAGTGGAGGATGCCGTCGTTGTAGCGACGGACATGCCCCCACCTCGCCAGCGACGACAGGAACGCCAAGGCGGCCTCAGTCGCTCCGGGTCCGTTGCGACTCAGTCCATGTTCCGCCGCAGGAACGTCGGCACCTCGAGCGAGTCCGCGCGCGGCGTCGAGCGGCCCCACTGCGGGCGCGACTCGCGACGCGGCCAGCCCGAGCCACGCCCCGACTCCGCCGCGTGCCCGCCGCCCGAGGCGACCTCGGCCGGCGCCGCGGTGCCGCCCACGACCTGCAGCGGCTGCGGCCGGTGCATGCGCTCGACCAGCCGCGCGCTCGTGCCGTGGGCGCCGAAGCCCGTGGCCACGACCGTGATCAGCAGGTCGCCGTCCAGCGACGGGTCGATGACCGCGCCGAAGATGACGTTGGCGTCGTCGCCCGCGGCCTGCGTCACCACCTGCGCGGCTTCGTTCACCTCGTGGAGCGTCAGATCGCGCCCGCCGGTGATGTTCACGAGCACGCCCTCGGCGCCGTGGATCGAGACGTCCTCGAGCAGCGGGCTCGACACCGCCTGGCTCGCCGCGTCCACCGCGCGGTTCGGGCCCGTGCCCTTGCCCGTGCCCATGAGCGCGTTGCCGCGGCAGGCCATGATGCTCTTCACGTCGGCGAAGTCGAGGTTCACGAGCCCGGGCACCGTGACCAGCTCCGAGATGCCTTTCGTCGCCTGGAGCAGCACGTTGTCCGCGACCGAGAACGCCTCGGAGAGCGCCGTGGTCTTGTCGACCACGGACAGCAGCCGCTCGTTCGGGATCACGAGCAGCGTGTCGACCTCGTTGCGCAGCTCGGCGAGACCCTCGTCGGCCTGGCGCAGCCGGCGCCGGCCCTCGAACTGGAACGGCTTCGTGACCACGGCGACGGTGAGCGCGCCCGCCTGGCGCGCGAGCCGCGCCACGACCGGGGCCGAGCCGGTGCCGGTGCCGCCGCCCATGCCGGCGGTGATGAACACCATGTCGGCGTCGGCCACCGCATCGGTGATCGCGGCCTCGTCCTCCTCCGCCGAGCGACGGCCCGTCGACGGGTCACCGCCCGAGCCGAGGCCGCGCGTGGTATTGACGCCGATCTGGATGCGCGTCGGCGCGAGCGACTGCGCGAGCGCCTGCATGTCGGTGTTGGCGACGATGAACTCCACGCCGCGAAGCCCGGCGCCGATCATGCGGTTCACCGCATTGCCGCCGGCGCCGCCGCAGCCGATCACCTTGAGCCTCGCCGAGTTGCTGCGGTCGATCTCGAGTTCGAACGTGGACATGACAACCCTCCCTGGTTCGGGTCTCACGGGCGTCGTACCCGTGAGGGGCCCGGCGTGATTGATCTTTCAGAACAGGTCGGCGAACCAGTTTCGAAGGTCGAATCGCGTCCGAGTCTTGGACGGACCGGCCTCGACGAAATCCCCCGGACCCTCTTCCGACTTCGCGGCGTGGAGCACGAGGCCCACGCCGGTGGCGTAACGTGGATCGTTCACGTTCGCAGACAGCCCGCCGAGGCCACGGGGCAGCCCCATACGGACCGGCATCTCGAACACCTGCTCGGCCAGCTCCACCGCCCCCGGCAGCAGGGACGTGCCGCCGGTGAGCACCACCCCGCCGCCGATGAGCGGGGCAAAGTGATTCTTCCGCACTTCCTTGTTGGCGAGCGCGAAGATCTCCTCCATGCGCGGCTCGATCATGCTCGCGAGCACGTGGCGCGAGATCTCCTTGTCGCCGCGGCCGCCGACGCCGCACACGCTCACCATGTCGTCGCCGTTGACCAGCGCCGCGAGTGCGGCGCCGTGCTGGATCTTGATCGTCTCCGCCTTGTCGATCGGCGTGCGCAGGCCGATGGCGATGTCGCTGGTGACGTTGGCGCCGCCGAACGGGATGATCGCGGTGTGGCGCACCGCGCCCTCGTGGAACACCGCGACGTCGGTGGTGCCGCCGCCCAAGTCGAGCAGCACGACGCCGAGATCCTTCTCGTCGGCGTCGAGCACCGCCGCGGCCGAGGCGAGCGGCTCGAGCGTGAGGTCGTAGACCTTGAGGCCGGCGCGCTGGATGGCGCGGCAGATGTTGCGCGCGCTCGTCACCGCGCCGGTGATGATGTGCACCTCGGCCTCGAGCCGCACCCCGCTCATCCCCACCGGGTCCTTGATGCCGTCCTGGTCGTCGACGATGAACTCCTGGGGGATGACGTGGATGATCTCGCGGTCCTGCGGGATCGCGATCGCCTTCGCCGCCTCGATCACGCGCTCCACGTCGGCGGCCGCGATCTCGTTGTCCTTGCGCGACACCGCCACCACGCCGCGGCTGTTGAGACTGCGGATGTGGTCGCCGGCGATGCCGGCGTGCACGCCCTTCGCCTCGATGCCGGCCATGCGCTCGGCTTCCTCGACCGCGCGCGTGATGCAGGCGACGGTCTTCTCGAGGTCGACGACGGCGCCGCGACGCAGCCCCTCACTCGGGGCGTTGCCAACGCCGACGATGCGCAGCTCACCCGTCGAGGTCTGGACGGCGATGATGCACGAGATCTTGGTCGTGCCGATGTCCAGGCCCGCGAACGTCCGGCTGCCCTGCGCCATGGGGTTCCCTCCCGCGGTGGCTCAAATGTCCTGCGTGCTGCCGGTCGTCGCGGACGGGCCCAAGGGCCTCGCACCGCGCACGACGATCTGATCCTTGAAGCGCACATCCACCTCGCGGGGCGTCATGCCCTTGGCGGCGAGGTCGGCGAGTGTGGCCCGCAGGCCGGATAGCTGTCGCGTCCCGTTCGGCCACACCGGCGCCAGCACGCGGACCCCGTTCAGCAACACGAGCCGCGTGAGGCCGGAGTCGGAGACGTCCACCTCCGAGACCTGGCCGGCGAGCCGGAGGGCATTGTCGCTCAAAATCGCCGTCCACGCGAGCCCTCTTCTCACGTCCACGGTCTGGACCTGGCTCCCCGGGCGCACGCTGGAGAAGTCCGGGCCCGTCAGGAGCGGCACATCCGCGACCACCCCCTGCTGCAGGGGCTCGAGCAGCACGCCGGTGGCATCGATCTCCCACGGCTCGCCGTGCTCCACGAGCAGCGCGGGCACGCGCTCCTCGACGCGGATCTCCACATCGCGCAGGCCCGCGCGGTGGACGCGCGCCTCGCGCACGCGCGGCTCCATCAGCACCTGCTGGCGCGCGCGGTCCAGGTCGAGTGCGAGCAGGTCCTGCCCCGGGGCGAGCCCCGATCGGCGCTGCACCTGTGCGGCGTCGAGGTAGCGCACGCCCGAGACGCGCACGCGGCCCACGACCAGCACCCGGGAGCGGAACTCGCCCCAGGGGAACATGGCGAGGAGCCCCAGGCCCAGCACGGCCGCGAGCACGAGCAGCGGCAGGCGTAGCGGCGAGCCGGCCTTCCGGCGCCGGCCTCGAGCCTGCCGGCGTTCGAGCGCCCTGCCCTCGTAGCGGCTCATCGCCCGCCCCGCCCGCTGGCCGGGGCCGCGACGGTCTTCGAGGCGCGGAGCCCGTCGAGCAGGATTTCACCAAGCTTGGACACGTCTCCTGCCCCCAGGGTCAGCAACAGGTCGCCCGGCCTCGCCTCGCGCAGCGCCGCCTCCACCGCCTCGTTCGCCGTGGGCGCGTAGTGCACGTGGTTGGCCCCGTGCTTGTGCGCGGATTCCACCACGGTGTTCCCCGACACGCCGGGGATCGGTGGCTCGCCCGCGGCGTACACGTCCATCACCCAGACCTGGTCGGCATCGCCGAAGCAGCCGCCGAACTCCTCCACGAGCGACGCCGTGCGCGTGTAGCGGTGCGGCTGGAACACCACCAGCACGCGGCCGGCGCCCGCGCCTTTCGCCGCGGCGAGCGTGGCGGCGATCTCGGTGGGATGGTGCCCGTAGTCGTCGATCACGCGCACGCCTGCGACCTCGCCGCGCAGCTCGAAGCGGCGGCCGACGCCGTGGAAGCCGGCGAGCGATTCGGCGATGTGCTCGAACGCGATCTCCAGCTCGAGCCCCACGGCGACCGCGGCGAGCGCGTTCAGGGCGTTGTGCCGACCCGGGACGCAAAGCTCGATCAGTCCGATCCGCTTGCCCGCGGCTTCGACGCGGAAGCGCGAGCCGCCGGGCACCAGCTCGAGCCCGGTGCCGCGGATCTCGGCCTCCGGCCGCGTGCCGTAGAGGATGCTGCGCTTCGTCACCTTGGGCAGGATCGAGCGCACGTTGTCGTCGTCCGCGCACAGCACCGCGACGCCGTAGAACGGCACGCGGTTCGCGAAGTAGATGAACGCCTGGCGCACGTCGTCCAGGTCTTTGTAGTGGTCGAGGTGTTCGCGGTCGATGTTCGTGACCACGGTCACCGCGGGCGCCAGGCGCAGGAACGAGCCGTCGCTCTCGTCGGCCTCGGCGACGAGGAAGCGGCCGTGGCCGAGCTGCGCGTTCGTGCCCAGCGTCTTCAACCGGCCGCCGACGACGATCGTGGGATCGAGGCCGCCGCGTTGGAGTACGGCGGCGACCATGCTCGTGGTGGTGGTCTTGCCGTGCGAGCCGCCGACGGCGACGCCGTACTTCATGCGCATCAGCTCGGCGAGCATGTCGGCGCGCGGGATCACCGGGATGCCGTTGGCGCGGGCGCGCACCAGCTCGGGGTTGTCGGGGCGCACCGCGGAGGAATAGACGACGACCTGCGCGCCCTCGACGTTCGAGGCGGCGTGGCCGAGGAAGACGCGGCCGCCGAGCGTGACCAGGCGGTCGGTGACGTCGGTGCCCTTCAAGTCGCTGCCGCTCACCTGGTAGCCCATGTTGAGCAGCACCTCGGCGAGGCCGCTCATGCCGCTGCCGCCGACGCCGATGAAGTGGATCCTGTGCGTTCTGCCGTACATCTAGACGTGCCCTTCCTCGACCGGTTCTTCGCTGGCCTCTCTGCCGTGGTGGCCTTCGGCCCAACTCACGAGGGAGCGTGCGAGGCGGGCGGCGGCGTCGGGGCGGGCGAAGAGGCGGGCGTTGGCGCTCATGCGCGACAGCACCTGGCGGTCGGCGAGCAGGTGCGCGATCTCCTGCGCCAGGCGCTCGCCGGTGAGCTCGCTCTCGTCGATCATCACCGCGGCGCCGCGGTCGGCGAGGTTCGAGGCGTTCACGCGCTGGTGGTCGTGCGCCGCGTACGGGTACGGGATCAGGATGCTGGGGCGACCGCACACCGCGATCTCCGCGAGCGTCATGGCGCCGGCGCGGCAGACGACGAGGTCGGCGGCGGCATAGGCGAGGTGCATCTTGCGCACGAACGGCAGCACCGTGGCCGGCAGCTGCTCGCTCGCCACCGCCGCGGCCACGGAGTCGTGGTCCTCGCGTCCGGTCTGCAGGATGCACTGCACGTCGAAGCGGCCCTTCAACCGTCGCAGCGCGTCGAGCGCCGCGGCGTTGATGCGCTTGGCGCCGAGGCTGCCGCCGAAGATGAACAGCGTCGGCCGCGTGCCGTCGAGCTTGAACTCGTGCAGCGCCTGGTCGCGCTCGCCGGAGAGGATGTAGGCGCGCACGGGATTGCCGGTGACCTTCAGGTGATCGCGCTTGGGGAAGTAGCGCCGCGCCTCGAGGAACGACAGGTGCACCTCGCTCGCGATGCGCGCGAGCCAGCGGTTCGTGAGGCCGGGGATGCTGTTCTGCTCCTGGAGCAGCAGCGGGCAGCCGAGGAGCCGCGCCGCCACCGACACCGGCCCGCTCACGTAGCCGCCGGTGCCGAGCACCGCCCGCGGGCGCTCGCTCGACACGATCCAGATGGCCTGGAGGAAACCGTATGCATTGACGAGCGCGGCCCACGGCCAGCGCCACGGCCGCCGGCGAGCGAACCCCGACGTCGCGAGCGTGCGCAGGCGAAAGCCGGCCTCGGGCACGGCCTGCGCTTCGAGCCCCTTCTTGCCGCCCACGAACACCACCTCGACGCCCGGATGGTGGTCGCGCAGCTCTTCCGCCACGGCGATGCCCGGGAACACGTGGCCCCCCGTGCCGCCGCCGGCGATCAGGATCTTCACGCCGCCGCCCTCGACCAGCGCTGCTTCACCAGCGCGTCCTCGTCGCCGTTCATCGCGCTCACTCGGTAGAGGAGCCCCGCGGCCGCGAGGTTCACGAGCAGCGCCGAGCCGCCGTAGGAGACGAACGGCAGCGGCAGGCCCGTGGTGGGTGCCAGGCCCGTGGCCACCGCCAGGTTCGCGATCGCGTAGAGGCCGATCTGCACCGTGAGCCCGCCCGCGAGCAGGCAGGCGAACGGCTCCGAGGCGCGCGCCGCGGCGCGCATGCCACGCCAGAGGAAGAGCCCGAGCAGCACGAACAGCAGCGTGACGCCGATCAGCCCCAGCTCCTCGGCGAGGATGGAGAAGATGAAGTCGGTGTGTGCCTCGGGCAGGTAGAGGAGCTTCTGCAGGCCGCCGCCCAGGCCGCGCCCGAGCACGCCGCCGGAGCCGATCGCGATCAACGACTGGTCGAGCTGCCAGCCCGCGCCGCGGTGGTCGAGCGGTCCGCCGCTGACGAAGCCGAGGAACGTGTCCACGCGCGTCATCATGTACGGGTGCGTGGCGAGCGCCAGCGCCACGATCGCGGCGCCGGCGGCGATCGGGGCGCCGAGGAACTTGAGCGGCGCGCCGGCCATGAACAACATCACGAACCCGGTCATGAGCAGCAGGCCCGCCGAGCTCAGGTTCGGCTGCTTCAGGATCAACCCCGCGACGAGCGCGAGCAGCACGAGCGGCGGCGCCATGCCCCGCCAGAAGCCCAGCTCGGCCACCGGACGGCGCTTGAGCCACCACGCCAGGAACACGACCGCCGCGAGCCGGCCGAGGTCCGTGGGCTGGAGCGACATGAAGCCGAGCCGCAGCCAGCGCGTGGCGCCGTTCGACATGTGGCCGATCACCACCACCATCGCCAGCAGCACGCACGCGCCGGCGAGGAACCAGGGCGCCAGCATCTCGAGCCGGCGCAGGCTCAGCCGCGAGCACGCGAGCAGCACGCCGATCCCCAGCACCGTACGCACGAGCTGCTGGCGGAGGAAGTGGTTGGAGTCGCCGTAGACCACGAACGCGTGGAACGACCCCGCCGAGTACACCATGACCAGCCCCACGGCGGTGAGCAGCAGGGCCAGTCCCACGAGCCAACGATCTCCACGCCTCACGCGGTCACTCCTTTGGCCGCCAACCGCGCCACCTCTTCTTTGAAGCGGCGCCCACGGTCCTCGTAGTCCTTGAACATATCGAATGAAGCGCATCCTGGCGACAGGAGCACGGTGGCCTGGGTCCCCGCCCCCGCGGGGGCCTCGCGCGCCGCCTCCCACGCCGCCCGCACCGCGGCGCCGAGGCTCGCCGCCCGCTCCTGCCGCACCCCGGGCCACGCTCGCGCCAGCGTCTCCGCCCCCTCGCCGATCAGCACCAGGTGGCGGACCGACTTCTGCACCAGCGACGCCAGCGGCCGGAAGTCCTGTCCCTTGTCGCGCCCGCCGGCGATCAGCACCACGGGATCGGGAAAGCTCTGCAGCGCCACGCGCAGCGAATCCGTGTTCGTGGCCTTGGAGTCGTTGACGAACCGCACCCCGGCGATCTCGCCCGCGGGCTCCAGCCGGTGCTCGAGGCCGCGGTACTCGTGCAGCACGCGCCGCAGCACGTCGGCCGCGGGCTCGAGCGGCAGCACGGTGGCGAGCGCCGCGAGCATGTTCGCAAGGTTGTGTGGCCCCGGAAGCCGCGCTTCCTGGCGGCGCATCAGCCGCTCGTGACCGCCGCGGTGGGCGATCACCAGGTCGCCGTCCTCGAAGAACGCGCCTTCGTCCACCGCGCGCGTCACCGAGAACTCCGAGGCGGCCGCATCGCCGGTGCGCCGCGACATCACCTCGGGGTCGTCGGCGTTCGAGATCGCCCAATCCTCGTCGGTCTGGCGCGCGAACAGCCGCTGCTTCATCGCCCCGTACTCGGCGAGCGTGCGGTGGCGGTCGAGGTGGTCGGGCGTCAGGTTGAGCCACGTCGCGATCGAGGGCCGCAGCCGATCCACCGTCTCCAGCTGGAAGCTCGACACCTCCACCACGAGGAGTCCGGTCG